>Ga0272444_10004226_pt1 | contig 12716 bp, 12 predicted proteins | sample SSMForm13_FD_201033 | JGI IMG/M metagenome (GOLD analysis project Ga0272444, IMG submission 201033) | Marine sediment archaeal communities from Little Sippewissett salt marsh, Falmouth, MA, United States - SSM-Form-13 | ecosystem: Environmental > Aquatic > Marine > Wetlands > Sediment ...
GGCGGGTTGCCTTTTGACAAGGGGGCAGGGATCCTGTAAAAACGCCGGATGATCCGTGCAAACGACCTCATCCTGCTCCTGGTCCTTTTCTCCTCCATGGTGGCCGGAATCCTGGCCCCGGGCTTCGGCGCGTTGTTCCAGCCATATCCCCTCTACCTCATGATGGCCTTCTTCTTTCTCAGTCTGCTGCCGATTCGCCTGGATGCCATCTGGGATACCCTTCGAAAAGGCTGGTTGTTCATCGCACTTCTGTCCTCGGTAAAAATCGTCTTTCTTCCCGTGGCCGTGTTTTTCCTTTTCAAGGCCGTGTTTCCGGAGTACGCCCTGGGGGCCCTGCTGATCGCCGGGATCTCCACGGGCGTGGTCGCCCCGTTCATCTCCAACCTGGTGGGCGCCAACAGCGCGCTGGTCCTGGTGCTCGTGGTGGTCACCTCGCCCCTGGTCCCGTTCACACTCCCGGTGCTCGTCAAGCTTCTTTCCGAGCAGGCCATGGCCCTCTCGCTTTTTGCCATGATCCGCATGCTGGCCCTGGTGGTGTTCATCCCTCTTCTGGTCGTGGAGATCCTTCGTCGGATCACTCCCCGTCTCCTCGAGGCGATCGACCGCCGCCGCTTCCCCATTTCCCTGGTCCTTTTCGCCACGATCAATCTGGCGGTTTTCTCTAAGTATTCCGTTTACTTCCACCAGAAGCCGGCCACCATCCTCGTGGCTGCGGCCGTGGCCGTAGCTCTGGCCTCCATCTATTTCGGGGTCGGGATGGTCCTGTCCCGGCAACGGCCTCTGGAGGATCAACTCGCTGCGGTCGTGAGCATGGGAAACATCAACAACGTGCTCGTCATTGTCTTCGCCGCGAGGTTTTTCAGTCCCCTGGAGCCCACCCTGGCCGCCATGTACATGATCCCCTTTTTCGGACTCATTGCGCCCCTCCGCATTTACGGGCGCCGCAGGCGGGCCGTTCACGCCGAGGTCGGGGAATCGGGGTGAGCCCTTCGAGGAACGGCTACATATAGGGCGAGCTCCTGTAGGAAGCCTTTCCGGTTTTTGTAAAGGATCGTCATCAGACCCTGGGTCGCCGCCCGCTCCACGTTTCCCGCGTGATCGTCTACGAACAGGACGCGGGCGGGTTCGGCCTCGAGACCACGGACCGCATGGTCAAAGGCTGCGGGATCCCGTTTGCTCAGCCCGGTGTGAAAGCTGTTGAACACGCGGTGTACGTGTTGGAACACGTGATCCCGGGCGTCGAGTTCATCCAGCCACTGGGTCTGGTCGCTCAGAATTCCCAAGGTCAGGCCGGACGCTTTGAGCCGGTCCGCGAGCTCGATCATCCAGGGTCGGACCGCGAATCGCGTCAGGATCTCCCGGCGAAGGGCCTCGTCCGATCCCCTCGCTCCGGCCTCTTTTCGAAGGGCGTCCCAAAAGGTGCTTTCCTTCGCTTTCCCCACCACATAACCGGTGCGGTGAATGAGGTCGAATCCCGCCTGGACCATGGTGTCCGGATCGACGCCGCTCAGGCGCCCGATGGCTGCCAGGCCTTGTTGAAAACCTTCCTCCGCCAGAACGCCTCCGAAGTCCAGGAGCAGGACATCGATTTCGCGGGGGGGAATGCTCGCTTGTTCAGAAGGTGAGGCCATGCGGTCTCCTCTTTGTTTGGGTTTTTCCCTTTACACCGGGAAGGCTTTCGATTATAGCTTGAACGGTAAATGAATGGCCATTCATTTTTTGTTCCGGGAGCGTGGAGAGGATGATCGCCGCGTGCGCCCGAGATCCTTCTGCCGAAGCGAGGTGAAACCATGAAAGACGTTGTGATTGTATCCGCTTGCCGCACGGCCATCGGCGCATTTGGAGGAAGCCTTCGAGACATCAACGCAGCGGAGCTCGCCAGCATTACGATGAAAGAGGCGGTGAGCCGGGCGGGCATCGATCCCGGCATGATCGACGACGTGCGGTACGGGTGCTGTCTGGAGCCGGCGGACGCCCTGAACGTGGCCCGTGTGGCCTGGCTCCTGGCCGGCTTTCCGGAATCGATCACCGCCGTCACCATCAACCGGGTGTGCACGTCCGCCATGGAGGCGGTCATCTCGGGGATGGCCATGATTCAGACCGGCCTTGCCGACGTCATTCTGGCCGGAGGGACCGAGCACATGTCCGGCGTGCCCTATTCCGTCCCCAATGCGAGATGGGGGTGCCGTCTTCAGGACCACGCGTTTGTGGACATGATGATTCATGCCCTTCACTGCGGGTCCCACCTCATCCCTCATCCGGAGGACGGGCCGGTCAAGGAAGGCATGCCTCTGGAGCTTTTCAAGGGCAAACCGTACATCATGGGGCAAACCGCGGAGTTTGTGGCTCAGCTCCACAATATCACCCGCGAGGAGATGGATGAGGTTGCGCTGCGCAGCCACAACAATGCAGAGCGGGCCACACAGGAGGGCGACTTTCAGGAGGAGATCGTACCTGTCACGGTGCCTCGACGGAAGAAGGAGCCCCTGATCTTTGAAAAAGACGAGCACTTTCGGCCCGGCCTGACACTGGAGGCCTTGGCCAAGCTACCGCCCGCCTTTGTGCCCAAGATCGGGAAGGTGACCGCAGGGAACTCATCGGGCATCAACGACGGATCAGCCGGTATGGTGATCATGTCCGCGGAAAAGGCCAAGGAACTGGGCCTGAAGCCCCTAGCCCGGATTCGCGCTGTGGGAAGGGGTGCCTGCCACCCGTCGGTCATGGGCCTGAGCCCTGTGCCCGCGGTGAAGAATCTCCTGGAGAGATCGGATCTTGCGCTGGAGGACTTCGAGCTGATCGAGCTCAACGAGGCGTTTGCAGCCCAGTACATCGGGTGTGAGAGAGACCTCGGCCTGAACCGGGACGTTACGAACGTGAATGGCTCGGGCATCGGCCTGGGGCACCCTGTGGGATGCACGGGAGTCCGCATCATGGTCTCCCTGCTCTATGCCATGAAGCATCGGGGCAAGACGCTCGGATTGGCCACGCTGTGCGGCGGCGGCGGGGTTTCCATGGCCACTGCCCTTGAGATGCTCTGATATTCGCAGACTTCTTGTGTCGATTCCCGTTTGCCCCACGTTGAGGATGCGTTTCCATCCTGTCCGGTTCCATCTCCCTGAATGGCGGCGAAGTGCGGGCGATGGATGTGAAAGGCACGCTTAGTCCGGAAGCCCCTGCGCCAGGCGAAGATAGACCGCCCGAATGCCGGCCTCGAATGTCTCCCGGTCCACGCCGGTGCGGGACTCTCCTCGATCCCACCAGCCGATTTCATTCAGGTGGTCTGCATCCATGGTCTCCAGGTGGCAGGTCGTTTTCCACACAGCGGAGGTGCGGGAGACGAGCCCGTCGTTCTCCCCCTCCTCGTCGAATATGATTCGCCAGGAACGACGCAAGGGCAGGAACACCCGTTCCAGGGGCTGCACCCCGGCCACGGTTCGGTATTGGACGCCGTTTTGTTCCTCGTAGGCGGAGAGGCGGTCGTTGAACCGAGCGCAAGCCTCCCGGGTGAGATCGCAAACCCCCTCGAAGGGAACCCCGAGGGCCCTTCCGAGGGGGAGGAGGGAGGCGAATCGTTTCACGCCCCGGTCGGCATACGGACTGCCCCAGTGAGGCGTGCCCACCGTGGTCAGGGTCGCGACACGGTCCTCCATGCGAAAGCGATGAAGCATGCAGCGGGCATCCAGGCCTCCCATGCTGTGGGCGAGGATGTGAACGCGGGGCCAGCGGGTGAAGTTTCGGGTGATGCGAATGACTTCCTTGCGGAGGTCGGCGGCCCGTTGCTCCAAGGGGCCGCCCCAACTCACCCTCGTGTGGAATACGGCGTACCCCTTCTGCATGAGGGTGCTTCGAATCTTGCGGAAGTAATGGAATCGGTCGTCCCGGGTGTTGTCTCCCCCGAAGGCAGGCTGGAGCAGGCGGTGGAACGGGAAGATGCCGTGGGCAAGAAGGATGGGCCATTGGGTGGGCAAGGGAGGGACCTCGTTGCGGGGTGTCTCCAGGGACTCGATGCCTGAAGGGCGGCGATTGCAGCCGGCCCCTATTTTCGGGTCGCGCCTGGGCTTTCGAACGATTTCCGTATACCCCATTCCGCTGACTTCGTCAAACAGGCCCCCCGAGAGGTCATCCCCGGCGAAATACCGGGTTCGTCGTTGGGTCGAGGGGCCGGTTTTCGAATGCGAGGTCCGGAGCCGGCCGTCAAGACGGCCTGGGTAGTCGATCACGCGCATGAGCCGGCCGAGGGGTGCGGAGGCGAAAAAGCCTGCATGCGGCGTCCTTCCAGCCTTCTGAAGCCCGGGTTTCGGGAAAAAACAGGTTGACAAAATCAAAGGCATTGGATTAGGTTTACAATCCTTGGGAAAAAGTTCACGAAGGGCTAACTCTACAAAATAAGGAGAAAAGTTCCATGCCCAAGGACATCACAGGTTCGGTAATGGTCGTGGGCGGCGGAATCGCTGGAATGCAGGCGGCGCTCGATCTGGCGGATTCCGGTTACTACGTGTACCTCCTGGAGAAATCGCCTTCCATTGGCGGGGTCATGTCCCAGCTGGACAAGACGTTTCCCACCAATGACTGCGCCATGTGAATCATCTCCCCCAAACTGGTCGAGGTCGGCCGGCACCTGAACATCGAGCTGTTGACCCTTTGCGAGGTCAATAACATTGAGGGAGAGAAAGGGAACTTTCAGGTTGAGGTTCTGCAGCATCCGAGATATATAGACATAGATAAGTGTATCGGATGTGGCACATGTGCGGAAAAATGCCCTAAAAAAGTCACGGATGCGTACAATGAGGGTCTTGCCAGACGGAAGGCGGTGTACGTGCCCTATCCTCAGGCCGTCCCCCTCAAGTACGCCATTGACGCGAGCGAGTGCATTTACTTCAAGAAGGGCAAGTGCCGCATGTGCGAGAAGTTCTGCCCCACCCAGGCAGTCAACTTCGCGGACCGGGAGAAGACCTTCACCGTGAACGTGGGCTCCGTGGTCCTAGCCCCCGGTTTCAAGCCCTTCAATCCCCAAGCCTTTGACACGTACAACTACGCCCGGCACCCCAACGTGATGACCTCCACGGAGTTCGAGCGGGTGCTTTCCGCCTCGGGTCCCACCATGGGCCACCTGGCACGCCCCTCGGACGAGAAAGAGCCCCGGAAGCTCGCCTTTCTCCAGTGCGTGGGCTCCAGGGACATCAACCGCTGCGACCATGGATACTGCTCGGCGGTCTGCTGCATGTATGCGATCAAGGAGGCGGTCATTGCCAAGGAGCACGCCGGCGATGGACTGGACTGCTCCATTTTCTTCATGGACATGCGGACTCACGGAAAAGACTTCGAGCGGTATTACAACACCGCCGAGTCCACCCATGGTGTGCGGTTCGTACGCTCCCGAATCCATACGGTGACGCCCCTCCAGGAAAGCGACGATCTCCTCATCCGATACACCACAGAGGAAGGGGAGCTCGTGGAGGAGAGATTCGATCTGGTCGTGCTCTCCGTGGGACTCGAGACGTCCCCGGAGATGGTCGAGCTTGCCCGGAAGCTGGGCGTGGAACTCACCGAAGGCAATTTCTGTCAAACAGAGACCTTCTCGCCCGTGGCGACGACACGGGACGGGATCTATGTCTGCGGTGCGTTCCAGGGACCCAAGGACATCCCGCAGTCCGTGATCGAGGCGAGCTCGGCTGCAGCCGAAGCCGGGGCCCCGCTGAGTGCGGCACGGAACACGCGCACCAAGGAGGCGGTGGTCCCGGAGCAGAGAAACGTGGCCGGAGAGCCCCCTCGAATCGGCGCATTCATCTGCCGCTGCGGCATCAATATTGCCGGGGTCGTGGATGTGGATGCGGTCGTGGAGTACGCCAAGGGCCTCCCTTACGTGGATTACGTCAGCGACAACCTGTACTCGTGCTCGCAGGACACCCAGGACCGGATGGCCCAGGAAATTCGGGACCACGATCTGAATCGCATCGTGGTGGCCGCCTGCACGCCCAAGACCCATGAGCCGCTTTTCCAGGAAACCCTGGTGGCCGCCGGTTTGAACAAGTACCTGTTCGAGATGACGAACATCCGGAATCAGGACTCCTGGGTCCATAAGAGCGATCCCCAGGCTGCCACGGAAAAGGCCAAGGACCTGGTTCGCATGGCGATCTCCAAGGTGGCCCTCATGGAGCCGCTTCAGGAGGCCGAGATCGAGGTCAACGAGCGGGCCATGGTCATCGGCGGGGGCCTCTCGGGGATGGCGGCGGCCCAGAGCCTGAGCGCCCAGGGTTACCCCGTGACCCTCGTGGAGCGGGCCGGCAAGCTCGGAGGGCAGGCCCTGAACCTCTTCCGAACCTGGAAGGGCGAGGACATCCAGCAAAAAACGCTGGAAATGGCCCAGGCCGTGGAAGCCGACGAGAACATCGACGTGCTCCTGGATGCCGAGCTCAAGACCGTTGAAGGCTTTGTGGGGAACTTCAAGTCCGTGCTCTCCGTGAGCGGGGAGGAAATTGAGGTGGAGCACGGTGTGGCCGTTATCGCCACCGGGGCCATGGAGATCCGGCCCACCGAGTATCTCTACGGCGAGGATCCGCGGGTGATGACCCACCAGGAGCTGGACCGGAGGTTCATTGAAAACGATTCTTCGCTCAAGGAGATGAAGTCCGCGGTGTTCATCCAGTGCGTGGGATCCAGGGAACCCGATCGACCTTACTGCTCCCGGGTCTGCTGCACCCACTCCATGGAGAGCGCCCTGCACCTCAAGGAGCTCAACCCGGACCTGCGGGTCTACATCCTGTACCGGGACATTCGAACCTACGGGGAGAAGGAGTTCCTCTACAAGAAGGCCAGGGAGGCCGGAGTCATCTTCGTGCGGTACGACCTGGAACGAAAGCCCGATGTCCGGGTGGAAGGGAAAACGCTCCAGGTCCAGGTGTTCGATCCCATTCTGGGACGAGAGATCCGCATCCCGACCGATCTGCTCGCCCTGGCCGGTGCGATCGTGCCGTACAAGGACGAAAAGCTGGCCCAGTTCTTCAAGGTCCCAATGAACGAGGACGGGTTCTTCGTGGAGGCCCACGCCAAGCTGGCGCCGTCCGAGTTTGCAACGGACGGTGTGTTCCTCTGCGGCATGGCCCACTACCCCAAGCCGATCGACGAATCCGTGGCCCAGGCCCAGGCCGCCGCATCCAGGGCCATGACCCTGCTGGCGCGGAAGACCATCGCCACAAGCGGGACGGTGGCTGCGGTGAATCCGATGATGTGCAGCAGTTGCGGGGTTTGCCTCACCCTCTGCCCCTACAACGCGCCCTCGTTCATCGAAGAGGGCCCGTTTGCCGGCCGGGCGCAGGTCAACCCGGTCCTGTGCAAGGGCTGCGGTCTCTGTGTGGCCTCCTGCCGGTCCGGGGCCATCAACCTGCGCGGGTTTGGAAACGGCCAGATCATGGCCATGATCGACGAGATGTAGCCTCGGCCCGGCAGTCCCTCGGGTGCGATAGAGGGGCCGCCGGGATCGCGTGCGTTCCGCTCATTCACTGAACGGGTTTCGTTCAAAGGGTTCGCCGCCCTGCGCGACGAAACGAGCAAGGAGACGAGTATGAGTGACTGGGAACCCAAGATCACGGCATTCCTCTGCAACTGGTGCACGTATGGGGCCGCCGACCTGGCCGGGGTGAGCCGGCTCCAGTACCCCCCGAACATCCGCGTCATCCGCGTGCCGTGCTCCGGCCGCATTTCCCCCAAGTTCCTCCTGGCCGCCTTCCGGCACGGGGCCGACGGCGTCTGGGTCTCCGGGTGACACCCCGGCGACTGCCATTACCTGGAAGGTAATTACTACGCCCGTCGCAAGTTCGCCCTGTTCAAAAACCTCCTGGAGCACATCGGGATCGAGCCCGGTAGGCTTCACTTCTCGTGGATTTCTTCGGCCGAGGCCACAAAATTCGTCAATGTAGCCCAAGAGGTGATTCAAGCGGTCAAGGATGCCGGACCCGCCAGGCATCTCATCAAAGGAAGAGCCGAGGTGGCATGATGATCCAGTATACGGAAAAGATCCGCGAAATCGCGAAGAAACTGCTTGAGGACGGGACGGTGGAGGTCTTCATCGGGTACAAGAAGGGGACCGTGCCCATGATGAACGAGCCCGTGCTCGTCAGCGATCCGGCCAAGGTGGATGTCCTCCACTGGGACAGCAACTGCGGCCTGAACCTCTGCAACTACCTGACCGGCCGCACGGACAAGATCGGCATCCTGGCTACGGGATGCAACTCCCGGAACATCGTCACCCACGTCATCGAGAACCAGATCAAGCGCGAGCAGCTTTACATCGTGGGCGTGCCGTGCACCGGCATCATCAACCACAGGGCCGTAAAGCGGGCCGTGAAGTACAGGGAGATCACCGAGGTGACCGAGGAGCCGGGAGCGGAGACGTTCACCGTCAAGGGTCCGGGATACGAGGAGACCTTCGAAAAAGCCAAATTCCTTCAGCTCAACTGCGGCACCTGCCGGCACCGCAACCCGGTGGAGTACGACGAGCTTGTAGCCGAGGAGGTACCGGAGCAGGAAGATGTCCAGGCCTTTAAAGACGTGGAAAAAATCGAGGCCATGGATCCCGAGAAGAGGTGGGAGTTCTTCAACCGGATGATCGACTCGTGCATCCGGTGTTATGCCTGCCGAAACGCCTGCCCGCTCTGCTACTGTCCCACATGTTTTGTGGACGAGTCCAATCCCCAGTGGGTCGGAAAGAGCGTGGACCCGGTGGACACCATGACGTTCCACTTCCTTCGGGCCTACCACTGCGCGGGCCGCTGTACGGATTGCGGGGCCTGCGAGCGGGCGTGCCCGGTAGGGATTCCGGTGCGCCAGTTCACGAAGAAGCTCAACAAGGACGCACTCGAGTTGTTCTCCTGGGAGGCCGGGCTGAACCTGGATCAGCGGCCCCCTCTGGACGTGTATCGCGTGGACGACTACAACGACTTCATTCGGTAGCCCACACCAACTGCGAAACCTTGTTTCAAAGGATCGTTCTATGAGCACCAAGATATTCTCCAAGGAAGAATGGGTCGGGGTTCTGGAGGGGCTGAAAGAAGCGTACCGGGTGTTCGTCCCTGTCAAGGAAGGGGACTATCACAATTTCCGCCCCCTGGAAAACGGCACCCGGCCGAATTTCGACTTCCAGAACACGCGTCTCTCCGCAAAGTCCGTGGTCTATCCCCAGTCGGAGCGGATGTTTGAATACTCCCTGGACAACGAGGACGATGACGCCAAACGGGTGAAAGAGGCCGAGAAGGACTTCGCACCCCAGGCCGTGGTGGGGATTCGACCCTGCGACGCCTCCGCCTTCAAGCTGGTCCAGCGGAACTTCGATAATCCCGAGTACCGCGACCCTTGGTGGGTGCAGCGCTACGAATCCACGACCCTCGTGGGCCTGGGATGCAACGATCCCTGTACCACCTGCTTCTGCGCTTCCGCCGGCAGCGGCCCGTTTGATCCCAAGGGTCTGGATGTCCTTCTCCACGACATCGGGGACAGTTACGTGGCCAAGGGGCTGACCGACAAGGGAGAGGCATGGCTGAAAAAAGCTGGTGGCGAGGGAGCCGACGAAACCGCCGTAAAGAAGGCCGAGTCCCTCACCCGGGAGGTGGCCGGCAAGATCGCGACCCGGATCCACACGGACCAGCTCAAGGACAAGAACGTGAACGACCTCTACGATGCGCCGTTTTGGGAGGAGGTGGCTTTTGCGTGCATCAACTGCGGTACCTGCACCTACCTGTGCCCCACGTGCTGGTGCTTCGACATCCAGGATGAGGTCCAGCGTTCGGAAAAAGCGGGTGACCGCCTGCGGAACTGGGATTCCTGCATGTTCCCGCTGTTCACGCTGCATGGCTCCGGGCACAACCCTCGATCCAAGAAGCACGAGCGCGTGCGCCAGCGTTTCATGCACAAGCTGAAGTACTACGTGGACAAGTACGGCGATGGGATTCAGTGCGTGGGATGCGGCCGTTGCGTGCAATTTTGTCCCGTGAACATCGACATTCGAGAGGTCGCAGAGAAGATGAACACCCTTTGAGGCCGTGTAGAACGGCTTCGAGGGATGAGTATCGGGCGTTTCGGCCCGCGCTGTCGTTCGATTCGCCCGTAGGCCCTGCTGCACTTCGTCCCAGGCGGAAGGGTGTGCGGGTTCTGCATCATCAATGACCAAGATACAGGGGGTGCTCCATTGGAAAATCCGTATCTTCCCTACCCGGTTCGAATCGAGAGCATCGTCACGGAGACCGAGGACCGGAATCTGAAGACGTTCAAGTTCGTGTTTCTCAACCCCGAAGATGAGGAAAAATTCGCGTACACGCCCGGCCAGTTTGCCGAGCTCTCCGTCGCCGGCCAGGGGGAGATCCCCATCGGCATCGCCTCTTCCCCTTCTGAAAAGGGGTTTGTGGCCTTCACCGTGAACAAGGTGGGGAAGGTCACCACGCAGTTGCACAACATGAAGGAAGGGGACGTGATGGGGATTCGCGGTCCTCTAGGGAACTGGTACCCCTGGCAACGGATGGAAGGGAAGAACGTGGTGATCATCGGGGGCGGATTTGCATTCACCACGCTTCGATCCAGCATCATTTACATGCTGGAACCGGGGAACCGATCCCGCTTCGAGAACATCACAGTAGTCTATGGGGCCCGTTCACCCGGCATGCTTCTGTACAAAGACGAACTCATGGCCTGGGAAAAACGGGACGATCTGGACATGCACATCACGGTGGACAGTACGGACGACCCCGACTGGAAGTACAATGTCGGGTTTGTTCCCGCCATCACGGAAGAGAAGATCACAAGCGCGGAGAACGCGATCGCCATCGTGTGCGGCCCCCCCATCATGATCCGTTTCACCCAACCCGTCCTCGAGAAGCTGGAGTTTCCGCCGGAGAACATTATCCTGTCTCTGGAAAACCGCATGAAGTGCGGAATCGGGATGTGCGGTCGCTGCAATATCGGGGACCAGTTCGTTTGCAAAGACGGGCCCGTTTTTTCCCTGGCCCAGCTCAAGGAGCTGCCTCCGGATTACTAATCAGGAAACGCCTGCAAGGGAAGGCATTCCGCGTGCTCCGCAAACGGGTGCCTGGACCTGGGAGCGGCGTGGCAGCGCCGGTCGCAGGCCCGCGTTTTCCGCACCTTAGAGCCCGCTCCGCACGAGCGGGTTCGAGAACGTCGTGAGCGGGCTTTTTGTATGAGGGGACATGGCAAAGAAGGCCGGTATATCCTTCGTGGCTGAAGATACCCGCCTGGCCGGAGACATTGAGAGCAATGCCCGGCTGGTGGTGGAAGGTGCTGTGGAGGGAAACATCCGCTGCGCGGATCTGACCATTTCACCTTCCGGTCGCGTGAAGGGCGACATACAGGCCGGAACCGTGTCCGTGGCCGGGCGTTACACCGGCAGTATCATTGCCCATCAAAAACTCACGATTCACACCACCGGTGCGGTGGAGGGAAAAATCTTTACGCAGACCCTCGTGATCGAGGAGGGGGGACGCGTGGACGGGGACATCAAGGTCATGACCTCGGTGGAGGAGTTCCCCGAGTACACCCCCTGAGCGTACCTTTCTGGGTTCTCGCCCGGTCTCTTTCCGAATGCTTCCTCCCGATTTTCAATGTGCGCCCTCGTTCCCCCGTTTGCTCGGCTTGGGGTCAAAGGGTCACGGTTGTGCCCACGGCACTGAGGGCGAATGCTGACGGAAAGGCCTGTGAAATACGGTGTACCGCCTTCCATCCGGTGCAGTGCATGGGCATGAGAAACGCAGGCTCAAAGGCTTTCAATCCCTCGATGGTCTTCTCGGTCAGCTCCCCGGTGCTATCCCCGGTCAGGTGAAACCCCCCCAACACGGCGTGGACACGCTTCTCGCCGGTGAGATCCACCGCGTATTGAACCGTGTTCACGATTCCGGCGTGGCTGCATCCCGCAACCACAACAAGCCCCTTTCCCCGCACGTTCAGGACCAGGGACTGATCGTCCAGGATGTCGTCCTTTTCCTCCCGGCCGTCCCGTTCCATGAAGGCCGTGGCCATCCCCTTCTCAAAGGGGGTGGTGCGGGGTACCTGCCCCGTGACAAGGACCGTCCCGCCGGCCAGGGCGGTCGGGGAGGCGGTTTCCTGAATCACCGCGCCTTTGTCTTTGAGTTTGGAACGGTCGAGGTTCTGGGGAAACACCTGGCGGGGGCCTTCGGGAGGGGCCAGAAAACGGTTTTCAAGAAAGGCGTCCGGATGCGCCACGAGAGAGACGTTTCCAGGGATGCGCTCCAGGACCGCATCCAGGGCGCCGTTATGGTCCATGTGCCCGTGGCTCAGCACGATCGCCTCTACGCCATCCAGGGAGATCCCCAGCAGGTCCAGGTTATGGGGAAGGCCTACCGGACTGTACCCCGCATCCAGGAGCACCTCCCGGGTCTGCCCGTCCTGCGTGGTGCGCACCAGCATGCTCAGACCGTGCTCGGCCAGGAGGGTATCAGCGGGAATGCGGCCTTCCGGCGCCACCGGTGCTCGGGAGACCTGATCGCTGCCTCCCAGAAGGACGTCCGCATAGTTATCCACCAGAATGACGATTTCCGCCTGATCGACGGGGTTGAGCTGGATGGATTCGGGTGTCATGGTTCCTCCTTTCGGGACATCTCCGCCTGAATGGCGGACAATTGGTTCCACAGGTCTTTCACCTGACGACGGGTCTCTTCCACGGAACCCGTGTTGTCGATGACGAAGTCCGCATACCC
>Ga0272444_10004227_pt1 | contig 12715 bp, 8 predicted proteins | sample SSMForm13_FD_201033 | JGI IMG/M metagenome (GOLD analysis project Ga0272444, IMG submission 201033) | Marine sediment archaeal communities from Little Sippewissett salt marsh, Falmouth, MA, United States - SSM-Form-13 | ecosystem: Environmental > Aquatic > Marine > Wetlands > Sediment ...
GCTCTGGGTTCTGTCGGCCACGCCGGAGGTATCCATGGTTCCCCTGATAATATGATAACGGACACCGGGCAAATCCTTGACACGGCCGCCCCGTATCAGGACAATGGAGTGCTCCTGAAGATTATGGCCTTCACCTGGTATATAGGCGGTTACTTCCATCTTATTAGTCAATCGGACACGTGCTACTTTGCGCAGGGCCGAGTTCGGCTTCTTGGGCGTTGAAGTATAAACCCTCGTGCAAACCCCTCTTCTCTGGGGACATCTTTTTAGCGCCGGCGTGGTTGTTTTCGATAAAACCACCTTGCGGCCCTTCCGTATCAACTGACTAATTGTCGGCAACTTAACTCCTCAAACTAAAAGTCCAAAATCAAATAAAGACAGCCCTTCAAATTATTTATTTTCATTGCTTTGTCAAGCATTTTCTTGGAAAATGTTAGCCATCGATTCATCTGAATCGGGGCTGCCTTCCTCCTCATCTTCGGATATTATCTCAAACGATCGATATTTCTTTATCCCCGTCCCGGCGGGAATCAAACGACCGATAATAACATTCTCCTTCAATCCCAGAAGCTGGTCAACCTTGCCGTTAATGGCCGCCTCGGTCAAGACTTTGGTGGTCTCCTGGAAGGAGGCCGCCGAGAAAAAGCTTTCCGTTGACAGCGAGGCCTTGGTAATACCAAGCAAAAGAGGTTCAAAGGTGGCCGGTTCACCGCCCTCGGCAATAACGCGGGCGTTTTCATCGGCGAATTTCTGCCGATCCACCTGCTCTCCTTCAAGGAAATTGGTATCTCCGGAATGAGTTACCCTGACCTTCTGTAGCATCTGGCGGACAATAACCTCAATGTGCTTATCGTTAATCCTCACACCCTGAAGTCGATAAACTTCCTGGATTTCATTAACCAGATATTTCTGGACGGCATTAACACCTGAAATGCGCAGGATGTCGTGCGGATCAATTGAACCTTCACACAGCCGGTCGCCGGCATAGACTCTGTCACCACCGTGGACGTGCATATGACGGCCGTGGGGAATTAAATAGTCCTTGGTTTCGCCTTCATCGCCGTGAACCATTAACTGCTGCTGGCCGCGGACAATCTTGCCGAACTCAACCATACCGTCAACCTCGGAGATAACAGCCGGATCATGCGGACGGCGCGCCTCGAACAATTCAGCCACGCGTGGCAGACCACCAGTAATATCTCTGGTCTTAGAAATTTCTCTGGGAATCTTAACCAGGAATTCGCCGCGGTCGATTTTCTGGCCTTCGTTAACCAGGAGATGCGCACCGGTGGGAATACGATAGCTTCCCTTGGTTTTGCCCTTGGCATCCTTGATGATAATCGTCGGGAATAATGTCTTCTCCCGTTCCTCGACAATAATCGGCTGAATCAAACCGGTCGTGTCATCCAGCTCCTCCTTCAGGGTAACATCGGGGACAATATCCTTAAAGGCAATTTCGCCGCCCACCTCGGAGACGATTGTCGTCGAATAGGGATCCCATTCGAATATCGAATCGCTCTTTTCAACTTCCTGCTCTTCGGTAACACTCAGGATAGAACCGTACGGGACTTTCATCCGCGACCGGATACGATTCTTTTCATCCTTTACATGGACTTCACCTTCACGCCCGGTAACAATCTGTGTACCATCCGGACGTACAATGGTTTTCATATTAACAAAGACCGCCCGGCCTTTATATTTCGTCTCAACCTTGGACTGTTCGGCAATACGCGCGGCGGTTCCGCCGATATGGAATGTTCTTAAGGTCAATTGCGTCCCCGGCTCACCGATCGACTGCGCCGCAATAACACCGACCGCCTCGCCAATATCAACCATCCGCATGGTTGATAAATTACGTCCGTAACACTTGGCACAAACCCCGCGTTTCGATTCGCAGGTCAGCACCGATCGAATCCGGACAGTATCAATACCCGCTTCTTCAATAGCATGTGCCTGCTCTTCCTTAATCTCCTGGCCGGCTTCGACGATAACGTCATCGGTAATCGGGTCAAAGACATCCTCCAGAGCGACGCGGCCGAGAACACGGTCAGCCAGTGATTCAATGACATCTTCTCCCTCTTTCAGTGCCGTCATGTCAATACCGAGAATAGTGTCGCAATCAATCTCGGTAATAATCACATCCTGGGCAACATCGACCAGTCGCCTGGTCAAATACCCGGCATCAGCCGTTTTCAGGGCCGTATCGGCCAGCCCCTTACGGGCGCCATGAGTGGAAATAAAATACTCAATGACTGACAAACCTTCACGGAAATTCGAGAGAATTGGAGACTCGATAATCTCGCCGACACCACCTGTTATTTTCTTCTGAGGTTTGGCCATCAGGCCGCGCATACCCGCCAGCTGGCGAATCTGTTCCTTACTGCCGCGGGCACCTGAGTCGGCCATCATATAAACGGGATTAAAGCCGTCACGGTCCCGGGCCAGATTATCAAACATAACATTGGCGACTTCGGAAGTAACACTGGTCCAGATATCAATCACCTGGTTGTACCGTTCACCGTTGGTAATAACGCCTCGTTCATAGCGTTTTCTTATTTTATCCACCCGCTTCTGGGCATCATCGACCAGCTTAAACTTGGCTTCGGGAATAATTAAATCATCTATGCTGACCGTCAAACCGGCCAGAGTGGCGTACTCAAATCCCAGTTTCTTTAATTTATCGAGAAATTCGACGGTTCTAATCGGCCCGACTGTCCGGAATGTATCGAGAACAATCTGCTCCAGTTTACCGCGTGATGTGGTTTCATTGATATATCCGAGTTCATTCGGAATAATCTGGTTAAAAATAATTCTCCCCGGCGTCGTCTCCATCAGATTTCCGTCAACCCTGACCTTGATATGCGCATGAAGATCGACCTGATCGGCGGCATGGGCGGCCATAACCTCATCCATGGAATAAAAGACCATGCCCTCGCCTTTGGCATTTGGACGGCCCTTGGTCAGATAATAACAGCCGATTACCATATCCTGTGATGGTGTGGCGATGGGGCGTCCCGATGAGGGCAGCAACAGGTTGTTGTGCGAATGCATTAAAAGACGCGCTTCAAGTTGGGCCTCAAAAGAAAGAGGAACATGGACTGCCATCTGGTCGCCGTCAAAGTCGGCATTAAAGGCGGCACAGACCAACGGGTGCAGCTTGATAGCTTTACCCTCGACAAGCTTAGGATAAAAAGCCTGAATACCCAAACGATGCAGCGTCGGAGCACGGTTAAGCAGGATAGGATGATCGTTGATTATCTCTTCGAGAATATCCCATACTTCCGGACGCTCTCTCTCGACCAGTTTCTTGGCCGACTTGACCGTCTGGACATATCCTTTTTCTTCAAGCTTCATAATAATGAACGGCTTGAAAAGCTCCAGAGCCATGTTCTTGGGCAGACCACACTGACCAATTTTCAATTCCGGTCCGACGACAATGACCGAACGCCCGGAATAATCGACACGCTTACCCAGCAGATTCTGACGGAAACGCCCCTGTTTGCCCTTAAGTAAATCGGAAAGTGATTTCAGCGGACGTTTGGAGTCGCCGCGCACGGAATGAGTCCGGCGGCCGTTATCGAGCAGAGCATCCACAGCTTCCTGAAGCATTCTCTTTTCGTTTCTCAGGATGACATCCGGAGCCTGAATATTAATCAGCTTTTTAAGACGGTTGTTGCGGTTAATAACACGACGGTACAAATCGTTCAAATCGGAGGTGGCAAAACGTCCCCCCTCAAGAGGGACCAGCGGACGCAGATCGGGAGGAATGACCGGGATTATATTCAGGACCATCCACTCCGGATTATTTTCCGATTGCCGAAAGGCTTCAACAATTCTAAGGCGTTTCAGAGCGTCCTTCTGCCTCTGGGCCGACGTCTCGACTTTGGCTTGAGCCCGAAGACTGACCGAAAGCTCTTCCAAATCCATTTTGGCCATAAGTTCCTGAATCGCCTCGGCGCCCATTTTGGCCACGAATTCTTTGCCGCCGTCTTCCAGTTCCTGGTATTCTTCCTCGGTCAGGACATCCCGCTCATGATACGACGTATTGCCCGGATCAATCATTATATAAGATTCGTAGTAAAGAATTCTTTCCAGTTCCTTCACCGAAAGGTCCATCAGGTTCCCGATACGGGATGGAAGGGATTTGACAAACCAGATATGGGTTACCGGAACGGCCAGTTCAATATGCCCCATTCTTTCCCGCCGCACCTTGGACTGCGTCACCTCGACGCCGCAGCGGTCGCAGACTATGCCGCGGAATCTGATTCTCTTATACTTGCCGCAGTTGCATTCCCAGTCCTTGACCGGCCCGAAGATTCTTTCGCAGAAAAGACCGTCTCTCTCCGGCTTGAAGGAACGGTAATTAATAGTCTCTGGTTTGGTCACCTCGCCGAAAGACCAGGATAAAATAATTTCGGGTGAGGCCAGCTGGACCTGAATAGCAGAAAAATCCGACGGCTTTTTCTGCTGTACTTTCGGGATATTTGTATGAAGGGTAGCCACCTTAAAACTCCTTCTATAAATTGGCTGACTGACAGCCTTTTTTGCTAATCCAACAGTAATTCACGCCTGTCATTTCCTTATTTGTCAAGCAACTTGACGTCCAGACAAAGAGCCTGAAGTTCCTTGACAAGAACATTAAATGATTCCGGAATACCGGGCTCAGGCGGATTTTCACCCTTGACAATGGCTTCATAAACCTTACTGCGGCCGTTAACATCATCCGATTTCACCGTCAGTAATTCCTGAAGAGCGTAGGCGGCGCCATAAGCCTCCATAGCCCAGACTTCCATTTCTCCGAATCTCTGGCCTCCGAACTGCGCCTTGCCGCCCAGTGGCTGCTGCGTAACAAGACTGTATGGGCCGATTGAGCGGGCATGTATTTTATCATCAACCAGATGGAGCAGTTTCATTATGTATATTATTCCGACCGTAATCTCGTTATCGAACGGTTTTCCGGTATGCCCGTCATACAATTGCACTTTACCGCTGGCCGGCAGTTCCGCCTTCGCCAGCATCTCTTTAATTTCGGGAAGACCGGCACCGTCAAAAACGGGCGTCACTATTTTCAGATTCAGTTTTTTGGCGGCCCATCCCAAGTGCGTTTCCAGTATCTGGCCGACATTCATTCGTGACGGCACCCCGAGCGGATTCAACATAATATCTATCGGCGTGCCATCATCCAGATAAGGCATATCCTCCACAGGCACTATCTTGGAGACAACTCCCTTGTTTCCGTGCCGTCCGGCCATTTTATCGCCGACCGCCAGTTTTCTTCTGATGGCCACTTTGACCTTAACCAATTGCTTGACGCCGGGCGGAAGTTCCGCGCCGCGAACAATCTTGTCAATCTCGACGGCCATTTCCGCTTCTTTATCAGCGATAAGCTCATCAGCCTGCTGGATAATCTTTTCAACTTTCTTGTTGACGGTGTTACTTTCGCAATAACCATTGGGGGCAAATGCGGCATCAAAGTCGAATGTTTCCAGATACTTGGCATCATATTTATGCCCCGCTCGAATCATTATCGAATTATCCAGCTTGGCCCGAATGGAACGGCTGGTCTCCCCGTCGAGAACCTCGCCCAGCCGCATGTTTCGATGGGAGATAATCTGCTGCTTCTGCCGGGAATAATGCCTTTTTATCTGGCTGATTTCATTCTTCTCGATTTTTTTGGCTTCTTCGGTTCTCTCCTTACGGGCAAAAACCTTGGTGTCGATTATAATTCCCTTCATGCCAGGAGGCGCCTTGAGAGAGGCATCTTTGACATCACCGGCCTTCTCGCCGAATATGGCACGAAGCAACCTCTCTTCAGGTGACAACTCGGTTTCACCCTTGGGAGTAACCTTACCGACCAGAATATCACCGGCCTCGACTTCGGCGCCAACACGAACAATACCGCGTTCATCCAGGTTCAACAGGGCTTCCTCGGAAACATTGGGAATTTCACGGGTAATTTCTTCCGAGCCCCGCTTGGTATCGCGGACCTGCAGTTCATACTCCTCGATATGCAACGAGGAAAAGATATCTTCACGAATCAACCGCTCGGAAATTATGATGGCATCCTCAAAATTGTATCCCCGCCACGGCATAAAGGCCGCCAGGACATTGGAGCCAAGCGCCAGATGGCCGTGATCGACCGCCGGACCGTCGGCTATGACATCCCCCACCTTGATATTGTCACCCTCTTTAACCAGAGGGTAATAATTGATACAGGTATCCTGATTGGAGCGGCGAAACTTGGTCAGGACATACTCGTCATTTTCGTAATAACCAAGCTCATCTTCCCTGATTTTTGAGTTTGGTTTGATGACTATTTTGTCCGCCGCGGCATAAACAACCACCCCCGCTCTTTTGGCGGTAATTGTCGCCCCCGAATCTATAGCCACCTTGCTTTCCATACCGGTGCCGATTATCGGCGATTCGGTTATCAATAGCGGAACCGCCTGACGCTGCATATTGGAACCCATCAGGGCCCGGTTGGCATCATCATGTTCAAGGAATGGTATCAATGAAGCGGCCACGGAAACCAGCTGCTTGGGCGAAACCTCTATATAGTCAATATGGTCCGGAGTAACCACCGGGTAATCGGATCGGCTTCGGGCCTTGATAAGATTTCCGCTAAGATTGCCCTTTTCATCAATCGGCTCATCAGCCTGGGCGATAACATAACGGTCTTCTTCATCGGCCGTAAGATAGCTCAATTCATCGGTGACCTTGCCGTTTTTAATCTTAAGATATGGTGTCTCCAGGAATCCGTACTTATTTATGCGGGCAAAGGATGCCATCGAAGCAATCAATCCGATATTCGGACCCTCCGGGGTTTCAATGGGACAGAGCCGGCCGTAATGAGTATGATGAACATCGCGGACCTCGAATCCGGCACGCTCGCGCGTCAATCCCCCCGGACCCAGCGCCGACAAACGACGTTTGTGAGTCAGTTCGGCCAAAGGGTTAATCTGATCCATAAACTGCGACAATTGCGATGAGCCGAAAAATGTCTCAATCACTGCCGAAACTGTCCGGGCGTTTATTAAAAGCTGAGGTGTAATACCTTCTGAATCTTTCAAAGACAGTCTTTCCCTAATTGACTTGGCGACACGGGAAAGCCCCACCGAAAACAGGTTCGACAAAAGCTCGCCGACCGTCCGGGCGCGGCGGTTGCCAAGATGGTCGATATCATCGACAAATCCGCGGCCGTTGCGAAGCCCCATCAGATAGTCTATGATGGCGGTAAAATCTTTAAAATCGAGGACAGTCGTTTCAAGCGGGATATCCAGGCCGAGTCGCTGATTAATCATATAACGTCCGACCTCACCCAGATCATATCGCTTGGTATTGAAAAAGAGACGCTCCACGAGGGCTTCGGCAATCTCCATCGTCGGCGGCTCACCGGGCCTTAAAAGTGAATAAATTTTCGATAAAGCCTCTTCCCTGGTTTTGGTCGCATCCTTACCGATAGTGTTGCAGATTATCAGGGAGTCACGCGGATTATGCTTGACAATAATTTTCAGCTTTTTAATCTTAGCATCCTTTAAGGTCTCCAGCAGGCTATCGGAAATAGTATCCGTTGGCGATGCCAGCACCTCGCCGGTATTTTTATCGACAATGGACTCGGCAATACTGGCTCCCAGCAAATCCTTGCTCTTGGCCCCGTCAAGAGAGACATTTTCGATTTTATAAAATGTCTTCAGCAGTTCTTCATCGGTATCACGGCCGATAGCGCGCAACAGAGTCGTTACCGGGATTTTGCGCCGCGAATCAATCGTAACATACATGATATCATTGACATCAATCTTAAACTCAAGCCAGCTTCCGCGATAAGGAATTATTCTGGCCGAATACAGCAGTTTTCCGTTGGGATGCGTACTTTCATCAAAAAACACTCCGGGCGAGCGGTGAAGCTGACCGACAATAACACGTTCCGAGCCGTTTATAATAAACGTTCCCCATTCGGTTATCAGAGGCATTTCACCCAGATAGACATCCTGCTCGATAATGTCTTTAATCTCTTTCTTTTCTTCCTCCCCCTGTTTGCTCACCAGCCGCAAGGTCGCCCTCAATGGTACCGCGAAAGTCATATTCCTTTCACGGCATTCATCAAGAGTATATCTTGCCTGGCCGAGAGAATAACTGACAAATTCCAGGGAATAATTTTCATTGATATCAGTTACCGGGAAAATTTCCTGGAATATCTGCTGGAGCCCTTGCTTATTCCTTTTCTCCGGAGCCGTATTATGCTGAAGAAAACTCTCGTAAGATTCCAGCTGAACATCCAGCAGGTTTGGCATTTCCACCAGACTCTGGTGGGTACCGTAATCAACCACTTCCGGATTTTGTACGCTTGCCAATTTTTTATCCTCCAAAAAATGAGAAACTCCGCCCGGTTTAAGGGTTGTCTGGAAGAGTCAAAAAGAAGAAGTGAAAAATCAGTATACCCTGCTGACGGCGACTCTGCTATTATCTCTTCTCTTCTCCCGGCAAATATTTGCCTGCGGAGCCAACCCTAAAACAGAACTCTCGCCGGACCTCAACACCTTAGCCGGAGTTACCTCCGGCTGCATCCGGTTTAACCAACCTTAGAGACAATTGTTCCCCTCCCTCATCAAGAGGAAATTATTTCATTTCAACCTGAGCACCGACCTCCTGGAGCTTTTCAATGGCGGCCTTAGCCTCATCCTCAGGAATTGCTTCTTTAACTTTATTGGGAGCCTTGTCAACCAGCTCCTTGGCTTCTTTCAAGCCCAGTCCGGTTAATTCGCGGACAACTTTTATTACCTGAATCTTTTTATCTCCGGCCGCATTCAGGACAACATCGAATTCAGTTTTTTCCTCGACTGCCGCCGCGCCGCCACCGCCAGCCGCTGGTGCAGCCGCTACGGCCGCCATCGGTGTGACGCCGAACTTATCCTGTATCGCCTTCGATAATTCCGCGAGATCCATAGCCGAGAGAGTTTCTATTTTCTCGACAATCTCGTCAATAACCTTGTTCTCTGCCACTTTCGTATCCTTTCCAAATTATTTTTTCTTTGCTCTATTTTATCTGCCGCCAGGGACAACTCAAACGGTCGGGCGAGGCCGTTTAGAAGCATGAATTGTATAACAGCTGCAAACCCGAATAAATTACTCCCAATTATGTTTTTGAAGCCTGCAGGGCATCAATGGTCGCCACCAACTCCTGAAAAATGCCGTCAATCGAGGCAATAATACTTGAAATTGGCGACTCCACGGCACTGATTATCTGCGCCAGGAGCACCTCCCGCGAGGGAAGTTCGGCCAGCCGCGTAATCTCGGAGCCTTCAAAAAGCTGGCCATCCAGAACAAAGGCCTTGATAACAGGCTTTTCAATATCCTTATAAGAATCATAGAGAATCTTGGCCGCTATGGCCGGATCATCAGCACCGAATGCCAGCGCCGTCTGGCCGCTTAAATACTCAACCAGGTTTTCATAACCCGTCTCTTTAGCGGCGATTCTCATCAGTGTGTTCTTGGCCACCAGATACTTTACTGAATTTTCACGAAGGTTTTTTCTCAGCGAAGTGATATCCTGCACATTGAGACCGGTGTATTCGGTTACAAATACCGATTTGGCACTTTCCAAATTCTCCTTTATGGCATTAACTGAATCTATCTTTTCCGCTTTCGGCATAATAATCACCTCACTTCTTCAGTTCCGTCAATAGAGCCTGATGGTCGAGCTTAATGCCCACCCCCATGGTAGAACATATCGAAATACTCTTCATATATGTTCCCTTGGCTGTGGTCGGTTTGGCTTTTATCAGGGCGTCAATAAATGTCCTGGCGTTTTCCAGCAGGTCGTCTTCCGGGAATGACACCTTCCCTATCGGCGCCGCCACGTTTGACTGACGATCAACACGATATTCAATTCTTCCCGCTTTCAACTCCTTCACCGTTCGTCCGACATCCATGGTGACAGTCCCCGATTTGGGATTAGGCATCAAACCGCGCGAGCCCAGAATCTTTCCCAGACGACCGATGACTTTCATCATATCCGGCGTGGCTACAGCAACGTCAAAATCAAGCCAGCCGCCCTGGATTTTCTCCACATAATCGTCGGCTCCGATATAATCAGCACCGGCTTCCTTGGCTTCGGTTTCTTTATCACCGACGGCGAAAACCAGCACTTTCACTTTCTTGCCGGTTCCGTGCGGAAGGGCCACCGTTCCGCGAACCATCTGGTCGGCGTGTTTCGGATCAACGCCAAGTCGGGCGGCAATTTCGACCGATTCGTCAAACTTGCAATAACTGTTCTCTTTGACCATCTTAACGGCCTCTTCAAGAGGATAGCGTTTGGTTCGGTCGACCTTGCTCCGTATTTCTTTCTGTTTCTTTGAGCGTCTCATAACCTCCTCATTCTCCCTGTAACGGAAACGCTAATCCGAAACAGGTTTTAGCGAATAAATAATTAACCTTCTACCTCGATTCCCATTGAGCGCGCGGTTCCAATCACCATCGACATGGCCGTTTCGATATTGGCGGCGTTAAGGTCAACCATCTTCGTTTCAGCTATTTCCTTAACCTGCCTCATCGTAACCTTGCCGATTTTATTGCGGTTCGGCTCGCCCGATGCCTTGGGAATTCCGGCCGCCTTCTTTAAAAGCACCGGTGCCGGCGGAGTCTTGGTAATAAAGGTAAATGACTTGTCGGTAAAAACGGTGATCACTACCGGCGTTATAATACCGCCAAGATTCTTGGTCTTGGCGTTAAACGCCTTGCAAAACTCCATTATATTGACACCGTGCTGTCCCAGCGCCGGACCGACCGGGGGGGCCGGGTTGGCATTGCCGGCGGGAATTTGCAGTTTTATTAATGTCTCTATTTTCTTGGCCAATTTATATCTCCAGATATTATTGTTTTCTTATAATCTTAAGACTTCTTTTGCTTGGCGTGTTCAATCTGTAGAAAATCAAGCTCTACCGGCGTCGGACGCCCAAAAATTGAAACCATAACTTTAACTTTCTTACGTTCCAGATTGACCTCACTGACAAATCCGGAAAAGTCCGAAAACGGACCGTCAATTACTTTCACCGAATCACCCGCCTGAAACGGGACATCGGTAACTTCCGCCTCGCGGGAACTATCCACCTGACCAAGGATGCGATCCACTTCCGACTGCTTTAAGGGATTCGGTTTACCGCCGGCGCCGACGAAATTCGTAATGCTCGGGGTGGACACCACCAGATTTTGAGTTGTCTGATCCATCTCCATTTCAACCAGTATATAGCTGGGCAGGAATTTTTTGGTCGAGGTTGACCGCTTGCCCTGCTTCATCTCCGTCACCTGCTCGGTCGGAATCAGAATCTGGCCGAATTTATCCTGTAATCCGGCCGTTTCCACGGCTGATTCCAGATACCTTTTGGCCTTTTGTTCATGTCCCGAATATGTGTGAACTACGTACCAGCGCAATGCCATCGATACCGTATCCTTATCCAAAAATATACCTCGTGGCCATTGTTAACAGCCTGTCAACGACTCCTATAAAGACCGACACTATTAATGTTACCACGACCGTAACAATTGTGGAACCGATAAGTTCGGATTTGGTCGGCCAGGAGACCTTATTCATCTCGGCTCGCACTTCCTTAAAAAATTTTATAATCTTTCCAAACATCCCGTTACCTTTATTTATGGCAGGCCAGGAGGGACTCGAACCCCCAGCATCCGGTTTTGGAGACCGGCGCTCTACCATTGGAGCTACTGGCCTGTGAAATTACTATCTGGTCTCCTTGTGTTTTGTATGCTTGTTACAAAACGGGCAAAACTTTTTATATTCTACTCGCTCCGGGTGCAACCTTTTGTTTTTAGTGGTCGTATAATTTCTACGTTTGCACTCACCACAGGCCAATATTACTCTATCTCGCGGCATATCCAGACTACTTTCAATATTGTATTATTCAATTATATCCGAGATGACGCCGGCACCAACCGTGCGGCCGCCCTCGCGTATCGCAAAGCGAAGTTCTTTCTCCATCGCTATCGGGGTGATCAACGATCCCTCCAAATCAACATTGTCGCCGGGCATAACCATCTCTACTCCCTCGGGAAGCTGGACCGTCCCCGTCACATCAGTCGTCCGAAAATAAAACTGCGGACGATAACCGTTGAAAAACGGCGTATGACGACCACCCTCCTCCTTGCTCAAAACATATACCTTGGCCTTGAATTTCGTGTGAGGTGTGATCGAACCCGGCTTCGCCAGAACCATCCCGCGCTCCAGATCCGTCTTGTCAATCCCACGAAGCAACACGCCAATATTATCCCCGGCTTCAGCCTCATCCATTATCTTACGAAACATCTCAACACCAGTGCAGACCGTCTTGCGCGTCTCGCGGATACCGACTATCTCGACATCATCACCCATGTGAATAATGCCGCGCTCAACTCGACCCGTGCCGACCGTCCCGCGACCGGTAATCGAAAATACATCCTCGACCGGCATCAAAAACGGCTTGTCCTTGTCACGCTGAGGATCAGGAATATAACTGTCGAGAGCCTCAAACAACTCGTAAACCGACTTGAAACTCTCATCGTCCTTGATATCCGGATTCGCCGCCGCCGTCAATGCCTGCAAAGCACTCCCGCGAATGACAGGTATGTCGTCGCCCGGAAACTCATACTTCGTCAACAAATCACGAACCTCAAGCTCGACCAAGTCCAAAAGCTCCGGATCGTCAACCATATCAACCTTGTTCAT
>Ga0272444_10004228_pt1 | contig 12714 bp, 5 predicted proteins | sample SSMForm13_FD_201033 | JGI IMG/M metagenome (GOLD analysis project Ga0272444, IMG submission 201033) | Marine sediment archaeal communities from Little Sippewissett salt marsh, Falmouth, MA, United States - SSM-Form-13 | ecosystem: Environmental > Aquatic > Marine > Wetlands > Sediment ...
GTTCCATCTCTCTTGCCGATTCGCTTATCGCCAGGACAGGTTTCAAAACTTCCAGGGCTTCGTCGAGTTCACCGGTTTTTCTCAGCGATTTTGCCAGATCGATACGATATTCAGGCGACCGGCTGTTGAGTTCCACCGCCTTGCGGAAATGTTCACGTGCCTGGAGCCCTCGGCGAGTGGCGTTATAGACCTTAGCCATGACGAAATGGGATTTGGGGCTGTTGGGGTCTTCTTGGATTGCCTCGTTGGCCAGTCGCATGGCGTCCGAGGTCCGGTGTGTGAGCAGTTTGGCGAGTATGACGTTGTATCGCTCGTCGGCGTTTTTCGGTTTGGTATTTGCGGCCCTGTTCAGGGCATCGGTGGCCTGTGTGTGGTTTCCCAGCAGATCGTATCCCCTGAAGACCGTCATAAGCATTGTGGCTGAGACGTCAGAGCCTGTGGCGGCCTCAGCGAGGGTTTGTTGAGCCGGTTTCAGGCGATCATTCTTATGGGCCGCTCTGACCAGTAGCCACACGGCCTCCGGATTGTTCGGGTTGTTCTCGTAACATTTTCGGGCGTCTTCGTAGGCGTTTTGAGGAAAATCAGCCAGGAATTTTTCCGCGAGGTACCTATGAGCTTCGGCTATGAGTGCATGGTCATCGGGTTCGATTGGTTCAAGACGGGTGACTGTCCGCATGGCTTCCTTGGCGAGTTGTTCCTTGTCGGTAGCATCTGCCGCCACGGCGTACCAGTAGTGTGCCGCGATTCTGTGGGGGAATTCTGCTTTCAGGTCGAACAGTTGTTTTTCGGCGTCGGCGAACCTGCCTTCTGCCATTTGTACACGGGCCAGAAGCATTTGTGCCATGGAGTTTCTTGGCTCGACTTTAAGAATTTCGGTTGCGAGCTTGTTGGCGGTGGCGGTATCCGATTTTTTCATGGCCAGTCCGGCTCGCATGAGTTTCAGCCTGCCGTCATCGGGATGGGAGGCAAGCAGGCTGTCGACGCGTTTGATGGCCTCATCCAGTTTTCTGTTGAACTCGGTGCTGGTCCGGTCGGAGATGTTCCTCAATTCACTGGTTACGAGTCTTATGGTAGCCATTGGCGGAGGGTTCTCTGCCTGTTCCAGGATCTGTTTCACCTCGTCCAGCGACTTGTGGTCCTTTTGCCTGATGCACAAGGCGACCAGAGGTTCTGCGGACCTCTCGCGGGAGGGGTTCTTCCTGATCACGGCCAACAGCATTTTTATGGCCTGGCGGCTCTGGCTGTCGGCGTCGATTCTGGCTTGCTCGCTTGCTGTGGTTTTGGTGTTGGCCAGGTCTGTCTGGCGGGAGGCCTCGGCGACCTTGGCTTCAGCGGTTAGTTTTCTGGCCATTCCGTTGTACGCCATGGCCAGGTATTGGCAGTCCAGCCCGATTGCTTCGTTGATTTGGATGGCGGAAGTTTCGTTGGGCTCAAACGCGCTGAGGACTCTGACCGCCTCGTGGAGTTTTGAGATTGCTTCCTTGATGGCTTTGATGGTCGGCGGGCCATTATCAGACATCAGGGCTCGGGTAGCTGGCAGGGAGTAGGTTTCCGCATGGGCCAAAACTATGGATGGTTCATTCGGCTCCAGTGGGCCTGCTTTTGTGAGAGCCTGGCGGGCCAGTTCGTACTTTCCCTGTCGGTTGTAGGCCTGACCCAGGATGAAATAGCCCTTCCAGTCGTCCGGGCATGCGGCAATATAGGAGTCTGCCAAGGCCTTGGCCTTGTCCAGTTTATCGGCTCTTATTGCCAACTCCGCCCTGCGCAGGATTTTCGGGGGGCTGTTCCATCGCGAGTACAGGAATATGCTTCCGCCGGCGATCGCTGACACGATCAGGCCCAATATAATCAGTGTTATAAGGCGTTTGGTCGTCATCTGCTGTCTCATTCGGGATTCTTGGTGGTTGCGAGAGCTTGCGCCGCGAGTTTGATGGCCTCGGCCGTCGATGCGGGCACCGGCTTGCCGGAGGCCTTGAAGTTCTTGCCCAGTTTCACCGCTGCTTCCAGATGCAGTCGGCCCATGTCCGCATCCCCCACGACCTGCTCGACCAGGCCGAGGTGGTAGTGGACATCAGGCGAATCCGGCAGGCCTCTGATTGCACGGCGAAGAAGCCCCAGCGCGTCGGCATCGCGGCCCTGGAGGTGTGCAAGCCAGCCGGCGGTGTCGGCAAGGGCAGGTGCCGGCATGGCCGCCAGTGCCGCATCCATCCACTGTTTGGCTTCTGCAAGCTTGGCCTTGTCGTTGGGTGACAACTGCATGACAAGGCATGCGGCATTGTTGGCAGCCCTGGGGTCGACGTTTTTCTGCAGTATCTTGCGATAAAGATTCAGGGCCTCGGCCAATTGCCCGGCGCTTTCCATGGCCATGGCTTGGTCCAGAAGGTAGCTTGGCCCGATGTCGCCTGTCTTTTCGTCCAGGGCGGCGTATATCTCGGCTGCCTGTTTGTACTTTCCGTCTTGCTGGAGAACCATGGCGCCGAGGAGCCTGGCCAGGTCGCAATCCTCCGGTCGGAGAATGCCAACAGCCTGCTTGACATCCTCTGGGCTTGCCCCGGCGAGTGACAGTTCCATTGCCGCCCATTGACAGGTCACGCGGGTCTTGAGGGTCTCCATGGCCCAGGCGAGGGCAAGTTGCGGGAGGCGAAGTTCACGCGCGATGCCGGACTTGAGAAGCTTGATGGTTTCAGCGCCTGCCTCGGCCGAGCCCGGATTATTGGACATCAGTTCCCTGGCTGCCGTGGCTACGATTCCCTCGCTGATTTTGGCGAGGGCTGCTTTGGTCATGGAGTCGTCTTTGGCCAGCAGGCCGCACAGAAACATAAGATGTTTTGGGATTGAAACGGGCCGAGGCCGCTTGGCGAGGTTCGCCTGGGTCTTGGTAAGCCATGCGGCGCACTCTCTTGCCTCGTTGGCATCGCCGGATCGGTTGGCCAGGCACAGCCTCAGCATTGTGGGATAGACTGACGATTCGGTCAGGGCCTTGCCTGCTGCTTCCGGCTCGTCGTCCATGGCCAGCAGTGCCGCGGCAAGTCGCCACTGCGGGTTTTTTGTCCTGTCGGCGAGAGTCTGGCTGAGTTGCTTCATCCTGGTGGAATTGCTGGTCTCGATGGCTGCGTTCAAGGCCAGCGTAACAACCTTCAGGGGCGGCAGCGAGTCAGGCTTGGCCGACGCTTGGTGGCGATCGAAAGCCTCCAGGGCTTCGGTGGGCTTCTTGTCTCGCAGAAGTAACGTCATCTCGTAGATCAACGCGGCCCCGTTGTCGTGTTTTGCGGCGGTCAAGTCGCGTACAATCTTGAGTTTGGCATCGATGCCATCTGTAAGGTCGGCCAGGATCAATTGGGCGGGCACGTACTGACGTGAGTATTCGCTTATAGTGGCTATCGCGGCTTTGGCCTGGTCTTTCTGCCCCAGTTTGCCAAATGCGGTCGCCAGGGCCAATTGAACAGCGGGATTGGGTCTGGTCTGCAGGGATGAGAGCTTTTCGAGTCTCTTGACGGCTTCGGCCTGAAGGCCCCACCTCGACAGGAGCATTCCCTGCTTGAGCAGTCCGAACGACAGCCCAGACTGGCCGAAGTCCTCGAGCCGCTCTAGTGTCGCCAATGCCTCCTTGCGTTGGCCCTGGGCGTCCAGAATATCCGCCAGCCTCATGTACAGATCGAAGTTTCTCGGTTGGCGCGAGATCGCCTCCTCGTAAAGCTTGGCAGCTTGCCCTAACTGGCCCTGAGTGAGGCGGATCTCCGCCCGCATGACGAAACTCCGCGGGCTGTCGGGGTATAGTTGTTTCATCACGTCGCAAGTCGCCTCGGCCTGCTCGACCAGACCGAGTTTCAGTTGCAGAGCGGCTGTCTTGTTCAGGATGTCGTGGTGCTTGTTTTCCTTCTTGCCCGCCTCCTGGCAAAGATCGTTCAGTGTTTCTTTGGCGGCGTCAGCTCCCTGAATCATTGCGAGCATCCCGGCTTTGGCGAACATTGCGCGGGTCTTGGCGATGCCCTTGTTGGCCGCTATGAGTCCATCCAGAACTCTCATGGCGTCATCGGGTTTGCCGGCAAGAGCGAGAACCTGGCCCAACTGCAATTGTGCCTTGTACTTTATGTATCCCATTCTCTTCGAAGCGGTCTGATGGGTGGTCACTTCGGTCAGCAACTTGGCCGCGCAGTCGTAGAGTTTGCCCTTCTCGTAGGCGCCGGCGATAGCGAAGTCGACAAGTTCCTGCCTGGCATGGGAGATTCTGCTCATTTCCTCCCGGGCCGCGCCGATCTTTTTGTCTAACTCATCCAGTGTAAACCTGACGGAACCAGCGGGTTGGGAAGCAGGCGTATTGGGGTCGCCTCTGGTGATCAACAGCGGGATAATCTGCTGGTAGAAAGGCAACTGATCGGGCTGAGAGGCGATCGTCTTCTTCCATGTCTCGATGCAGTCACCCATCTCTCCCATGGCGTGGTAGGCCCCGGCTTGCGGAACAAGAAAGGCCGTGTCGTTTGGGTTGACCTTCAGTCCGGTTTCGCAGGTTCTCAGGCAATCTTCCGGGCGGTCTGTGGCCAGGTATATCTGCGCCAGTTGCGCCCCGTAACGTTTTCCGGCGTCGGGCCTGCGGAGAAACTCCTGGACCTCTGTGTCGATGGGTTCTTTCCGAAGGCTTTTGACCTGCATTTGAAGCAGCTTTGCCTGTATGTTCGAATCCACGATGGGTTCCAGAACGCCCTTGGCATCGTCGAGGTCGCCAAGGCCCAAGAGCATCCTTGCCAGCATCAGCCTGTACGATGGTTCCCGGTCATCCAGGTTCATGGCCTTGCGGCACATTTCCTCGGCCTGGAGATTGCGATTGATGGCCTGGTAGAGTTCCGCCAGGGCGAAGCATGTCTTCGGGTCGTTGGGAGACTTGGCGATTTCATGGAGCAGGAGTTTTTCCGCCTCGGCCGGTTTTTGTTTGTATCGCAATGCCTTTGCGACAGCCAGGGCTTCGGCGCTGGTTCTCGGCTTGTTGGGGTCGTTGGCTCTGGCCAGGGCATGACGCGACAGCAGGTCGTCCAGCACCTTGCCGGCCTCTTTCGCGTCGCCCAAAGAATAGAAGCCTTCCGTCACCGCCATTAACCTGACGGGCAAGGGGTCAAGTGTCTGGCCCGGTTTGTTCGCATCGGCCGGGCTGGCATGTGTCAAGGCTGTCTGCCAGGCCTTGCTCAATGTTTGTCGGGCCAGTGCCGTCTGTTCCGTGCCGCGAGCGGCCTGGATGAACAATGTCAGGGTCTCGGGATTGTCAGGGTAGTCCCGGTAGAGAGATTGGGCGTCGGTGAAGGCCTGTTTAAAGAATCCCTGCTGGAGACTCTGTTTTACAAAACTCATTAGCTTCCGGGTGAAGCCTCGCCATTGTTCCGGCCGATAGCCCCACCCGGAATCTCTCGCCCTTTCCTGCAGTTGAATTACCGTTCGCATCGCATCGCGAGCAAGCTCCTTCTTGCCGGTCTTTTGGGCGGCATGGGCGTAGTAGTAATGGGCAGAGGGATTGCTTGGATTCTCCGATTTCAGCGTGAAAAGCTCCTTCTCGGCTTTGGGATACAGATTTCTCGCCTTCTCCTTTGCTTTCTCCCTGTCTTCCTTTGATTTCTCGATATTCCCGGCGATTTGAGCATTATGGTCGGCCAGCGAGAGCACCACTCGTGCGTGCAGGAGCCTGGCGCTGGCGTTTCGCGGGCTGGCCTCGAGCACTTCCTCGGTGACTCGCTTTGCATCCTCAAGTCTGGCGGATCTATCTGATCCCTTGATCGCGGCCTGCGTGAAGGAAATTCGTCCCAGAGCGATCTTGAGTTCGGGGTTCTTGGGATTTGCCTTGAGAACTTCTTTGAGCCGTGTGTTGAGTTTGGCGATCTTGTCCTGGCCGGCCTTGGTATCGGCGGCTGCGTTGTATGACTGCAAGTCATGAACCGCCAGCAGAGCCACCGCTCCCGGCGGGGCGGTATTGGGGTCCTTCATTGCCTCGCGGGCCGAGGCCAAGGCTGCGGTTGCTTTCTTTGCCAGGGCGAGGGCGCCCGGGTTGGCGTCGGCGTCATTGCTCAAGTTATCGTTCAAGCTGTCCAGGCAGAGATTCACAAGTGTCTCGGCGGCTTGAGCCCGGGTGGGGTCTTTTTGGACTACCTCCAGAAGTTCCTGGATTGCCTGGGCGAACACCTTTCTTGTCCGGCCTTGTTCGTAACGGCTTCTATCGCGTTTCTTCGTTGCGGCATCCATATCTCGGGAGGCCTCGGCGATTCTCGCGTCCTCTTCCAGCAGGTCGACCATCGCCTGGATCGCAAGGCCCTTTCGCTGGTGATTCATCGCAATGTTTTCGGCGATGTTCAACATGGCTTTCTTGTCTGGCGACTTGAAGGCCCGAAGGACTTCTACCGCCTTGTCCAGTGCCTCAGTCGCAGCGCGAAGGGCATCGAGTTTTTGCGCGTTGTCGGCGTTGCCAAGTGAACTCAGGGCTTGCAGGGGCGGACTCAAGTACGTCTGGGCCATGGCGATGGTAAGGGAAGCGTTCCCTGGGTTCAGGCTGTTCGCGTCGGTCAGCGAGGCCCTTGCGTCGGCGAACCTGCCTTGCTTCGTGTATACCTGCGCCCGAATGAAGTAGCCTCGCCAATTATCGGGGTACTTCGCGATGTAGTCGCTGGCCAGCGAGTCGGCCTTCTCGAATTTCTTGGCGCGCAAGGCCAGTTCCGCCCTTTTCAGCAGTCTGTCGCCCCTGTTCCGACGGACGTGCCAGAAGATTCCCCCGCCTATCGCTCCAACTATGATAAGAGCCACGACTATCCAGGCTACGCGACGTGCTTTTGTCATTTCAGGCATCTCCTATACCCGGCTGCGACTCGGAAGGTTGGCTGAAATCCGTGCCGGTTGCCAATAAGGCTGCAATGCTATTTCAGGTTCTTGTCAAGATATGGAATGGATGTCCTCATCAACTGCATGGCACGCTTCCGGGCGTCATCGACGGAAGTGGTGATGCTGGTTGAAACCCGGATCAGCGCGCCGCTGGAATCCCGGTTCAGCAAGCCGTTGAGGAAAATGGTGAACTGCTGGCCCCAGAAGCTGTTGGTGTAGCCTTCTCCGCACTTGAAGGTGTAGATGAAGTACTGTCTCTGCTGGGGGGCCGTCTGGACTATCAGTTCCCGGCAGGGCACGGGGCGGTCCGCATCGTCGCCATCCAGCATCAAATCCCTCATTTCCAGAATGCCATGGCCGGGGCCAGCAATGCAGAGGTCGGGCGGGTGAATGCCCTTGCGGTTGTTCTTGCTGAAGATGAGGCAGTAATACAGGTTTGGCGTGCCGGGAGCCACGTACGCTCGGCTCAGCACGTAGTCGGGGTTCTCAAGCGTGATGAGCGTGCCCTCGTCGAGCGGGACATCGTAGCTACTCATGAACTTCCCGGCCACATCGAGCCGCTCGGGCATGGCCTCCCACGTGGCGCTCTTGTTCCAGTCAGACGCGGTGGGCCGGCTCAGCCAGAACGTCCCTCCCACGGCGACCAGCATCAGGACGATCGCGGTCCAGCCCCGAGTGCCGGCGGGCGCATGGAAGAGATGCGCACCTTGCTCATTGTCCTTGGGGTCTCGCCGGACGCCCGCGAAAAGTGGGATTATCTTCGCTGGCCAGCCCACAGCGCTTCGGGCCCATAGAATCAAACGCTCCAGGCCGAACATCAGCAACAAGGCGATGACAAATACCATGACGCCAGAGGCGTCGTGATACCAGCCCGTGGCTACCTCAGGGCTCCAGATGTCGGCCACGACAATAAGGCTGACAATCCGGATTGAGTTACTGATAAGTGCCACCCCCAAAGATGCCACAAAGAGAAACAGTCGCCACAGCCCGCGGAGCTGGCATGCGTAGGCGTATATCGCGCCGAACGCCAACAGGCTGATGATCGTGCGCAGGCCGTTGCAGACATTGGCGATTACGAGGCTCTTGTCGCCATCCAGCAGCACAGTGTTGCCCTTTTGCTCGACCACTATTCCGATAATGCTCGCCAGCGAAACGCCCCACGATGCGGCAAGCATCTTCAGCTTGAAGTTGACATTGGAGATGGTCACCTCAGGTAAGGGAACCATGAATATCAGGAACGCAACGGGGAACCAAAGCCTTCGCAGCGCCTCGCCCCCCCAGATCAGCAGGATCAGCCCCATCACCACGCCGATGAATGCGAAACCGCTGACGAAGTTCACTCGCGCCAGGCACGCTACCAGGTGCAGAAGCAGGGAGAGGATCAGGATCGTCATTCCCACTGCCCGTTGGGGCCTGACTTCTATGCGGGTGTGACGCATGAGCAGGATGCCTACGAGAAGGCTGACCAGCGGCACCAGCGGGCCATGGGTGTAGTAGCTCTGGCCAAGCGTTATTCGCTCGTACAGGCCCATCTCGCTGTGCTTCCAGGCAGGAAACCAGCGTATCCACATCTCGCCGAAGTTGTGTGCGAAGGCGGCAATCAGGCAGGCAGTAAGCAGAAGCCATACAATCAGTGGCAACCCAATGCCTCGGCCAGGTTGCTCGGTAGTGCCCAGTCCCTCAGTCATTCGTGCCCCTTTGTCATAAATGGAAAGTTGAATCCGCCCGAGCCTCGGTGCCAAGGACGAGCGGCCGGCTGGCATTGCCTATGCTGTGGCCTGCAGACACCTATCCATCAAGTTTATACGCCTTGATCCATAATGCCTAGTAACAATTCGAGTCGGCATATTTCATACGCTGCTTTTCGGCAGGAAGTTGCAACGTTTCTTCTCTTTGTTGCCACGCTGAGCTTAGCACCCAGGCCAGCTCGCAGGCCGAAGGCACCGCGTTCACACCGAATGTATCGGCATCTTCGGCGGCAATGTTCCCTATGTTACCTATTTTGCCAAACCGGTTGGCATCAGTCCAGACTGAATCCTATGTTCCAAACGGTGCACGCCACTTGGTGCTGACAGGTGTTCATCGGAGGATTGGCAATGGGCAGGATGGCAAACAGAACAAGGCCAAAATGGCGGTCAAAAGGGACTGGGCAGGCGGATCGCAGGATGCTTCTTCTCAAACGGGCAGGGCTCTTCAGCAATGATACCCAGGGGGCAGAGATCACCAGGGCGACCGGTCTTGAAGACCTCGCTGCCGCGTATCAGCTTGTGCATGATGTGTTCGTTCAGCGCGGCTACATTGCACCATCTGACAGCGGGCTTCGGATTCGCGTTTTCGAGGCCCTTCCGGAAACTGCTACGTTTGTGGCAAAGGCGGAAGGTCAAGTTGTTGGGGTCACAAGTGTTCTGATTGACAGTCCCGACCTGGGCCTGCCCTCGGACCAGTCCTTCAAGGCCGAGATCGACGAGTTGCGCGCCCAGGGCAGGAAAGTGTGTGAGGGCACCAACTGGCTGGTCGCTGAGTCCCATCGCCGCAGTGCGGTGATGACCGAGTTGATGCGATGCTCTTTCGCCCATGCGCTCGAGCAGGGCTGCACGGATTTCATCGGCGCGGTCAGCCCCGGCCACGCCGGGTTCTACGGCCTGTTGGGTTTCGAGACGATCGGTTCCGAAAGGAGCTACTGCGCGGAGATCCACGATCCCGTTGTCATGGTCCGGTTGGACCTGACGGGCTTGGCAGACCGTTTCAAGGACGTTAAGCGAAGCGCCAACGAGGTGGAGGCGTTCCTCAAGAGCTACTACATCGACAAGAACCCATACCACCGATTCGTGGGTACCTGGCAAGTCCTTTCGCAGCGTTTCTTTAAGGACGCGGAACTGCTCGGCGAGTTGTTCGTTCACAGAAGTTCGCTGCCAGGCCGTTGCGGGGCGACCCAGCAGCGGGCATTGAGAAGTCGCTGGGGAAAAGATGTTTACGACCGCGCCTGGCCGGCCCGGGGAGTTGCCGCTATGAACGCAGATTGATCGCAGGCTGAACGCCAGTTGCGGTACGTAGTCGGGCCCGCATTGGCTACGGTGTGCCAACCTGTCGGTGGGGCTATCGTGGGTCGGCGGTTGGCAGTGCAGGGCATGCTGTCATTGGTTCCCCTTTCATCATTTCAACAGAATGATAGCATCCACTTCCCCGCAGGCATCGCTAATCCCTAGCTGTCTCGCAAGCGGCAACTGGCGGCTGGTGATCCGTTTGAGGTTCTGCATGAAGGCTTGAGGGGGTATTACGGACTCAAGTTGCAGCAGCGCCGCCGTGGCATCGGCCCCCGTCCTCCCGCTTGGTCCACCAGTTGGCTCGGCGGATCGGCATACGGCCAGACCGTGCGAATCTGCTCGACCGCAGCGGGGTTTAATCTCAATTCGCCGAAAACCGGTCTGGTTCATTCCCACGACCCACGTTTACGCATGCACCTTAACCATTGTCTCAGAAGCGAGATCACATGATAATGCCAAGTGATTAGGGAGATATTCTGCGACGGAATATGGAAGGTCCGATAAGGTTTTTAGTTGACAAAGTGCGCCTAGTTGGAGTAAAAACGTAAGTATAAGCAGTTCCTGTCTTAGCTGGGAAATGTGCGAGGTGCTGGAGGAGCACATTCCTGATGACATATCTGTGTGTTTGGCGCCTACGGTCAGGCGCGTGTTTTACTGAGGTGCAGCGGACGGGACGTACGCGACGTTCTTGCTTGCAGGGCTTTGGGTTGCGGCGTCTTACCAGGCTAAATGCGAGGTCTGATTTGGGCCATCTTTCTTGTGCTTGGAGTTCTGGGCGATAATGCGTGTGGGTGGCATTGCTTCAGCCGTCGTATGCCGGTTGACAGCGGTTGTGGTTTTACCGTGCCGACTGGGTGCGATCAGGCAGGTGAGCCGAGATGGATGGTATCGTTTCGAACAAGGCAACTCCGATGGCATTGGTGAAATCGGAGTTTGACGCGAGGTCTTACAGGAGTTCTGGTGGCGATGGAGGATGTTGGGCGATTCAAACTCGGACGCGACCTTATTGGCGACTCCGCGGCTATACGTAACATCGTCGATCTGATCGAACGGGTCGCCAGAAGCGACTGTCCCGTTCTGATCGAAGGCGAGAGTGGAACCGGCAAGGAACTGGTGGCCAGGCAACTTCACGCCAAGGCTCCGCGAAGAGCCCAGCCTTTCATACCCGTCAATTGTGCCGGCGTCGGCGAAGGTGTTTTCGAGAGTCAGTTTTTCGGCCACGTTCGTGGCGCGTTTACCGGTGCGGATCAGGAAATGCTGGGCCTGGTAAGGGCGGCTGACAAGGGGACGCTCTTTCTCGACGAGGTTGGGGACATACCCATCGGTATGCAGGCCAAACTGCTTCGTGTGCTGCAGGAAGGGGAGGTTCTGCCGGTCGGGACAGTTAAGACTCACTTGGTTGACACCCGCTTCATTGCTGCCACCAACAGGGATATTTGCAGGGATGTTGAGGAAGGGCGGTTCCGCAAAGATCTCTTTTACCGGCTCAACGTCATTCGGATACACATTCCCCCTCTGCGGGAGCGAGTTGAGGATGTCGAGCCGCTGCTGCGGGGGTTTCTCTCGATGTTTGGCGAGCGTTACCACCAGCCCGCCAAACCGCTTGATCCCCGTGTGTTGAAAATGCTCGAGCAATACCAATGGCCCGGCAACGTGCGAGAACTTGCCGGGTGGGTGGAGAGACTTTATGTTACTGGGGCATGTCCGAATCGCCTGGTCGAGGAACTCACCGAGTATGACAGGGACGCCTCGATCATAATGGCCGAACCGCCGCCAAGCCGGTTGATGGCGCTCGAGGAGGCGGAAATCTGGGCTATCCGCAAAGCGATGGAGCATTCGCAAAGCAATATGAGGCTGGCCGCGAAACTGCTTCGAATCCATCGTACGACTCTCTGGCGAAAGCTGGCCAGGTACGGCATTTCTTGACAGATACTCCCAGCCTCAGTGCCGCCGGCGTCCATCAATACTCCGCTGTATGTCTCCGCTTGTATGCCTGAATGGAATCTTGGTGCATCCGCTCCATCCTTTGTCGCCTTTTCCTGTCGGCAACGTCTGGCGCCTTCAGCCAGTGCCTCCTGCCGGTCTGGATTGTGTTGCGATTTGCACAGTCTTTGCATCCTGCATCCCGGCAGGTTGCAGTATGCAACTCGTCCGGGCAGGCATGGGGGGGGGGCTAAAATCCTATTTCAGTTAGTACTGTTTCCGCAAAGGCTTGTTGAAGCTCACCTCCTTCTTCATCGCTGTATGGTACGGTGCGTGCTAATTGTTATGGCGAAATGGCATGTTGGATATGCCGCATGGAACCATTGGCGGTGTAATAGAGGTGTGACCTATGGTAAGTGTTCTTCAAGGTTTGCGGGATTTAGCTTTGCTTTGGCCGACGGATTCCCTCGTTCTGCAATTGGCTCAATGGGCACGAGGGCACCACAGGATGGCGATTCGCGCGGTCTGGCCGGGAATGGCCGACCTGGCCGAGCAGGCCATGGAACGGGCGGCGTTCTCCGTTGTCGATGCCACGGACCGCCCAGCCGATGCAATGTCAATTGTCCAGCAGGCAGTGGCGCAGGGTGGCCAAGATAAGTTAGCGATATATACAGAGGTTATGCACAAGGGGATGGAAATCCTGATTCGTTCCCAAGGCGTGGCGGTGCTGCTGGGACCGATGTCTGGCGAGCAATGGGAGTCCACGCTAAACGCCTCAATTCGCATTTCAGACAATTCCGATAAAACATATTTTGGAATTCTGTAAGAGAATTGCCGATACTAAAGTAATATTCGAATATAACCATATATTGTCGCGTAAGGCAGAGTACATTGT
>Ga0272444_10004229_pt1 | contig 12713 bp, 6 predicted proteins | sample SSMForm13_FD_201033 | JGI IMG/M metagenome (GOLD analysis project Ga0272444, IMG submission 201033) | Marine sediment archaeal communities from Little Sippewissett salt marsh, Falmouth, MA, United States - SSM-Form-13 | ecosystem: Environmental > Aquatic > Marine > Wetlands > Sediment ...
CTCTCTTCCCGCCGATTTTCAATCCATCTGAAAATCGGCCGCCAGCACGGTGTGATCGGATGGCCGTTCCAACCGGCGGGGTTCCAGATCGATCCAGGAATCGATGGAACGCTCGGCCAGCGGCCGGGTGGCGAAGATATGATCCACCCGCCAGCCGACCTTCCGATCCATGGCGTCCTTCAAGCGATAATCGAAATAGCTATACTGATCCGGCTCTCCGGGATGATGCCGGCGGAAAACGTCCTCAAACCCCCACCGGCGGACATTCTCCAGCGCCTCACGGGCCAGAGGGTGAAAATCGACGTGCTCCTTCAGCCGTACCGGATCGTGCACGTCGATCGCCTCGCGGGCCACGTTGAGGTCGCCCATCCATAACAGCACCTGGTCGGGCGAGTAATGGCGTTCGAAGAAGCGCCGCATCCGCGCCAGCCATATAAGCTTGTATTGAAAGTGCTGCGAGTCCGCCGAGCGCCCCTGGGGCACGTAAGTGTTCACCACCGCCAGGCCGGCGATGGTGGCCCTGATCAGGCGGGCCTCGTCGGGCGGACCGTCATCGTCCAGGCCCCAGGCCACATTTTCAGGCGCTTCCCGGGAGATGATGGCGACCCCGGCGTGGGCTTTTTGTCCTCTGAAGACGACGTGGTATCCGGCCTTCCTGATGGGATCCAGCGGAAAATCCGGATCCTGGACCTTGGTCTCCTGCAAACAGAGGATGTCGGGCTCATTTTGCTTCAGCCAGCCCAGCACGATCTCCATCCGGGATCGGACGGAATTGACGTTGAAGGTGGCGGCGCGAATCCTGCCAGCAGACATCCGGGGATCCCTCCCGCTTGCTCGACAACTGACTACCTGGCGAAGAACCCTTCCTTGGTTCGCACGATCAGGTCCGTTCCGGGGATCTCCACCTTCAGATCGCGCCAGGCGCCGTCCCTGATCCGGTTCGTCGAGGAGTAACCGATGCTGTACTGGCTGCGCAGCTCCTTGGCCACCAGCTCATAGACCTCGGCCAGATCTTCCACGGTGGGCGGGAAATAGGCCCGCCCGCCGCTCTGCCCGCCCAGATCCTCCAGCACCCCTCGGGCCACACCCTTCCCCAGCCCCAGCGGATAGACGGTCACGCCCGTCTCTTTGGCCGCCGCCACGGCCTGCTCGAAAGTGTTCTTGCTGCCCGGTTTGGTGCCCTTATTATCCTCGTCCTTACCATCCGTCAGGAGGATGATGGCGGTCCGTCCCTGCTCATGCTGGAGATGATCACAGGCCATCACCAGGGCATCGTACAGCGCCGTGCCCCCTCTGGCCTGGCTCTTACGAATAACCTGCTTCAGTTGATCGACATCCGAAGAGAACCGCTGCACAACCTTGGCCATGTCCGAGAACTCGATGATCATCACCCGGTCTTCGGGGCGAATCTGGGAGACGAACTGGCTGGCGGCCTCCTGGACGCCGCTGAGGTGCCGCCTCATGCTCCCGCTGACGTCCATGACAACGGCCATCGACACGGGGGTCAGCTCCCGGCTGAAGCGCAGGATCTCCTGGGGAACACCATCCTCGGCGATGGCGAAGCGGCCTCTTTCCAGATCCAGGATATAATTGTTCTCCCGGTCGGTCACTGTGGCCGTAAAATCCACCTCCAGATGCCGCTCTTCCTTGAGCGCGACGCGATCGACGGCTTCCGTTCCCAGGGCGTTGACCGCCGTGGCCACGATCTCCTGGCCGGACACGGTCCCAAAATCCCACTGAACCCGGAACTCCATCTCGCCACCGCTGTAGATCTCCTGGCCGTCCACCTGAACGCTCAGGCTGCGCAGGGGAGAATCGGGGTGGTCCGTGGCCTTGACGAAAAGCTCCTTTTCACCCAGGACGACCCCGCCGCGGGGCTGAACCACGCGCACCCCGATACGGTCCTGTCCGATCCTGGTGGTCACCTCGGCGGCGGCCTGTTTGCCGAGATCGTTCTCCGCCATCACCCTGATCTGATGCGCTCGCACCCCCGGCCCCAGGTCCGCCTGCCAGATCCAGGGGGCCTCGGTCAGCTGGCCCAGCTCCTGTTCGTCCAGGTAGAACACCAATCGCTTCACCGTGGTCCCCTGGGGAACCACCGGAACAGCCCGGATCTCCACCGGACCCTGCAGCTGGACATTGGCCGCCGGGTGCTCGATGCTCACGCTGATCTCGTTGCGCGGCGGTGCTTTTCTCGACGGAGCTTTATCCGATCGGAGATAGATAGGCGGGCTCCCGCAGCAAATCTCCAGGATCAGGGCGCCCAGGGAGGTCCCGTACACCGGATCCAGCTTGCGCGCCTCCTTACCGGTCAGGGCCCAGCTGCCGTCGGGGTTCTGATGGCGGACGAGCATGCCGCAGGTGGCCTGCTTCCATACGTCCCAGATCTCGCCGCCGGCCAGATAAGCCGCCCGGGTGCCGTAGTACCAGTAGTAGAAGGGATACTCGCCATAGGGCTCGCCCTCCCAGACCGGCGCCCGGGTGAGGATGGTCCGCAGGGCCCGTTGCACCAGGGGATCATCGCCTGCGCCGAGCAGCTGCATGGACAGGGCGCCCATGGCATTACGGCCGGTGACCACCTGCCCGTCGGGCATGTAGGCAAACTCCCCCTGGTCCTCTTTCCAGCACCGGCGGACGAAGGTCAGGGCTTTATCCTGGCGATCCCGGGGGACCTCGAACCCGGCGCCGCGGGCGGCCGTCAGGGCGATGATCTGCCAGCCGGAGACCGACAGATCGGCGTCCTTGGCGTCGGCTGCGTAGCGCCAGCCGCCGTAATACTTGGAGTCCGGACCGACGGGGCTGTTCAGCAGAGCCGGCCGCTCCTCGGTCAGCTGGGCGCGGTACAGAAAATCGAGCCCCTGATCGATGATCCCGGCCAGCTCGTCGCCGGCGCCGTAAGCGTAGGCCTCGATCAGGGCGGTCAGGGCGATACCGTGCTCGTACATCAGATTGTTGCCGAAGATGGTCCCGCCATGCAGCAAGCCGTGACGGTTTTCCTTGTAGTCGGCGGGATCGTGATAGCAGGTCTTGATGAAATCGATGGCCCGGTACACGGCCTCCCAGTCGTCCCGCTCCAGGCAGTCCGCGCCCAGCCAGGCCTGAACGGCGAAGGCCGGGGCCGAGACGATACCCAGCTTGACGATGGGAAAGCCGCCGTCCTCGCCCTGCTGGGCGAGGAGGTAATCCAGGGCCCGATCGAGGGCTGCCTTGACCTGTTCGGGGCTGACCTCCGGCGCTGGCCCGACGCTGAGCTCGTAGGGCAACCCGTCATCCTCCCGGGAACCGTGCCTGCTGACCTGCAGATGATACGTGCCCGCCTCCATCATCAGGCTGGTCAGATACTCCCCCTGCCCCTTGCCGAAAAAATCTGACTTGGTCAGCGCCTTGCCCTGGCCGTCCAGCAGCTCTAGGGTAGGGTTGAGATCGTGCGTGTTGGTCAGGACGGCATACAGGGTGGGCAGCCCGCCGGCCGGAACGGTGAAGGTGTAGAGGTCCTTCTGGGCCCAGTCGGAAAAGGCGCCCGAGATCCGGCCGGGGAAGGTGACTATCTGAGCCTGATCGAGCTTATCATTGGGCTCCTGCTCCTGAATATCGACGGCCGCGGCGGCGGTAAAGTGACCCGCCGTGAGCAAGGCCAAGCAGACGGTGACGATGAAGCGCCTGATCCTGCCGGCAGGCAACGCTATGGCCGCGGTTTGACACATCGGATTTTGCATCGCACCCCCTAATTTCCGCAGCCGAAAATCTTCAACCCATAGGAGGCCCCGCGCGCGCAGGGCTCACCGGCCAGCTCCTCCCAGGCATTAGGCCAGGGGAACATCCCGGTGATGTCCGTGCTGGCCCAACCGCTGGCCAGCTCAAAACCCTGCTGGGCATTCTTAAAGGCGGTGCAGAACATGACCGCATCCGACTTGGCCGGCCCGCACACCTCGCCGGTGCCGAAGCACGGCGTATTTGGGGTTTCCAAATCCAGCAAACAGGCGTAGAAATGGCCCAAACCGGTGGCGATGCTGAAATAATATCCCGCTACGGAAGAGACCAGATAGGACATCGCTTGAGACACCAGCCCTTTCACGACGATATCCTCCAGGATGTACTCGGTCATGGCCTGGCGCTTGCCGGTTGGGAACACTCCGTCGATATACCCGGTCCGGGGGTCGAACTCGAACCAGGCCATCTGCTCGACGCCGGCCACCGTCACCGGGTGCTCCGGCAACATCACCGTTTTGCCGGCATTGAGCGCTCTATTGACCAAGGATTTTGTCCCCTGCTCCAGCGGCAGGGAGGCAAGATCGCGGCGGTTCTTTCTGACGATGACCCGCAGATCGACGCCCTGCTCCTCGGCCGCGGCCATCACATCACCGGCGGTCAGCCCGGATTGACCGGCGAAGGACATCATCACCGCGCCCTCCAGGCGCGATTCGTAGAGGCCCCGATGATAGTTGAGCAAGCGGGACCATTCGCCGGAGACTCCCTCGGGCAGCACGTAGGTGGCCGGATTCCGCCGCAGGTCGAGATCATACCGCAGGCGGTCGCCCCGAAAGGTCACCGAGGCCATGATCGCCCGGGGAGCGCCCCGGAAGGCCGAGCCCTCGAAGGGAACCGCCAGATCGTCCAGCGCCTCGTCCGAACGCCACAGATAATTCATCAACACCGCCTGAGCCATCGACCGGTTTCCCGCCTCCAGGGCCAGATTGATCCCGGCTCGATCCTCCGGGCCAAGCCGCTCGGGCGGATCGTCGGGTGAAAAGTCCTCCGCTGAGATACGGCGCAGAGATTCGATCATCAGCCGGATACTGGCGGCATCGTTGAGCAGCTGGCTCCGGGCCAGCTCCTCGCTGACCGCCACCGGTGAGAAGCCGAAGGCCACGGCATTGATCAGGCCGTCCAGCGCCCCGCGATCCCCGGCATCCTCCTCCTCTCTGTCGAACACGGTATAGATGAACCGGTTCTGCCGTTCCTCCGGCGAGATCAGTTTAACATCCACGCGTTGCGCCACGACCTCCACGGCGGGTCGCGTCTCCGGTGACGGCGCGGCGGCTTCCTGGGTCTGCTCAAAAACGCCCTTCAGGCGGGACGCTGCCGCAGGCGGCCGGGGTCCCTCCCGTTCGGGGATCATCTCTCCCGGAAACAGTTCATTTCCCAGCTCCAGCACCGGCTGAAGAACCTCCAGGACAAAGCGGCCATCTTCCGTGCGGCCGTCGAACCGGTTCGACAGGGTCAGCGACGTGCCGAACAGCTCGGCGACATCGAACTCCTTCTGCAGTGCCGAACGTTCCAGGATCCGATCCGACTCCTTCACCCGAAAGATGACCTCCAGGCTGACCCGGTGCACCAGGCTGGCAGGAAGCGACGTCATGGTGTCCCTTCGTTTGAGAAGCCCCTCCTGGCGCCATAGCTCGGGATGCGTCGGGTCGAAATCCTCCCACGTATTTCCATCTCTGACCTGTACCCAGTAATGCTCTATCCACCGGTCATCTTCATCCTTTCGCTGGCCGCGGGCATATCGGCTCTGGCCCCCCAGGTGGCTGATCATCGTCACCAGCAGCCGGCTCTGATCCAGATCGTTGCCGGCCCCGTCCCGAAGAGTCCCCAGAGGACCCTTGAGAAGCCCGCGATAGTCCTGATAGGCGATCCGGTCCCGGACATATTCGTAAACGGCTCCGGAATTGCCCAGGCGGTGAGCCAGAGATTCCAAGGTCGGCAGCGGCTCCGCCGCCCGCTCGATCAGGGTCTCGAGGCGGGCTTCCAGCTCATTCAGCGGCTGATTTTCGAGCGCGGCATGACCACCGGCCACCGAGGCCAGGATCAATCCCGTGCAGACGGCGACGAGCAGTCCCGAATATCTCATGCGACATCCTCCTGTGCAGGTCCTTTCGGACGGATGCAATGATCGTTCCTTGAAAGATCAGCCGGGCGATCTCTGAGAATACCTGTTGATGATCTCCATGGCCTCCTGAGCGCTTTGTGCGTGTCGCAGCCCCTCCCTGGCCTCCTCGATCCGCAACAGCCTGGCAATGGCGGCCAGCACCTGGATGTGCAGCCCGGGCGGCTCCGGAGGGGACAGGACCAGATAGATGATATCCACCGGCTGTTCGCCGGCGCCTCCCACCTGAATGGGCCGGCCCTGCGGCATGACCCCCATGGCCACGACCGGATACTGCAGCTCCGGCAGCCGGGCGTGGGGGATGGCGATGCCGTTCCCCAGGGTGACGCCGCCCTGGCGCTCCCGTTCCAGAATGGTCTCCAGGACCAGCCCGGGGTTGCTGATGAAGCCAGCCTGCTGGATGGTTCGGATCAGCTCCCAGATGGCCTCGCCTTTGGAAGACACCTCCAATGGAACACGAAGAGTATCCGGATGTAAGACCTGGTTAACGGCCAGCGGTGCTCTTTCCAGTTTTTCTCGAATCAGATCCTCCTCACCGAAGAGTTCTCCGCCTCCCGTCGCCCAGGAACGCCATTTGATGAGCGCTCGTTCCGAAGACAGCACGCCGACCGTCTCGAAAAAGATCAGGCCGGGCAGGATGATCGTCAGAACCGTCCTTCCCTCTGCTCCCAGCACGGCGGCCACATAGAATGCCTCCACCGCAGCCACTCCGGCCTGCGGCAGCATGAGCCTGGGCAGCGTGCGGGTGATCCGTTTCTCCACCCCCATAACTCGACAGCCCAACCAGGAGCCGCCCATTTTTCCGACCGATCTGGCCGCGATATAAGCGCCTATAAATAACAAGTTCTCGTGATGGAAGGCGCTGATGTCGGCGTTGGCGCCGATCAGGGCGAAGAACACCAGGGTGTACATGGAAGTGGCACTTTCAATGCGTAAAGACTGAAAAACCTCTCGCGAGTAAAGATTGGAAATAAGAATGCCGGCACTGGTGGCGGTGATGAGGAAGGGCAGATGCCAGTGCAGGGCCACCCCGACCCCGAGACAGACACATCCGGCCACGATGATAAAAACTTCCACGGAGGGACCGGGCAGCTCCGAGATGAGCCTCGATAAAAACTCTGGACCGATAAAGGATCGTGCCTTGGCATCGGCACTCTCGGGCCGCAGCCATCTTCGCTCTAAGGCAAGCCGCAGGACGAGAAATATTCCCAATCCGATCAGCAGGGCCAACAACAGCTCTCGGGTGACCGGCAACGTCAGATTGGTCAGCGAAAAGGTTCCGCCTCTGGCAATTAACAGCGCCGCCTGGCAGGTGATGGAAAAAACCACTATCTCTATAACGTCATCAAGAACCACCATCCCGCCGAGAATGCTGCGCATTCTTCCGCCGATATCCAATTTATTCATGATGGCAAAGGTGGCGGCCGGCTCAGTGGCGATGCCAATGCTGCCGATTAACAGTGCTTCAATCGTTTTAAAACCAAGCGCCAAAAAAGTCGCGGTGACGCAAAACCATGTGATGAATCCCTCGATGAGCGATAACGGCAGGATCCCCTTTCCAATGCTCTTGAGCTTTTTTCGATTGAGCTCGTCCCCGATGCCGAATGCGATGAGACTGAGGAAAACAAACGTGAAAAAATGAAGCGAGCTGAGCGCTTCCCGGTATTCCGGGAAACGATGCTCGATGAACAGCAGCAGGACGGGTCCCACCACCAGACCACCCAGCACCTGGCCGACCACCTCGCCGATCCTCAGCCGCCGGGTGATCCGGGAGCCGAAGTGGGCCACCAGGACCAGCAGCCCCAGGCTGAAGATCTGCATATAGAAACGCTCGAAGGACATGCCTCAACGCTCCTGCATGCTGCTGCGAAGCTCCATCGACCGCTGATAGAACTCCTTCAGGTCCATCTGCCGCAGGAAGACCAGGCCGTGCGCCGCCCGCATTCTGGGGCTTTCGTGGGAGCCGAAAAACTCCCGGCCCAGACACATCTTCACGGTCAGGTGCTGCTGCACCATGATCTCCTGGGCCAGGCGATAGAAGGGCCCGTCGTATTCATGACTGGGGAAGGAGGCCTCCCGCTGGGAACCGAAGCATTTCGTGAAGGCATTTTCCAGGATGGCCATGGAATTGAGGGAGATCGGCACGAACACGTTGGCCTCCGAGGGATGGAACCGGTACCAGACATTCCGATAGCCCAGCACACGCACCTCGGAATTGATCTTCTCATAGAGGCGCAGCGCCTCGGTGATGATCTGGAGCACCTTGTAGTGCGTGTCCGGACCGCTGGCCTCAGGATCCAGGGCCACCGTGACTACGTCGGGCCGGTTCTGTTCCATAATTTTGTAGATCGGCATCACATCCCGCTCCATCTCCGGAACTTCGGTGAAGATCTCGCCCTTGTAAAAACCCAAGCGGATGTGGTTGACCGAGCGGGTGTGAAATCCGAAATAGCCCCATAGCAGGTCCGCCTCCCATTCCCGGACCATGCCCTTGAGCTGCTGGATGTGAGGCAGATCCTTCTTGCCCGGGTACTGCGTGGAAAAGTAGTTGATCAGTTCATCGATGCGGTTGATCAGCTGGGGAAAATTGCTTTCATCGTAGAGAAACATCAGGCTGCGAAGCAGCCGCCGGGCCTCGCCCTCGCTTTTCATGGTATTGCTCCTGGCAGCCACGCCGTCCAGGTACTGGAACACGTCCCGGCTCCGTCCAATATTATCTTCGGGCCGGAAATAGTCCTCCTCCATGAGGTCCGCGAATTCTTCCACAGCGATCCATCTCTTCAGGTTTTTCAGCTGCCGGCCCATATAGGCGTTGGTGACGGCGGTAAACCCGCTGGTGGTGTAGTTAAAAGTATGCTGATTGGACAGCGGGCGGACCGTATGAATGAGATAGCCGAGGTAGCCCAGCATAATGTCGTCATGATGCGGGGCCGTGTGCATGAAAATGGTATTCTCCGGCACCAGGCGGCCGCGCTCGATCTTCTCCTTGAGGCTGTTCTCCACCTTCTCGACCACGGCCCGGACATCCCCCCCGAACCGCGACAGTACCTCGGCGGAGGAGCGGACGGTTTCGAAATCCTCTCGCCGGAGATCCCGGAGGTTCCTGTTCCGATCCACCGCCAGATCGATGACCACCCGCTCCACCGTCTCATCGGGCAGCTCCGGCAGGCGCTTGATATCCACATAGACCCGATCGGTCAGCAGGCGGGCGGCGCCCCCGGTCAAATAGAACCGGGCATTGGGCAGCTCATGCAGGATGGTGGCCGGATAGCGGTTGTTTCGGGGCTGCTGGACGGCATCTTTGACTACAGGAGCTTTGGCCTCGCCGGCCGCCATGATGATGGCCACCACATCCGGATTATAGGTGATGGTCCGCAGCCCGATGGTGATGACCAGTCGCTTTCTGGCTACCTCGATGCCGCCCAGGTCTACAGCGGCCGCCGCCTGGGTTTCGTAGTTGGTGGGCATCAAGCGGGTGGTGGAGTACAGATCCGAGCCCCGGATGTTAAAGGCGATGTGCCCGTCCGGACCGATACCCCCCAGGAAGAAACCGATGCCGCCCATGTCCCGGATACGGCGCTCATACTCCGTGCACCACTGATCCACCTGAGCCAGGACGTTCTGCTGGCGGCGTTCCACCCGGCTTTGGGCTTGACGGACCCGCAGGGACAGATCCACTTCGTCGTTGAAGAAGATGTCGAAAAAGGACTTGCCCTCGGGAATGCCGATAGTGGAGGCATCGATCAGGAGGGCTTTTTCCGGATCGAGACCGAAACCCGCAATATAATACTTTTGGACATAATAGTAAAAACTGTTGGTCTGTTCCGGATCGATGGGGTAGAACTCGTCGATCTGAACGAACCGCAGACCGCCGAGATCCGGGCGGACGGAGGGATCGACGCCGCCGTCTGACAGGTCCTTCCGGACCACCGGCCGATTCCAGTTGCTCAGATAGTGCTTCACCCATTTGATGAAATGCTCCGGGGTCTTGCCCGTCGGCAAGGCCAGAACGCCGTCGGGATTGGCCTGGACCCACTCGATGAACCGCTGGGCGGTCAGCTTACCCAGATCGGGGAAGTTGGACACCTCGATGATGCCGACATGCTCTCGGTCCGGATAGAGCAAATCCCTTCCGGATTTCTCCAGCCAGACCTTCTCGACATTGGAGGCCGGGGCCGATTTCAGGGTGGACATCGCCGGTACCTCACCTGTGAAGGCAACTGAGCGGCCGCACGCGCAACGATCCACCCGTCAGTGCAGTGCGCCTCTCAATCGGTTGATACTGGGACGGTTCAACCCGACGGGCAGCTTTCCATCGTCCCACATTGCTCCTAATGATACATCTTTTGGCGCCCGATTTCAAGTCAATAAATACCACTGAGAGATGAAAAAACCGGCCAGGATCACCTCGCCGGTTCTCAAACAATTCTATACATTTCAAAAAAGGGTTATTATTTTTCCCATTCGAATTTGCGGTCGTAGAAAATCTTCAAACAGGCCTTGACCGCTTTCGAATCATAGCGCCTTCCTCTATTCTGAGTGATCTCCTCCAGGGCCTTGCCGATTCCCAGGGCGGCCCGGTAGGGCCGGTGAGAGGCCATGGCCTCGACCACGTCGGCGACGCTCAGGATCCTGGCCTCCATAGGGATCTTGTCCCCGGACAGACCCCGGGGATAGCCGCTGCCATCCATCCGCTCATGGTGCATCAGGACCAGGCCGGCGATGGGCCAGGGAAACTCGATCCCCTTGAGGATATCGTAGCCCACCTGCGGGTGGCTCTTGATGATGGAATACTCCACATCGTTCAGCTTGGTCGGTTTGCTGAGGATCTCGGCGGGGATGGCGATCTTGCCGATATCGTGGATCAGGGCGGCCATATAAATGGCCTCGATCTTCTCCTCCGGAAGATTCATTTCCCGGGCAATCTCTCTGGCCAGGGTGGCCACGCGCCGTTGGTGGCCGGCGGTATACTGATCCCTGGTCTCCACCATCACCGACATGGTATGGATGATCCCCTCGATGAGTTTCTGGAGCCTCTCCAGGTTCCCCTGGCGTTCCCTTTCGGCCCGCTTGCGGTCTGAAATATCGGTCACCGTGCCGAGGATGGCCTGTGCTCCCTCGTAATTGATCAACTTTGAGGCCAGGAGGGCATCAATTCTTCTGCCGGCGCTGGTGATCAGGGTGTACTCGTAAGGAGCCACTTCTTTGCCCTGGACGTGCTGCGCGTAGCCGGCCTTTACAGCCTCTCGTGTCTCCGGGGCTATCAGCTTGAAAAAATCGAAATCGGGAGAGCAAAAATCCTCCCGCGTGTAACCCATCATCTCCTCGCACTGCTTGTTGGCATAAATAACCCGGCCTTTCCTATTGATGAAGATCATGTTGGGCGATTGATCGGCCAGGGTTCGGAACTTTTCTTCCGATTCCCGAATCGCTTTCTGAGCCCGTTTCCGTTCGGTGACGTCCTCGATAACCCCATCGTAATACCTCACCTCACCACCCTCATCCTTCACGGCCACGGCGGTCACCGATCCCCAGAAAGGGGCGCTGTCCTTTCTGTTCAACAGGATTTCCTCATTCCTGACGAAACCATCCCGGAGCATCTTGCCATTGAACATCTGCCTTCGGTTCGGGTCATGATAGAGCTCGGAGACGTTCACGTTGATAAACTCCTCCCTGCTGCCGTAACCGAACATGGATACGATGGCGGGATTGGCCTCGAGAAAACAGCCCTGCGGACCGGGAGTGTTGCGGTAGATGCCGACGTTGATATTCTCGGTGATGGTGCGGAATTTCTCCTCGCTCTCCCGGAGGGCTTTCTCCGCCTGCTTGCGCTCGGTGATGTCGCTAAAGACAAAATCGATGCTCTCGAGATCGCCCGAACCTCCGGTGTGAAGGGTGGCATTCCCCAGGATGTGGATATGCTCGCGGCGACCATTCTGCTTGATCAGGGTAAGCTCGAAGTTCTCCACATAGCCCCTGGCTTTCAATTCCTTGAAAAACTCCCGGCGATCATCCGCGTCGGCATAGAGGTCGACGGCTGCTGTGCCGATCAGGTCTCCCGGATTTTCCAGGCCCAGCATCCGGGCCATGGCCGGATTGGCGGTGACGATGCGGCCGTCCGGACCGGAGGCGCCGATGGCCTCGTGAGTCGTCTCGAAGATAGAGCGATACCTAAACTCGCTCTCGTGCAGGGCATCTTCGGCGCGTTTACGCTCGGTGACCTCCAGGGTCACCTCCAGTATACCGTTCACCCGCCCCCCATCATCGCGAACCGGATAGGCGCTGACCAGCCAGACCCTGCTGTCGGGAGAGGTGATCTCCGCCTGACAGGGCTGTCCCGATTCACGGGCCCGGAGGACCGGACAACCCTCACAGGGCTCGTTCCGCTGATGCCAGATCTGGTAGCAGCACTCGCCACGCAGCCGGTCCGGAGACGTGCCGACCGATTCTCCCGCCGCCCGGTTGGCCCACAGGATCTTCATATGAATATCCTGGTAGATGACCAGCTCGGCCATGGCGTCCAAGAAATCGATCCCCCTCAAGTTATCGTTCTGAAGGATTTTTTGCTCCGTTTTCAGCTGAACTTTTGCGGGTCCCATCTCCGCTCTCCGAAGCCTGCGGGGAAATGTGGCCGTTTCGGGCACTTTGCGGACCATCCGGCCGCGGGGGTTCCTCAATGTGCTTCCTAACTTATTGTTACTTAAGGAGTTTTTATTAAGGCCGGTCTTCCTCTCGAAAATCTGCCGACTCCCAGGATATTTCATACAAGTCTTATGCCAAAAAAGGGCTTGACAACAACTTTCTTCGCTCTGTCGCGTTCCCATGA
>Ga0272444_10004231_pt1 | contig 12710 bp, 9 predicted proteins | sample SSMForm13_FD_201033 | JGI IMG/M metagenome (GOLD analysis project Ga0272444, IMG submission 201033) | Marine sediment archaeal communities from Little Sippewissett salt marsh, Falmouth, MA, United States - SSM-Form-13 | ecosystem: Environmental > Aquatic > Marine > Wetlands > Sediment ...
ATCGGCGGGATCTCGCCGACCATGGCGCGGCCGAGCACGAAGTTGCCCGACCAGAACAGCACGCACAGGCTGAGCAGCAGGTAGGGATGGCTCAGGCGTGATGACATGTCTGCAAGCCAGGCCCGGCCGTTGCCTTGTCACCCAGGGTGTCGGGTTGCGACGCGCCGGGAATCACACCTTGAGAAAATGCTCGCGGTAGTACTGCAACTCGGCGATCGAATCCTTGATGTCTTCCAGCGCCAGGTGCGAGGACTCCTTGCTGAAACCCTTGTACACCTCGGGTGCCCAGCGCCGCGCCAGCTCCTTCAGCGAGGAGACGTCCAGGTTGCGGTAGTGGAAGTAATCCTCAAGCTGAGGCATCAGGCGTGCCATGAAACGCCGGTCCTGGCAGATGGAGTTGCCGCACATCGGCGAGGCCCCCTTGGGCACCCACTGCTCCAGAAACTTCAGCGTCTCTTTCTCGGCGTCCGCGGTGCTGTGCTGGCTCTCGCGCACGCGCTTGGTCAGGCCGGACTTGCCGTGCTGGTTGGTGTTCCATTCATCCATGCCGTCCATCACCGTCTGCGGCTGGTAGATCGCGATCATCGGGCCTTCGGCCAGCACGTTCAGGTTGGCATCGGTGACGATGGTGGCAATCTCGATGATGTGATCGTTCTGCGTGTCCAGACCGGTCATTTCCAGGTCGATCCAGATCAGGTTGTTCTCGTCTGCCGCCATCTTGTCCTCGTTGCCAGGTGGAATCGGAAATCCCGCGAATTCTAACAGGATGAGCCGGCCACGCCTGCAACACCCGAACCGGACAATCCCGGTACAATCGCCGCCATGGAAACCTTCACCCTTGTATTTCTGATCGCGCTGGCCGCCGGCACCTTGCTGCAACTGTGGCTGGCCGGTCGCCAGGCCGCACACGTGCTGGCCAACAAGCACGCGGTGCCGGATGCCTTCGCCGGGCGGATTTCCCTGGAACAGCACCAGACCGCCGCCAGCTACACCCTGGCGCGCCTGGGTATCGAACGTCTCAAACTGGTGATCGGCCCGCTGGTGCTGTTGATCTGGACACTCGGGGGCATGCTCTCGTTGCTGGACGCCGCCTGGCTGTCGCTGCAACTGTCACCGCTGTGGCAGGGCACCGGGCTGATCCTATCGGTGTTGTTGATCGATATGCTCATCGACCTGCCGCTACAGATCCGCAGCACCTTCGGCGTGGAGAGCCGCTTCGGCTTCAACCGCAGCACCCCGGCGCGCTTCGCCAAGGACAAGGCGCTGGAATTGCTGCTGGCGCTGCTGCTCGGCGTGCCGCTGCTGCTGGCGATCCTGTGGCTGATGGACAGTGCCGGTGACTACTGGTGGGCCTGGGCCTGGCTGGTGTGGATGGGTTTCACGCTGTTGATCAGCTGGGCCTTTCCCACCTGGATCGCACCGCTGTTCAACAAGTTCGAACCGCTCGCCGACGGTGAACTGCGCGCGCGCCTGGAGGCCCTGCTCAGCCGCTGCGGCTTCAGGAGCAACGGCATGTTCGTGATGGACGGCTCGAAGCGCTCGGCGCACGGCAATGCCTACTTCACCGGTTTCGGTCGCAACAAGCGCATCGTGTTCTTCGACACCCTGCTCGACGGCCTGAAAGAGGAACAGGTCGAGGCGGTGCTGGCGCATGAACTGGGCCATTTCAAGCGCCGCCACATCCTCAAGCTGCTGCTGACCAGCGCGGTCTTGTCGCTGCTCGGCCTGGCACTGCTCGGCTGGTTGTCGCAGCAGACCTGGTTCTACAGCGGGCTGGGCGTGGATCGCCAAAGCGATGCGCTGGCGCTGATGCTGTTCATCCTGATGATGCCGGTGTTCAGCGTGTTCTTCTCGCCGCTGATGTCGGCGTTCTCGCGTAGGCACGAGTTCGAGGCGGACGATTTCGCCGCCGAGCAGACCGATGCGCAGGCACTGATCGACGGCCTGGTCGCGATGTACCGCGACAATGCCAGCACCCTCACGCCGGACCCACTCTACTCGGCGTTCCACCACAGCCATCCACCGGCACCGGTGCGTATCGCGCACCTGTCTTCTAAACTCTGAGCCGTTACAGGAGTTACACCATGCGTTCTCTGATTGCCGCCATTGCCCTGACCGTAACCGCCACCGGCACCGCCCAGGCCGCCGATTTCGATCCGCAACAGTTTCTCGCCGAGAAATGTTCCGGATGCCACGGCACCGAGGTGTACAGCCGTCCCAACCCGCGGGTGAAGAACCTGGCCGGACTCGAGGCGCAGGTGCGCCGTTGTGATGCCAATATCGGCACCGGCCTGTTCGAGGACGACATCGCGGCACTGGTCGAGCATCTCAATGCCAGCTACTACAAGTTCTAAGGCCTGATGGCGCGGCGCAGGCTCACCGACCAGCAACGCGCACGGATCGCGAAGATACAGGAGCAACGCCGCCAGAAGGCGGCGGCCAGGGCCGAAGCCTCGCTGGCCAATGCCAGCGGCGATGAGCAGCTGCACGGGCGCGTGGTGGTGCGGCACGGGCAGAACCTGATCGTGCGCAGTGCCGAGGGCCGCTCGGTGCATTGCCTGTTCCGCCAGAACCTCGGCGACGTGGTGTGCGGCGACCAGGTGCTGTGGCAACCCACGGACGACGACAATGGCGTGGTCACCGCGCTGCTGCCGCGCGATAGCACCCTCTCCCGCCCGGACTACAGCGGGCGCGACAAACCGATTGCCGCCAACATCACCCAGCTGGTGGTGGTGCTCGCCCCCAGGCCCGAGCCGAGCGGCTACCTGCTCGACCAGTACCTGATCGCCGCCGAGCGCATCGGCGTGCAGGCGGTGATCTGCCTGAACAAGGCCGACCTGCTGGATGCCGCACAGAACGCCCAGTTCCTGCAGCGCTTCGGCCATTACCAAGGCCTGGGCTATGCCCTGATCCAGGTCAGCGCCAAGACCGAGACCGGGCTGCAGCCGCTGTTCGAGCGCCTGCGCGGCCATACCAGCATCCTGGTCGGGCAGTCGGGAGTGGGCAAATCCTCGCTGATCAATGCCATCCTGCCGAGCGAGGAAGTCGAGGAAGGCAGGCTCTCGGACAGCACCGGGCTGGGCAAGCACACCACCTCGGCCGCCACCCTATACCAGCTGCCGAGCGGCGGCGAGATCATCGACTCACCCGGGGTGCGCAGCTTCCGCCTGGGCAAGCTGGACCGGCGTGAACTGGAATACGGTTATCCGGAACTGCGCGAGCTGATGGGCAAGTGCCGCTTCAGCAACTGCTCGCACACCGACGAGCCGGGCTGCGCGGTGCAGCAGGCGCTGCAGCGCGGCGAGATCCACCCGGACCGACTCGCCAGCTTTCTGCACATGGCGGCGCAGCTGGACTAGCTGTGCAGGCAGGGGTCGGAGTCGGCAATGCCGACTCCGCCCCCTTCCGTTACCCGAAACGTTCAGCCGTTGAGCTTGCCCGGATCGAAGGTCACCACCTGCGGCTGCGGCGCGGGCTTTTCGTAGGCATTCTCGTAATCGAGGTCGACGCTCATCCCCAGTTCGCCGAGCGAGATCTTGACCTGCTTGAGCGCGGGGCGGCGCACCCCGAGATAGGTGCACATGGCGATCGCCAGCTTGTCGTTGCCCTCGACCAGGGCGGTCGCCAGGTTCTGCGCCACGAACTTCACCCGCGCATCCCCATCCGGGGCACTGATCTGCTCGCCATCCAGCACGATGCCCGCATCCATGCGCGCGTCCATCCCGTCCAGGTAGTCGAGCTGTTGCTGCGGCACTTGCCTGCCGTGGTCGAATTCGAGCTGTGCCTGGCCGTCCACCAGTACCGCCAACAAGTTACTCATGCCGTACCTGCCGATTCACAAAACGTGCACCTTAAAGCAAGCGGCGTCCACCACAAAACCGCGCTTTGCAGGGATTAGCCGTGGCAGCGCTCACCGCAACTCGCGTACCAGGCGCAGGCCGGTCAGGCCGTCACGCACGTCGTCGCCGTCGCCGTAGCGGTTGGCCGAGCGCAGCTTGTCCGGGTCATCGTTCCAGCCGCCGCTGCGCACCACGCGCTTGCTGCAGTCACCGTCGCCGGTCCAGGCGCTGCCGTCTTTCGGTGCACCCTGGTAGTTGTCGTGCCAGCAGTCCTGCAGTACCTCCCAGACGTTGCCGTGCATGTCGTACAGGCCCCAGGGGTTGGGCACGAAGGAGCCGACCGGCCGCGGGCTCGCGCCCTGGTAATTGGCGCGGCTGGTGCTGATGTCGTTGCCGAAGCTGTACTTGCCGCTGGAGCCGGCGCGCGCCGCGTATTCCCATTCCGCCTCGGTCGGCAGGCGGTAGTTCTTGCCGGTCTTGCTGTTCAGCCAGGCGATGTACTGCTGGGCATCGTTCCAGCTGACATCCACCACCGGCTGGCGTCCGCGGCCCCAGCCCCGGTCATCCGCACGGTGATTGCAACCACCATCGGCCACGCAGGCATCCCACTCGTCGAAGGTCACTTCGTAGCGACCCATTTCAAAATCGGCTACGCGTACCTTGTGCACCGGCAGTTCGTCGTCCTCGCACTCGGCGCCGTCGCTGCAGCCCATGTCGAACACACCACCGGGGATGTACACCAACTCTGGTTCGATCGCCGCCACCGAGCGCTTGGCGCCGCCCAGCGAGCGCGCCAGGCGCAGGCCGGTCAGGCCGTCGCGCACATTGTCGCCATCGCCATAACGGTTGGCCGAGCGCAGCTTATCCGGGTCGTCGTTCCAGGCACCGCTGCGCACCACGCGCTGGCTGCAGTCACCGCTGAGCCAGGCACTGCCGTCGCTCGGGGCGCCCTGATAATCGGCGTGCCAGCAGTCCTCGAGGACTTCCCAGACGTTGCCGTGCATGTCGTACAGGCCCCAGGGGTTGGGCGCATACGAACCGACCGGTTGGGGGCTGTCGCCCTGGAAGGCCGCCTGGCTGGTGCTGATCTGGTTACCGACACTGTAGCTCGTGGCAGTACCCGCACGCGCCGCATACTCCCACTCCGCCTCGCTCGGCAGACGGTAGTTTTTGCCGGTCTTGCGGTTGAGCCAGGCGATGTATTCCTGGGCGTCGTTCCAGCTGACGTCCACCACCGGCTGTCTGCCGCGGCCCCAGCCCTGGTCGTCTGGGCGATGTACACAACCGCCATCGGCGATGCAGGCATCCCACTCGTCGAAGGTGACTTCATAGCGGGCAATCTCGAAGGCCGGCACGCGCACCTGGTGTACCGGCCGCTCGTCCTCTTCACACTCGCTGCCGCCCTGGCAGCCCATCTCGAACTGGCCTTGCGGGATGTACACCATCTCCGGCTCGACCGCGTTCACAGGCGCTTGGGCATAAGCGCCGGACTTGCCGCCCAGCGCCACGCGGAATCCGGTCAGCGCATCGCGCACGTCGTCGCCATCCCCGTAGCGGTTGGCCGAACGCAGCTTGTCCGGATCATCGTTCCAGCCGCCACTGCGCACCACGCGCAGGCTGCAATCGCCGCTGGTCCAGGCACTGCCGTCGTCCGGCGCGCCGTTGTAGTTTTCATGCCAGCAATCCTGCAGCACTTCCCAGACATTGCCGTGCATGTCGTACAGCCCCCAGGCGTTGGCGGCATACGACTTCACCGGCCGGGTCTGCTCCCCCTGCAGGTTGGCCTGAGAGGTACTGATGAGGTCGCCAAAGCTGTACTGGGTGGTGCTGCCGGCGCGCGCCGCATATTCCCATTCCGCCTCGGTCGGCAGGCGGTAGTTCTTGCCGCTCTTGCGATTCAGCCAACGCAGGTATTCCTGTGCATCCTGCCAGCTGACATTGATCACCGGGCGGTTGCCACGCCCCCAGCCGTTGTCTTCGGGCGAATGACTGCAACCACCGTCGTCCACACAGGCATCCCACTGCTTGAAGGTGACCTCGTGCACACCTATTTCGAAATCATCGATGCTGACACGATGCTGCGGCTGCTCGTCCGCTTCGCAGACCGGATCCGAGCCACAGCCCATGTAGAAACTGCCACCCTTGATCGGCACCGTCTGCGGCACGAACGAGGGACCGGCGGCTGCCTGCGAGACATTGCTCGGTCCCTGTGCCCAGGCGGCAGATGAGAGCACAGCTCCGATCAGTGCCAGGCCGGCCAGTTTGTTGTGCTTGTCACGATCGATTATTCGCATGCTTGTGCCTCGTTGCTTGGTTTTTTTCGCATTTCATCATTGATCGGCCATCGTCGGCCTCAGTTGAGCGAGCGGGCCAGGCGCAGGCCGGTCAGGCCGTCGCGCACGTCATCGCCGTCGCCGTAACGGTTGGCCGAGCGCAGCTTGTCCGGGTCGTCGTTCCAGGCGCCGCTGCGCACGCTGCGTTTGCTGCAATCGCCGCCGCTGGTCCAGGCGCGGCCGTCGCTGGGCGCACCGCGGTAATCGCTGTGCCAGCAATCCTGCAACACCTCCCACACATTGCCATGCATATCGTGCAGACCCCATGCATTGGCGGCGTAGGAACCGACCGGCTTGGTGCTGTTGCCCTGGTAGTTGGCCCTGCCGGTGTGGATCGAATCGCCGAAGCTGTACTTGCCGCTGCTGCCGGCGCGCGCCGCATACTCCCATTCGGACTCGGTCGGCAGGCGGTAGTTCTTGCCGGTCCTGCGGTTCAGCCAGCGCAGGTATTGCTGCGCATCCTGCCAGCTGACATTGATCACCGGGCGCGAACCACGCCCCCAGCCGCGATCATCGGGACGGTGGCTGCAGCCGCCATCGTCGACGCAGGCATCCCACTGCGCGAAGGTGACCTCGTGCTTGCCGATCTCGAAGGCATCCAGACGCACCCGGTGCACCGGCTTTTCATCGTCTTCACAGTCGCTGCCGTCCTGGCAGCCCATGTCGTAGGAACCGCCGCGGATGAACACCATCTCCGGCTCGAATGGCAGGCGCTCCGGCACCAGCTGCACACGCACGGTACGGCGCTGCCCCACCTCGATGCTGACCTGGGTCTCGAACGGCAGGTAACCGCGCTTGCTGACCTGCAGCCTGTAGCTGCCGGCCTCGAGCTGGTGCGGATTGGGACTGGTGGAACCGACATCGCGGCCGTCGATGCGCACCGTGTCGCCGGACACATTGGAGCGCACCACCAGTTCGCCGGTGGTCGGGCGGCGCTGCAACTGCACCACCTCGCGGGTCCACTGGTTGAGGTTGATCTGTACCGAGCGCTCGACCGATTCATAGCCATCGCGGCTGACGCGCAGGCGATGCCGGCCGGTGGAAAGATCCTGCACCCGCAGCGGGCTGCCGGGCGCGGCATTGCCGCGCGAGCTGCCGTCCAGCTCGATGCGCGCACCGGCGACATTCACGTCCACCTGCAGGTGGCCGGTGAAGCTGATCGGTGGCGGTGGCTGGTCCGGCACGCTATCCGGCGGCGTGGCTCCACCAGCGCGACTGCCGCCAGCGTCTGCGAGCGACAGCGCCACCCGGAAACCGGTCAGGCTGTCGCGCACATTGTCGCCATCGCCGTAGCGATTGGCCGAACGCAGCTTGTCCGGGTTGTCGTTCCAGGCGCCGCTGCGCACCACGCGCTTGCCGCAGTCACCGCCGCTGCTCCAGGCGGAACCGTCGGTGGGCGCACCTGCGTAGCTTTCGTGCCAGCAGTCGTCCAGCACCTCCCATACGTTACCGTGCATGTCGTACAGGCCCCAGGCATTGGCGGCGAAAGAGCCCACCGGCATGGTCTTGCGCCGGTCGACGCCGGTCGGACTGCCTTCGAAGGAGGCAGAGCCGTCGTAGTTGGCGCGGTCCGGGCTGATCGCGCCGTTGAAGCTGAACGGGGTGCGGGTGCCGGCACGCGCTGCGTATTCCCATTCCGCCTCGGTCGGCAGGCGGTAGTTCTTGCCGGTCTTGCGGCTGAGCCAGCGCACATACTGCTGCGCGTCCTGCCAGCCGACATTGATCACCGGTCGCTGGCCGCGCCCCCAACCGGCGTCATCCGGGCGATGCGAGCAGCCGCCATCGCTGACGCAGGCATCCCACTGGGCGAAGGTCACCTCGTGCGCGCCCATCTCGAAATCGCCCACGCTCACCCGGTGCACCGGCTGCTCGTCGTCTTCACAGCCGCGCCCGGAGACGCAGCCCATGTCGAAGCTGCCGCCGCGGATCAACACCGTCTCCGGCTCGTAGGGCTTGCGCGGCACCTGTTGCAGGTCCACCGCGAGCTGTTTCCACTCGCCCCCGCCAACGCTCACATTGCCGCTGAACGGTACATAGCCGCTGCGCTCGACGCGCAGGCTGTAGCTGCCCGGCGCCAGTTCCTGGATGCGTAGTGGCGCATCCGGCGCGGCCGTGCCGCGCGCCTGGCCGTCGAGACTGACCTGGGCGCCCGGCACATTGACGCTCACCTGCAGGTGGCCGTTGCCGGCAGCCCCGCCGTGCATCACGTAATAGATACCGCCGCCGGCCACCGCCAGCACCAGCAGCACGATGCCGATAATCAGTCCCGGCGAGGTGCCGGAACCGGCCTGCGCTGGCGGCGCGGGCTGAGCAGCGCCACCGGCAGCGCCAGCATGGCGCGATGGCGCTGCACTCGGCGAGGTTTGCACACGGGCACCGCCGCTCAGTGCATCGCGCATCGCGCTCGCGCTCGGCGGCCGCTCGTCCTCGCCGACCTTGATCGCCCAGTCGATGGCGTCGAGCAAGGCCTCGTCGTAACGCCCGCGGCCGAGGCTGGCAGCCGGCAGCATGTCCTGATCGCTTTGCCCCTTGTATTGCAGGCGACCGCGCGCCACCGCGTCCAGCAGGTCGTGATCGCGCACCCCCGAGATGCAGCGATAGGCGACCATGCCCAGGGCGTACAGGTCGGTCCAGGGGCCGACGTCGTCGGCCTTCTGGTCGTACTGTTCGATCGGCGCATAGCCCGGCGTGAGAATCGAAGTCACCGCCTGCGAGCGTTGGCCGATCGCCTGGCGCGCGGCACCGAAGTCCAGCAGCACCGACGAGCCGTCCCGGCGCAGCATGATGTTGCCGGGCTTGACGTCGCGGTGCACGAAGCCGGCCTTGTGCACCTCTTCCAGGCCGGACAGCATTTCGCGCAGCAGGCGCAGCAGACGGTCCTGGTCGAGCCGGCCCTCGCGCGCCAGCAGGTCGGCCAGGGTCTCGCCCTCGATGTATTCGAGCACCAGGTAGGCGGTGCCGTGCGCCTCGAAGAAACGGTGCACCTCGTTGAGATTGGCATGGCGGAAGCGCGCCAGGGTGCGCGCCTCGTCGAGAAAGCGCTCCAGGCCCCACTGGTAGTCCTGGTGGTCGGCGGTCGACTTGGGACTGACGGTGATGCCGTCCACGCGCACCGCGAACTCGTTCGGCAGGTACTCCTTGATCGCCACCGGCTTGTCCAGGTGGGTGTCCCAGGCGTAGTAGGTGATGCCGAAGCCGCCCGAGCCGATCACCCGTTCGATGCGGTACTCGTTCAGTTGGTAGCCTGAGGGCAAGGCGTGCAGGTGCTGTTCCATGGGCGCTTTCGTATCTTCGTCAGTGCGTTAAAACCAGTTGCAGGCGGCTAAGCCCGGAGCGCATCAGGTACAGGTCAGGCGCAGCTCGTTGCGCGTACTGGTGCTGTCCATCTTGCGTGTCTTGTAGGTCTTGCCGCTGTGGGTGATGCTCTTGTCACCATCCCAGTAACGGCCGGTATCGTCGGTGGCCTTGGCATAGAAATACCAGCGCCCCTTCTTGGCGACGATGCGCAGACTCTGGTGCGCCAGGTAGGCCTTTTCCTCGAAGTCGAAATTCCACCAGGCAGTGGACTTCCAGTTGCCGCGCAGGTCCTGGTAGTAAACCAACAGGGTGATCGGCGATTCGCAGGCGTTCTCCACATGGAATTCCATGCCGGTCTTGCGGAACGCGGTCAGCTTGTCGAGCATCGCCTGATCGACCCTGCCGGTGACCGCCAGGTCCTGGCTGCGCTGGAACTGCTTGAGCGCGGTAATGGTCTTGCTGCCGGCGATGCCGTCCGGGGCACCGACCGCGTAGCCGATCCTGGCCAGCTCGGTCTGCAGCTTCTTCACCAACTCCGGGTCCGGGCGGCCGGACTCGAGCTCGATGCGGTACACCGCCTCGCGACCCGCTTCGATCTGGATGCTGCGCGTCTCGGTCTCGTAACCATCGGCACTGACCACCATCTGGTGCCGCCCGGCACGCAGCCCGCTCTTGCGCAGCGGTGTGGATGAACTGGACGCCCCGGCCAGACTGCCGTCAATCTTGACCACCGCGTTGGGCACGTTCACGTACACCTTGAGGCTGCCGACCTTCGGTCCTTCCGGCTGCAGGCTGATCGCCACCTGGGTCCATTCGTTGGCCTGCACCTGCACGCGCCGCTGTTCGCTCTGGTAACCGGCCTTGCTGACCTCGACCGTGTGATAGCCGAGGGTCAGGTCGCGCTGGTTGAGCGGCGCCGACGGACTTGCCGAGCCGACGCGCCGGCCATCGATCTTGACCGCGGCGTTGCGCACATTGACATTCACCTGCAGGTTGCCGAGCAGCGGCTGCGGTGCCTGCTGTTGCTGCTGCGGGACCTCGACATGTGAAGACCCGCCGCCGACCACATCGTCGTCCGGCTCGGAACCGCCCAGACCGGCCAACCAGCCGGCCAGGCCCAGCACCAGTGCCGCACCGAAGGCGACCGCGACGGTGCGCAGGTCCTTGCGATGCTGCGGCATCGGCGACTTGCCTGGCGGCGTCTCGGCAGGCTCGGATAGCGGCTCGCGCGGCTCCGCTGGCTTCTCGCCCGCAGAGGATGTCGCGCCGCCGGCGAGCATCTCCTCGAGTGCCGCCACATCCTGCGGCCGCAGGCCTTCGTCGACCTTGATCGACCAGTCCACCGCCTTCAGCAAGGGCTCGTCATAACGGCCGCGTCCGATCTGGACCGCCGGCACCAGGTCCTTGTCCAGCTCGCCCTTGCGTTCCAGGCGCGCACGCGCCACCGCATCCAGCAACTCGCCGTCGCGAATCCCGGAGATGCAGCGGTAGGCGACCATGCCCAGGGCGTACAGGTCGGTCCAGGGACCGACATCGTCCGCCTTCTGGTCGTACTGTTCGATCGGTGCATAGCCGGGGGTGAGGATCGAGGTCACGCTCTTCGAGCGCTGGCCGATCGCCTGGCGAGCCGCGCCGAAATCCAGCAGCACCGCCGAGCCGTCCTGGCGCAACATGATGTTGCCCGGCTTGATGTCACGATGCACGAAGCCGGCGCGGTGCACCTCCTCGATGCCCGCCAGCAGTTCGTGGAACAGGCGCCACAGGCGCGCCCCGTCGAGGCGGCCCTCGCGCTTGAGCAGGGCCGACAGGGTCTCGCCCTCGATGTATTCGAGCACCAGGTAGGCGGTGCCGTTGTGCTCGAAGAAGCGGTACACCTGGTTCAGGTTCGGGTGCTTGAAGCGCGCCAGGGTGCGCGCCTCGTCGAGAAAGCGCTCCAGGCCCCACTGGTAGTCGTTCTGGTCGGACGAGGACTTGGGACGCACCGTGGTCTCGTCGACGCGCACCGCGAACTCGTTAGGCAGGTACTCCTTGAGCGCCACCGGCTTGTCCAGGTGGGTATCCCACGCATAGTAGGTGATGCCGAAGCCGCCCGAACCGATCACCCGTTCGATACGGTATTCATCCAGCTGATAACCGGGCGGGAGGGCATGCAGATGGTCGTTCATGGTACTTCCTGTTGCGTCTATTGCGTGCGCAGGCTGGCTTCGCCTTCGCTGTCGACGGTGATGATCGCCACCAGCGGTTTCTCACCTTCGCGATTGAGGGTCCTGTCCGGGATCGGCCGACGTCCGTCCGGGGTCAGCAGCGCACCGCGCACCTGGGTGCTGCCGCTGCCGCGCTTGGCGTACAGCTTGTAGTAGACCCGGTATTCGCCGGGCGTGGCCTGCGGATGCAGCCAGATCTCGTTGCCCGGCCCGTTCTGGTTGTCTTCCTCGAGCTTTGCCGGGGTGCCCGGATGGGTCTTTTTCGAATAATAGAATTCCCGCCCGTTCGGATCGACCACGTGCAGATCCACGTCGTTGCGATTGCCCCAGCTGATCAGCACCAGCAGAAACTTCTTGCGCAGCTGCTCGGTGCACTGCTGCAGGTCGCGGTGTGACTGCTCTCGGTCCGCCTGGCACTGCTGCAGATCCGACTGGCATTGTTGCAGTTGCTGCTGCGCCTCGCCGGCGTCGTTCAGGGCATCGCGGCACTGTTGCAGTTCCTGGCGGGCCTGTGCCAGCTGGGCGCGCAGTTCCGCGATGTTTTCCGCGGAACTGCCGGTATTCGGAAAATACGGAAACAGTACCACCGCGATCAGGATGAACGCCCCCAGCGCGGAGGCGAACAGGTCCAGCGCCGACATGCTGAAGATGTTGATGTCCCGATTGCGGCCCTTCATGCCAGAACCTAGCCACTCGATACCTGGAACTCGACCTCACCGAGCGCCAGCATGCTGCCCGGCGTCAACAGGGTCGGTGTGAAGGCCTCCAGCGGCCGCCCGTTGATGCGGGTGCCGTTGGTCGAATTCAGGTCCTCGATGTGGCACTGGCGGTTGTCGACGGTGATGCGCAGATGCCGCCGCGACAGGTTCGGGTCTTCGATCGCATGGTCGGACAAGGCCGCATGCCGGCCGACCACGTAACCACCCTCGCCGGCGGAGGCGCCCTGCTCGGGCACCAGGATGCGCTGTTTGCGCCCGCTCGAATCGAAACCGGCCAGCACCAGCAGCGCCCGCTCGGCCCGGCCGCCGCGGCCCGAT
>Ga0272444_10004232_pt1 | contig 12709 bp, 9 predicted proteins | sample SSMForm13_FD_201033 | JGI IMG/M metagenome (GOLD analysis project Ga0272444, IMG submission 201033) | Marine sediment archaeal communities from Little Sippewissett salt marsh, Falmouth, MA, United States - SSM-Form-13 | ecosystem: Environmental > Aquatic > Marine > Wetlands > Sediment ...
ACACCACCGAGACCAAGAACCTGTTGTCAGCCGACCTCAAGCTCCTGAGAGACGGTAAGCTCATCAGCGACGAGCGCATCTATCTGATTCTGAAGAGCAGCTATCCGGCGAGCGACTGGCGGCAGGTTGGGGACATCTGTCGCAGGAATGGGTTCGCAGAATCCGATGATGGCTTCTACGTTGAGGTGGAGAAGCTCAGCAAGATGCCGCTCAGGGACCTGCTCACGCTGCGTGGCAAGGACCTAACCGGCCTGAAGACGCTGGGCGTGGTCTTCCTGTCGATACTCGTCCTCAACTTCATCATCTCATACGCCCACGTCTATCTGATGCAATACGCGAGCCAGCGGGCGCTTTTCGATTTGAGGCTCTCGCTCTTTGACCACATCCAAAGGCTCCCTCTCGCGTTCTTCGACAGGTCTCCGGTCGGACGACTCGTAACGCGAACAACCAACGACTTCTCCACGCTGGAGGAGATGTTTGGCGCGATTCTCATAACCATCATCAAGGACGTGCTGATGTTGCTGGCCATCGCCGGCGTCATGCTCTACATGAGCGTGAAGTTCGCTCTCGTCGCCTTCATCATCCTGCCGTTGGTCATATACGTCTCGATCGTGTTCCGAAGAAAGGCGAGAAGCGCATACCGCAAGATAAGGGTCAAGATCGCCAAGATGAACGCCTCGTTCGCGGAGTTCATTGCTGGCATGAGCGTGATACGGGCGTTCTGCCAGGAGGACCGGATCGACAAGAAGTTCCAGAACATAAATCACGAGGTCTTTTCGTGGCGAAAGAAACAGATAATGATCATGGCTGTCTTCAGGCCTACGGTCTGGATTCTTAACAACACGGCGGTCGCGCTCATAATTTGGTATGGCGGCGGCCGAGTTGTCCAGAACGAGGTGACGCTGGGCATCTTCGTCGCGTTTGTAACCTATATCAGGATGTTCTTCAGGCCGATACACGACTTGACGCAGAAATTCAATATCATCCAGGCGGCGATGGCGTCATCCGAGCGCATCTTCCAGCTGATAGACAGGGACGTGGAGCCTAGCATCGCCGCGCTGCCCGAGGTCTCCGCGCCAAAGGATACCAGCGTTGAGTTCAAGGACGTTTGGTTTGCCTACAACGACGATAACTGGGTCTTGAAGGACGTGACGTTCAAGGTGAGCCCCGGTGAGACCGTCGCGATAGTCGGCGCAACCGGCGCCGGGAAAACGACGATGACAAGCCTTCTATCGCGTCTCTACTCTGTCCAAAAGGGGAAGATACTCATAGATGGGGCTGACATCAGCCGGCTCTCGCTCCAAAACCTCAGGAAGATGATCGGCGTGGTCCAGCAGGATGTCTTCCTCTTCTCTACCACTATAGGAGGTAATATCAGGCTGAATGAGACGGCTATCGACGACGAGACCATTCAAAAGAGCGTCCAAATCGCCCGCGCAGACCGCCTCATCTCCCGCCTCCCCAAGGGCCTCGATGAGCCGGTTGTCGAGCGTGGCGCGACGTTGTCGGCCGGCGAGAAGCAATTGCTGGCGTTCGCGCGCGTGCTGGCGTTTGACCCAAAGATACTGCTTCTGGACGAGGCTACCTCGAACATCGACCCACAGACTGAGGCACTCATTCAGGAGGCCCTCATCAACCTGACGAAGGGCCGAACTTGCCTCATCGTCGCTCATCGACTCAGCACGATAGAGCACGCCGACCGCATTCTCGTCCTGCACAAAGGCCGGCTACGCGAGGAAGGCACGCACCAAGAGCTATTGGCCAAGCGCGGCATCTACTACGATCTCTACCGCCTGCAATACGTGTAAGCCCGAGCCGCTCGCGAATGACGGCCCGTGGTGAGGCGCTTTTCAGTTATCGCGTGACGCGCGTAAATGCGCTGCAGAGGTGGTGCTTGCCTGCCCTTCCTACATTCGGTCACATCAGGCGGACGGAGCCGTGCCTCGCGCGACCCGCGCGTCCCGCAACCTAACCTGTGCTATGCATGGCTATCACGGACGATGACGCCATATCTGAGGCCCCTGTCGGAGACTGTCATCGCGCCCGCGCCAAAGAGGCCCAAGAGCTCGTGCAGTATCGATAACCCAGCATCAATGACGGGCGCACGACCTCTTGGCAGGGCCGGAATCCCATAACGTTCATCGAGCGACATCTCCCCAAGCCTCTCGATGTGCTCGAGTATAATCTCCCGCGAGATTCTAGCCCTGTGGACCTTTACAGGCACATACGGCACAATCTCATGCTCCATGGCAACCAACGTCGTCGCCGAGCCTCCGACCGCTATGAGAAGCGGACTTGGCGACTCGCTCTTCGCACCTGTAACGAGCTCCTCAACGCATTTCACGGCAACGGCGTCTTGAATACCGGCTCTTAACCGCTCCATCTCGATGCGGCTTACCGGATATCGCGTGATGAATCTATCCGTTAGGGTAAGGGCGCCGATGGGGAGACTGGTAGCGAGCTCAGGTGGGGGCAGGCCGCCTGTGCTCGCCCGACTCAGGTGGCCAAAGACGAGCTCCGTGCTGCCACCACCCACGTCCATCACGACGACCGGCCCAACGTGGGTCGAGAGCGTCTGGGTCGCTCCCCAAAACGTCAGACGCGCCTCCTCCTCGCCGCTTATCACTTCGACGTTGAGGCCTGTCCTCTGCCTGACTCTCTTGATGAACTCGTCCCGATTGGGGGCCTTACGAAGCGCGCTCGTGCCGACAATGGAGATGCTCGTCGCGCCGGCCTGTCGCAGCTTCTCGACGTAGTCGATAACCGGCGCCAAGGTGCGTTCCATGCTCGTTTGCCGCACCGAGGGGTCGCTCGCTGTGCCCGCCCCGAGTGCAGTTATGACGCTCTCGTTGATAGTCTCTCGCATCAGGCCGTCCGCCGACTTCTCAACCGCAAGGCACAGCACGGAACCCGTCCCGATGTCTATGGAACCAAATACGTCCGACATATCAACTCACCTGAAATGTGCCCGACTGACACAATGCCCGCTCTCGTCAACTACGACAACGTTCACGCCGGGCCTGTTCGGCGAACACCAAACGCCGCCGACCGAGATGATGGCCCTCCCAATGCCTTCCGAGTCGCCGATGCTCTTGGCAGTAATCCGGCACGGCGCCAAGACCCCCGTTGAGCCAACCTCCTGGCCCTTTTCGAGCTCGGCTTCGACCTCCTGAACACCGACCTTTGAGATCGCTGAACCCAGCCGAGCATCCATCGCACCCACCAGCACGAATGAGGCGCCTCGAATAGGCCGGACCTCGCGTTGTGCGCCTACGCGGACCATGCCGCCGTAAAGCTCGTCCCAGGTGACTCTCGAGGGCCTTCCGTTGACCGCAAGCACAACAATGCGTCCCGCGGCCGTGCCATTGAGGAACTCCCTGAGCGAGCAGGTAGAGCTGTCAGCAACTTGAAGCGCCTGCTCGGGCGTGCCCGGCGCTTCTGTGTGAGACCACAGCTCGAGATCAAAGAGCTGAAGCGCCGCCAGGGTCAGGACAATGATCGCCAATAAAGCCCAAGGCGCAACAGCAGACAGACGTGCGCAGAAGCTCATCGCGGCAGCTTGCGGAACAGCTCGTCGATACGGTCATCCTTGCCGAAGGTCTCTTTAGCCTCGATCAGTGTTCGCTGCGCGTTGCCGATCTCGCCGAGTCTGGCATAGACACTGGCAAGGTCGAGGTGCAGCTGAAGGTCTTGGACGTTCTCCATGCAGCGCACCAGGGCATCTCTCGCCTCGGTTAGCTTCCCCATTCTCTCGAAGATGACGGCCATGTTGTGGCATGCCTGCCTCAGCTTGGGGTTTATCCGGAGAGCGTTCTCGTATGCGCTCAACGCGAGTCCGTCCTTACCCTGGTGGGCATACACGGAGCCCATGTTGAAGTAGGCCTGCGCGTAGTCGGGATCAATCGAAAGAACTCGCTCCCAGAGCTCGATCGCCTTGTCGGTCCTGCCCTTATATGAGTAAAGCGCCCCCAAATTGAAGATCGAATGCCGCTCGTTGGGGTTACATTCAAGGCTCTTAACGCTCTCTTCAATCGCCTCGTCGATCTTGCCCACATTGCGGAGGCAGACTGAGGCGAGATAGTGGTTGAGGAAGTTGGACCCGCAGAACTCGGACGCCCTCAGGAACTCTTTCGCCGCCAGCTCGTATTTCGCTTTTTTCTTGAGCGACAGCCCTTGCGATTGGTGATAATCGGAAAAAAACTCCGAAGCCGAGAGTTGAAGGATTGCCACCAGAAGTGCGCCCGCCATGATGGCTGAGGCGGTTTTGACGGGCACGGCTCCCTCGGCGGCCAGTTTTCCATCCTCCTGTACAGCCTTCGATGGTGCGGAAACCACGCCGCAAAACACCCAGAACATCATAAGGGTAACGGGAAGCTGAAGAGGGAAGCTAAAGAACGAATGGACGAGCATTGCAAGCTGGCCCACCACAATTGCCTGAAACATGTGGCGAGTCCCTCGCGTCTCCGCGTTCTTGGCCGCGATGAAGCCTGCTCTGAAGAATGATACGACGAGAAACAGCAAGGCTATGAGTCCATGGGGCCCTAGCTCCGCAGCGGTCTGGAGATACTCATTGTGCGTTCGCTGGACCTTCTTGAAGCGTCCTGTGACTCGATGCTCTTGGACGGAGCGATACTCGGGGTAGCGCATCTCGTAGTTAGCCAGCCCAACGCCAAGCGGATGTTCGCCTATCATTGACAGAGTCGATTCCCACGTCAGGAGCCTGAACTGGATCGGTTTGTCGTCGAGGTCGATGAACGATGCGGCCTTGTCGCTCACGAGCAGCCTGGTGGATGGGCTGATGACTATCAGAACCCCCAGGGCGCACACCAACGTCAGTATGACGACGATGGCCTTTTGCCGCCATTTTGGGGCGCTTGTTCTCGAACGTCTGAAGGCCGGCAGCAGAAAGGCCCAGACCGCCCAAAAGAACATGCTGACGAGGAAGCCCGCCCAGCCGCCTCTGCTCGCCGTTATCAGAAGGAAGTAGAGCTGTATGAACAGGCTCAGCCCTGACCCAACTGCGAGCCATGCCCCACCTCCGGAGACCAAAAGCGCAACTGCCGCCGGAACCGCCATTATGATATACGCCGCCGCGAAGTTGTTGTGGCCGATTGTCGATGGCGTATGGAGCTCGCCGTAAGAGTCCGCGATCTGCCTTTGCCCGAACAACCCGTAGTATTGAACGATCCCGAGGAATGCCACCACGGTACTGACGATGGTTATGGTCACGAGGACCTTTCGGAGGCTGAGGCCTCGGAGCATGAGTCCCCTGCAGCCAGCCATAAGAGCCAGCATATAGAGCAGATTGAGAGCCGCTCTCGCCGCCCAGGACCCGTTCTCCGCAAAGAACGTGGACACAAAAGCACACGCCACGAAAACGAGGGCAGGCGCCGTCATGGGTCCCTTGAAAAGGTCCTTTAGCCTGGGCCACAGGGCAAGCAATGCGCTCACGAACACAAAGGGAATCAGAAGCTGGAGGATGGCCCACTTGATCTGGCTGTATCTGTCCTGTGTGAGAGGGGTGAAAGCAAGCGGCACGAGAAGAAGCAGAAGGAGCAAAAGATTCCGCGCGGCGAGCGAATAGCGCTTTCGGGTGGGGTTGCCTCGAGTTTCAGCCCGCTTCTGAGCTGGGAGAGTGGCCTTTCTGGCGCGCGTCAATCTCTCCCACCTCGATCGACGGAATGGCCCTTTTGGTGGGATGCCTCATTGACATAGTAGGCCAGATTCTCGAGGTATATGGTGAAATCAACGTGATGGACGAAGACTCCATGAGGCACGTCGATATGGGTCGGCGCGAAGTTCAAGATACCCCTTATGCCAGCGCGCACAATCGTGTCCGCGGCCTCTTGCGCGTTTGCGCCGGGCACGGCGATGATCCCGAGCTCGACACCTCTCTCCTTCACGGTCCGGGGAAGGTCAGCCACGTGAAGGACCTCAAAGCCCGAATCTCGCTTGGCAATAGTCCTTTCGGGGGCTTTGTCGAAAATTGCTACTATCTTGAACTTGCTCTGTGTAAGCCCTTTATGCCTCGCAAGCGCTAGCCCGAGCCTACCCGCGCCCACTATAGCAACCTTCCATGCCCTTTTCAGTCCAAGCTTGCTCATGAGAGCATCCTTCAAGCTCTTGACTTCGTATCCGACACCAGCCTTCCCAAATGCTCCGAATAGCCCGAGGTCTCTACGGACCAGAGCGGAGCTAATCGAGAACTTGCCCGCGAGTTCCTTCGAGGAGACCGTTTCCCTACCCGCGCTCTCCAATTCGCCGAGGCATCTCAAATACAGCGACATCCTGAAAAGCGTCAAGGATGGGATTCTTGCGCCGCTTGAATCACCAATATCTCGCGGATTCGGGCTGTGGGCCTTGATTCGCTTCACGTTGCTACGTCACTGTCTCCGCGATTGCTTCAGGTAGGAAGTCCAGTAGATCGGACGCCACAAGGCCCACCTCGCCAACGGTTCTGGCCGCGATGTCGCCCGCCAGACCATGCATATAAGCACCGAGCTTCGCCGCCTCCAGTGGAGGGACGCCCTGCCCTGCGAATGCTGCGATTAGACCCGTGAGCACGTCCCCCGTCCCACCACTAGCCATTCCCGGATTGCCTGTCATGTTAATGAAAGCTGTCCCATCAGGCGCGGTTACGACCGTTCTTGCGCCCTTTAGCACCACAAAGACGCCGGTCGAACCTGCGAACTTACGGGCTGACTCAAGCCGGTCCCTCAGGATTTCCGGCATAGCCACGCCGCTAACTCGAGAGAACTCCTTCGGATGAGGCGTCAAAATAACTGGGGATTCGAGCTTGTCCAGCAACGAGGCGCTTCCAGCCAGGGCATTGATCCCGTCGGCGTCGAGCACAATTGGGATGCCGTCGATTCTCGGTAGAAGGTCCAGCACGAACTTTGCAGTTTCAGGCGCTGTGCCAAGCCCCGGACCTATCGCAACAGCATCAATCCTCAACTCGTCAATCACGCGCAGCACGGAATCGACCGCCGCGGCAGAGATAGCGCCTGGCCCCGCCTCCGCCAGCGGCACGGTCATCGCCTCAGTGGTCTTGACCTCCATGATATCGTTGAGCGAGGCGGGAATCGCAACTGTGCAAAGGCCTGCTCCGGCCCTCATCGCGGCCGATGACGCAAGCGCGACCGCGCCTGTCTTGCCAGTCGAGCCTCCGATGACAAGGACGTGGCCGAACGTCCCCTTGTGCGAGTCCGGCCTGCGCAAGAATACCCGCAACTCAAGCTCATCAGAATCCATACGAAACGTCTTCAAATCGCTCCTGGAAACGATCTCGGGCGGGATGCCGATGTCCGCCACGACGAGCTCGCCGACGAACTCCGCCCCGGGATAGAGCAGCTGACCAACCTTGGGCAGCCCGAATGTTATGGTCGCGGCCGCCCTGACCACATTCCCGAGTATCTCCGGCGTGTCGGATGAAAGCCCCGATGGTGTATCAACTGAGACAACATAAGCGGGCACACTATTCACCATCTCGATTACTTCCCCGATTATGCCAGCTGCCCCTCGCTTGAGCCCAGTGCCGAGCATCGCATCCACGATGATGTCGCACGAGAAAAGCACGTCCGCGAATCGACGGAAGACCTCTTCCTCTGCTGCGGTGTCAACTGGGACACCGAGCCCGGATAATACGTCGAGGTTCAGCTTCGCGTCCCCTTTCACGTCGTCTGTGCTGCCCAGGAGAATGGTCTTGGTCGGCACACCCATCCCGTTGAGCCGGCGGCTCACGACGAAGCCATCGCCTCCGTTGTTTCCCTTCCCGCAGAGGATAACTACCTGCCTCGTCCCGAGATCGTCGAACCGCCGCTTCAGATGCTCAACAACGCTCCTGCCAGCGTTCTCCATCAGAACTGGCCCCGGGATACCCAGCACCTCGATTGCCTCCCGGTCAATAGCCCTCATCTCGGCCGCTGTTGCGACTTCCATGCGTCTTTTTTCTCCGCTTATTTTATCTGCTGAAAGCCTATGTGAATCCGCCCGCCTTTGTCAAACGAGCGGAGGACTGGAGGGTGTAACCCTGGATTGCAGGTAACTCGGCTTCGTCATTGCCCATCCGACCAAGGAAAGGCCTTGCATCTACCCCAACATATAGACGGGCAAAGACAGGCCCCAAGCCTAAAAAGCCCCGATTCAAACCTGATGTCCAGCCTCTGAAGCCGGCGATGACGTGGCGGCTGCTGCCAAAAGCCCCTCTGACATCTCGGCGTTTTACACGTTCAGTGGTGTTGATGTATCTTTGAGGGCAGGCCTGGTTGAGGTGACCGATTGAAACGTCCGGGGCGGACAGGCTGCCTGCTGCTCAACAAGGGCAAGAAGCATCTCGCAGCCCAAAACATTTACATAATCAGGTGCAAAACAACGCAAAAAGGGCTGGACTGATTCAAGAGACAGGTGATTGCCCCTTTAGCACTTCGGCGTTCAGAAGTAGCGCAAGCCGATCGCAAAACCAAAGAGGGGAACAAGGTGGGCTGGAAGGCCCGACCGAACTGACATGGGCGCAAGGCTGAATCTGTTTTACTTCCTTGTTCTGGGAAGCTCGCTCATCTTCGGCAAGAGCACGCTCCGAATCGCCATCTTGGCAGCCGTTCTTGCTTCGCTTCTCGTGCTCTTCAGGAGAACGTGTCTGCGGCGTCCTCACGCGCCGCTCGCGTTGCTTCTTGTCGCTGGCTCCGTATTTGCTCTGCATTGTTTTTTTGCCATAGATGGCTCGAGCTTCGGGCACTTCTCCGCCACAGGATGCCAGCGAGGCGCTAGGCTCGCGCTAACGATAGTCTCGCTTTGGGCCGCTGCGGCGCTTATGTTTGGCGCCGCCAAGCCACAAGAACTCACGCGCGCTATCGGCTGCTTTCTGCCCTTTGCCAGTCGGACAGGATCGTTCTCTCACAGCCTCATCTCGCTAGTCTCAACGGGCCTTCTGATCTTCCCAACCTGCAAGACATCGCTTGCGGCGGCAAGGACTGCGGCAAGGGCGAGAGGTGGGTCATTCACCTTGAAATCACCCGGTCAATCCCAGCGCAATCTGGAGAATCTAGCCAGCTTCGCGCTCAAGAGGCTCTATCTCGCGTCGGAGGATATCCAGGGTCGGCTGGCCAGTAAGGGCTACTCCGGCCCTGAAGTCTGGCTCAAAAGGGGCAGTGCGGGGCCGCTTGGCGCCTTGCAAATTCTCGCTTTCGTCGTGGCGACTGCCCTGACGATTTTGCTGCTGGTCGCCTAACGCGCGCTGTAGCGGCGGTTCACGAACCGCCCGTTATGATCAATCCACACCGATGCTGAGCCGCCCTAATCAATGCTAACAGAAGGGCGGTTCGTGAACCGCCCCTACGGAATCTTCTCAGCCTCTTCCCGAACGATCTCAGCGCCCAGCGCTCGCAGCTTCTCCTCGATGCTCTCGTAGCCGCGGTCTAAGTGATAAACCCGAGAGATGACGGTCGTGTTCGCCGCGGCGAGGCCCGCGAGGACTAGGGAGGCGCTCGCGCGGATATCCGTGCACATCACCGGTGCCCCCAGAAGCCTCTCGACGCCAGTAACAACCGCAGTGTCGCCATCAACCGTTATCCTCGCGCCCATACGCCTTAGTTCCTGAACGTGCATGAATCGCCGCTCAAAGACTGTCTCCTTTACGACGCTTGCCCCTTCGGCCAGCGTCATCAGTGCAAGCCATTGGGCTTGAAGATCGGTCGGATAGCCCGGATATGGGCGCGTCGTTACGTTGACCGCCCTGGGCCGCCCGCAGCCTTTCACCGTGAATGAGCCTGCCATGGATTCGACCACGCAGCCCGCGTCGCTCAGTTTCTCGAGAAGCACGCCAAGATGCTCAGGATTGCTGCGTGCGACTTTCACCTCGCCGCCTGTTATCGCAGCCCCAATCGCGTGCGTCCCCGCCTCAATCCGATCGGGCATAACAGTGTGCTCAACGCCTGAGAGGGATTTGACTCCCTCGATGACAATGCGGTGCGTTCCTGCGCCCGATATCCTCGCGCCCGCCCTGCTAAGGAAGTCCGCGAGATCGACTATCTCAGGCTCCTTGGCCGCGTTGTCGATGACGGTCGTGCCCTTCGCAAGTGATGCCGCGCAGATGATGTTCTCCGTCCCTCCCACGGTCGGATAGTCGAGGTTTATCTCCGCGCCCGTAAGCTGTTTCGCCCTCGCCTCGACGTAACCGTGATCGATGCTAATGTCCGCGCCCATCTTCGCAAGCGCCGAAAGGTGCATGTTTATAGGTCGCTCGCCGATTGCGCACCCACCAGGCATCGATACCCGCGCCTGACCATACCTGGCAAGCATCGGCCCCAGAACAATGACCGAGGCGCGCATCTTACGCACCAAATCGTACGGCGCCTCGAGAGACGATAGCTCTCCTATCGTGACCTCTAGGCCGTGGCTGCTGTCTCGAGCCTGCTCTGTTTCGACACCCAAATTAGCAAGCAGCCGGCACATCGAGTCGATATCGGCCACAGCCGGCACGTTGTTGAGGCGTGTCTTGCCGTCGGTTAGAATCGTGGCGGCGAGTATCGGGAGCGCCGCGTTTTTTGCCCCTGACACCTCGACTGTCCCTGAGAGCCTTTTCCCGCCGTTTATCACCAGTTTCTGCATCTTCTATGATCGCTTTCTAGTCAGTCGTAGTAGTACTCAAATCGATAAAATGGATACGCCGCTATGTAACCACCATGTCACCTTCAGCTCAATCGCTGAATAAGTGGTAGGGGTGAAGTTGGGAAAAAAGAGAAAGAAAGAAAAGGGCCTTCGACCAGCGACGCCTCATCGCCCGGCTTCAGCCGAGGCGATGGGAAAGGGCTACTAAGGTCCACCTCCGAATCCAGATTCGCGGATGTGTTCAAACTCCCGGTCACCAGCCTCGCGAGGCGCAGACCTGACGGACTCGATTGCATGACCTCAACCTCCACCGCCAGGGGTGGGTCAATTTTTGACCCACCTGATCCACCCGACCGTTTCCCGCTCCTAAAGGACGATTCAGTCCATTACCAGGCCTGTTCTACGGCCTAGGTGGGTCAATTCTTGACCCACCCAGGCGCCTTTCTGATTTCGTCCGATTCCAAGCTGCTATATGCGACAGGCAAGCCACACAGCCGTTATGAAGTCCCTCGCGCAAGAAAAGTACCAACTGTGGCACGAATACTGCTTTATCCAGAGGATGGAGATGTTCATACATCGATTGAAGGAGTGAGGAGAGATTGCAGATGAAAAGGTCACTATTCATATTGATAATCACTTTCCTGGCAGTGAGCGTGACAACAGCGCACGCCGCGACGTTCCACATCAAGCTCGATGGGACGGGGGATTTCACTTCGATTCAGGATGCGATAGACGCGGCTGAGGATGGCGACGTGGTAATTGTGCATCCTGGGACCTATTACGAGAACATCCACTACGATGGCAAGAACATCACACTGCGCTCGACGGATCCCGCTGATTGGGATGTGGTTGAGGCGACGATTATTGATGGAGGTGGCATCAATAGGGTCGTTGATCTGGACGGGGCGGGAGCGCAGGGCTGCGAGCTTTCGGGCTTCACAATAACTAATGGATGGCAGGATGCCCACAACGCGATTCACTCTGGTGATGGGGCGGGCGTAGCTAACGGTGGCGCCTCCATAACCCATTGCATTATTACTGGCAATGAGTCGCAAGGAGGCTTCTATGGCGGTGGCGGGTTGTATGGTTGCAGCGGGGAGATAAGAAACTGCATCATAACCCACAACACGACAAACAATCTAGAATACCCTCCCTCTGGCCTTGGGGGAGGATTGTGCGGATGCAACGGTATCATTGAGAACTGCATCATTGCCCACAACTGGGGGAAGATGGGCGGTGGCCTGTCAAAATGCAACGGAACTATCAAGAACTGCGTCATCGCGAACAATAGAACTGCTTACGGTGAAGGCAGCGGGCTTCTCGCCTGCAAGGGAGAGATCACCAACTGCATAATCTGGGGCAATTACGACACTGGCTGCGGCTTGCAGGCTTATTCCTCATCAACGCCTACATACTCGTGCCTTGCGGATGGCCCCGGGACCGGGGAGGGCAACATCTCAGAAGACCCCTTGTTCTTGGACGCTGACTTTCATCTCCACGCGTGGTCCCCCTGCATCAATGCTGGGACCAACTCCGACGTTTCGACCGACAGTGACCTCGACAGTAATCCCCGAATAGTCAACGTCTCAGTTGACATCGGGGCCTATGAGTATCCCGACGGATGCTTCGTCTCGTTATCGACGGACAAGAACTCCTACAGTCAGGGCGACACTCTGAGCATTAGCCTCGATGCTGGCAGCCTGGGGCATGCCGAGGTCGTGGACGCTTATCTGGCGATTCAGACGTTCGACGGGGCAGTTTTCTTCCTCCCGTCGATGAGCGCCCTGTGGGACCCCATGTTCGAGGGGATCAGGCTTCCCGCTGGATACAGGTCAGGCCCCTTTGACGCCTTTTCGTATGCGTTTTCAGGAGATGAACCCTACGGAGAATACTCTGTGCATGCAGCGCTGTTTCGAAGTGGTTCGACGTCAGCAGACGATCTCCTGACGAATATCGCTCAGGCGAGGTTCACATTCGGCGGGTGAGCTTCGCCGCTGCTCAGCGGCCCTAGAGCTTGCGAGAGAGGCGGACGATCTTCTTCTTGACGTGCTGGACGGTTTTGCCCTGCTCCAGCGGGGCGTATCGCACGAACTGCTGGTAGGCC
>Ga0272444_10004233_pt1 | contig 12707 bp, 10 predicted proteins | sample SSMForm13_FD_201033 | JGI IMG/M metagenome (GOLD analysis project Ga0272444, IMG submission 201033) | Marine sediment archaeal communities from Little Sippewissett salt marsh, Falmouth, MA, United States - SSM-Form-13 | ecosystem: Environmental > Aquatic > Marine > Wetlands > Sediment ...
AAGATATCTCATCTGGGTAGCGTGGTTAAGAAGAGCAGGATCGTCTGCCTTGGACAATTCGACGTCAAAACCCGGGCCAGTTGCAGGACGCCGAACCAGGAGAATGCTGGCAATACTGGCAGTGCTGGCGGCGGTCGCGGTGGTAATCGTGTTCGTCGGGCTGATGGAATGGTTCCACCGCGAGCGCGACACCCTCGTCAGCCAGTCACCGGATGGGGACTACCAGATCGTCGTGCGCGAGAGGTCTCGATTCATCGACCGTAACTTCCGTATTGTCCTGGTGGACCGAAAGACGGGCGATGGGCGGCTGATCTTCACTTCCAATGACCAGAGCCCCACAATCAGACAAGAGCGTTTCGTGTGGAACGAAGATTCATCAAAGGTCGCGCTCATCGGCGACCGGTACTACACGATACCCGAGAGCAAACTGGACAACGGCGAGATTGTGTTTCTTGTGTACGATGTTTCCCGCGGAAAGCTCTGGTGCAACTCGGATGAGACGGATCAGGGCTACGAACGCATCACGGCAAAGGAGGCGGCGGATATCTTCGGCAAGGCCTCTTCGCTGAAGGCGCCATGAGCAAAAGGTGTCGTATGGTTGCGGCCGGGGGCGATCTCACCGGGCGGCTTTGTAGCCGGTGCTTTTCCAGACGACCTTGGCGCCGCCTAGTTTGGTCAGCGAGCCGATCAGTGTCCATATCGCCACGGCGCAGCCGATGGGGTACGTCCAGAATAAATCTTGCCTGGCGTTGACGAGTTTGTAGAAGCGGTATATCACGCTGAGTTGCATCGCGACAGCTGTCATGCCCGCGATTGAGAGCATTCGCCAGGCCCAAGCGGGTTCGGCGCCGCCAGCCCAGCCGACCAGGCCGACGCCAGCGGCGAGGTAGGGCAGCAGGCCCATGGTCACAACCACGGCCAGCGAAATCGTCAACCGCTTGAACGTGCCGAACGTGCCGAAGAAGATCCGGCTCCAGCCGCGGATGATCTGCATGAACGTCGTGTACATCCGCACGACGTACAGGTCCTCGCCCCGGATTACCCGCAGTTGAAGGTTCGCCTGTTTTATCAGCCGGGCCATGTGCATGTCTTCGTTGAGGCGGTCCTTGACGGCCTCATGCGTGCCGATGGCCTCGTATGCACTTCGGCGAATAAGTATGAACGCCCCGTTGGCGTAGGCGTTTGGGGCCTTGGGATCATTGACCTTTTCCGGCGGGAACCAGATCATCATCACCCCGCTGCATACCGGCTGGACCACGTTTTCCCACCAGGTTTTCATCTCCAGCCGCGGCAGGACGCTCAGCAGGTCGGCCTTGCTGTCCCGGGCGTACTGCATGGCCACGGAAAGGGTCCGACGCGAGACCTGTCGGCAATCGGCGTCGATCATGCATATCCACTCGCCGTCGGTCGTCGCGATTCCGGTCTGCATCGCGTTATTCTTGCCGCACCAGCCGTCCGGAAGATTCGTTATGTTCACCAGGCGCAGACGCGGGTCCTCGTCGGCGATGCGCTGGGCGATCTCGGCGGTGTCGTCGTCGGAGCGGTCGTTGCAGACGGTCATGTCGAAGTTCGGGTAGTCCTGGTCGAGTACGGTTCGCACACAGCTTTCGATGCACCCGGCCTCGTCCTTGGCGGCGACGATGACGGATAGTTTCGGCGGGCTGTCCGGCGGGCCCGGGCTGTCAGGGCCCAGCAGCAGGCCGGTGCGGCGTTCGCGCAGGATCATCAGGTGCCGGCTTAGCCATATCAGCGAGACAAGCGAAGAAAGCACGGTGAGTGTAATGGCCAGTGCGGTCATTGGGTGGTGGAACTCCTGTTGCCGACAATGTCGGGTGCGGGCTCGTCGGTTATCGTTCGCCTCAGCGCAAGTATCAATTCGATCTCGCCGATGTCCATGTGCAGTCCCCGTGCGATTTCCAGCGGTGCAACATTCTGGTCAGCAAGGCGCAGGACCTGCAATCGTCGCGGGCGGGGCAAGTCGTCTTCGTCCGTGCCTGCCGGCGAGGCCAGGCCGGCGGTTCCTCGCCTGATCTCCGCCAGCCGGCAGTCCAGTTCTGCCAGCAGGGCTTCGAGCCTATCATCCCGCCTGGCCAACTGCGTCTCGATTCGGTCGGTAAGCTGCTCCATCCGCCGGGCCTGCTCTGCCAAGCTTCGCCGCAGGGCTTCGATCGCTGCCGGAGGCATGGTTTGCCAGGCTCGCACCCGGTGAAGATGCAAGCGGATCACCAGGGCAACAACAACTACCGTGGCGGCGTTAAACAAGATGAGTGAGCTGGCTAGAAACCAGACCCACATGTTTATTCTCCGTCAGCCTGGCCGAGGGCGCGGCGGGCTGTAAGTGCCTCGGTTAAGACCTCTCGTACGGCTGCGTGGTGGACCTCCGCTGCCCGGCGGCAGTCCTCGAATTCCGGCGAGGCGGTAATTTCCTTGCCGTTGAGCAGGCCGACCTTGATGCGGATGGGGCCGTAACGGGTCTCGACGGACTCGAAGTGCCGGTCGAGCCGGGTTCGCTCGCAAAATCGCCGGCGAAGACCGAACGTCGTGGTTTCGCTGAGTAGAATCCGCGTGGCTTCCGCTTCGTCTTGCGGGCTGCACAGCAGGGATACCATCCAAGCCGGACGGGATTTCTTCATTACGATGGGGCTTGCCCATGCGTCCATGCACCCGGCCGCCAGGAGCATCTCCAGCGTCGCGCCGATAATCTCGCCAGTGCAATCGTCGATATTTGCTGACATTTCTACGGCGGTGTCTGTCTGTCCGTCGGAGTCGGCCTCGCCGACGAACACTCGCAGCAGGTTCGGCAGGCGCGAGCCTTCTCGCGTTCCGGCACCCGAGCCAACGGCGGCAACCCGCATTGCGGGCATCGGGCCGCAGGACTCGGCGAGGGTGGTCAGCACGGCGGCGGCGGTGGGGGTGGTAGCCTCGCCATCGACCACTCCGGCGACGGTTTTGGCCCCGACGACAAGTTGTGCTGTCGCGGGCGCCGGCACCGGGAGTTCGCCGTGGGCGCAAATGACCGTACCGCTGCCGAGTGTAATCGGCGAGCAGATTACGCGGTCGATACCAAGTTGCTCCATCGCCAGGCACGCAGCCAGGATGTCCACGATGCTGTCCACCGCTCCGACCTCGTGGAAGTGGACCTTCTCGATATCCATGCCATGGACCTTCGCTTCGGCCTCGGCCAGGCGTTGGAAGATTCGCCTTGCTCGCTCTGCGGCGCGGTCCGGCATTTGCGCCAGGTCTATCAGCGCAAGCACGTCCGAGAGGCCGCGGTGGTCGTGATGATGATGGTGTTTGTGGGCATGATCGTTGTTGTCGGGGCTGTCGGCGGGGTGTCCATGCTCGCTGACCATGAAGCGCAGGCCTCGCATGCCTTTTCGGCGGACAGTTTCGGCCGACAACTCCAGGCCCGCAATCTTCAGGCGTGCGATGTGCTCGGAAATCCTGTCGAGGTCAGCGCCGGCGTCAAGCAGAGAAGCGACAATCATGTCACCTCCGCTGCCGGCAAAACAGTCGAAATATGCAACGGCCATGTGAAGTCATCCTATTTGAAAACGGACTTTACGAACGGAGTGAGTGTAGACGCCGGTCCTCGCGATTGCAAGATGAAGGCAGTGTGCGTTATATTGGATGCATGAGGTAGTATCTCGCAGGATTCGCCCGCAAAGGTCGGGCGGGCGAGGTGCGCGGTCCGCCGGGTTGGCCCGGCCGGCGGATTGGACGTTTCAACAGAGCAGGGTAATACATCGCAGGCCGTTGAGGCCGGCGTGAGGGAGCATGGATCCGAAAAGACGTTTTTCATATAGCTCGCTGGGTGATTTGCGAAAGGCCATGGCCGATCGTGGGTGCGAGATGCCTTCCAGCGAGGATGTTTCGATTCTTGGTCAGAGTGTTGCTTACGGACGCCTTACCGTGCCGAATCGGCTTGTGTGCCAGCCGATGGAAGGCTGCGACTGCGAGGCGGACGGTTCCCCTGGTGAATTAACGCTTCGCAAGTACCGCCGACTGGCCGCGGGCGGGGCGGGAATGATCTGGTGGGAAGCCTGCGCGATAGTACCCGAGGCCAAGGCGAATCCGCGACAGTTGTCTCTCCACAAGGGCAACGTCAAGGCATTCGCAGCCATGGTCCGCGCTGTCAAAGACGCCGCGATGCAGTCTGTCGGCTACGAGCCAATCTGCGTGCTGCAGATGACCCACTCCGGGCGATACAGCAGACCGACCGCCGGACCCGAGCCGATTATCGCCCATCGCTCCGCCGTGCTGGACGGTGCGCACGGCTTGGGCGCCGATTACCCGCTGATTACCGACGAAGAACTGGATGAGCTTCAGAATGCCTACGTTGCCCAGGCTATTCTGGCGGCAGAGGCGGGTTTCGACGCCGTCGATGTGAAGTCCTGCCATCGCTACTTGCTGAGCGAGTTGCTGGCTTCATTCACTCGCCAGGAAAGCCGTTACGGCGGTAGCTACGCCAATCGAACGCGAATGCTGCGCGAAACGAGCGAGCGGGTGCAAAAGGCGCTCTCCGGGGCCATAGAGGTCACCTGTCGTTTGAACGTCTACGACGCCATCGAGTACCCATACGGCTGGGGTGTGGATAAGATCGACGCCAACAAGCCCGACCTGGCCGAGCCGATTCGCCTGATCGGCGAGCTTCGCGAGGCGGGTTACGGCGGCGTTAACGTAACGATAGGCAACCCGTACTGGAACCCATACGTCAACCGCCCGGCCGACTGGATGATCTCCGATTGGCCCGATCCGCCAGAGGACCCGATTACGGGGCTGATCCGCATTATTGAGGTAGTTCGCGACATTCAGAAGGCCCATCCAGACTTCACGATCATCGGTTCCGGTTACTCTTGGTTGCGTCAGTACGTTGCCCAATTCGGCGCGGGGTTGGTTCGCGACGGCTGGACCACGATGGTGGGGCTTGGTCGCGGGGCGTTGGCGTATCCGGACTTTGCCAAAGACATTCTCGAGTCTGGCCGAATGGACCCGCACAAGGTTTGCGTGGCATGCAGTTCATGCACGCAGATCATGCGCGACGGCGGGCAGAGCGGTTGCGTCGTTCGCGATCCTGAAATCTACGCTCCTATCTTCAAGGCGGGTCGAAAAAAGGACTTCGCAACACTCCAGCAGTTGGCCCGTCAATGCCGTCAATGCCCAGACGCCATGTGCGTGACCCGTTGCCCAGCCGGGGTGGACATTCCGGGTTTTCTGGGCGCCCTGGCGGAAGGCGATGAGGCCAAGGCGTATCGCATCCTGGTTGCATCCAACGTCTTGCCGGAGATCTGCGGAACCGTGTGCCCCGTCGAGGTTCAGTGCCAGGCAGGCTGCATCCGCAACTACTTAGCTGACGGCCCTGTGCCCATCGGCGAGATCCAGCGGTACCTGTCCGAACGGGCTATCGCCGCCGGGTGGGCGGCGATTGATATTCCGGACACGTGCAGCCAGCGTCGGGTGGCGGTCATCGGGGCCGGTCCGGCGGGAATATCCGCTGCAGCAGAACTGCTGCGTCTGGGGCATTGCGTTACCGTTTTCGAGGCCCGCAAGCGCCTCGGCGGCAAACTGGACGGGGTGATTCCCACAAGCCGCCTGTCGGTCGCGCGGGTTCAGGCGGAGATCGATGCCCTCTTCGATTCCGTACCTGCCGATCGTATTTCCTGGCGACTGGGCGAGTCGCTGACATCGAAGCTGACGCTGGATGATGTTCTGGCCGAAGGTTTTGACGCCGCTGTGCTGGCGATGGGACTGGGCGGCCATGTGAGCCTGGCCGACAAGGGCGCCCCTGCCAGCCATGGCGTCATCGATGCGGGCGATTTTCTCCGGCAGATGAACGCGAACCCCACTCATGCATGCGGGCCTCGCGTGGCGGTTATCGGCGGTGGCAACACTGCGATGGATGCCGCATCAATGGCGGCCCAACGGGGCGCCGATGATGTGTTCCTCGTTTACCGCCGCAGCTATAAGCAAATGCCCGCCTGGCCGGGCGAGCGGGACGCTGCTCTCCGAGCTGGCGTACATTTCATGCTGCTGTGCCAACCCAAGCGGTACGTCATCAATCAAGCCGGACAAGTCAACGGTGTTGAAGTCCTCCGCACCGAGCTGGGCGAGCCCGATGCGTCAGGCAGGCGAAGTCCGGCAGGTGCCCCCGGCAGCGAGTACGTTTTGCCGGTGGATCTGGTTATCGAGGCAATCGGCGAAACTCCTGGGCCGGGCCTGGCTGAGACGCTGAGCGGCGTGGATATGGCCGACGGCCTGGTGAGCGTGGACGCCGACACCCTCGCCACGAGCCGCCCGGGCGTCTATGCGGCTGGCGATATGGTAAACGGCGGGGCCACAGTGGTTCGAGCGGTCGCGCAAGGCCGCATTGCAGGCGGGCAGGCAAGTGTCTTTTTGTCCTCACTGTCTCCTGAAAGTACAAAAAAATTGTAGATCACGAGGCTCAGAAGCTATCCCGTCAAAAGACGGCACTTTGCGTGGCAGTTTCACTTCGCCAGGGGCTGTTTATAAAATTGCCTGAAGTATCTGGCCGGTGGAAACGACTACAATTCGGCAAAGCGACAAAATCTGTAAGATAGCCACCAAGGGGTGATTCTTATTGGCGTTTTGCTGGCTTTTGGGCATTCATGACTCACCGTGTTGGTGTTTGTCGGGGCTGATTTTTGGGAAGGGCGTACAGATTTCGAAATGCCTTGGGGTGCAGTTCTGCGCTGAGGCAGATCCAGCTTAAGAGAGATGTACTTGGCAAGGAAAGTGGACTGCCGCATCGGGATATATTTGGTCGTTGGTTAAGTTCGCCGCCCACGACTCCGATAAGTAGTAGGGTGATGATGGCAGTGAGGCCTCATCGCCGGGCATATCGGTTTGTGGACGCCCGAATCGGAAAGGATTTTGCGATGGTAACGGTTACGGATAGCTGGGTTGAGTTCAAGTTCTTTCGCCCCTCGGCGAAAAGTGTCGCTTTGGCGGGTGAATTCAACAATTGGCGTGTAAATGAATTACGGATGGTACGATCCGAGGACGGTTACTGGCAGGCGAGGATGAAACTTCCTGCCGGCGAATTTCGCTTCCGATATTGTGCTGACGGCGAGTGGTACGCCGATTACGCCGCATTCGGTGTGGAGCCTGGACGGTTCGGGATGGACAGTATCGTGCGAGTAACGCCCGAACCGAAAACTGTTCAACTCAATCTGGCCAGGCCCGCCGCAAGCTCGACCGGCATTGCCGCAGCCTGATTCGCAAACCAATCAACAAGACTATTTACAGGCCGGTTGGCGAGAAACTCGGGAATTCTCGCCGGCTGGCTTTTTTTCTGCGCGTTTTTTTGCGCATCGGGGGCGACGATCACTCGGCCTGGGGTTCGTTCCTGGGCTCAGCCTGGGTCTCATCCTGAGCTTCATCCTGGGCTTCCTCCTGAATTTCGTCCTGACCATCCGCTTGTGACTCGTTCTGGGATTCAGCCTGGGGCTCATCCTGGGATTCGGCTTGCGACTCGGCCTGGGTTTGGTTCTCCTGGGCAGGCTTGGGGGCTTCTTCGGCGACTTCGGGCGTCTGGGAGGCCTTGGTTTCAGCGGGGGACTTCTTGTCGTCCCGTCCGGCGCGGAGTGCCTCGACATTCGGCAGGTCTTCGATATCGTTCAGACCAAAGACCTCCAGGAATCGCCGTGTCGTGCCATATAGCATGGGCCGGCCCAGCACTTCGGCCCGGCCTACGATCTTGGCAAGATTCTTATCCAGCAGATTCCTCAGCATCTCGCCGCTGGCCACGCCGCGGATGGCCTCGATATCCGCCCGCAAAATGGGTTGGCGGTAGGCTACAATCGCCAGCGTCTCCATGGCAGCCTGGGAGAGTTTGGAGTCGCTCTTATTCTTGAACAGTCTGCTGACCACGTCGTGGTATTCCGGCTGAGTAAGCATCTGATACCCCCCGGCAATCGACTCGATCCGGAACGCACAGCCAATTTGCTCGTAACGCTCGTTCAACTGGCGGATGGCCTTTTTCACAAGCTGTCGCCCTGGCAGCTCAGCCACGACTGCGATCTTCGACGGCGAGATCGGATTGTCGGTGGAAAACAGGATGGCCTCGACTGTTGCGGCGATTTCCAACTCAGCTGCCTCGTCGACCTGGGCGGAGGCCTCCGTTTCGTCCGCGGTCATGTCCTCGGTGCCATCGACATCCTCCGAGCCCTGGACGTCCTGGCCGTTCTGGTCATCCTGGACGTCCTCTACGCCCTCGACATCCTCGACAATCTCCGCGTCCTCGGCAACGACCGCGTCGTCTGTCTGAGAGGACTCATCCGTTTCGGGCGGGGTGTGCGGCTCTTCCTGTTTGTCCAGCGTGTTTTCCATCGAACACCTTCACTTGGTCAGAGCGTCCATACTCCTCCGCCGCAGTCGCACTCGGCGGGTAAGACCTACAGCATACCTAACGTCCAGCCGGTGCGAAAGCCCTAACCACACGGCTCGTAAAAGCTCTCCGGCGGGCTGCCCAGCGTGTTGGTCAGTTCGCCTATTTTTTCGATGCGGCAGGTGATTCGCTGGCCGGCGGTCAGGAGTTTGCCGGTTGCCTTGCCCACACCTGACGGCGTACCGGTGGCGATTACGTCGCCGGGCAGGAGCGTCATCAGGTGGCTGCAGAAGGAAACCGTCTCGCAAACGCTGAAGATCATGTGCCGCGTGTTGGATTTCTGGCGGACATCACCGTCAACGGCCAGCTCTATGTCCAGGTTCTGCGGGTCGCCGACTTCGTCGGCCGTGACCAGCCACGGGCCCATCGGGCAAAAGCCATCACCCCATTTGCCGTGAAGCCAGTCGAAGAATGCATCCTTGGGCCTCTCGGCTCGGCCTGCTGAGTGAGTAACCGTTCGGGCGGAGATGTCGTTGGCGATCGTGTAGCCAGCAATGCACGCGGCGGCGGCATCCGGCGAAATGTGGCGGGCGGGGCGGCCTATCACGACGGCTAGTTCGACTTCGTGGTCGATGTCCCGGCTGAAGTCGCACCAGGGAATCTCCGCGCCCGGGTCGGTCACGGCGGTGGTTGGCATGAGGAACGGTCGCGGCGTCGTGTTGCTGCGCGGGTCGTCTGGCAGGTCTCCTCCGCGGTCGAGCTCTCGGTGATGCTCGGCGTAGTTGACAGCGAGTCCGAGCAGTTTCGGCGGCGCGGGGATAGGCGCTCGCAGCCTGACGTCGGCCAGGGCAATCGCGGTCGCGGCGGGGGCTTCAGCGATTTCTCGCAATCGTCCCAGGGCAGGTTCGCCGGCCTGGATGGCGCCGAGCAGGCTCGCGGGACCGTCGGGCCAGGCGGCGGGGACGTCGATGATTCCTCGGGCGGTCACAACTCCGTAGGACTGCCTGTCGCCATGGGTGTAGGTTGCCAGTTTCATTGTCGCTCCTTGCGATCGTTGGAATCGAACTTAGTCGCCGGGGCCAACAGGTCGCGGGCGGTTTCCGTGAGGCGATATCCGGACCTCGGGCCGTTGACGGTGGACAGGGCCACCGTTTTGTCGGTGGTCGCGACGGTCAATCGGTCGCAGGCGAAGATGACTTCGGTGAGAGTTTCCATGCCGAACTTCAGCGGCACACGGTCTGGACGGGCAGGAAATAAGGCCTCGCCGCCACTGACCTGACATCTGTGGGCTTGGAGGGCATCGCGAGAGCCTATTTCTTGAGAAGCTTTCGCAGGGCGGCGTCGGCCTTCTTTCGCTGCTGGTTGCCCTTGCCGGTCGATCGGGCCTTTTCCAACTTGGCAAGCAGCCTCTCTACCTCGCGGGCGTCGACGGGCAAGGAGGTGGCCTTGTGGGAATAGGCCGAGACGTACATCGCGTTGGACAGTTCGAGTTCGTTGAGCGCCTCGGCGCCGGTTGCAATCATGGGCTTGCCGCTGAGCAGATGCGCGGCGAAGGCTGTGATTACCTCGGCGTGCGAACCGCCTGGCTTTGCGGGCAGCTTTACGTCCGTCCACGATGTGTCGATTTTGGCGATGTCAGCCTCGGCGATCTTACAGTTATGGATGTGCCGACTTAGCGGGGCTTCGAGTTTTGCGAAACGCAGCTTGCCGTCGCGAGCGACGAGCGTGCCCTTGTCGCCGAATATTTCGATGAAGTCCATGCCCGGTTCGTGTGCGGTGGAGACGTAGAAGTGGCCCATCCCGCCGTCGGCGTATTGCAGCAGGGCCTCGGCGGTGTTCTCTACTTCGATTTTGTGTATCCGCGTGCTCACGGCCGCCATCACGCTGGTCGGCATGCCGCCGAGCCATTGGAACACGTCCAGGGCGTGGCAGGCCTGGTTGATGAGGATGCCTCCGCCCTCGCCGTCCCACGTGCCTCGCCATGCGCCGCTGTCGTAGTACGCCTGGGTGCGATACCAGCGTGTGCAGACCTGGCTGATCCGGTGGATTTTGCCGAGTCTGCCGGCGGAGATCATCCGCTTCATCGCCACGTTCATCGGGCTGGTGCGGTCTTGGAGCATGGCGCCCAGAGCCACCTTGTTGCGATCGCATTCAGCGATCATCGCGCGAGCGGGGCCTACTGTAACGGCCAGAGGCTTTTCGCACAGGACGTGCAGGCCCGCGCGGGCGGCCTGGATGGTCAGCACCGGGTGCCAGCAATGCGGCACGGCGATCAGCACGGCGTCGCAGACCTTCGCGGCGACAAGCTCATCCATGTTCGAGTAGATCGGGACATCCGGCGGCAGGGCGGACTTGGCGGCTCTGGCGACGTCGGGATTGACTTCCATCACGGCCGTCAGCGCGAAGTTCCTGCTTCGGGACTTGCAGAACGTCTGAACGTGCCTGGCGCCAACTACACCCAAACCGATGATGGCGAAGCGAACGGGTTTGGTCATTTAGTCGTACTCTTCCTCAGCGCCCGCCTTGATTTTGCGAGGCAGTGGCCTGACTATGGCAGGCATGGTTGTGGGCTGTGTCGCTGGCTGGGTTGTTGCCGGGCGGGTCGTTGGGCCGAACCTCACTATCGGAGGAGTTGGCTTAACCCCAACCTTTGGCGTAACGACTGGAGTTGGTTTGACAACGGGGGTCGGCTTTACCTCGACCTTCGGAAGCGGCTTAATGACCGGAGTCGGCTTGACCTCCACCTTGGGCAAGGGCGTGATCTTGGGAGTCGGCTTGACTTCCACCTTCGGAAGCGGTTTGACTTCGATCCTGGGCGTCGGGGTTACGACCGGTTCGGGCTTGACCTCGATCTTCGGTGTTGGCGTGACGACCGGTTCGGGTTTGACCTCGATCTTGGGTGTCGGCGTGACGACCGGTTCGGGCTTGACTTCGATCTTGGGTGTCGGCGTGACGACCGGTTCGGGCTTGACTTCGATCTTGGGCTTCGGCGTGACGACCGGCTCGGGCTTGACTTCGATCTTCGGTGTCGGCGTGACGACCGGTTCGGGTTTGACCTCGATTTTTGGCGTCGGCGTTACGATCGGCTCGGGTTTGACTTCGATCTTGGGTTTCGGCGTAACGATCGGTTCAGGCTTGACTTCGATCCTGGGCGTCGGCGTGACGATCGGTTCAGGCTTGACTTCGATCTTGGGTTTCGGCGTAACGATCGGTTCAGGCTTGACTTCGATCCTGGGCGTCGGCGTGACGATCGGTTCAGGCTTGACTTCGATCCTGGGCGTCGGCGTGACGATCGGTTCAGGCTTGACTTCGATCCTGGGCGTCGGCGTGACGATCGGCTCGGGTTTGACTTCGATCTTGGGCGTGGGGGGGAACACCGGTGTGGGTTTGACTTCGATCCGTGGCTTCGGCGTTACGCTCGGCTCGGGTTTGACTTCGATTTTCGGCGTCGGCGCTGGCGTTACTACCGGAGCGGGTTTGACCTCTACCTTTGGTTCCACGGGGATCAGTGGGGTCGGCTTGGTGGTCGGCCCGGCTGGGATGGCCGGCTTTAGCGGCCTGACCGGTGGCTGAGGCGGGGCGGCCGGGGTCGGAATCGCTTTAACCCCAGGGGTCGGCGGCTTGGGGACGGTGACGTTCTGGCCGAGAACGCGGATGTCGCTGGCTTCGACAACGTCAAGGCCGAGGTTCTTGTCGAACTTGGTCGATCCAAGGATGCCAACGTACTTGCCGGTGTTGGCTTCGAGATCGACCGAGCCTGCGATGCACTGCACGTAGGCGTTGATGAAGTAGGTAACCCGGTCGCGAATGATGTACCGTTTTGGAGCGGCTGGGGTTCCAGGGAACAGGTCGCTGGCCAGCAGGATGCCCTGTGCCGCGTATGACGTAATCGGCCTGGCGGTGGGACTTTCGGACTGGATTTTCGCCTGGGCGAGTTTGAGTTCCTGCTCTCTCTTTTGAACGTTACCGGCAAGTTTGGCGACGTCAGCCAGGTCCTTTCGCCGCTGAATGTCGGTGGTGATCAGTGCGGTTCTCGCATCGACATATGGCTTGAGGTAGGCGTTATCACCGGCAACATTGACGGCCCCATAGGCGGCCAGTAGCGAATCGTAGTCTCGCTGGGCCATGGGTTTCTTGAATTCAGCCAAAAGCAGTTTCTCCGCCGCGGCGAAACTCTCCATCCCGGCGGGGATTTTCACCGTGGGGGTCACACTGGCGGGCTGTGTGGCGGGCGGTGTGGTCACGGCCCCGGCGGTATTGGCGTCGGGGGGCGGTATTACAGCGACGGAGACCGATCCACCAGTTGGGGGTGTCGTCGGCACGGAGCCGGTCGGGGTTGCGGGCGTTGTGGCATTGACGG
>Ga0272444_10004234_pt1 | contig 12706 bp, 10 predicted proteins | sample SSMForm13_FD_201033 | JGI IMG/M metagenome (GOLD analysis project Ga0272444, IMG submission 201033) | Marine sediment archaeal communities from Little Sippewissett salt marsh, Falmouth, MA, United States - SSM-Form-13 | ecosystem: Environmental > Aquatic > Marine > Wetlands > Sediment ...
CCCATCCGCTTGAGGATGGGGTCGCTGGCGTGCTGAACGGGCAGATCGAAATAGGGGCAGAGGGTGGGCCGCCGGGCAACGGCGCGGATGACGGCCTCGTCGATGCTCTCCGGATGGCCGTAGAGAAAGCGGATCCGGACCGCCGCGGAAAGCGCCGCCAGCTCGGCCAGAAGCCGGTCCAGCCCGGGGGCCCCGGCCAGATCGCGGCCGTAGGCGGTGGTCTCCTGGGCCACCAGCACCAGCTCCCGGGCCCCGGCGGCGATCAGCGTGCGGGCCTCGGCGAGAAGGGACTCCAGGGGCCGGCTCTTCTGCCGGCCGCGGAGCTTGGGGATGATGCAGTAGGTGCAGTAGCGGCTGCAGCCCTCGGCAATCTTGAGGTAGGCCCAGTGGGGCGCGGCCTGGACGCGGGGCTCGGCGTCGGCCGCGGGCGGCGTCAGGTCGGGGTCGGGCAGCAGGCAGCCATGGGGGGGAACACCCCCCCGGGCGGCTTCCACGATCCGGTGGAAGGCCCCGGTCCCCAGAAAAACGTCCACCTCCGGCAGCGCCGCCGAAATCGCCTGGCGGTAACGTTCGGGCAGACAGCCGGTCACGATCAGGCGCCGGCAGCGCCCGCTTGCCTTCAAGCGCGCCAGCTCAAGGATTGTGTCGATGGACTCGTCGGCCGCCGCGCGGATGAAGCTGCAGGTGTTGACCACGATGATCTCGGCTTCGGCCGGCTCCCGGGTGAGGTCGAAGCCGGCCCGGGCAAGCTTCCCGAGCATCACCTCGCTGTCCACCAGGTTGCGGGCGCAGCCCAGGCTTTCAAGAAAAAGTTTCATTGCGGGCGCTATCTCATCCCTTGGGGTCGCGTGCCGACAGAAAACACCGGCGGCGTGGCTCCGCAGCGGCGTTTGTCGATTTCCCTATCAGCCCGGGATTCAAAAGTCAAAAGGCCGCCGGCAACAGCCGACGACCTTTTCCGGAGGTCTCTGACCCGGGGCTTTCAACCGGTCCAGAGCAAAACCGGCGAAAAGCGTTTTCAGGCCTTCAAATTCTGAATTTCAGCGGTGATCAGCGGCACCAGTTCGAAGAGATCGCCCACAATCCCGTAATCGGCCTTGGCAAAAATGGGCGCCTCGGGGTCCTTGTTGATGGCCACGATCACCTTGGCGGAGGACATCCCGGCCAGATGCTGGATCGCGCCGGAAATCCCGCAGGCCATGTAAAGAGCCGGGGAAACCACCTTGCCGGTCTGGCCCACTTGGTCGGAGGCCGGCCGCCAGCCCTCGTCGACGGCGGAGCGCGATGCGCCCACGGCCCCGCCCAGCACAGCGGCCAGATTCTCCAGCACGCTGAAGTCGCTGCTCCCCAGGCCACGGCCGCCGGATACGATGGCGTCGGCCTCGGTGAGTTCGACCTTGCCGGTGTCCAGGGTCTTTTCGACAAAGACCGTCCGCGTCGGGCCAGGTTCGGCCGCGACCGGTTCGATGGCCCCGGCTTTTTCAGTCGGGGTGATGGGCATGGCATTGGGGCGAATCGCCACCAGCTTCAAGGGCCCTTCGAGCCTGACATCGGCCAGCAGCTTGCCGCCGTACATCGGCCGGGTGACCTGCAGGGCGCCGTCCGTCACCTGGATCGCCAGGCAGTCCACGGCCAGGGGCGCGTTCAGGCGGGCCGACAGGCGCGCCGCGAGGTCCCGCCCCTGGGTGGTGGCACCGAAAACCACCACCGCCGGTTTTTCGGCCGCGATGACCGCCGCCAGGACATTGCAGTAGGCATCGTTGAGATATTCGGCCAGAGCCGGGTGGTCGGCGACCCGGATACGGTCGGCGCCGTAGCGGCCAAGCTCCGCGGAGGCCGCCTGAACCCCGTTTCCCAGGACCACCGCCGCCAGCTCAGCGCCGAGCCGGTCGGCGATCCTGCGGCCCTCGCTGAGGGCCTCGAAGGTCACCTTGCGAAAAACGCCGTCGTTTTGTTCGGCGACGGCCAACACTGCCTGTGACATATCGTTCTCCTTGCACCCCGGCAGTTCGCGCGGGGATCGATCTTGACGGTTCCGCAAAAAGTCCAATCTCTGCGTTGCGCTGCATCTCGAAGTCGCTGCGGCGCAAAGGAGTACGCCTAACTCCTCAAGAGTTGCGCGCCTTGAGCTTGAACATTTTTCGTAACCGTCTTGTTTTTGACTTTTTACCGCTTCACCAATCTTGAAGGATTTAAGCCGCTCCTGGGCGAGCGGTGGGGCGTCAAACCACCTTGGCCTCTTCGTGCAGCAGCCGGACCAGTTCGGCCGCCTTGGCCTGGGCGGAGTCGCCCGAGATCATGCGGCCCCCGGTGCGCTGGGGCGGGAGGCGAAAGGCGGCGATCCGGACGCCGCTTGCAGCCAGCGCGTCGGTTGCCAGCCCGATATCGGCCAGGGTCTTGGTCTCAAGCGGCTTGCGCTTGGCCTTCATGATGCCGGGCAGCGAGGTGTAGCGGGGCTCGTTCAACCCGCGCTGGGTGGTGAAAAGCGCCGGCAGGGGAGCCTCCACCACCAGGGTGCCGCCCTCCACGGTGCGCTGGCAGCGGATCCGGCCATCCACCAGCTCCTGCTTGACCACCATGGAGAGGTGCGGAATGTCAAGAAATTCGGCCACGGCCGGGCCCACCAGAAAATTGTCGTCATCGACGGCGCGCTGTCCGGCGATGATCAGGTCAAACGCGGTGCCCTTCAGGGCGGCGGCCAGAACCCGCGCGACACCCAGCCCGTCCAGATTCTGGGCGGCCGGGTCGTTGATCAAAATCCCCTTGTCGGCCCCCATGGCCAGGGCGGTGCGGATGGCCTCGACGGTTTTTTCGGCGCCCACGGAGACCACCGTGACGGTCCCACCGTGGGCTTCCCGGATGCGCAGGGCCTCCTCGACGGCAAACTCGTCGTAGGGGTTGATGACCCACTTGAGATTTTGGGTTTTGACGGACACCCCGTCATCGGCGATTTCGATGAACGCTTCGGTGGCCGGAACCTGCTTCAACAGGACGACAATTTCCACGGCAAAAGCCCTTTCTGCAAACGCGGCGGCAACCGGCCCGGTGCACAGGGATGTCTAGTCCGGCGCCATTCAGTTCAAGAGAAAAATTCGTAACCCACCTGAATATCACAGATAAGATTTTCTAACTGAGCAAAACTACAAGAGGTCCTACGAGTTGTCAACAGATTTGTCGGCTGGCGCCGGCCGCTCAATCGGCGCTCCTGAAGCCGTCCGAAGCGAATTCGGTCAGGCGGCCGTCCTTTTGGCGCACCACGATCAGGCATTCGGTGGCTTCCAGGCGGTTGACCAGCGCAACCCCCGGGCCGGGACCCATCACCATCAGGGCCGTGGCCAGCCCGTCGGCGAAGGTGCAAGTGTCGGAGACCACCGAGGCGCTGACCACCCCGTTGGCCACCGGGTATCCCGTCTGGGGGTCGATCACATGGGCGTAGTGGACCCCGTCGACTTCAAAAAAATTGCGGTAGTCGCCGCTGGTGGCCAGAGCAAACTCCTGAAGGGTGAGCACCTTGTAGACCGCATCCGGGGGGCTGGCGGGGTCCGGCCGGTTGATCCCCACCCGCCAATGTTTGCCGTCCCGGCGCAGACCGGCGGCAAAGACCTCGCCCCCGATTTCAACCAGAAAATCGCTGAAGCCGTTGGCCCGGATCAGCTCCGCGATCTGGTCCACCCCGAAGCCCTTGGCGATGGACCCCAGATCCAGGGTGACGGCCGGGTTTCGTTTGACCAGATAACCGTCCTCGGCGAGGCGGATCTGGTCAAACCCCAGGTTCGTGCGACAGCGCGCGATCTCGGCCGCCGTGGGCACTCTTTTATCGTTGGTCTTGCTGCCGAAGCCCCAGAGATCCACCAGCGGCGCGACGGTGCCGTCCCATGCCCCGCCCGTCAGGCGGTGAAGTTCCTCAGCGACAACCATGACCTGCATGAAATCCCGCGAAACCGGAAACGGCTCCCCGCTTTGCGCCAAGGCGTTGAAGCGGCTGATCTCGCTGTCGGCCCGATAGACCGACATGCTGGCGTTGATCTGCGCCAAGCGCTCCTCGATCTTGGCGGCCAGCCCCTGGGCGCGGTTGAAAAACCCGGTGATCACCGTGATATGGTAGGTGGTCCCCATGGTCTTGCCGGAGAAAAGGACCTCCTGGCGGGTGTCGCAGCCGGCCAGGGTCAACAGCGCCAGGGCCGCCCAGAATCTGCGGTGATTTTTCAGCATAGCCGTCACCAGTTGGCCCCGGGACCGCCGGCCGGACCGGCCTGGGGCTGCGGGGCGTTTGCCCGGGTTGGGTCAACAGATCCGGGGCAGCTGCTCGCCGGAGAGCATCCCCACGATCCGGCTGCCGCCGATCCGGGTTTCCAGCACCACGCGGCCGGGGTGATCGGCGGTGACCTCGCCGATTATCCGCGCCTCGCGCCCCCGGGGATCCCGCCGAACCGCGGCCAGGACCGCCTCGGCCTTGGCCGGCGCCACGAAGGCCAGCAGCTTGCCTTCGTTGGCGATGTAGAGCGGGTCGAAGCCCAGCAGCTCGCAGACCCCCGCCACCTCGGATCGCACCTGAATCCGGTCTTCGTGGATGCGGATGCCGACCCCGGATTTTTCGGCGATCTCGTTGAGGGCGGTCCCCACCCCGCCGCGGGTGGGGTCGCGCAGCACGTGCAGGTCGGTCTCAACCGCCAGCATGCCGGCAACCATCGCGTTCAGGGGCGCGGTATCGCTCTGGACGGCGGCCTGGAAGGCCAAGCCCTCACGACGCGTCAGGATCGTGATGCCGTGATCGGCGATGGTCCCGCTCAAGATGATCCGGTCGCCGGGGCGCGCCCGGCTGCTGTCGATGGTCACACCTGCGGGCACGGCGCCGACCCCCGAGGTGTTGATAAAAATGCGGTCCGCAGCACCCCGCGGAACCACCTTGGTGTCCCCGGTGACCACCTGCACCCCGGCGGCGGCCGCGGCGCGGCCCATGGCGGCCACGATGGTCTCAAGGTCCGCCATGGACAGCCCTTCCTCCAGGATCAGGCCGACGCTGAGAAAAAGCGGCACCGCCCCGCACATGGCCAGATCATTGACCGTGCCGTTGACGGCCAGGTCCCCGATGCAGCCGCCGGGAAAAAACGGCGGGTCCACCACGTAGGTGTCGGTGGAAAACGCCAGGCGCCCTTCGGGCAGGTGGAAGACCGCGCCGTCGTTCAGGGCGCTAAGCATCGGGTTGTCGAAGACCGGCAGCAGCAGATCGGTGGTCAGGCGGTGGGCCGCCCTGCCGCCGCTGCCGTGGTCCAGCAGGATCGTGTCGGGTTTCATCCCATTTCCTCGCAGGCCCGCAATGCCGCCGGCATTCCCGACGGTTTCCGGCACCGGGCGGTGCTTCAGGCGCCCTCCGGGCGGTGATAGCGGTAATAGGCCGCGCAGGTGCCTTCGCTGGACACCATACAGGGCCCCACGGGGTGCAACGGGGTGCAGGCCTTTCGGTAGAGGGCGCAGTCCGTGGGGAGTTTAAGCCCCTTGAGGACCTGGCCGCAGGCACAGCCGCGGGGCTCGGGGACATCGGGGACCGCGAGGTCGAAGCAGGCCTCGGCATCCAGCCCCCGGTGGGCCGCGGCAATTTTCAGTCCGCTCTCCGGGATCACCCCCAGCCCGCGCCACTCGGCGTCGACGTCTGTAAACACCTCGGCCATGGCCGCCTGGGCTTTGGGATTGCCCGCGGCGGTGACGGCACGCTCGTAGGCATTCTCCAGCAGCGCCTCCCCGGCCTCGATCTGGGCCACCAGCTGGGCCAGGGCCCGCAGGAGATCCAGCGGTTCGAAGCCGCCGACCACACAGGGAATCCGGTGGCGGTCCACCAGCGGCTGAAAGGCTTGGGTGCCGGCCACCAGGCAGACGTGGCCGGGCAAGAGGAAGCCGTCCACCCGCAGGTCGGGGGCCGCCATCAGCGCCGCCACCGCCGGCGGGGTGCGCTTGTGGGCGGCAAACACCAGAAAGTTGGACACCTCACGGGCCCGGGCGGAGAGCAGCGCCGCGGCCACCGTGGGGGCGGTGGTCTCAAAGCCGACCCCCAGGAAAACCACTTTCTTGGCCGGGTTGCGGACCGCAAGGTCCAGGGCGTCCAGGGGCGAGTAGACCACCCGCACGTCGCAGCCCGCCGCGCGCGCCTGCTGCAGCGAGGAGCCGCTGCCCGGCACGCGCAGCAGATCACCGAAGGTGGCCAGGATGACGTCCTCACAGCGGGCGAGGGCCACGAACTGGTCGATCTCCCGCTGGGCTGTGACGCACACCGGGCAGCCGGGGCCGGAGACCAGGGTGATGGTCTCGGGCAGCAGCGCCCGCAGGCCGCTTCTGAAAATCGACATGGTGTGGGTGCCGCAGACCTCCATCAAGCGGACGGGCTTGCGGCTGGCGGCATGAATCTGCGCGATCAGGCGCCGCGCGATCCCGCGGTCGCGGTACTCTTCGACGTGTTTCACGGCAATCGCCCCCCTTGCGACTCAGGCGCCTTTTGCCGGCGGCCCGCCGCCCGACCGTTCTGCTTGAACCAGGGCCGCGGCCGCGACGGCCTGGCCCAGGGCGATGCCGCCGTCGTTGGTGGGCACGTGGGCGTGGCTTAAAACGGTGAACCCCTGGCTTTCCAGACTTTCTTTGAGGCCGGTGAAGAGCAGCAGGTTTTGGAAAACCCCGCCGCTCAAGGCCACCTGCCCAATCCCGGTTTCAAGCCGCAGAGCCGCGCACAACCGCGTGAAAAGATCCACCAGGGTGGCGTGGAAGCGGTCGCTGACCACCGCCGCCGGGACTCCGGCGAGCAGATCCGCCACCAGGGCGCGAACCAGCGGGGCCGGCGGGATGCGCTTGATCGTGCCCTCCTCCCAGCCGACGGCATAGGGCCGCTCGGGTGCGCCGCAGGCCGCCATTTCAAGCTCCATGGCGGCCTGCCCCTCGAAGGTGACATGATAGCGGATTCCGGCAAGGGCCGCAACCGCATCGAACAGCCGGCCGAGGCTGGAGGTCGGCGGGGCGTTGAGGCCGCGCCGGACCATGGCCGCGACGGTCTCGATCCTGGCGGCGTCCCGGGCTTTCAGCAAGGGCAGGTCCAGCTTGCGGTAATCATCGCCGAATGCGTCCCAGAGGTAGCTCAGCGCCATCCGCCACGGCGCGCGGATGGCCGCCGCCCCGCCCGGCAGGGGCACGTAGGCGAGGTGGGCGGCGCGCCGGAAGCCCGCGGCTTCGGCCACCAGAACCTCCCCGCCCCAGATGGCGCCGTCGGAACCGTAGCCGGTGCCGTCGAAGGCCAGCCCGATCACGGGGCCGGCCGCCCGGTTTTCGGCCAGGCAGCTGACGATGTGGGCATGGTGGTGCTGGACGGCCACGCGTCGCAGGCCGCTCTGGTCCTCGGCAAAGCGCGTGCTGAGGTAGTCCGGATGGAGGTCGTGGGCCACCGCCTGCGGGCTGATGTCCAGAATGCGCTTCAGGTGGTCGACGGTCTGCCGGAAGAACTCGAAGGTCGCCAGGTTTTCCATGTCGCCGACGTGCTGGCTGACAAAGGCCTGATCGCCGCGGGTCAGGCAGACGGTGTTCTTCAACTCGGCGCCGCAGGCCAGAATCGGCGGTATCGGGTCTTTCAGGAAAACCGGGGTGGGCACGAAGCCCCGCGAGCGCCTCAGGAAGCGGGTCGCCCCGGCGGCGTGGCGCACCACCGAGTCGTCGCTGCGCAGAATGATGTCCCGGTTGTGAACCAGAAAATAATCGGCAATCCCCCCCAGACGGGCCAGGGCCTCATCGTTGGCAATGGCGATGGGCTCGGCGCTGAGGTTGCCGCTGGTCATCACCAGGGCCAAAAAGCCCTCCGCCAGCAGCAGGTGGTGCAGCGGGGTGTAGGGCAGCATCACCCCGATCCAGCGGTTGCCGGGGGCGATCGCGGCGGCCAGGGGGTGGGGGCTGGTTTTGCGGAGCAGCACGATGGGCCGCTGGCCGGACGCGAGCAGCGCGGCCTCGGCGGCGTTTGCGCGGGCGTAGCGCGCCACGGTCTGCAGGTCGCGCGACATCACGGCAAAGGGCTTGTCGTCGCGGTGCTTGCGCCGGCGCAGGCGCGCAACGGCGGCGGGGTTTTCGGCATCCACGGCGAGATGGTAGCCCCCCAGACCTTTGACCGCCACGATGGCGCCGGCTTTGAGAAGACCGGCGGCGGCCGCGATGACGTCCTCAAAGGCAACGGGCGCGCCGGCAGCGGCGCGCAGGCCCAGCGACGGCCCGCAGACGGCGCAGGCGTTGGGCTGGGCATGAAAGCGCCGGTCCAGGGGGTCATCGTACTCGGCCCGGCACTGCGGGCACATGGCAAAGGCCTTCATCGAGGTCTTGGGGCGGTCGTAAGGGATATCCTCGATGATCGTGTAGCGCGGCCCGCAATTGGTGCAGTTGATGAAGGGGTAGCGAAAACGGCGGTTGGCGGGGTCGAAGAGCTCGGCCAAGCAATCGGCGCAGACGGCGACATCCGGTGAGATCAGGGTTCCCCGCTGGTCCCGGCGGGAGCTGGCCACGATGGTGAAAGCCGCCCGGCCGGCGGGGGCCTCTTCGGAAATCGTGAGGGCCGTGATGTGGGCCAGCGGCGGGGGGCTTTGGGTCAGTTCACGGCAGAAATCCGCGATTTTTTCAGGCGCCCCCTCGGCGTGGATCAAGACGCCCGTGGCTGTGTTGGCCACCGTGCCGCGGATCCCGTGGCGGTGGGCGGCCTGGAAGACGAAGGGGCGGAAGCCGACGCCCTGGACGATGCCGTTGATCTGCACCTTACGCGCGATGGGGGCTGTTTTCATATGCGCAAGGGCTGTCACCGGTCGTACCAGCGGCCGCCGGGGTTTGGCGGGGGGGCAGTCATCAATCCTCGGGGGGTCCACCGGCGTCCAGCCGCTGGGCGACGTCGCGCAACAGCTCCAGGGATTCGCGGGCGGCTTCCTCGTCGATCTTGTGGAGGGCAAAACCGGCGTGCACGATGACGTAGTCCCCCACCCGGGGGTCTTCCAGCAGCAGCAGGCTGGCCTCGCGGGTGACGCCGTCCACGTCGATGACGGCCATCTGGTCTTCGATCTTGACGATCCGGGATGGAATGGCAAGGCACATCAGCTGCGGCTCCTCCGGCTGTAGGTCACGCCCAGGCGGTCCAACTCCTGCAGCACCCTGGCGGCCATGGGCGCCACCTGACGCTGGACCGCCGGGGTCATTTCCAAACTCAGGGTTTCGATGTCTTCGGGTTCCACCCCGAGAATAACGGTTTCCGGCACCTTGTCAAGGGCCTGGCAAAGGGTCAGGGCCTCCAGCAGATCCACCTGGTGCAGTGAATTTTTGGCCAGCACCCGCCGGGGGATTTCCTCGCCCGCCAGGCGGTAGAGGTCCCCGGCCTTGCCGCGGTTGCGAATCGCGTCCACCACGATCAGGTGGTCGGGCTGCGAAATGACCCCCAGCAGATGGATCCCCAACACCCCGCCGTCCACCACGAGGACCTCCTCGGGGAAGCGGTACTCGGCTTGAAGCTTTTCGATCACCCGGATGCCGAAGCCCTCGTCGGCGAACAGGAAGTTGCCGACCCCCAGAATGGTGACCAACGGATTGCCCATCGACCGGCTGCTCCACACCGCCCGGAAAAGCGGCGGCTTTTCAAGACAACACTCCCGGCCCCCCCTCCGGGAGGCCGGGAGCGCTGCCGGCTGCGACCCTCACACCACCTTGATTTTATAGACTTCGTTGGAGTGGGGGTCAATGACATGAATCGCGCAGGCCAGACAGGGATCGAAGGAGTGGACCGTGCGCAGCACCTCCAGCGGCTTTTGGGGGTCGGCCACCGGAGTGCCGATCAGCGCCTCCTCCACCGGACTCAGGTTGCCGGCGCCGTCGCGCGGCCCCAGGTTCCAGGTGGAGGGGACCACGTACTGGTAGTTGCCGATCTTTCCATCCTCGATGCGGATCCAGTGCCCCAGGGCCCCCCGCGGGACGTCGTTCAGCCCCACCCCGCTGGCGCTCTCGGGCATTTCGTAGGGCTGGTAGGTCCGGGTGTCGCCGTTTTTGAGGTTTTCCACCAGCTCGGTCACCCAGCCCTGCATGGCCTCGCCGATCGCCACGGCTTCCAATCCGCGGGCGGCGGTCCGCCCGAGGGTCGAGAAAAGGGCGCTGGCCGGAATGTCCAACTGCTTGAGGGTGCTCTCCACCCCGGCCTTGATCTCGGCGTGGCCCTTGGCGTAGGCCACCAGCACCCGCGCCAGCGGCCCCACTTCACACGGCAGGCCGTCGTAGCGGGGGGCCTTGGCCCAGGAGTACTGGCCTTTGTCGGGGTCGTATTGGGGGTTTTCTTCGATGGGCCGGGTTTCGCCCTCGAAGGGGTGCTTGGGCTCCGATTTGACATACCAGGAGCGGGTCACGTCTTCGGTGACCTTTTGCTGGTCCACCATTTCGATCTTGCCCAGGTCGCGCTTGCGGATGATCCCGCGGGGTATGTAGAAGCTCTCCGGCTCCTGCTCGCTGGACGGGAATTCGCCATAGGTCAAAAAGTTGGTGCAGCCGCCGATTCCGCCCCACTCCTTGTAGAAGGAGGCAACGGCCAGCAGATCGGGGATGTAGACGTTCTTGACGAAGTCCTGGGTCTCCTTGGTGATGTAGAGGAACTCGGCGATCCGGTCGGGGGTCAGGTCCGCGACCGAGGTCACGCCACCTACCACGAGAGACTGGGGGTGGGGGTTTTTGCCGCCGAAAATGGCGTGCATGCGGGCGGCCTTGGCCTGCATGCGCAGGGCTTCGATGTAGTGCGCGGCGGCCATCAGATTGGCTTCCGGCGGCAGCTGGTAGGCCGAATGGCCCCAGTAGGCGTTGGCGAAGGGCCCCAGCTGTCCGCTGTCCACGAAGGTCTGCAGCCGGACCTGGACGTTTTTGAAATACTGCCGGCCGCCCCAGGGGGCGTTGCTGGTGTTGTCCGCCAGAGCGGCGGTCTTGGCCGGGTCGGCCTTGAGGGCGCTGACGATGTCCACCCAGTCCAGGGCGTGCAGGTGGTAGAAATGAACGATGTGGTCGTGCTGGTACTGGGCGCCGTTCAGCAGGTTGCGGATCAGGCGGGCATTGGCGGGCACCTTGATGCCGACCGCGTCGTCCACCGCGCGCACCGACGCCAGGGCATGCACGTAGGTGCACACCCCGCAGCTGCGCTGCACGAAGTGGTGGGCGTCCCGCGGGTCACGGCCCTGCAGGATGACCTCGATCCCCCGGAAAAGCGTCCCGGAGCTCCAGGCGTTGACCACCTTGCCGCCCTCCACCTCGACTTCGATGCGCAGGTGCCCCTCTATTCTCGTGATCGGATCGATGGTAATTCTTTTACCCATATTTTCTCCTTGTTCTGCTTAGGGGGAAATCCCTTTTTGACGAATGTCCGGCCCCTACAGGGGCTCGTAGAAAGGCGTCATCTTGTCCCAGAAATTGGGTTCGCTGCAGCCCAGGCAGGGATGGCCCGCTTCCACCGGCCAGCTGGTGCCGTCGTTGAACTTCGCGACCGGGCAGTTGTTGTAGGTTTCCGGACCGCGGCAGCCGACCTTGTAAAGGCAGTAGCCCATGGCGGCTTCCGGCGAGCCGAATTCCTCGACAAACTCCTCGTTTTCGAAATGGGACCGGCGGGGGCACTGGTCATGGATGGTCTTGCCGTAGGCAAAAAGCGGACGCCCCAGGTCGTCCACGGCCGGCAGCTTGCCAAAAAGCAGGTAGTTGACGATGGTGCCGACAAAATTGACCGGGTTGGGCGGGCAGCCCGCGATGTTGATGGTCTTGATGCCGAGGGCCTCGCCGACCCCCTTCCAGCCACCCAGGTTGGGGGCCGCTGCCTGGATCCCGCCGAAGCTGGAACACTGGCCGATGCAGACCACCGCGGCGGCCTGGGGGCAGATTTCTTTGGCGATTTCCAGGAAGGTCCGTCCCCCCATTTTGCCGTAACCGCCGTTGAATTTGGTCCCCACCGCGCCCTCGCAGACACAGATGAATTTCCCTTTGTGCTTTTCGACGGCCGCATGCAGTTGTTCTTCGGCCTGACGGCCGGCGGCGGCCATGATGGTCTCGTGGTATTCCATGGAGAGCACTTCCAGCAGCAGCTCATCGATCCAGGGATACATGGTCCGCAGGGTGGCTTCGCTGCAGCCCGTGCACTCCGCGAAGTGCAGCCAGATCACCGGCGGCCGCTGGCTGCTGGGGGCCGCAAAAACCTGGGCCACCTTGGACACGTATGCGGCCGAAAGCCCCATTGTTGCCGTGAGGAAGGTGCAGAATTTCATGAAGTCCCTACGTGAGACGCCTTTGGCCTTGATTCTGTTGTAAAAATTGTGTCCCTTTTCCATCTACACCTCCTTTGATGATGTAAGGGTCGCGGCAAGAAATAATTCCACAATATGGCGCCGGATTTTGGTTCGTCACCCAGGCACATTCGCCGGTGCATATCGGGATATGTGCCGGCGGATGTAACGCCGGTGACGGGCCAAAAGACAAGCAAGATGTGGAATTATTTCTTGCCGAGGCCCTAACAGCGGGAACGACCGCGGCTGACCCCACGGCGGGCCGGTTGGCCTGAGCCGCGGCCAGCACCAAGCCTTTCGAAGGCCGTTGGGATTGTACCGAAAAAAAACACGCCGGGGGAGAGAACGTCCAAGACCGCCCCGAGGTGTGGCCCTGTTTGGAAGTAAGAACCTAAAAATTCTAGAAATTGTGC
>Ga0272444_10004236_pt1 | contig 12701 bp, 9 predicted proteins | sample SSMForm13_FD_201033 | JGI IMG/M metagenome (GOLD analysis project Ga0272444, IMG submission 201033) | Marine sediment archaeal communities from Little Sippewissett salt marsh, Falmouth, MA, United States - SSM-Form-13 | ecosystem: Environmental > Aquatic > Marine > Wetlands > Sediment ...
TCTTCTATGTACGTAACTAGGCACACCTCATCATCCACATCAAACAGTTCACATCGAGCCTAAAGAAAAGATCACCTCCTCTCTTTTCTATGATTCCTTCTGCTCCATTCTTCGCGGATGCCTTAGTTTTGTTCTAGCTCCAGATACCGCGACTCCAACACTTGCGGACTTCTGACAACCATAGGCGTCGGAAAATGGATTTTCTTGCAAGAGGAAGGAACACAAAAGTTCCTAATCCTTTTGGCCGCGTTTCCTGATTGGTCCTTATTTCGTTTCGTTCCGTGGAATTAACGAGCATGCTGGCTCGATTTCCTTGTGATGCCCACGAGCCCGATAAGACCGGAGCCAAAAAGCCAGACCGCAGCTGGGATGGGGACGGGTTGCCCGTACGCCTGAATTTCCGAAATGGAATACCAACCGTCACCCCCGATTGCCTGGACGGCCAGTTGGCTCGTTCGAATTGTGTCCGGAGGTGCAAGCATCGGACGGGTTATCATTCCCCAGGAACCGAAGTGCCCTATGTCTGTCCATTCCAACATCCCTTCGTCATAATAGCTTATTCGATATGTGTCGTTGTTATCTGCCTGAACTCGGAAGCTGTCTATAAAAAACTCCTTGCCCAAATCGATGAAAACGGTTGCTGTACCCTGCCCGTGTTCGTCCCACCAAAGAGTTCCTTGGTCCCACTGTGTTCTTTCATTCAAAGATTTGCCATCCACAATAGAGGCTATCAACTCTCGGCTTCCCGGACTTCCATCGGGATGCGAAACGCTCCAATCTCTATACTCTGTAAAAAAGTTCCCGGACAAACTCACAGACGCTCCTTGCGCAACATTGTATAGTGCTGCATTTGCAGAGACTAAGTGGCCAAGAACAAACAGAAATGCACACAGTAACACCGTCACGGCTCGTCTTTCTCTTCTTCTTGCCTTCGTCTTCTTCGGACAGGCATATGCGTCTTTGTCGAAACGTGGTCGTGCCAGCTTTGAATCTCCCTTCATTTCTTTACTTGCTCTTTCTGGATTCATGCTCTTTCTCCTCTCACTTGGAATTGGCGATGGTGTTTATCTCTTTCACCAACTACAGACGTACGAATCTACGAGGTCTTACAGCAGCGGGAAGAAAAAGGGCTCAAGAAGTGGGAGTCCAGTGAGGTGGAATTCGAAACACAATGGGAGGGCAATTGCCACCAGTCTGGCACTGACACCTATGTGGCTTTGCTCTAGGGATATGTCTTGGTTTTGCCAGAAAAGATTTGGCACACACTGTCTGATCGAAACTCTTTGCCGTGCAGTTCTTTGGATGGCGAAATTTCAGGGAGGGAGTCTGATCAAGGACCATTCAGTTATATGGCGAGAAGCCTTTCATGCAGTGAACGCTGTTTCACCGACCCGGACTCAGACGGCAACAAGCGCGAATACAGGGAGTCCAGGACCTCAATAGCCACTGCCCCTTCGATATAAGCCAGAACCCAGCTTTGTCGTGTTGCTTTGTAATAGTCGGAGCGCACAGCCGGCGCCAACATACGTCGCAACAGCATGTCCAACTGTCAGGCCATTCTAAGGAACGAGCCACTCATAAATCGCTACGCTGTTGGCGCCGGAGCGCTCCGTTATCATTAGTTTAACTTGACCAACTTTGAATGAAGATGCGATGGCACATCATCGAGTGAAACCACATGCAGCCCCTCGCTCTGAAATGAAGATGCTTGAGCATCCAAATACACGTGCAGATTCTCCAGCTTCCACATTGCCCCTGTTAGAGGGTCAACAATGAGCCAGCCAATAAGGCCCCCAAAAAAGAGATTTCCGGCAACGTACCATCCATCCACTCCCCGTTCGATCTGAGCACAATAGGGCGTGTAACCTTGCTGTTTGAAGCTTACTTTGTAAGTTTCACCTTTGAAGTAAGCCGAGCCCGCCTTTAGCGTAATAGTTGTTGGAGTTTTTCCGGTAAAGACCGTTTCCCCCTTACTGTTAGTAATGCTTATCTCCGCGCATTGAGGTTCACTGCTGATGCTCACCGGATACTCGGATTTGCTTACGATAGACGCACATCCATACACTATACAGGCAATTGAAACAACAAGAGCGAGAAATTTCGCCATCTTCATAATAAGTTCCCTTTCTTTTTAATCCACTCATTGTTCACAAAATTCACACAATTGATTCTTGGTGAACACCCTGTAGCCAATTTGTCACCCCCTTTCCATTCTCTAGTGTCTAAGAACAGCAGAGCCAGCTCACTTGAATAGCCGAAGGGCTAACCTTTTTTTCGACTCAACTCCGCTTTGTCCCCCAGCCTGTTTCCCTCCCATGCTCTCGCCGGCAGTGGAAACGGCTGGGGTTGTACATCATGGATTCGTCGGGCCCCCTGTCCTTCATTTCCTAACAAATGGCGAGGGACATTCTCCAAATCAGACTCAATGCATTGCAACCGATGTGGCTACCAAATGTACCCAATACTGACACTTAGCCCATCAAGAAGGATGGAATCATCGGTGTCCTCCAATTCGGTCCATGTGAACGTATAAACCCCTTTGACGAGAAAATGTGTCGTGACGTCCTAGCGAAAACCGACCCCTACGTTGTAGGAAAAATCTGTTACGTCAAAATCGAACCCTTTCACATCACCGTCGAAACGAATGAATCCGATCCCGGCGCTTACCATTGGAGTAAATCGGCTTTTCAATATGCTACAATCCAAGTTGATATCTATGCCATAGAGATTAGAATCTCCCTCGACAGTTACACCCAAGCCTCTACCCACTATGTCTGTGGAGCCAAAGAACATATCCATGTTCAGGTTAATATACTCATTGTAGTTGAATCCTAACCCGAGTCCTGCGACAGTAGTATCATCCAATCCAATTTCCACTCCCGAAGCGCCAACTGTATCACCATTCAAAACTGAACTGAAGACAAAAACTTCTCCCGTTCCCTGGCGGCTCCACTCCTCTGCTCGGCATGGGCTGGGGAGGCCCATGAGAAAAGTCACTAGCCCATGAACACACAGGCACCGGCGACCACATTGCGACGTCTCCTTGCGACGCTCCCAAAACCTGCCAGATTTAGGCCAATTCTTCTCATCTTTCCACCTCCTTTTCTCTACTTACCTTCTTATTCTATGGTCATAGGCCCAACAAACAACTTACCGATAAACCTCTCATACGCTAGACTCCGTTCCACCGGTCCGGACACAAGGGAGACATAAGAACAAGTCCAAGGAGCCCCTAGCCTCCAGGTGGGAAATTGGTAATTTGGCCATGTATGGGGCCAATGGCACAAGTGCAACAAACTGTGATCCATGCTAAGCTCGTCATACCACCAAATCCTTTGATATCAGCCATAATGGGAACCCTCACCCGGGACCAAGAATCAAAAACAACCTACACCACTGAACAACGCGCATGGCTCATCGGAATCTGTGGATGACGGTATCCACCTCCTCTCTCTTTCATGATTCATTCTGCTCTAATCTCCGCGGAAGTGTCTAATCTTGTTCTCTCTCAGACACCGCAGTCCAACAGTTGGAGAACTTTAAGAACTATAGACGTCAGAAGATGGATCTTCTTACAGAAGTAACGGGGAGAAATGGGACAAAACTGGCCAAGTGTTGGGAAGGATGGAAGCGTTCGGGCTGCAAGGGGAGACGAATCGGTTATGAGGTACTGGATGGTTAAAAAGGCACTTGGTGGCATGCGCCACCGCCCTGTCTTTTGAGTTGACGCATTAGAGCAATTGAGGAGTCATTGCATATTTGAGAAGAGATGAACTACCCCGCGGCAAGCCGCGGGGTAGTTCATTCTCAATTGATCTTTCCCGCCGCCTTTGGTAATGACTTTGCACAAATGCGTATACTGTTTGAGATGTGGTACATACTAATGGGCTATGATACCAAGAATCCTTAAGCAGTCATTCAGCGTCCCCCTCGAAGATTCTGTGACAGTTTGCTCACCTTCCGTTGAGTGAAACGTGGATGAATAACCTACACGGGTGAATACAGCAGTAGAGTCACCAGTACATGATAGGTTCATGCCGAAGCATCTCCCCTTTACTTCTACAGAACCCTCCACATCAATCCTGTTACCACTAACTGATCCGTTTAGAGTAACTGCGTTCTTGTTTGTAGAACATGAGGGGTCAAGAACGGCAACCTGGCCGGAGAGATGGACAATGTTGCCATCTACGGTGCCAGTTCTAGTGAAAGTGCCAAATCCAGGCACATCAAGCTCGTAACTTACATCACACCCATCTTGGCGAATAGTCACTGTGCCTGAACCGCTCATAGGGAAGTCTTCACATTCTCCACCAAGACAGCAATGAATATTCGCCGTTTCTGTAGCGTTCCACCTTCCAGCAATGTTGACGCACGAGGAGCATGCCGGGTCACTGACGCACTCTGAGTCAGCACAGTCAATCCCCCCATCACAATCGTTATCAATACCATCATTGCAGACTTCGCTGGCGCCCGGGTTTATGCCGGATTCACTGTCGTTGCAATCCGTGCTGTTTGTCACATACCCAGCAGGGGCGGCACAGGCCTGAGTGGTGTTGTTCGCATTACCATAGCCATCACCATCACTGTCCCTGTAATAGGTGGTCTTCACACCTTCATCAATCATCCCATCACAATCGTCATCTAGACCATTGCATTCTTCTGAGGCTCCGGGGTGTATGCTTGCATTGTCATCGTTGCAGTCCACAGCCGTTCCGCAGCCGCCTTGAGCATAGTATTCATCTCCATCAGTGTCTGTGCACACGCAGGCCGGATCGGTAGCACACTCTGAGTCAGCACAGTCCACAGCCGTGTCACAGTTGTTGTCAAGACCGTCATTGCAGATCTCCGTGGCCCCAGGATACACACCGGCATCATTGTCATCGCAGTCCACAGCTGTTCCACAACCACTTTGGGCATAGTAACCGTCTCCGTCAGCGTCTGTGCACAGACAAATTGGATCCGTGGAACACTCAGGGTCGTCACAGTCGATAGTCCCGTCACAGTTGTTGTCAAGGCCGTCATCGCAGATCTCAGCAGCCCCAGGATGAATACCCGAATCCGTGTCATCGCAGTCTACAGCTGTTCCACAATCACTTTGGGCATAGTAACTGTCTCCATCAGCGTCTGTGCACGGGCAGCCCGGGTACATGGAGCACTCTGAGTCATCACAGTCGATGGCCCCGTCGCAATCGTTGTCCTTGCCGTCATCGCATATTTCGGCAGCCCCGGGATGGATGTCACCATCATTGTTATCACAATCGCCCGATACTGCCGTCAATTCTGATGCCAAATAGTAGTCGCTGCCCGGTCTATTTAGAGAACTCTGTGCTGTGCCATCAGAATATCCGTCTCCATCTGAGTCTTTGTACCACCTTGGCAGTACCGTCCCGCTCTCACTGTAAAGGGCCTTTATTTCTTTTTCCGAAAGGGGACGGTCATAGATGCGAAACTGGTCAAGCATGCCGTTTAGACGATAGTCAGATACAAAGCCGCTCCCAATGTAGAAACCCACGTAAGTGAGGTCCCCCCTACCGCTAAAGTACTGCTGATGATCTCTTCTCACCTTGTTCGTAATCTTGCCGTTTATCCAAATCTCGATCTCAGTTTGTGTTATATTAACAACAACATGTTCCCACGTGTTCAGTCCAAGTTGTGTGTTGTGGATGACCGTATACTTATCCGGGTTTAAGGAATCGGGATCAGAGTAGTAGGACGACAAAGCATCGCCTTCGGTCTTGTCACCATCAGCATAGAATTCTACGCAAATGGCATTGGTATCGAATGAATCGTAAATCACAAAATCGCTTCTTGTACCATACATGCCATATTTAGAAAGGATCGTTCCCCACTCATTAACGCCGTCCGGCCCCCTGCTATTGATCCAAAAGGAAAGAGCTCCTAATTTATTCCCGTCAAGTGTCTTGTCTAACCGGATGTAGTCATTCTCGCCATCGAAGTCTAATGCGTCATTGATCCTTCCTTCTACGCATGCAGGATTACTCGATATAGATCCGTCATATCCGTTTTCGGTAATATCGTCTGCATCGCAGTCATCAAATGACCAGTATGCCATCAAGCCATCCGTTGGAACCCCATTGCATGCAAGATCGTTCCCGTCACAGTCTTGGTCAACGCCGTCCTCACAGATCTCAGGGGCTCCGGGATAAATATCTGCATCACTGTCATTGCAGTCCACAGCAGTCCCACAGCCGCTTTCTGCATAGTAGCCATCTCCATCAGCGTCTGTGCACATACAGGCCGGATCCTTCGAGCACTCTGGGTCATCACAGTCGATAGCCCCGTCACAATCGTTGTCCTTGCCGTCATCGCAGATCTCGGCAGCCCCAGGATAAACACTGTTATCATTGTCATTACAGTCCACTGCCGCTCCACAGCCGCTTTGGGCACAGTAGCCGTCTTCATCAGCGTCCGTGCACGGGCAGGCCGGATCCGTCGAGCACTCAGAATCGTCACAGTCCATAGCCCCGTCACAATCGTTGTCCTTGCCGTCATCACAGATCTCGGCAGCCCCAGGATGCACGCTAGCATCACTGTCATTGCAGTCCACAGCAGTCCCGCAGCAGATTGTTGCATAGTAACCATCAGAGTCAGCGTCTGTGCACAGACAGATCGGATCTGTGGAACACTCCGGGTCGTCACAGTCCATAGCACCGTTACAGTCATTGTCCTTGCCGTCATCGCAGATCTCCGTGGCCCCAGGATACACACCGGCATCATTGTCATCGCAGTCCACAGGAGTTCCGCAGTTGCTTTCTACATAATAACCGTCTTCATCAACGTCCGTGCACATACAGGCCGGACCGCTGGCGCACTCTGGGTCAGCACAGTCCATAGCACCATCGCAATCGTTGTCCTTGCCGTCATCGCAGATCTCCGTGGCCCCAGGATGGGTACCAGGATCATTGTCATCACAATCACCCGATACTGTCGTCAGTTCTGATGCCAGATAATACTCGCTGTCTGGTCTGTCCACAGAGATCCACCTTGTGCCATCCGAATATCCGTCACCATCCCGGTCTTTGTACCAGGCTCTCTGTCCTTCAATGCTCTCCTCGTACAACAGGTTTATCTCACTCTCCGATAGTGGGTGATCGTAGATACGAAACTCGTCAAGCATGCCGTTCAAGCGGTAATTGTAGACATAATCATCTCCATAGTAGAAAGTGTTTCCTATGTACGTCGGTTCGCTACCACCGGCATAATAATATCCATACGCTCTTTTCGCTTTATTGGTGATCTTACCATCAATCCAGATTTGAATTTCTTTCTCTGTTATGTTAACGATCACGTGTTTCCAGGTGTTGATCTCAAGCTCTGCGTTGTTGATGAGCGTATATTTTTTTTGGTCCAATGAATCGGGGTCACTATAATAGGAAGACAACGTATCACTGTCGTAGCTGTTCCCGCACTGATACAGTGCTACGCAAATGGCATTGCTATCAAATGAGTTATAGATGAGAAAACTTCTCCTGTCATACCAGCTATACCTAGACAGGATCGTTCCCCACTCGTTAACGCCATCTGCTCCCCTGCTGTAGATCCAAAACGAAAGGGCTCCCAAATCGTTTGGATCCAATGTTCTCTCCAACTGTATGTGGTCATCTTGACCATCAAAATCCAATCCCTTCTTTATCTTTCCGTCCATACATCCAAGATTACCGAAAGAGAAACCGTCATAACCATTTCCAGTGACGTCATCCGCATTGCACTCATCAAACTGCCAATAGGCCACCAATCCGTCAGTTGGAATGTCGCTGCATTTATGGTGGTTTCCGCTACTCCCATCACCACAGCCCATTAGTAGGACAGCAAAGGAAGTGGCCATGGCAACTAAGCAAAAAATGCGTTTTTGAGCCCTCATTACTGTAAATCCTCCCTTCCCAATTCTATGTACTACATGTTGTGTGGCAAGATGAACGTCATCCACAATTTGTATGTCCCCTGGTTTTCCGGATCACTTAATCGACAGCTCGCCTTCCTCTTACTAACAGGAAGCGGCACCCCTGTCAGAAGCCAACCGGCACACTCAGCAATGTCTTCGTACCTGCATCGCCAATCGATTTATGGAAACAGTGGCGACAAACACTCCATCCATATGTACATTTTTATCTTACAGAAAAATACGTCTAAAGTCAAGGTATTATCCGAGCTTTCCATGCTAGGTATCAGCGCTTAAAGACTTTAAGCACACCTTATTTCGGATTCCCATGCAAGAAAGGGGGCCGAATTTGTCAATAAAGCAACCAGCAGCCAGTTTCTGATTATGCATCACTGTATTTGCCTTTGCCCCATCTTGGCAATGATCATGCTGAAACAAGTAGATTGGCTCTTTAAGTGTAGTTTTAACGGGTTATATTGGTATTCATCGGATGCTCCACTAGGAATGTTGGGCATTCTACTTCCAACGTGGAGTAAAAAAACTACTAAGTGAAAGTATAAAATGCTTGTGGAGGAGTGTCATTAGCTCCCATAATACCACCCGTAGGGTCGCGATAGCGGCGACAGCTGGACTGGCGCACAGCCTGAGAGGCTCTTTCCGCTGGCCCCCCTAATCCACTGCCTTTCTTGCTCCGCCACCACCGCTGCCGCTGGCGAGGTCATAGCGAAACTCCTCGTCGGTATCGTAGGCCGTCCAACCTGCGGCGAGACCTAACTCCTCTGCGATTCGCCGTGCCTCCAGATAGGTGTCAAAGCTGTCACTCCATACAAAGAAGTTGAGGTATTGATTATTCTTTTCAAGTGAACCTAGTCTTCGCTGAAAGTCAGAGCCGGCATGCCGGATCTGCGCAAGCGATTCACCTACGTCTTGGCTGCGCCACATCAGTTCCGATTGAAGGCCAAACACACTGCTGGACTGCTTATAGACTAACATCCTCCAACGAAAGAGCGCATTCCCGATGTCATGGCTGTCAAAATGCTTCTTGACTTTGAAAAGGTCGGAAAGCCAAAAACTCGTCTTGTTTCCCAAGGTCTCGCGAATAACCCCGTACATAGGTTCGAGCACCGAATCGACATCAAGGTGGACAATTTGCCCGTAACGGCACATAAAATGGACAGGTTTGGCCCCCTCAGGCGCCGGTCGCGGGTCCGGGAGGCTGGCCGTGGCGGTATTTTCTCTCTTTTTTTTAGATAGCTGCCCGTGAAGAGCAGCAAGCCGTTCCAGCTCCTGCCGGGCCTTTTTCAGTTGGGCTTCCAGTTCTGCCTTCTTCCTTTTCCCTTCTTCGATGGCCTGATTCAGTCCGCTCGTTTCATCAGGCATTGACTTGAGGGAGGCCAGTTCTCTTTCGGCCCGCTCCAGAGTTCCTGTGATACGATCGATCTCCGCGCGGATATCTGTTGTTTGAGGCTCCATCTCTGCCCATTGCGCCCGAATATCCGCAAGCCTGTCTTCGAGTTGGCTTCGGTTGTGCTCTGCCCGGTCCAGATCTTCCTGCGTCACACCGGGCGAGGCAGGTTTCGCCAATTCCCCGTCCATCACCTTGCCGGCACAAACCTGTGTTACTACAAGGAGAATGATAAGGATGCCTACGACGTTACAGAGCACATCGGTAAGAGAATCCAGATTCTGGTTGACGGGTTTGTGACGGTGCTTCATCGCTCTCCTCCAGAGAATTGCCTTGCTTTCATGAGTGACGAAAAAGGCTGAAGTCGATTTCACCTTGACCCGGCAGTGAAAGCTTGCCGTTTCGCACCCCAACCTTTTCTGCCGCACGATAAAGGTCATCGTAGACGGGAACCCCGTCCGGGCGGATTAGGAAGATAACGGTAGCGTTTTCCTTTGACCTGACCTTGTCCAAGAACTCAGAGAACGCATTGAAATCTTTGTCTTTGGCCCGCTCGATTCTCTTTGGGCTGCCGAGGAGGTCGCTGTGCATCACCAAGGAGTCAGCCGTGCATTCTACAAAATGGGGCGTCAAGCCTTGACCAGAGCCACCAGGCTGAAGAAGGATTCGGGGCTTTTCCATGTGACTGTCCGCTTCTTTAAGCTCCTCACAGAGCATTTGCCGCTCTTTGATGGACTTCTTGAGCCGCTCGAGTTCACGTTCCATTTTGCTAATCTGTGCGCTCAGACGCTCCACCTCAATACATAGCCTGGCCCTGGTTTCCTCCTGCTCTTCAGTATCCTTGAGCAAAGCTTCAAGGTGGTTGAGCTCTTGACGGACCTGTTCAAGCTCCTCCGTCAGGGCCTCTGCTTCGGCTATCTGTTCTTCCAGTTGCGCCACTTCATCTTCAGCCTCGCGATTGTCCATCTCACATAAATCGTAGTCCTGGGCACGCTCGACGGAATGGTTCTCAACCAGGTTCCCAAGTGCCAGGGAGGCGATCATCAGGGTCAACGTGCCGATGACGCATGCCAACACGCTAAGAAAGGGGAACAACGAAATCGTCTTTTCCGTTCTTGATGGCTTCCTACTCATGATTGCACACACTGCTTCCTGCCGAAGATCCGAGTGAAGCCCCAGCCAGAACTTCGGCCTTTTGACTCTTTCTGTTTCTGTGCTGGCGGAAAATGGGCAAGGGTAGCATTGACCTGACCCAAAATCTCGGCTAGCCTTACGAGCCTCTGGTCAAGATCAGACACTGATGTCGAGAAGGCCTGTGACCTGTCCTCTAGCACCTCCATCCCCTCAGATACCATGCGGACGACATTACCCATGAGACTCAGATGCTCGGTGAGCGGTTGTGTCATCTGATCTACAACGGCCCCGATCCCCTTTTCTGACGATGGCATGAGCTCTTCCAGGCGTGCCAGCAGTTCCTTATGAACGTTTTCGGACTGTTTCTGTACATCATTTACCATTTGCATTTGGTGCTCGGCTGCGGCCGCAAGGAGCCCCATATTTTCCTTGTGTACTTCCGCGCCTTGTCGGTTTTGCTCCTCCATACGCTCGGCAAACTGCTTAAGCCTGGCGAGATGATTCTCCGTGTGGCTCACAGCCTCCTGTTGGATGCTTTTTGCCGTGGTGGCCATGGTGCCCAGGGACTGATTGAACTCCTCAATTATCTTTTGCTGAGTGGAGGCCATCTGTTCGAATGATTCATGCTGCCACCTGTCAGCCCTGTCTGTCAGTTCGTCCATGTGTTCCTTTTGACGATTGCACATGTCGTCGCAGACCTTGTTTATTCCGGCAGCCACGTCATCAATAATGGTTTTGCCCGCGTTTTCCAGTTTCTTTGACCAAACGTGGGGATCGGATTCTGAGCTGTCATCCAGTCGGCACAACAGGTTGTCGGAGCAGTAATTCTCTACAGCGGCAAGGAAGCGTTCCTCGGCCTTCTGGAGTACTGTAACAGGAAACATGATGAGCAGGCTCATGACCAGGGCGAGCAGAGTGGTGTCAAAGGCGACCCCCAGTCCAGAGGTGACCGATCCCAGGGAGTCCTTGAGCACATCCAACTCCTGGGCTACCTGAATGGACTGGGAAAACCCTGCAACGGCCTGGCCAATGCCGGTCACGGTGCCGATAAAACCAAGAATAGGGATGGCCCAGACAAAGACCTTGAGAACCGTGTAGCTCGATTCCACGGCATAGGCATCTGCGTCGGCAAGTGTGTTGAGGTGCGCGCTCACCTTATGGGCATCACGCCGCACGGAAAAGTGCTGGAGTGCGCTAATCACACGGTTGACGAGGATGTTGTTCCGCAGTAACTGCGATGCCTGTTCAAGGTGGGCCAAAAAGGCCTCTGTGTCATCAGGTGAAATACGTTCACCCAGAGAGTTCGGGAGCAGGAAGCGTTTCAGGGCCCGTCTTTGCCCCAAGAGCTTGAAGTACTTGAACGTAAGCTTGACAAGGGACCACAACGTCAGCACGACGATGAGATAGGGTACCCATCCACGACTGGCCAGCAAGTGGCCGATATGAGAGTCGGAAAAGGTGGGCACAACTGCCCAATAGAACAAGGCTGTCAGGCCTGCCGCTATAAAACCGCTCAAAAAAAGGTTGGCGTCAGTGGGACATGGCTTGCGGTGAGATTTCTCTTTCATTGTTCCATTCTCCTTGTGCATTGTCGGTTATTGTCAATCATTGCTGTGTCTACATCCATGGTCTGTATAGGCTGCTTCTTTTTGAAGCTCTTTCAGTTTTGTGTTTCAGCTTTCACTTATGCCTTCAGGGAGGCCCCGAGCATACTCATGGCCACAAAGGCAATCATCCCCGGCCATCCTCTGGCCTCAAATGAAATGCCGAAAAAGTACCAGCCGAGGATGGCGCCGAAAAGAAACCCCGCCGTTCCGAGCACCAGGGTATCGACCAACATATAGCAGCGCCCCACAAGACTGTTGAACCCAGGCTGTTTTGCTGCAAGTTCCATGTCTCCACCGGCGTAGGCAAAGGCCGGTTCAGACAATCTTCGCTTTACCAGCCAGTTGGTGATGGGCACGACCAAAATGGCATTCGTCGCCCAAAGAATCCCAGTTCCGATGAGAATTCATTCAAAGCTTATCATTGTCGAGTGCCTCCTTTCTTGTTGGGGCTTATGAAAAATATGGACGGCACAGGACAGGTGCTCTTACACATCGAACGGGCAGAAACCTCAGAAAACCTGTTGGGTGTTGGAAGCGACGGAAGCATCCGGGTTGCAAGGTGAGGGCTCTAATGAGCGGCTTGGGGTCGGTCATGAGCCACTCTATGGCAAAGGCGGCATTTCGCTGTATTTACAACAACATGATACTGTCAAGG
>Ga0272444_10004237_pt1 | contig 12699 bp, 8 predicted proteins | sample SSMForm13_FD_201033 | JGI IMG/M metagenome (GOLD analysis project Ga0272444, IMG submission 201033) | Marine sediment archaeal communities from Little Sippewissett salt marsh, Falmouth, MA, United States - SSM-Form-13 | ecosystem: Environmental > Aquatic > Marine > Wetlands > Sediment ...
GGCCCATCAAGCGGCCCGGGAGCTGAATATTTCGCTGCGGGATGTCATTTATTCGGCAGTGAGCGGACCGAGTTACGAAACACCGGCGGAAATCCGCATGCTGCAAATTCTGGGAGCCGATTCCGTAGGTATGTCGGTGATCCCGGAAGTCCTTGTCGCCCGACAACTGGGTATGCGGGTTCTGGCCGTCTCTGCGATCACCGATCAGGCGTTGCCGGACGCCATGGTTCCCGTCACCCACGAACAGGTATCGCAAACAGCAAAAGAGATGGCACCGGAGTTCAAGGCATTGATGCTGGACATTCTCAAACGAATATAGGAACACGATGACAAGAATTGGAATCATAGGCGGTTCAGGGTTATATCAAATCGATGGTTTGACCGACATTGAAACCCTTACAATCGACACGCCGTTCGGGCCGCCATCGGACTCGTTGATCACCGGACAACTGGACGGCCACGACGTCGTCTTTTTGCCGCGCCACGGTCAAGGCCATCGTTTGATGCCCACCGAGGTGAACTATCGCGCCAATATTTTCGCTTTGAAAACCCTGGGCGTGACCCGGATCATCAGCGTCTCAGCTGTCGGCTCATTGCGCAAAGATATCAAACCCATGGACGTCGTCATTATTGATAATTTTTTTGATCGTTCCAACCAGGCCCGTCCCCAGACTTTTTTCGGGAAAGGCATCGTCGCCCACGTCCAGTTGGCCCATCCTTTGTGTCATGAGTTGCGCCGGGTCCTCGTCGACGCGGGCAAAGAGATCGGCGCCTCGATCAAGGAGAGCGGCACCTATTTGAATATGGAAGGACCGCAGTTTTCCACTCTGGCCGAATCAAAAACCTATCGCGCCTGGGGCATGGACGTCATCGGCATGACCCAGATGAACGAAGCGCGACTGGCTCGGGAAGCGGAAATCTGTTACGCCACCATAGCGCTGGTCACCGATTTTGACTGCTGGCACGAAGAAACCACCGGCGAAACCGTATCCGTGGAAATGATTCTCGACTATATGCGGGCAAACACCGAGACCGCTAAAAAGCTGTTGCAAAAGGCGATTCCCAAGATCCACATTTCGGAATCTTGCGCCTGTCACAACGCTTTGGCCGGAGCGATCGTCACCGATAAATCCGTCTGGCCGACTGAAACCGTTGAAACCTTGAAACCGATTCTGGGAAAATATCTATAGAGAACAGAATATGTACAAACCGCTAAATCAGACAAACCTCACCGAGCTGGAAAAAGAGATTCTCGGTCTGTGGGAAAAAGAAAAAACCTTTGAGCGCAGCGTGGAAGAACGCTCCGCTGATAATCCTTTTGTTTTTTACGAGGGACCGCCGACCGCCAACGGTCGCCCGGGAATCCATCATACCATCGCCCGAACCGTCAAAGATGCGGTGTGCCGACACAAAACCATGCAGGGCTACCGCGTTGACCGCAAAGCGGGATGGGATACCCACGGCCTTCCGGTGGAAATCGAGGTCGAGAAACAACTGGGATTGGACGGTAAGGATCAGGTCATCGAATACGGTGTAGCTGAATTTTGTGAAAAATGCCGTCAGAGTGTTTGGGCTTACAAAAAAGAATGGGACGATCTCACGGTGCGCATGGGCTATTGGCTCGATCTCGACGATCCCTATATCACCTATACCAACAATTATATCGAATCCGTATGGTGGATTCTTAAACAATTCTGGAACAAGGGATTGATTTATCAGGGATTTAAAATTTTACCCTATTGTCCCCATTGCGAAACGCCGTTATCCAGCCACGAAGTCTCCCAGGGCTACGAGGAGGTCAAGGATCCATCCATCTATGTCAAGGCGAAAATTAAAACAATGGACAACACCTGGTTCCTCGTCTGGACCACTACGCCCTGGACCCTGATTTCCAATGTCGCCCTTGCACTTCATCCTGATGTTACCTATGTCAAGGTCAAACATCAGGATCAGGTTCTGATTCTTGCTGAGGAGCGGTTGTCGGTACTGAACGGGGATTATGATATTGTTGAATCATTGAAGGGTTTAGAGCTGGCCGGATTGGATTACGAACCGTTTTTTAGTTATGTTGAACCGGACAAAAAGGCACATTATACCATACTCGCTGATTTCGTCACCACCACCGACGGCTCGGGTATTGTTCACATCGCGCCGGCATTCGGTGAGGATGATTATCAAATAGGATTACAGTACGATCTACCGGTCGTCCATCCTGTGGATAAAAGCGGCAAATTCATCGACGCCGTGGAACCATGGGCCGGCGTATTTGTCAAAGATGCCGACGTCGACATTCTGGTCGATTTAAAACATCGCGGGCTGTTACATCGCTCGGAAAAAATCGTCCATAGTTACCCCCATTGCTGGCGCTGCAAATCGCCCTTGTTGTATTACGCCCGCAAATCCTGGTACATCAAAACCACGGCGTTCAAGGACAAATTGATCGCCAATAACAACAAAATCGATTGGCATCCCAAAGAAGTCGGCGCCGGGCGTTTCGGTGAGTGGCTGGAGAATAACATTGACTGGGCTTTATCCCGCGACCGATTCTGGGGCACGCCGCTGCCCATCTGGCGCTGTGACTCTTGCGACCACGAGTACTGCATCGGTGGACTGGACGAATTAAAAGATAAAGTAAAAAATCTGCCCGATGATCTGGACCTGCACAAACCTTCTGTTGACGAGCTGGAATGGAGGTGTCCCGAGTGCGGCGGCACCATGAAGCGCACTCCCGAGGTCATTGATTGCTGGTTTGACGCGGGCAGCATGCCCATTGCCCAGTGGCATTATCCGTTTGAAAACAAAGAGGTGTTTGAGAACAAATTCCCGTCCGATTTTATCTCCGAGGGCGTCGACCAAACCCGCGGCTGGTTTTATTCTTTATTGGTGATCGGTGCGTTTTTGTTCGATCAACCCACCTACAAGACTTGCGTTTCCCTGGAGATGATTCTCGACAAGGACGGTAAAAAAATGTCGAAATCTCTGGGTAACACCGTCGATCCGTTCAAACAAATGGAACGATACGGCGCCGATGCTCTGCGCTGGTATTTGATCACCGTCAGTCCGCCCTGGCTGCCCACCCGGTTTGATGAAGCAGGCGTCCAGGAGGTCAATCGCAAATTTTTCGGCACCTTGCTGAATACTTATTCCTTTTTCGCCATGTACGCCAATATTGACGAATTCACATACAAATCGGAAGAGCTGGTTGACGTGGCCGAGCGTCCGGAAATCGACCGCTGGATTCTCTCTCTCATGAGCTCACTAGTAGTCAAGATCAACGACCACTGGCAACACTATGATTTGACCAAAATCGCTCGCGCCCTTTCAGAGTTTGTCGTCGATGACCTGTCCAATTGGTACGTGCGTCGCTCCCGTCGGCGGTTCTGGAAATCCGAGATGGGAACGGACAAATTATCCGCCTTTCAGACCCTGTACGAGTGTTTGAACACGGTTTGCAAACTGATGGCCCCCATCGCGCCGTTCATTTCGGAAGTTCTTTATCGCCGCCTTGTCGATGAAAGCGAATCGGTGCATTTGTGCACCTATCCCGAGGAATCGGCTCCTCGCGATACGCAGTTAGAGGAACGTATGGATCTGGTACGGCGCATCGTCGAATTGGGCCGATCGATCCGCAATGAAACCGGCATCCGCGTGCGTCAACCTCTGGCCGAGCTGGTGATTGTCGATACAAAAGGCAAGCGTCGCGAACGAATCAGTCACATGCAAAGCCTGGTTCTCGAGGAATTGAACGTCAAGGATATCCAATTCGTCGATCATGAATCTGCTCTACTGACCCGCAAAGCCGAACCGGTGTTCAAAGCGCTGGGACCCAAGTTCGGCAAACATGTAAAACAGGCAGCCGAAGCGATCCGCTCCTTCAGCGAACATGAAATAGACAATATTGTAAAGTCGGGCGGCGAGCACCTGGTTTTTGACGGCCACGAGGCTCACATCGGCCCGGATGACATTGAAATCGTCATGGAAAATAAACCCGGACTGGCCGCCGCCAAGGAGGGAGATTTAACCATTGCCTTGTCCACAACCATAAGCGACAAGTTGCTGGACGAGGGCCTGGCACGGGAATTTGTCAATCGCGTACAGAACATGCGCAAAGAGGCCGGTTTCGAGGTCATGGATCGCATTCGCATTACCGTCGAGGCGTCGCCGCGAATGGCCGAGGCCATCCACCGTCAAGAGCAATACATCAATAACGAAACTCTGTGCATCCAACTCGAGCAGGATTCTGCTGATGGAGATATCAACAAAGAATTCAAGATAGAAGATCACACCATTTCGGTAGGCATCACCCGGGCAACCGAGTGACCTTTGAAACAGGGAGTTTGTCAAAAGAATACCGAGTCTTCAACATCCGGTCATCTGTTGCTATTGAAATACGTTCAATAAAGCGACAGAGGATTTAAGATGTTCGACACCTCCCCAGGTTGTATCAGGAGGTTGCTATGGATAACAAGCAACGGCAACATTACAAACACATTATTCTCGCCAAACGCGAGGTACTATTACGCCAACTGGACCAGCTCAAAGTGTCCGGTTTGAACAACGCGGTCCGCGATGAATCCGGCGATCATTCATCCTATACTTTGCACATGGCCGATCAGGGCACCGATACCATGGAGCGTGAAAAACAGTACATGTTTGCATCGCGGGAACAAAACTATCTGTATCATCTCGACCTGGCCCTGGAACGGGTGGATACCGAGGAATTCGGCATCTGCGTCTCTTGCGGCAAGCCCATTGGTCCGGAGCGCCTGGAAGCCGCTCCTCACGTGCGGTTGTGCATTGATTGTAAAAAAAAGGAAGAATTAACCAAAAGAACGTAACTGATGAAATCACTTCGACTCCTTGCTTTCACCGCTGTAGTTATCATACTCGACCAGATAACCAAATGGATCATTCACACGCGAATGGAACTCTACCAATCCATTCCGGTGTTGGGGGATTTTTTCCGCCTCACCTATGTGGAGAACACCGGCATGGTGTTCGGCATTCAGGCCGGCAACAGCGGCTTTTTCACCGTGTTTGCCGCTATTGCCAGTCTCGCCATCCTGTTGTATTTTTTCCGCATGAAAGGCGAACATTTTATCGCTCGATTTGCCATGGCAATCATCCTCGGCGGTGCCATCGGCAATCTCTGGGACCGCATTACCCGCCGTTCGGTCGTCGATTTTCTCGATGTCGAGTTTTTCGACATCAACATTCCTGCATTTCAATTTTTGTTCCTCGATTTTCCCGGCTATTCGCTCAACCGCTGGCCGGTGTTCAACGTGGCTGATATCGCCCTCACTGTAGGCATGATTTTGCTGTTCTTTTTTGTCCTGTTTGAAAGGCGGGAGAGCCATGAGAGTGAAGAGATTGAGGTTGGGGAAGTGATACGATAGGACTCCCGGTAACAAGCCGGGCATGTGAAAAGTTTAGGCGATCACATCAGAGTTGATATAATTTTACGCCGGCGAGATATAGATGCCTGCCGGTCTTGCATAGGGATTCCAATCGGTTTTGACACCGGCTTTGTCGTAAGCCTAAAAAAAGGGGAATGTCAAGAAAAAGATTGAGCGATTCAAGAGAACTCTGCAAATGAACGCAAACCATTTAATCTCATTTTAGCAAATACAAAAAGCATTTCATCCAACAAATTCGTATGCTTCAATATGCTTCATGATGCCCACGGCATCCTTCCTTGAGATGTCAATGCCATGACTCGTACAAAGGGTTAGAAACAGGGCTTATGTATTTCATATTGTCTTTGACTAAAAAATTCCAACCTCCTTTAATCCTTCCGACCAAAGAGCCGAGATATCCAATCTCATTGATCCTTTTGAAAGATCGATGTCCAAGATAATTTACGGTCACCCATTTATCCCACATATTCCATTGACCTGATACATAAAATCGTAACGTTTCGGCACATTCAACAGAAAAATGTGCTGCTTTTGATGACTGGTCATCATACCGATGAGTTGCGTAAATATATGCGGGTACTGTATTGGGATCACTAGTTGCCAATAGACATTGTTTTCCTGATTCTTAATAGGGTTCAATATCGATGATATTGTTTTTCACTAACTGTACTTTTAAGGAGCAAGATCATGGGGCACCCCGATATCCATTTTTTCAACACAAATGAAGTATAAAAAAAGAATCTAAACTATTTCAAGGAATATGTGATTTACCTGAAAAAAATTGGCGGCCTTTAGGGAGCTACACATGGAATACCAACCGTAAGAATGCCACTTTTCAGATTGATCCTCATCTTAGCCGCCTCGATTATCAGTTTGACTTTTCCTTCAAGTTTGCTACTTTTCAATAGCTTGAATTGGAAAATTAAATGTCAACACCTTGTCTCAAAATACACAACCTGCAAGTACACACTCTGCACCCGCTGTCCTTTGAGCTCTTCGGGGGCGATTGTATCGGCATCACCGGACCGTCAGGTTGCGGCAAAACCCGTTTCTTACGGGTGTTAGCGGATCTAGATCCCTGTCAGGGTGAGATAATCCTCCAGGGTCAGTCGATCCGAAAAATCAAAGCATACAAGTGGCGCAGAAAAGTCGCTTTACTACCGACGGAAAGTCAATGGTGGTTCGATCGCGTCGGCGACCATTTTGACACCTACGATATTGATTTATTGCAGCTGCTGGGTTTCGAACCCTCGGTTATGGATTGGCCTGTACATCGTCTCTCCAGCGGCGAAAAGCAGCGACTCGCCCTCATTCGTCTCTTGGCCAATCATCCTCTGGTCCTGTTGCTCGATGAACCCACCACCAACCTGGATCGGCACCACATCGGCAATGTCGAAACCATTATTCGCCATTTATTAGAGGAGCACCGAATCTGTGTAATATGGGTCGGACATGATCGCAATCAACTCTTACGGGTCGCAGATCAGGTGTTCACCATCGCGGATTCAAGATTAGAGAGGATAGACCCGTGAAACCGATCATTCCCCTGACTCCAGGTGATCTGATAGCAGGCGCGAGCTTGATCTTGTTGCTCGCCGGACTCACTTTGGTGTTACAACTTAAAATATGGAAAAATATCCTAATCGCTGCGCTGCGCACAGCCGTGCAATTGTCGTTGATCGGTCTGGTATTACGATACATTTTTACTCAATCAACAGTGTTATTGGTTCTTGCCATGGCGTTGATCATGTTATTCGCTGCCGGTCGGGAGGCCAATCACCGTCAAAAACGGCGCTTTCGTGGTTGGTGGGGATTCGCGTTCAGCACCACCGCTATGTTTCTGTCGTCGTTCACGATCACGGCGTTGGCGTTAATTTTCATCATCAACAATCAATCCTGGTATCAACCACAGTACGCGATACCCATTCTCGGCATGATGCTGGGCAATACCATGAACGGTATTTCTCTGGGACTGGATCGGCTGACCACCACCGCCTGGCAGCAACAGGGAATCATCGAGGGACGCCTTATCCTTGGACAAACCTGGTCACAGGCAATCAGCGATATTCGCCTGGATTGTATACGCGGCGGACTCATCCCGATTGTCAATGCCATGTCGATCGCCGGACTGGTGAGTTTGCCCGGTATGATGACCGGCCAAATCCTCGCCGGCAATGCACCTGTGGAAGCGGTGAAATATCAGATTCTCATCATGTTTATGATCGCTTCGGGCACGGGATTCGGCGCCGTCGCCGCCGTCTATTTCGCAGCCCGTCGCTTGTTTGATGATCGCGAACGGTTGCGATTGGATCGGTTACAAGATTAGGTTTTTCAATGAAATCATGGAACATTCATTGACCAAATAATGTTTCATTCATTAATTTAAAGATGTGTGGGAATTATGCGCGAGACAGGAACCGTCGTAACAACAAATGGCGACGAAGCCGTTGTTCAATTCACGCGGGGTGAACATTGTGAGGGTTGCAATGTGTGTCACGCATTCGGAGACCACAGTATGCGCATCACCGCCGAAAACACCCTGGGCGCTGAGGTGGGTGATCAGGTAGAGGTGATTGTCGAACCGGGACATGTGTTAAAAGGCTCGATCCTGGTTTTTCTGTTCCCTCTGCTTATGATGGTCCTGGGTTACCTGGTGGGTCAACAACTGACGCTTTCCGAAAACGAAGGGCCGGGAATACTCGGCTCCATTGTCGGCCTGGTGCTCGCTTTTATGGTGCTCAGGTGGACCAACCGCTCAAATAAAGCGAATCCGGCGAAAATAACCGCCTACGCTCAACGTAAATGAGGAACCGTGAGGAGAACCATCTAATATGCGATTTTTAGTCATCTTTTTAATAATAACCGCTTTTGGAGTCACCGCCGATACCATTAGACCGATCGCTTCAACCGAAACGGAATATACATTTGAGTTTGATCCCGGCGACTGGCTCACAACACCGGTGCAGTCCGATCCTTCCATGGTGACCGTTACCTTTGATGGAGCCGAAATGATTGGTGACATCGGTGAGCCGCAGTTGCCGACGCGAGTCATAACGCTGGGTGTGCCATGGGAGAGCTCTGTATCGGTTCAGGTGCTCGATTCGAAATTCCAGCAAATAGACAACATTACCCTGGCGCCGAAACCACAACTGGTGAAACAGGACATCGGCTATATGGAAACCTATGAACGGGGATCGGACCTGTACACGACTGCCGTCTACTTTCCACAAAATCTTGTGGAGTTGTCATCTGTTCATGAATTTCGCGGTTATCGCACGGCAAAAATTGCAATCACTCCACTGCAATACAATCCTGTTGAAAGAACCCTAAGACAATATAGTCATGTCACCGTTCGTGTCACTTACGCCGGAGGCCGTCGATCCACAACACCTCGATCTCTCGGTGAACCGGACGAGGTTTTAAAAACGTTGATGCTGAATTGGCGTCAAGCCCGATCCTGGGTCAAACCGTCCCCCGCTTTAAAAAAAGGCAAGATCCCGGTTTTTCAGGGGGACGATTGGGTCAAGATCAATATAGAGAGCAGCGGCTCGGGAGGAAAAGAAGGAATCTATAAACTCACAGGAGCGACCCTCAATCAGCTTCTCAGCGCAAACAATCGTTCTATCAGCGATATTGATCCGACCACCCTACAGTTGTTTAATAACGGCGGTCGAGAGTTGTCCAGAGAAGTTATTGCGGCCGAAGATACATTGAGGGAAAATCCGATTATTGTGGCCGACGGCAATGACGGTTCGTTTGATCAAAATGATTACATCCTGTTCTACGGCAAATCGGTCGAGGGAGTAACGTTCAACAATGAGACCAACAGTTTGAAGCATTACATTCACCCGTATACCTATAGCAATGTATACTGGTTGACGTTCAATCGTTCACCGGGCAAACGCATCGCTCAACGGCCCTCTCTGGACGGATCGGGGCTGACTCCGGAATCGACTTTTCGAGATTTGGCCTGGCTGGAGGAAGAAAAATTCAACATATACAATTCCGGTATCATCTGGCTGGGACGCGAGTTGAATCTGGTGGATAACACCTATTCAGTGAATTTCGATTTGAGCGGAGCTGTTCCGCAAAACAATGCTATTTTTCGGTTCGGACTCGCTTCTCTGACCTCGGGTCGTCACTATTTCACTATGTATGCCAACGGCAACTCGCTGGGCCAGTTCGACCAGAGCGGCGGATCGATCAGCTATTATATGAATACCGCCGTTTTTCAAAGCAGTGGCGTTCTCATGGACGGCGACAACACCATTACCATCAATTACAATGTATCTTCACAGACAGCCTTTTCATATGTAGATTTCATCGAGGTGGAATACCATCGCCGGTTCCTCGCCCGCGACAACCAACTGGTGTTCCACTCGCCGTTGAAATCGACGCCGGCCCGATATCGCCTTGAAGGATTCAGCGGCGAGGCGCGAGTTTTTGACGTGACCGACCCGGGGAACATTGTTGAAATGACTCCCAACGCAATAACCGGCAGTAGTCTTGATTTCAGTGATGATTGTAGTTTTTCGGCAGCGAAACGTTACATCGGTGTTGCCGATGCGGCCTGGCGCGAGATAAAGTCGGAGGATATGGACTATGAAAGCATAACCGGTTTGCGGGGAAATGATGACGTTGATTACATCATCATCACCCACGATGATTTTTATCAACAGGCTTTGCAGCTGGAGAGTTTGCGCGAGAACTGGAGTCCCAAAGATCGTCTTGAAACGCGGGTGGTCAACTATTCCGATGTCATTAACGAATTCGGTTTCGGTATCGAGGATCCCGCCGCCATTCGCAATTTTCTAGCATTTGCTCAAGATCACTGGAACGCACCCGGTTACGTCGTGTTGATCGGCGACGGTCATTTCGATTATAAAAATATCCTGCGAAACAATGTCCCCAATTTAATCATCCCTTTTGAAACCGATGGACAAAATGAGAATCTAACCCGTGTCACTGATGATTGGTATACCTATACCCGCGGCGAAGATTCGGGAATGCAAATGGCCATCGGTCGTCTGATTGTTCAGACCGTGGATGAAGCACAAAATGTCATAAATAAAATCATTAAATACGAAACCGATCCGGAATTCGGCGAGTGGCTGAAAACCGTAACGATTGTGGCCGACGACGAGTACACCAATAATAATTCATCGGAAATTCTGCACACCCACCAGGCGGAGCGGCTGGCAGAGCAGTATGTGCCGGACCTTCTGGATGTTCATAAAATCTATTTGATCAATTATCCCGCAGTTAAGACCGCCAGTATCACCGGCCGTGAAAAACCGGCGGCGTCCATGGACTTGATGGAGCGCATCAACCGTGGCTCTTTGATCATTAATTACATTGGACACGGCAATGATGAGCTGTGGGCCCACGAGAAAGTGCTGGATAATGCTCGCGATTTTGATAAATTCGACAATGGTTCCCGTATGGCTATGTGGGTAGCGGCCACCTGCGAATTCGCCCATTGGGATCAACCTGCAGAGCAAAGTTTTGCTGAAAAAATATTGGCGGTAGCGAATCGCGGCGCAGTATCCATGGTCTCATCGGCGCGATTGGCTTATGCCAATGACAATGCGGCGTTTAATTACGATTTGTATCGTCATCTATTTCAAGACTATTCGAGTACCGGTTTGACGGCACGAGTGGGTGACGCGATTGTATCGGCCAAACAAAATAGAGCCAATCGCGAGAACAATGAAAAATACGCTCTATTCGGCGATCCGGCTATGCGTTTGTGTGCACCACGATATCGAGCGGTGATCGATCAAGTGGCACCGGACAGTATTCAGGCGCTCAGCACTATGAGTATCACCGGTCATGTTGAAGAGAATCAGGAATTGTTGTCGCAATATAGCGGCAAGGTACTGGTGCGGGTTATGGACACCCGAAAATCCTATCAATACAAGAGCCCGGACGGTATTACAAGCAATACGCTTTATCGTGCCGGTAACAACATTTTCCGCGGAATTGCTTCGATAGAGGATGGGGAATTTGCCGTCAACTTGATCGTCCCCAAAGACATCTCCTACGGCGGCGAGGATGGTCGCATCAGTCTCTATTTTTGGAACGATAACAGTTCGGGATCAGGTGTAAAAAGCGGAATTCCTATCGGAGCTACCGGTGTGGACCTTGTCGACCACGAAGGACCCGCCATGCACCTTTATTTCGAGAACGAAAATTTTGTTCCCGGCGATTACGTATCAACTCGTCCCAAAATGCACCTGGAGATCGGCGATTCGTTGAGCGGTGTAAATACAGCCGGGGATGTCGGACATCAGATATTGTTGACCATTAACGAAGATTATGCCAATTCAACTGATATCACCGAATATTTTACTTATAATGAGGGAAGTTATACGGAAGGGAAACTGGACTATACGATTTACGATCTCCCTCTCGGTGAACACTCGGTTCAGGTCAAAGCCTGGGACAACTCGAACAATTCCTCCATTGCCGAAACCTATTTTGTCGTTCTAGATGATTCCGAGCTGGCAATCCGTAACCCTTTAACCTACCCAAATCCCATGTACGAACACTGCACCTTTCACTATGAATTGAGCCGAGACGCACAGGTGGCGATTAAAATCTACACCGTAGCAGGACGACTGATTAAATCCTTTCATACTCACCCCGGCCAGGTCGGTTATAACACGTTCGCGGATGTATGGGACGGACGCGACGAGCATGGCGATCGGGTGGCTAACGGCGTCTATCTTTACAAGATCACAGCGCAGTCTGCGCGGGGAGAGGAGAGTGTGAGGGCTGAAGTTGTAGAAAAGCTTATCATTACTCGTTGAAGCGAATAAATTTGATATTATGGTAGTAGAAAGTAGATAGTAGGTAGTTGAAGTTCAACTACCTACTACCTACTCTCTACTATCATGGATCTACTTTACACTATCTACCATCTCCCAATTCTTTTTCTAAAATCAACCTACTCCTTTCCCTTATCCCTTTTTTGCAAAGTTCCCGTCGCCGTGACCACTCCAAACACCCAAAACGACAAAACAAACAAAGAATCGGATGTCAAATCAACAAGTACCTCTTTGGGGATATGTATATAGAGTGCGTATAATAAAACCAGCAGCGAAGCTAACGAAAGACCATCAAGAATCCGATTCAACACTGTTTTGGATAACGATTGCTCGGTTGCGAAAGTGCGTTTCAAAAAAACGTATCCGATGATAAGCAAGTGAAAAATCAGACTGTTGGTTTCCGCGACCTTGAAGAAAAACAACAAACACAGTATCGAAAGATAAATCAGGTC
>Ga0272444_10004238_pt1 | contig 12692 bp, 14 predicted proteins | sample SSMForm13_FD_201033 | JGI IMG/M metagenome (GOLD analysis project Ga0272444, IMG submission 201033) | Marine sediment archaeal communities from Little Sippewissett salt marsh, Falmouth, MA, United States - SSM-Form-13 | ecosystem: Environmental > Aquatic > Marine > Wetlands > Sediment ...
CCAGCCCGGCCCCCAACAGAAAAACGGTCACCAGCCGTCGCGGGCCGATACGGTCTGACAGCAAACCGGCCGGAAGCGAGCCGAGACCGAAGGCGTAAGAAAAAACCGATATGATGACGCCCATGGTAAAATAGTCCGTACCGAATTGCGCCATGACCAGCGGCAGAATCGGCGGCAGAATGCCTTCAAACAAATGAATGAGGGCGTGCGACGCCGTTGTCAGGCCGATGATTTTTTTTTCTTCGCGGTTCATGCGTTGTGCAGGATTTGCGTCAATCGCTCGACAGGGTCTTGAGGACATCCTCCTTGCCGATGATGCCCACCAGTTTTTCTCCATCCAGCACCGGCAGGCTGTGATATCCCTTGTCCACCATCAAACCGGCCACGACGTCCACCGTCATTTCCGGGTGGACGAACACGGGATCCGGGGTCATGGCCTGATCCACCGTTATCGCGGCGATTTTCTGGACTTCTTTTTCCAGCTGTTTGGCGGATGGTATGGAAAACAGGCCGTCTAAAAATGTGAAAAAGGATGGCACCGGCAGGGCTTTCTGCTGGGCAATCAAGTCGCTCTGGCACAGAATGCCCACAAGACGGCCATTGTCGGTTACCACCGGCACACCGTTGATGCGCTTTTTCAGCAGCAGCGCGGCGGCCTGGCGGATTTCCGTTTCCGGTGAGACGGTGATCGGATTGCGGGTCATAATATCCTTTGCTTTCAACATGTCGCCCCCTTGTCAAAGCGTTCCAAATGTCATACCTTAATGGTCATGCAAATCATACTGCTCATCCTCTTCTGGCTGCTGTGGTGCGCACTGCACAGCGTCCTGATCAGCCACACCGCCCGCACATACATCCAGCGGCGATACCCCGTTATTATACCCTGGTACCGTCTGGCCTACAACCTCTTTGCCGTTGTCAGTCTGGTGCCGCTTCTTTTTTACGGCACCGCACTGCGGGGGGAAACCTGGTTTGCCTGGAGCGGGCCGTGGCGCATCCCGCAGGTCTTTTTGCTGGCCTCGGCGCTGGCCCTTTTCGCGGCCGGGGCGCGCCGTTATGATTTCCGGGAATTCATGGGGTTGAATCAGCACAAAGGCCGGAACGACTGCGCCGCCCTGACCGATGACTGTTCACTGGACAAGGACGGGATTCTGGGAATCATCCGCCATCCATGGTACACCGCCGGCATCCTGATCATCTGGGCCCGCCCATTGGACACGGCCGCCATCCTGATCAATCTGATTGTCAGCGGGTATCTGGTTCTGGGTGCATTTCTCGAAGAACGCAAACTGGTGAGACGTTTCGGCGCTGAATACGATGCCTACCGCCGGCAGGTCCCTATGTTTCTGCCGCTCAAGTGGTTCCGGTTCCGCAAGCAATACTGACCACCCTTTCGCCGACGGCAAACGCGCTATTCGATGATCTTCACCCACAGTTTTTTTTTGCCGAAACGGCGCGCCTCCTGGTATTCATGCCGGTGCATGGCGATGTCGACGCGGTTGCGGTAGCGACGGTTGGTCCGATCCGTCACCACGCACATGCCCACCCGATCCACATACAGGCGCGTGCCCAGAGGTACGAAGTTGGCCGCACAGCGCTTTTCACCTCTTTCCAGCGCTTCACAGATATTCTCACCATTGGCGGAAATACAGGGTGTGTCGTCGGTTTGCCCGGGATCCCCGACATTGTAAGCGGTGACCACCCGAATGGTTTCGCTGACGACGACGTGCTGCTGGCTGCCTTCAACCAGGGAAAACGGTGCCTCGACATCGGCCGGCGCCTCGACCGGCAGCATCACAGCGACCACCGGCAGCAGCGTTATGATGACAAATGAAGTCTTGAATTTTTATCTCCTTCCTCTCGTTACTTTACTGTAAGTCCGCGGGCCGTCTTTGTCAATCATTGAGGGGCGTGGGGAAAACCATTCCGGTCGATGATCCAATCCGTAAAGCCGAAAGAAACGTCATGATATCGTGTTCTTTAAAGCCGGCGGGCCAGCACGGCGCTCTCGTACAAAGCGGTTTTCGCGTCCCGCGGCTCCAGACAGTCGCCGATGACGTGGGTTTCATATCCCATTGTTTCAACCGCCTGCTGCAGGCTGTTGTCCGCCTTGATGCCGATGGCGACCACCACCTGCGCAGCCGCAAGGCGGATCTTATTACCCTCCTCATCGGCCGCCGTTACGCCGCTGTGATCGATTTTTACCAGCGTGTGCCCGGTCAGGATGCGGACATCGCCCGCCTCCAGCGCGCGGAGGAGCATGCGTTTGGTCATGGCTTCAAGGCCCCGGCCGATTTTCGCCGTCATTTCAATGATGGTCACGGCACAGCCGGTCCGGGACAAATGCCAAGCCACTTCACATCCCGTGGCGCCGCCGCCGATGATCACCACCGGACCGGGTTGCATTTCACCGCCGTTCAGCACAGCGTCAAACGTCACCACGGCTTCGCTGCGAATCCCTTCCACATCAGGCAGGATCGGTTTCGAACCGGTGGCCAGCACCAGCGCATCCGGTTTAAACGCCGCTACCATTTCCGGTGTCACCTCGCAGCCGAGATGGCAGATCACGCCGTTGAGATCGAGCTGCTTTTTCTGGAAGCGGATCAGGCTCTGCATTTCCCGTTTGTAAGCGGTTTTGCTGCCTGGAACCAGCTGGCCCCCCAATGTTTTCTGCTTTTCAAAGAGGTGCACTTCATGTCCTCTTTTGGCCGCCACCCAGGCGGTGTTCATGCCGCCCGGCCCGCCGCCGACGACCATCAACCGACGCGGTGTGTCAGTGGGGATGATCTGCATCTCGTTTTCACGGCCCAGCGACGGGTTGACCAAACACTCGAGACGGCCTTTGCGGAATATCGACTGCATGCACGTGTTGCAGGCGATGCAGGTGCGGATCTCATCCAGGCGGCCCTCCCGGGCCTTGATGGGCATTTCCGGATCCGCGATAAGCCCCCGGCCGATGCAGACCAGATCGGCTTTGCCCGATTGAATGACCCGCTCGGCCGTTAAGGGGTCGTTGATCCGGCCCACCGCCATCGTCGGAATCTGCAAGGCACTGCGAACCGCCGCAGCTGAATCGGCCAGGCAGGCTTTTCCCATGAACATGGGCTGGCAGATCCACTCCGGTGTCGCATCATTGCCGGCAGACACCTGCACGGCATCGACGCCGGCGCTGACAAGCCGCTGCAAAATTGGAATGCACGCCCCCACGGTCAGGCCGTCGGGCACAAACTCCTGGGCGCTGATCTTAAAGGAAATAGGGTAGTCCGGCCCCAGCCGCTTGCGAATTTCGCGCACGATTTCAACCGCAAAACGCGTGCGGCCGTCCACATCACCGCCGTACGCGTCCCGGCGCACATTGGAAAAAGGAGAAAGAAACTGATTGATGAGATAGCCGTGGGCTCCGTGGATTTCAAGCAGATCAAATCCAGCCGCATATCCCCGCACGGCGGCGGATGCAAAGGCATCCACCAGACGCTGGATGCCCTCGACTTCCAGCGGCTCCACCTCTCCCCGGATGCTCGGACAAGGCAAATGCGACGGGGCCAGCGGTTTGCGGCCGATAACCCTGGCCGATGTCTGCCGGCCGGCGTGATGAAGCTGAAAAGCGGCCACCGCCCCTTCGGACTTGATTGCCCGGGCAATGCGGCGGACGCCTTCTATGGCTGCATCGTCGGCAAGCCGGGGTTGATTGGCCGAAACCACGCCTTCAGGCGTCACGGCACAGGCTTCCATGATGACCATGGCCGGTCCGCCGGCGGCACGGCGGCGATAGTGTTCAACCGTCGCATCGCTGATACCGCCGTTGGCATCGGTCAAAAAAGACGCCAGCGGTGGCAGCACGATACGGTTTTTCAATTCAATGGATTTTATGCGAAACGGTGAAAAAAGATGCTCCATCCGCCTTGACCTCCGTTTATTATCTCCTTTCTACTGCTGCGACTACCATTAATTGTTTTTTTTGGCAACGTAGAATTGGCACCCGCCGTCCTGTTTTCCGGCACGCTGCAGCCGCCGCCGCGGACAAAAGACCCGTTGACGGCGGCCGCCGCCTGTGCTAATCTAAAAGGCAGTATGCAATCAGCAGGTCCAGCTTCTGATGTTGAAAATGATCAATAAATTTTCATGCAGCCCCTATAAAAGAAGCATGCGGATATGTTGAGGTTAACAGGTCGTTGCCTGCCTTGCTGCGCAGCACCGGCATGAAAATTTATGGAGAAGATGCGATGAAATGGTTCCTCTATCTGGTGAGTATCGCCTGGGTGGCCCTCGGCGTCTACGCCATTCTCTACACTGAACCGGCCCGCCGAATCGTCCGCCGTGTCCGCAGCCGCACCATTCTGGCACTTTTTCCGTTCATCGCCGGCATATTGCTCCTCCTGGGGGCTTCGTTCAGCCACTATCCATGGCTGGTGCGCTTCATCGGACTTGTGGCGGCCGCCAAGGGCGCCTTTATCTTCATGAATCCGAAACATATGTTCGACGGTATCTACGACTGGTATCTGAACGCAGCATCGGATCAAACCTACCGCTTTTCGGGCATCCTTTTGATTATTCTGGGCACCGCCGTTCTTTCCTGGGTATATTAATCCGCGTCGTTACCCCTGACGGATCACTACGCTGCCCGTCGGTGCGCCGATGTCTTCGGCGATGACCGGGCACTTGACCTGCAGCAGGCAAAAGACCTTCGGGCCGGCTTCGCTCAGGGTTTCATAGTTGGCCTGGCCTTTGGCGATCATAAGCGGCGCCGCACGGTACAAATCCACAAAGGCATCCGAGCATAAAGACAGAATGGTTCCGGGCGCATCCGAACCGTTGTCCACCAGGCGGGCGACGCCTTCCAGACCGGCGTCCAGAGCATCCTGCATCGTGGCGTCGTTGAGGGTGGGCGATCCTTTGACCGCGTAGATCACCGGCACGGGCATTACTTCGATCAGCACACGGTCAAAGACGGTTTCGCCGGCATTGTCCGCCAGAAAAAGAAGATGATCCGCTTCCGAAAGCCGTTCGCGCAGTCGATGTTCGTGGTCGATGGCCATCGGCTGCCGCAGCACCCGCTCCACGGTCTGCCAGAGGTCGTCATGGCGGTCCGCCACCCCGAAATCCATGATGTTGCCGGCAATGCTGATGCGCAGGGCCGTTCCCAGGGGATCATCGCTCTTGTCGATCACGGTCTTGAGGCGGGGGTACAGTGCCAGTGCCGCCCGGGTGCCGGCGGACTTCACTTCCTGATACGGGTCTGCCGCTGAAATGTGCGACCGCACCATGGCGTGCACTTTTCGGGCAATTTCCGGCGGCGTGGCGCCCGGCTTCAGTCCCTGCAGCAACGCAAGGGTCTGCTGAACGATTTCCCGCTGCTGGACAGCGTCGCCGGCGGCCAGCCGCGCCGCCGACAGGGCCTGACGTAAAAAACAGGGGTAGCAGTCAAGATAAATTTTCATGCGGTGCCTTTTTTTGATTCCGGTGTATTTGTTCGATGTCGTGATGTTTCATGATCAGCAACCATTCTGGGTGCATGAAAATTTAGAATTTTTCATATCCGACTTTACTTGACAAGAAAAAAATCGGATGCCGCCATTTGACGCTTCTGGCTTCTTGTCGTTACTTCTTGCCCTGATCAGTCTAAATATGATACGGCGCCGAACCAGAAACGCATCCATTACCGGAGGCAGCCATAATGGCCGAAGAAGGCGGCTTCAACGACAGTCCGCTGCAGAGTATTGCCTTTATATTGACCGGGGTGTTTGTTTTTTCACTGCAGGACGTGCTCGTCAAGTGGATCAGCGACCGCTATCCGGTGCACGAGATCATATTTATCCGGAGTGTCTCCGCCCTGCTGCCCATGCTGCTGCTGGTCCGGCTGGAAGGCGGGCGGCAGCGGATCCGGACCCGGCGGCCGGTGCTGCATTCCCTGCGGGCGCTTCTGATGTTTCTTTCCTACATCAGCTTCTACCTGTCGCTGGCAGCGCTGCCGCTGGCCGAGGCCGTCACCCTGTTTTTCGCATCGCCCCTTTTTATTACCATTCTGTCCGCTCCAATGCTGGGAGATCGCGTGTCGTTCAGCACCTGGCTGCCGGTGCTGCTGGGCTTTTCCGGGGTGGCCCTCATGCTGCAGCCCGGGTTGCAGGTCGTCAATCCGGCGGCATTTTTGCCGCTCATATCGGCGCTGCTTTACGCGGTGGTGTCCATCATCACCCGCCAACTGGGGAAAGCCGACAGCGGCATCTGCCTTGCGTTTTATCCGACTGTGCTGTACATCCTTTTTGCCACACTGCTCAGCCTGGGCGCCGGCGGCCGTCTCGGCGGCGGCGACGCCCATCCCAGCCTGGCGTTTCTGCTGCGGTCCTGGCAGATGCCGTCGCATACGGATCTGTTGCTCATGATGTCCACCGGCTTGATCGCCGCCGGGGGCTTTTACTGCCTCTCTCAGGCCTATCGCCTGTCCCGGCCGTCTTTCGTGGCCCCCTTCGAATACACGGCGGTGCCGATCAGCTGCTTCTGGGGCTATCTTCTATGGCAGGAGGTCCTGAATCCCCTGTCGGTCAGCGGTATTCTGCTGATCATCGGCAGCGGGCTTTATCTTTTCGCGCCCCGACGTCTGTTCGCCAACAAATATCTTCTGGGCCTGTTCAAGACCAAAGTCCGAAAATAAGTCCGGCCGGTCTTATGCGTCCTACAGGCCTGATTGAAAGGAGCCGCCCATGCAATCCGACCATTCTGCATCCTGGTGCGTGCTGGTGCTCGACGACCAGCCGGACGACTACCTGAAGAATCTCAAGCAGCGGTTTCCGACGGTTGCCTTCGATGTCTGCCGGCATCCGGCGCAAATCGAATCGGCCGTGGACAGGATTCGGCCGCACATCGTTTTCGGCGTGGTCAGCCGGGGCATGCCCGGTTCGGCGCAGCGGGCCATCCTGAAAAGCCCCCGCCTCAAGTGGATTCAGTCCGGCAACGTGGGCGTCGACCACCTGCGGCCGTGGCCGGATCACCCGGTGGTCGTCACCAACACCGCCGGGGTGTTGAGTCCATTTATGGCCGAAACCGTCATGGGGGCCATGCTGATGCTCAACTGCGGCTTTCACCGCTATCTTGAGCAGCAGCGTGAAAAAAAGTGGCGGGTGCTGCCCTGGCACCCGCTGCGCGGAAAAACGGTGCTGATTGTGGGCCTGGGGAATATCGGACGGCGGGTGGCGGCCCATGCCGGATTTCTGGGAATGCACGTTTTGGGCCTTCGCCGCGGCGGCACCGGCCCGATACCCGGCGTTGAGACCGTCATTTCCCCGCCGGATTTTCAGGCAACGCTGCCCGGTGTCGACATCCTGTGCATCCATGTTCCGCTCACCGACGCCACCCGGCACATGATCGACCGGCGCGTGTTTGCATCCCTGCCCAAACACGCCATTGTCATCAACACCTCCCGCGGCGGGGTGGTGGATGAAGCCGCCCTGAAAACGGCGCTGCAAGACCGCTCGATTGCCGCCGCCTACATGGACGTGTTCGCAGAGGAACCGCTGTCCCGGAACAATCCCATCTGGGATGCGGAAAATTTGTTGATAACCCCCCACTGCTCCGACACGGCTCACGGCTGGCGCCGTCTGCTGGCGGATTTTTTCGCCGCCAACCTGGACCGGTGGCTCCGCGGCGCAACACTTAAAAACGTCCTGGACATGCAGCGGGGCTATTAGCGTTTTTCTATGTTGGGTTCGTTATAAATTCGGATGCGCGGGACGCAAGGGGACGTCTCCAATCCTTTAACGGACGTTTCCATTATTGCCCCGGCTTCTGCGCCCCGCCTGCGCCCCGCCGCCGGTTTCAATGATCGCGCCGCAGTCCTCGCAGCGGTAGACGGCCTTGCCGTCGGTTTCGGATGCAACGGTTTCAAAATCGTAGCGTTTGCACCCCGATCGCTCGTAGCATTCCGGGCAGAAGCCGTCCTGCAGCTCATCCGCCTTGATTGTCAGATGGCAGTGCCGGCAACGCAGCCGCTTTTCACGCCGGGGCAGAAGGGCCAGATGGGTGTGAAGACAACTTTCTTTACCGGTCGACATGACTGTCCCCCGTCATGATTCCCCCTTGTAATTCAAGGCCGCCCCCTTTTCGGCAGTGTTGGCCAATCGGGCGTACACGGACAGGTAGCCCTTCCGCACCTTGGGCCGGGGGGCTTTCCACGCCGCCAGGCGCTTTTTTATCTCCGCTTCCGGAATCAGTAAATCCAATTTTTCACCCGGAATGTCGATTTCGATCATGTCGCCGTCCTCGACGATCGCCAGCGGTCCGCCGGCGGCGGATTCCGGCGCGATGTGCCCCACGGCGCATCCCTTGTTGGTGCCGGAAAAACGACCGTCGGAAATAAAGGCGATCTTGTCCTGCAGTCCTTTGGCCGCCAGGCGCCACAGGAAGCGCTGCAGGATCAGCATCCCCGGCTCCCCCCGGGGACCCACGTTGCGGACGACCACGACGGTGCCGGGTTCGATTGCATCGCTGTTCAGCGCCTCGATGGCGTCCTCCTCCCGCGGAAATATGCGCGCCGGTCCCTTGTGGTGGTGCATGACCGCCGGCACCGCCGCCTTTTTGACCAGTGCGCCGCCGGGGGCCAGACTGCCTTTTAAAAACACCAGACCGCCCTCCGCCGCCAGGGGATCTTCAACCGTGCGGATGACCCGTGGATCGCCGGCGGCGGCCTTCTGCAGGGTCTCATTCAGCGGACGGCCGGTCACCGTGATGACATCCGCCGCCATCTGCGACCCCAGCGCCTTCATCACCGCCGGCAAACCGCCGGCTTCATCAAAATCCTTCATGATGTTCCCCCCGCTGCCGGAAGGAGCGATGTCGCAGATCAGCGGCGTTTTGCGGCTGATTTCGTTGAACACATCCGCATCAATCTCGAGATCCAGCTCCGCGGCAACGGCCTGAAGATGCAGAACGCCGTTGGTGGAGCCGCCCACGGCCATCAGCACCCGGATGGCGTTTGCGAAAGCCGCCTCAGTGAGGATATCGGAGGGCCGAATGCCGTCGCGATGCAGCCGCACCACCTGCCGGCCGGCGGCAAAACCCAGGCGCGTCAGCCGGGCATCGGCGCCGGGGGTGGTGGCATTGTAAGGCAGCGACATGCCCAGGGCTTCCGTCAGGGTGGCCATGGTGTTGGCGGTTCCCATCACCGGGCAGGCGCCGAACCCGGGACAGCCCCGCTCCTTGATCTGTTCAAATTCCGCTGCACTGATTTTACCATCCTTCATCGCCGCATAGTGTCTGGGAGCGACATCCAGCGGGTCGACCCACGCGTCTTTGTAGCGGTTGAGCTGCATGTATCCGCCGGTGACGAAAACCGCCGGCAGGTTGAGGCGTGCCGCCGCCATGAGATGCGCCGGTATGACGTCGTCGCACACCGGCACAAACACCATGGCATCGAAAAGATTGGTCATGGCCACGGTTTCAATGTAGCCGGCCACCAGATCCCGATGGGGGAAGTGGTAGTTGTCGTGGCCGGCCATGCTGGTGCAAATAGAGCTGATCACAAATTCGCGCGGGGTGCCGCCGGCGGACCAGATACCCGCCTTTACGGCCGCGACGACCCGGTCCAGGTGAATGGAAGCCGGGTTCACTTCCCCCCATGAACTGGCGACGCCCACCTGAATCTGCTCCACCGCGGCGTCCGCATAGCCGACGCCGCGGGTCATGGTCTGGCGTTCCACCAGGGCGAAATCAGACAATTGACGGTCTTTTTTCGGCGTTGTCATTTCGGGCCCCCGTTTTGCTTGTTTAATTTACGCGATCCACAGCAGTTCAACCTATGCGATGTCTGAAACGACTTCAATCTTTTTCTTGGCAAGTCCGTCAGAAAGGACATCGCCACGAACAACGTTTTTTAAAATGGGGCGGTTGCATTCCAACAGCGAATACTTATTGTTATCATGTTAAGGATGTCAGCCAGCCGCTTGCACCCCAAGCAACGGCCTGTTCGGCCGCAACCGCTTTTTGCCGGGAGAGAAAAAATGACGCTTGAAGAATATTTCGACACTGTCAAGGGACACGGCGTGCTGTCCACCGCCGACGCCGACGGCCGCGTGGCCGCGGCCCTTTACGCGCGGCCCCATGTCATGGACGACGGCACGCTGGCGTTTATTATGCGCGACCGCCTCACCCACCACAACATCGGCACCAATCCGCACGCGGCCTACCTCTTTATCGAAGACGGAAAAGGCTTTACAGGCAAACGCCTCTATTTGACGAAAGTCCGGGAAGAAGCGGACAGCCCGTTGATTGCCGAGCTGCAGCGGCGGAAATACAAGGAGCCGGTCACAGAGCACCGCTATCTGGTGTTTTTCAAGGTCGACAAGGAGCTGCCGCTGGTGGGAACCCATGAATAAGCATGGGGTCGAAAACCGGCTAGCGCACAATCAGGACCGACAGTCCCTCGGCGCCGTTCAAAACCTTTTGTGAGGTGCTGCCCATAAAGTAGTCGCCGAGGCTGGAAATCCCCTTGCGGCCCATCACCACCATGTCATAGCCGCTGCGGGCTTCATCGAGAATGTCTTTGGCGACGCTTTTCTTCTGCCGGCGCACCCGGCTCTGAATCTGTTTTTCGGAAAAACCGGCGGATGTCAGTACAGACACGGCCTTTTGCATGGCGCTTTGCACCAGATCCCGTTTTTTGTCTTCCATGGTGCAGAAGGTGCTTTGCTGGGACCGGAAATACGGCGTCAGCTCCGGGCTGTTCAGGTTGCAGAGGGCTTCGCTGTCCAGCGACACATGAAACAGGGTGACGGCCGTGGACGGCGCGAAGGCTCTGGACACACACTCAACGGCGCGCATGGCGTTTTCGGAGTCGTCAAACGCCACCAGGATATGGACGGTCATGGATGAACTTCCTTTGATTCGTATGAAAATTGAAAACAGATATTTCTTTATACGGAAGAATCCGTTTTTTTGCAACCATAAATGCCGGCCGGCTGCGCGTCATGTACCTTGCCGAAAAAAAATCGATCGGCGGATACACAGTATTTCATCCGGCAGAGCTACCGCGACGACGACTTTTGTCCGGCTGACGCGATTTTACGAGACCTGATGCGACGGAAGTAGCCGTGCGCTGCGATCAAAGGATGGAAATCGCCAGTTCCGACAATTCGGAGCGCTCCCCCTTTTCCACGGCCATAAGATAGGCGGTATTGATAATGTGATGATCCGGCTTGCCGCCCTGAAAATTGGTGATCAGCTTTTCGTGGAACGGTTGTTCCAGACGAATGGATATTTTCCCATTGCGGGGTCCGATTTTCATCCCGCCGTTAAAAAGACGATCGCCGGTCAACGCATCCAGTGCGCGCAGAAACTCTCTGGCATTGCAGTTGAGAATGCCTTTTCCCTTTTTAAACTTGTCCAGCTCTTCAATGACCGTGATGGGAATGATCAGATCGTGATGCTTGAATTGGTAAAGGCAGGCGCTGTCATGCAGGACGACGTTGGTGTCCAGGACAAAAAATTTAATGTTACTGTTCGGCACAGGCGCTGGGTCTGCTCGATCCATGCGCCATATATAGCACATCAAGCCGCGGCATGCAACAAAATGGCGGTGCTAACCAACTTCTAACCCACGCTGCGCCGCAGACGATGCTGCATAAGCAGGGCCGAGACAACGCCCGTCAGCAGCCAGATCAACCCAGCGGGCACTGCCAGCAGCTGCAGCAGCAGCCCGCAGCCGAACACGGCGATGACGGCGGTGGCGGCGCCCTGCTTGTAAAACTGACCGAACAGCGGAAACAGCAGGCACAGCAGCACCCCCAGGCGGATCCGATCCGGCCGTGTCCGCCGCAGATAAACGGCCAGCCAGATCGGACCCGCTACAAACACAAACAGGGCGGCAATGACGGTGAGAACGTTCACGGTCGACGGGTGCGCAACCGGTTGTCATCAGCTGTTTCGGGAAGCCGATTTTTCAATTTTACAAAAGACCTGGGGCTTGGATGACCTTTTCGAATAAATATCACAGCGCGTTTGCAGCTTGTGTCCGGCAGTGCCGCATAAAACCCGGCACAAGGCCGCAGCCGCCGCCTGCGTAAACAACGGCGGCAAACGCGCTAATTCATGCCGGAACGCATCACCTCCTGGGCGGTTTCGAGGATTCCCTCGGGGAAGCCGACGATGTTGTAAATCCCCAGAAATCCGATCAGCCAAACCACCAGCATGCACAGAATAAACAGGACAAAGCCGTACTTGATAAAATCCATGGGATGGATCATCTTTTCACCGGAATCCGGATAGACACCGAGGCCGTAGACGATGGCGTTGTTCGGCGTTCCCACGATGAGAAAATGGGCAAAGGACGTGGCAAAGGCCACCCCGAGGCCGACGGCCCAGGGTTCACCGGGCACATTGGTCATAATGCCCATGGGAATGACGATGGGACCCAGCAGCGCGGTGGTACCGGCATCCGACATGAAATTGGTCATGACGCCGGACAGTCCGGACAGGCCCACCCACAGGCCGAAGCCTTTGTCCATGCCCACACCGCTCATGACCTCCAGAAACGTCTGGGCCAGCCACAAAGCCGCGCCGCTTTCCTTCAACAGCGCGCCCAGGGTCAAAGCGCCGCAGTACATGAACCACGCATCCCAGGAGATGCCGTTGAGGATTTTTTTCCAGTCGGTCGTTTTGAAAACAACCGGAATCAGAAGCGCCAGCAGGGACGGACCGCCGAGTCC
>Ga0272444_10004239_pt1 | contig 12689 bp, 7 predicted proteins | sample SSMForm13_FD_201033 | JGI IMG/M metagenome (GOLD analysis project Ga0272444, IMG submission 201033) | Marine sediment archaeal communities from Little Sippewissett salt marsh, Falmouth, MA, United States - SSM-Form-13 | ecosystem: Environmental > Aquatic > Marine > Wetlands > Sediment ...
CCATTAAATCAATACCGTGGTTGAATGTTTTTTTATTCATCTGCTTTGTGGGCATTTGTCCCGGACCACGCCACAGATCCTGGTTGAAATTTCATAAATAACTGAAATCGCGGAGGGTGTAAAGAACAGAAGGCACCACTGACAGCGCACGTCTACGCGCTAATCAGATTTGACCGGTGCATGATTTTTCGATAACCGGTTGTCACCTATGCCCTTTGATCAAAACAAGATATACCCATGCCCAAAAGACAAACCGACCATAAAAATCCGCCACTGGCACCCATTATCCAAAAAATTCCCCCGGCCCATGGCACCGATGCCCTGATTTACCGTTGCGATACGCCATTTCAGGCCGTAGCTGGAAATGTTGTCTGAATTAAATTGACTTTTTTGCAACTTTTATTTAATCATATTTTTGATCAAATTTTGAGTGCCAACCGGATACACAGAAAGGGCGCCCGGTTGGTATTAGTTTTGGTAAGGAATGTTAATCCATGGCACCCAAAAATATGCTAAAATCGGAAGCCGGTCATACGCGTACGGCGTATCAGGGTATCCGGCGAATGCTGTTTCACAACGAAATCGTGCCGGGCCAGAAAATTGCCTACCGCGACCTCGCCGAACGACTGGGCATGAGTCAAACACCGGTTATCCAAGCCTTGAAGTGGCTCGAATTCCAAGGCCTGGTCCGTCATGAACGCCATCGCGGTTACTATACGGAGCCGATCAGTGTTCAGGAAGTGGAGGAAATCTACGATTTTCGTTTGCAGATTGAACTGGCCCTCTTGCCGCGCACCATCGCCCGCATGGACAAAGCAGGATTGAAAACGCTGAAAACGGCATTGGACGCCCACCTGAAAGCGTCCCGAGAAATTTACCTCCACGACCGATTGGTCAAGGACATGGAGTTTCACCTGACCTTGGCCTCCCTTTCCGGCAATCAGGTCCAACATCAGGCCCTGCGCAATCTATTTGATCTGCTTTACCTTAAATATGGGGGCAACCTTCTTTTTTCCACCTCCATGGACAAAGCCGATACCGCCCATAAAGAGCTGTTCAGCCGCATCAGCGAAGGGGATTTAGACGGTGCCCAATCCATTCTTTCTCACCATATCCAACGGGTAAAAAGACATGTTCTCAATGGCCTGGAACGGCTGATGGAAGAAAAAGACAACTCCGGGTTTTGACCCGTAGCAATCCCCTTGTTGTTTCCTTTTTAGACTCGGTTTCCGGCAGCCCCACCCAAAAACAGCAAGCGAAAATCGGTTCCCCTGCACCTGGCCGCGTCTGAATCGTTGACAGCCAAGGGCCAAGCAGATTAATATTGGAACCTTGGAACTTCCCGGTTTCTCTTTGTTGGGTCAGATACGAGCCACACCTTACCGAAATTGATATCAGCAGCGCGTGTGATATTACCCCGGTTTTTGAAAACAGAACACAAAAACAACTGGTTGGATTATGTATGATCCTGTGACCGCATATGGCAGATCCGGTTCTCAAAACATCGGTGCAGCCGATTCTGGAATACGCAACCACTGTCAGGCAAGTATTGGGTTGGGCATTTGTCTGGGTGCCTCCACCATTTCGGCGTCGCTAATTAGCAGGGTAGCAACAGATTCTGTTGCTCAAAGGACACCCCACACACGAATCATCAGGCAGGCCGCCTATCCCCACGAGGGTGATCCCAAACGGACGCTGCTGAAGGTTTTGTCCGATTTCGACCCCTCGAGGTGTGACCGACTGGCCATCACGGGACGACGGCTGCGTGAGGGGATCGATTTGTCCTCCATTTCCGAACCCGAGGCGGTGGGGTATGCCTATCGCTATTTGAAGCCACCGGACATTGACTGCCCGGCCGTTGTATCGGCCGGCGGGGAAACCTTCATGGTCTATGCCCTGGACCCGTCCGGCGACATTTCCAATGTGATTACGGGCAACAAATGCGCATCCGGAACCGGTGAGTTTTTCCTTCAGCAATTGCGGCGCATGAACGTGAGCCTGGAGGAAGCCTCCCAGTGGTCGGAAACCGAAACGCCGTATCCGGTATCCGGACGCTGCTCCGTGTTCTGCAAGTCCGATTGCACCCACGCTACCAACAAAGGCGTTCCCCGGGCACGGGTGGCCGCCGGCCTGTGCCGCATGATGGCCGAAAAAATCCTCGATCTGCTTAAAAACATTCCCCGCCGCAACATCATGCTGGTCGGTGGCACCGCCAAAAACCGGATGATGATCGCATATTTACGAGAGCACATTGACAACCTGATCATTTCTGAGCAAGCCCCCTGTTTCGAGGCCCTGGGTGCTGCGCTATGGGCACTTGACCATCCCACCAAAGCCTATTCCAACAGCGCACCCCTGTTTGTAAAAAATGTGTCCAGCTTTAACCGGCTTCCGAAGCTTGCCGATTTTAAGCAGCAGGTAACCTTCAAAACCATGGCCCAGGACACGGCCGGTGACGGCGATGTTTGCCTGTTGGGACTTGATGTGGGGTCCACGACCACCAAGGCGGTGCTACTCAGGCAGGAAGACCATGCCCTGCTGGCGTCGGTCTATCTGCGCACCAATGGTGATCCGGTGGCCGCGTCGCGCAAATGCTACAGCGCCCTGCTGGACCAAATCAAGGAAACCGCCAGGCCGCAAACCATCCGTATCATCGGGTTGGGAGTATGCGGCAGCGGCCGGCAAATTGCCGGCTTGCATGCCCAGACCGATGGCGTGATCAACGAGATCATCGCCCATACATCGGCAGCCGTGCATTTTGATTCGGATGTGGATACTTTGTTTGAAATCGGCGGCCAGGATGCCAAATACACCCACATTACCACGGGCGTGGCCTCCGACTACGCCATGAACGAGGCCTGCTCGGCCGGTACCGGCAGTTTCCTGGAGGAATCGGCCCTGGAAACTCTGGGAATCAATATGCAAGACATCGCCGACTATGCCCTGGTTGGCGAAAGCCCCCCCAATTTCAGCGACCAGTGTGCCGCGTTCATCTCTTCGGATATTAAAAACGCCATCCACGAGGGGATCCAGCGCGAAGACATTGTCGCCGGACTGGTCTATTCCATCTGCATGAATTACACCAACCGCGTCAAAGGAAATCGGCCGGTGGGCCGGCGTATCTTCATGCAGGGCGGTGTCTGTTACAACCGGGCGGTCCCCATGGCCATGGCCGCCCTGGTCGGTAAACCCATCGTGGTTCCCCCCGAACCAGGTCTGATGGGGGCCTTCGGGGTGGCGCTGGAGGTGGAAAAACGCATGCAGGCGGGTTTGATGGCCCCTGGCGCCTTTGATTTAAAGGTGCTCAGCCAGCGCCAGGCCACCTACGGCAAAAGTTTTATCTGCCGGGGTGGGGGCAGCGGCTGTGACCGGCGCTGCGAAATCGCCATGGTGCGCATTGAAGGCAAAAACATCCCCTTTGGCGGGGCCTGCAATCGCTATTACAATTTACACAAAAATATCCAGGTCGATGCCGATGCCTTGGATCTGGTGAAAAAGCGGCAAGATATCATTTTGGGCAGCGCCAGGCCCGACGAGCAAAAAGCCATCGCGCAAAACCGCCCCACGGTGGGCATCAACCGCAGTTTTCTGTTTCATTCCTATTTTCCGCTATACACCACTTTTTTTGAGGGACTGGGATTCGATGTGCGCGTTCCAGACACCCCCTCGCAGCGCGGTATTGCCGAACGCAGTGCTGCGTTTTGTTACCCGGCCGAGCTGTCACACGGCTTTTTTCACCGCCTGATCGAGGCTGATCCCCCCCCGGACTATCTTTTCTTGCCTCACGTCAAGGCCCTGCCCAGCCAGAGCCAGGCGGACAATGCCCTGCTGTGTCCGTTTGTGCAGGCCGAACCTTATTTTTTACAGACCACCTTTCGCCGCCATCTGGAGCAAGCCGGCATTAGCGGCAACCGTATTTTAAGCCCGGTACTGAGCCTCGGCAAAGGCCTTGGCGCTGCCCGCGCCCCCCTGTTGAAAATCGCACGCCAGATGGGACGGTCCCGCCGGCGGGCCGTAGACGCCTTCGAACGGGCCGTGGCCGCACAGCAGCAATGCGAGGATGCAATCCATCAGCTGGGCAGACAGGCCGTGCAGACCTTTGCGGATAATCCCCAGCGCATGGCAACCGTGATCTTTGGCAGGCCTTACAATGCCTGGGCCAGCGAGGCACACATGGGCATCCCCCGTAAACTGGCCTCCCGCGGCGTGCCGGCCCTGCCTTTGGACTGTTTGCCGATTTCATCTTTTGCCACCAAACAGCATATGTATTGGGCCATGGGCCAACGCATCATCCAGGCCGCCCGCCTGGTCAAGGACCACCCTCAATTGTTCGGCGTTTATATCACCAACTTTTCATGCGGACCGGACTCTTTTATCATCAATTATTTTCGCCGGATCATGGGGCAAAAGCCATCCCTGACGCTGGAATTGGACAGCCATACGGCCGATGCGGGCCTGGAAACGCGTATCGAGGCCTTCCTGGACGTGGTCAACGCCTGGCGCAGTCTGCAGCAGTCGCGGCAGCATCCCGTTACTCAACCCACGTTCACGCCGGCCCGTGTGGCCCCATGGAAAGGCATGCTTGGCGTGCAACCCTCAACCGGCCACTGGCTACCCCTGTCCGATGAACGGGTGACTCTTTTGTTTCCTTCCATGGGTCGGCTTTCCTCCGAGGCCCTGGCTGCGGCCTTCGCCGGCCAGGGAATCCGCAGCATTGCCGCCCGGCCGGCCGATGAGGCCATCCTGAAACGAGGCCGGGCCAATACCGCCTGCAAAGAATGCCTTCCCTTGATCCTGACCACCGGCACCTTGTTGGAATATCTGCACCAGCACCACAGCACCGACAAAGTGCTGATCTATTTTATGGCTACCGGCGCCGGCCCCTGCCGGTTCGGACAATACCGTATTTTCATGGAAGATCTGATCCGTGACCGAAAAATCGAAAACGTGGCGCTGTTTTCACTCAATTCGGAAGACGGCTACAGCGGACTGGACCAACGGTTTCATCTTCGCGGCTGGCAGGCCGTAGTCATCGCCGATGTCATGGAGGATGCCCGGAGCATGCTGCTGGCCAATGCCAAAAACCCTGACGCGGCCATGCATTGTTTTGATCAGGCATGGGAAGGACTGGTTCAGGCCATTGAATCCGGACGCGCCGACATCCTTGACGGGCAACTCACCCTTGCCGCAGACACCCTCAAAGAAATTGAGTTGAAACAGCCGGCCGACAAGGTGCCAACCATTGCCCTGGTGGGAGAGATCTTCGTCCGCCGCGACGGCATTTCCAGACAATATATCACCGAACGGCTGGCCCAGATGGGCTTTGCATGCACCTGTGCCCCGGTAGCGGAATGGATTCATTACGCAGACTGGCTGGTAAAAAACGGTTATTCCCTCAATGGCCACCAGGGCTGGCGTAAAAAAATCGGTCTGTTGTTCAAGCAACGCGCCATGCGCAAAGCCGAAATGGACATCAAACAGCAGCTGGCCCGGTCCGGCCTTATCCATCCGGACATCGTTGATATTCCGGATATCATCCGCCATGCCCACCCCCACATAACCCCGGACCACCTTGGGGAAGCCATTCTCACCGTTGGGTCGGCGTTGAAAGAGGTCGTCTCCACCGCCTGCGGGGTGGTGTCCATCGGCCCCTTCGGATGCATGCCCAACCGGATTGCCGAATCCATTTTGAGTGAAATCATGACGGCCGACGACAAACTCAAAGTGACGCCCAACGACAATTGGTTAAGGTCTGTTCTCAAAGGCGTGAGCAGCCTGCCGTTTTTATCCATTGAAAGCGATGGCGCACCATTCCCGCAGATCATCACGGCCAAGCTGGAAGCTTTTTGCCTTCGGGCCCGTCAGCTCCATGACCGGCGCCATCCCCGCAATGCCGGATAATCCTTATTAATCTTCTGTTTTTATGGGTGTTACCGGAATTTTTTCCCGCTCAAGGGCCTTGCGCAATTTCAGGACGGCCAGTTCCTTGGCCTTGGCTTCCACATCCACGGTGATGTCCAGATTTTTCCAGCATTGCGGGAAATCCGCCGGGTCGATGAAGTCGTGATGGGGTCGGCAAGGATCTGATCTCCTCTTGTTCAAAGGACTGGACAGGTGAAACAGCGGCTCGCGGTTCCAGGTGGCTATGGCTTTTTCTGTAGTGTGCCGGATGGTATTACCGTCGGGAAGGCACCGATGGTGGTGGACGTCATAAACCAGCGGAACGCCGGTATGTTGGCACACGGGAAGCAGCTCAGAAGGGGTATATACCCGGTCATCATTTTCAAGGGTCAACCGGGTTTTGATTTTTTCTGGAAGCGTATCGATCACGCCAGCCAGTCGATCAAGGGCGGCGGGTTTATCCCCATAAGCGCCACCGCCATGAATGTTGATCACATCGGCGGCCACCCACTCGGCCACTTCGGCATGGTAGGCCAGCTCTTCTTTGGCTCGTCCCACCACACCAGCGTCAGGCGAGGAAAGTACCAGAAACTGATCCGGATGAAACGACGTCCGGATGTCGTGTTTACGGCTAAACGTGCCGCATTGTATGAAACGATCGATGATCCCCTCGCCCTCCGGCTGCTGCCTCAAATCGTAACCGACCTGGGGATGGGTTTTAACCGGCAGAATCTGGCTGTTGATGCGAAAGGCCCCGATTCCATTGGCTGCGCAGAATTCAAGGGCACGGTAGAGTGCGTCGGCGTTGTCGCTGCAAATGGATGCCAAATGGCCGGACCGCTTGGCCGGTGAAAGGGATTGAAGATACTTGGCCGTGGTACGCCTGAATTTGATCGGCGCCTTTCTGAAAATGCAGCAAAGACCCAAACGAAGCATGGGATCACCTCCTTAATCCAATTCGACCACCGGCCTGGTTTCCTAAAGGCTTTTGGCAAAATATGCTAATGCCGGCGGTAAAAAAGACCGATGATTAATTCAGTACCCAATAAGAGTTTAACCCCTTGAACCAACGTTTAAGTACCAAAAAGGATGTCGCTTACGATGGACGATCTTTCCACCATATTGAAAAAAGTCAACCGGCTGGAACCGATTCCCATGGTCATTCACAAGGTTCTGGCCCTGGCGGATGATCCAGACTCCTCCCTGAAGGATCTGGTGGAGGTGGTTGAGCGTGATCCGGCAATCACCGCCAACCTCCTCAAGACCGTCAACTCCGCCCACATGGGGCTGCCGGTCAAGGTGGATTCCGTACAGCAGGCTGTCTCCATGCTGGGCCTGCAACAGGTGGTTGAGATGGTTCTGTCGCAAAACCTGTCATCCAACCTGAACCGGCCCCAAAAAGGATACGGACTCTCCAAAGGCGACCTGTGGGGCCAAAGCCTAGCCGTTGCCGTGGTTGCCAGGGATCTGGCCCGGCAACGGGACCTGATGAGCCTGCCGGCGATTTACACGGCGGCCCTGCTCAAGGATATCGGTAAAGTCATTTTACATGAATACGTGGCCGACCAGCTCGACGCCATTCAAAACCTCGTCGCGGAAAAAGGACTGAGTTTTGTTGAGGCGGAAAAAGAGGTCCTGGGCATGGATCACACGACACTGGGCGGCATCATTGCCAAACAATGGCAATTCAGCCCGCATATGATCTACATGATCGAAAACCATCACCTGACCAATCCGGCTTCGCGAACCGACCCGGCCACAGCCACCCTCTATATGGCCGATATGATAGCGATGATGGTGGATACCGGCATCGGTGTGGACCGGCTTGCCTACCATGTCTATCAGGATGTGTTCAACGATTTTTTCGCTGACAAAAGCCAGATCAAAGAATTGATGATCACTTACAAAAAGGTCAAACACGATATCAAGGTTTTTTTGGAATCCAGCTGATTCGTCCGTCGTTGACAAGCGGTTATCACGGATTCCCAAGCTCCGGCTAATATCTGTTCTGGAATAGCTGCATCGTTTACAAGTGTTAATATACGTACGCCGCATCGGCTTCTCCTGCGCTGTCATCGTCCTTTAGCCGATGCAACTCACCCCCCAACCGATCTTTAATTGCTAATTTCGATCTGAACATCATCCACAAACCAACCTGGACCAACAGAAGTAAATGATCCTTGGCTGAGTTCGAAACCGATACGAACCGTTCGGCCGGCGTATGCAGAAAGATCCACCATCGCATTGCTCCAGACACCGGATGAGCCACTGTAGGTGTCCAGCGTCTGCCAGTCGGCCCAAACGCCGGTCGCGGTCTGCTGGGAGACCCGCACGTTCAGGGAATCGTAGTTGTCCAGGCTGAACCACTGCCAAAAGCGCAGGTGAATCTCCTCTCCGCTTTCAATGGCCGGCAGCTCAATGGTCGGGCTGACCAAGCGGCTGGTGGTGTTGGGATAGTCGCCGGAGAGCACCGTCCCGGCAACGTTGCTGCCCGAGTAGGCGCTGTTGGGACCCGAGGTGGGTGCGCCCACTTCCCAACTGCCGTTATGCGCCCCCCAGTCACCCATGCCTTCATCAAAGTCAAAACTATATTGGTCGGTTGTACCCAATACCGTTGTTGGACGGATTTCAATGGAGACATCATCCATAAACCAACCGGGGCCAACAGAAGTAAACGATCCTTGGCTGAGTTGAAAACCGATACGAACCGTTCGGCCGGCGTAAGCGGAAAGATCCACCATCGCATTGCTCCAGACACCGGAAGAGCCATTATAGGTGTCCAGCGTCTCCCAGTCGGCCCAAATGCCGGTCGCCGTCTGCTGGGAAACCTGCACGTTCAGGGAATCGTAGTTGTCCAGGCTGAACCACTGCCAGAAACGCAGATGGATTTCCTCTCCGCTTTCAATGGCCGGCAGTTCAATGGTCGGGCTGACCAAGCGGCTGGTGGTGTTGGGATAATCGCCTGAGAGCACCGTCCCGGCAACATTGCTGCCCGAGTGGGCGTTGAAGGGACCCGAGGTGGGCGCACCCACGTCCCAACTGCCATTATGTGCCCCCCAGTCACCCATGCCTTCATCAAAGTCAAAACTATATTGGTCGGTTGTACCCAATACCGTTGTTGGACGGATTTCAATGGAGACATCATCCACAAACCAACCGGGGCCAACAGAAGTAAATGATCCTTGGCTGAGTTGAAAACCGATACGAACCGTTCGGCCGGCGTAAGCGGAAAGATCCACCATCGCGTTACTCCAGACACCGGAAGAACCATTATAGGTGTCCAGTGTCTCCCAGTCGGCCCAAACGTTGGTCGCCGTCTGCTGGGAGACCTGCACGTTCAGGGAATCGTAGTTGTCCAGGCTGAACCACTGCCAGAAACGCAGGTGAACCTCCTCTCCGCTTTCAATGGCCGGTAGTTCAATGGTGGAGCTAATCAAGCGGCTGGTGGTGTTGGGATAGTCGCCTGAGAGCACCGTCCCGGCAGCGTTGCTGCCCGAGTGGGCGTTGAAGGGTCCTGAAGTGGGTGCACCCACCTCCCACACGCCGTTGTCGCTGGACCAGTTGTCCATACCGTCTTCAAAGTCAAACGAGTAAATTTCGCTGTCTGATTCTGTTGCTGTGATGGTGACGCTATCAGCAGAGCTGTCCTGGGAACCGTCGTTGACAACCAGGCTGACCACATAGTTACCGGCTATATCGGCTACAAATGAGGGCGCCTGTGTTGTATCGTCCGTTAATTGGGCCGTGCTGTCCGTGGGAATCGACGTAAAGGACCAGCTGTAGGTCAACGGATCGTCGTTGGGGTCACTGCTGGCGCTGCCATCAAGGTTAACGGTATTACCAACGGTAACGCGTTGGTTGGTTCCGGCATCTGCCACAGGTGCACCGCTACCAATAATGGTGACGTTGATGGAAGTCTCCCCTGATGCCCCGTCGCCATCGGTGGCAGAAAGGGTAATGCGATGGGTTCCCTCTGAAAGGTCGTTTTTCGTAAAGGTTTCACCGGTGCCGATTTGACCGTCGAGATCAGAGGTCCATACCAGGTCATTACCGGTGAGTTCACCGTCCTCATCGTCCACGCCAGTTCCGCTAAAAGCGACATCGTCTCCCAAGTTGTAGGCATCGTTGTTAGCGGGAGATTGGATATTGGCGCTGGGGCTCTGGTTGATTGTTGTATCGGTGGTAAAATGCCAGATATCTGACCAGAGGCTCTGGTTGCCATATTCATCCATCGCTGCCACGCTCCAATAAAAGGTGGTGGACGTAGCAATGTCGTTTCGACGATATCGTGCCTGGGTAATGATGATATCATCAAGAGGGTCGGAGAGATCCTCGTTTTCAGAAATCACCAGATTATATTCGCTTGCGCCCGAAACCGCTTCCCACTGGTTATCAAATGCGTTGCTGGTAACCGTGTCACCATCAAGCGGTAGCGTCAGCACTGGGATGAAATCGTTACAATTGATGGTTCCGGCATCGTTGGTCTGTCCGGCAGTGATGTTGATCCCGGATGCCTGGCCACGATAAAGAATATTTTGATTTGCATCGTAAACCAACACGATAACATCACGCCCTGTACCTGCTGGAATGCCTTCGACCGTACCGGAGCCTGCCGACCAATTCCATGGTCCCCCCTCTTTCAAGAGGGTATCCCCATCGTAAACATGGACCATTATATGATCAATTCCATCGTCTTCAGCGTCCGCCTTGACCGCATACGAAAAGGTGGTCCCATCGCCATTTTGGACAAGGCGCTTTTGAAGAACGATCTTGAAGGCAATATCACCGACTTCGGTGTTGGCGGATGAGTCATCGGACCGGTCAGCGCATCCATAAAAACAAAAAAGCAGCACAATACACACGAACAGCGTGAGTAGTGAATCGATATCCAAGTGGTTTGCCATTATTCTTTTGTTCATGGCTGGTTCCTGTTGAGAATAAAATAGTGGGTAACATCCAACTTAGACAACGGTTGACTCTTCACTCCCACGCTACCGTGAGGTTGCCTGTATCGCTTGTATCGTCTGTTGGGTCGTCACCGTCGCCGCCACCACCACCACTCATGGCCAAGCCGATTGCACCGCCTACCAGGACGATACCGGCAACATACCACCAGACCTTGCTCTTTGAGACTTTTTGCTCCGGGCTCATGTAAACCGTGGGGGGAGAACTATCGACATCGGCTTGGGCATCCACTGCCGGCGGTTGGGTATATGCACTTGAAGGCATTGACAATAGAAAGAAAGAAAACACCAGAAGCGCTGCCAGGAATCGATGAGCTCTTTTCATTTTGCCTCCTGTGTAACCTTACATTGTTAGTGATATTTTCTGAGTAATATGGAATGATTATTGTCCAATGGTCAGAGCCGGGTCAAACGTCCCTGATACTATCGGGCTTTGCTGATTTTCTGTCTCACGCCTGACATTCTGAGATAGATAAGGCGTAAGCTCTCCAAGATTCACTTCACCATCAGCGTTGTAGTCCGCATCACCTTGAAGGCCTTTTTGCAGAAAGTAAGTGAATACACCATGCCCCCCACCCCACCTTTCACTTTCCTGTGAGAACTGGTTGGTGTCTGAAGCGCTGATCACACAGATGCCGTCACCCACTTTAGAAAGACCCTCCAAAGCCGAGCTAATCCGATTATTGAGCAGTACACCTCTACCGGCTCGTCTTGCCATGTCGAAGGATTGGCCCACGCCTCCGGAATGACATGCATCCGCCAGGACGATGACCTTCCTCGCTCTGATGTAACGTCTCAATGCCGTTTCAATATCCCACATGGGAAAAGCCGTTGATGAAATCCTGTCGTACTCCGTATCATATGGTAGCAAGTAATAGTTGCCTTGGGATTCTGGAGATTCCGATGAACCATGGCCGGCGAAATAGACCGTTACCTTGTCTTCTTTTAAGGCTTTTTTGAGCCAGTCGTTCAATAGATACTTTATATTTCTACCCGTTGCCCTCTCGTTGATTAAAAGCTTGACTCGTTCCGGCGCATATTTGCCGCCTTCCGGCGAAATGATCCATTCATAAAGCGCCTGTGCATCTTTATCGGCATAGTGAAGGCGGGAGATTCTTGTATCTTGATATGATGATATCCCAATGATTACCGCCCAGCCAACACCTCGAACACCTGGGCATTTCGCGGGACTGATAGTAAATATCTGCGTGTCCAAGGGTTTGTCGTCCAGGTAGACCATGACCTTCCATGTTCCCGGGAGTGTGGCCGCCGGTTGGTCCCTGATTGATAGGGTGTGCCAGGCGGTAATATGGTCACGCTCGTACCCGGGCCTGGTTTTTAAAAGAAAGTCATTTGAAGTCGCATAGAGTTCACCATCGGGGTTTATCCAATCCCAGCGGAGTTGGTGAGCCCCCTTGATGTTGTGCAGCTTAATGAAAGAAACCGCTTTACCATCCTTTGGAGAAAACTGACTTGTCAGCTTATCAGGTCTGGAATTGACGGTATCCTCAACCACATTTTGTGCTATGCTGTGAGTAACTTCCTCTGAATGAGAAGAAGCGTATCGGCTGTTACTACATGCCTGATGGATAAACGGCAAGAGACAGAAGATAATGAGAATTCTTACATACGACTGCTGCAATGCTGAATGCCGTACGCCGAGTATGCGCATGGCTGTCTCCTTTGGTGTTCATGAGGTATGTGCCAACAAAACGGTATTTCCACTCTGATCTCGGCCATAGCGGTTCCCGAATCAATGCGAATATCATGGCAAACCGGTGCGCATTGCTCTGCATCGATGCATTCAATTGGATACTATAAAAT
>Ga0272444_10004240_pt1 | contig 12688 bp, 10 predicted proteins | sample SSMForm13_FD_201033 | JGI IMG/M metagenome (GOLD analysis project Ga0272444, IMG submission 201033) | Marine sediment archaeal communities from Little Sippewissett salt marsh, Falmouth, MA, United States - SSM-Form-13 | ecosystem: Environmental > Aquatic > Marine > Wetlands > Sediment ...
AGCGATTGCAGGGAACCATCCTTCATGAGCACTGGAGGATCGTGTTCCGCCGACGCTACTTCCGACGGCGGCACCAACTCCAATCCTCGCTTGCTTCCTTCATCGAGTTCTACAACTTCAAGAGACCTCACCAAGGGTACCAAACCAAAGGTCGCACACCTTCTGAGATCTTCTGGGGTGCCGTCCGCGAACAACGTCACGAGGAGGCCTAATGTATCAACACCATTGCGGTACTGGACACTCTAGAACTCCACGCTGACCGATGATACTCAAGGTTGAGTCGATCCTTCGCGACATCGGGAGTGCAGACCTGACCCAGCCCCCCGAGAAACCCGTCCAAGAAGGGTGTTGCGATCTGGACAGATGTTGGCAGGCAGGTCAAGGTGGTGTCGTCGCCAGCAGATCAGATTCATGGTAGGATGGTAAGACAGGTTCTGGGAGGTCAAAATGATACAGACACACGGGAGACACCTTAATCGTTGTCTAGGTTCCCTCATGACCTTGACGGTGCTGTCAATGGCGGGCATCCTGAGCCATGCTTCGTCTTGCTATCACAACATTGTCGTAAGCGGGATTCCCGCAAGCTGCTGTTCCAACGCGAACGGCACTTATCGGCAAATCGGCTACAAGAGCGGATTGCCGTATTGGGGAATCATTTCTGATCAAGAGAAGCCTCCATACATCATCTACTTCTACGCGGGAACGCAAGGCGCATGGGTGATCCAAGACGACGCCGCAGGGCAGGCCCTACTCGAATTCACGTCGAACGATCCCACTCCTCCGAACACACTCCCTACATCTGATCCGAACTGGACATACAAGACCAACTGCGGCTGCAATTCCTATGACCAGGCCGGAATCAGCGTCCAAGGAGGTCAATCAGTAACAGTCGTCCAGCCGTTAACGCTGGGCAGTCTCTCGGTTTCTCCTGTTGCAGCAGGTTCAACGCCAACCTACCAGGTATCAGTAAGTGGAGGTTGCCCACCTTACACGTTCGCGATAAGTGGGGAGCCTGCTTTCATGCTTCTCGATTCCTACGCTGGCTGGCTCAGTCTCAGTCCAACGTGCGACGACATCGGCAGCTACTTGGGCATCACGATCGAGGTGGTGGATTCGGAACAGGCTACGGACTCCATGATGCTCAGCTTGACTGTTCAGGACGAGACACCACCGGCAATCACGCTCAAGGGCCAGCAGACGGTGACAGCAGAGTGCGGCCAGGACTACACTGATCCAGGGGCAGCCGTTACAGATGATTGTTGCCAGGGCAACATCGCTGTTGAGATTGACCATAGCAACGTTGCCACATCAGAAGTTGGAACGTACACCGTGATCTTGTCTGCAACCGACTGCCACGGCAATGTTGCACAAGTCAACCGCAGCGTTGAGGTTCTAGACAGCAATCCGCCGGTAATCACGGTCGATGGGAGTGACCCGGTGTTCGTAGAGTGCGAGTGCGGCGCGAGCTACACATTCGAAGGCGCAGTTGCGGAAGACGAATGCTGCAGTCAGAATCCCAGTATCAGCATCTCGCCTAGCCCCATCAACTCATCGGTTGTTGGAACCCACACGGTGGTTTTCGACGCAACGGACTGCAACAACATCGATGCAGCACAAGAGACACGGACAGTCATCGTACAGGATACCCAGGCGCCGGAAATCGAGCTAATTGGCGAAGATACCGTGGTGATCGAGTGCGGCTCGAACTACGAAGACGAAGGGGCAACCGTGACGGATGCTTGCTGTTGCCAGGATCCAAGTGTGAGTACTGATTCGAGCGAAGTCGATTCATCAACGCTTGGAACCTACACAGTCTACTATGATGCAGTAGACTGTAATGGTTGGGCTGCAACACAACAGACTCGATCGGTCATTGTCCAGGACACAACACCTCCCCTCATCACATGGACAGCCGCGAAGAAGTATGGCGTGGGTTCATGCGCAGACGGTCCCATTGAGGATCAAGTCGATGCGTGGATCGCGTCGCTTCGCGCAAGCGGGGATCTCATCGCGGCAGACTGCAGCACTCCGGCGAATCAACTGGTCTGGAAACACAGGATTAACTGGGGGCAGTCACTTGTCCTGTGCAATGGCATGGGCGTCTACTCGGTCGTGGTGACCGTACGAGATAAGTTCCACAATCCGGCTAACGAAGAAGGGCAGTTCCAGATTTGGGAGGATTCGCCACCCGTTATCAATTTGCAGGGTCAGGATCTCTGGCTCGTCGAAGGGACAGCCAATCCTCTTGTCGTGCTTGGCGATTGGCTTGCAGACCACGCAGATGCTCAGGCAACTGATCTCTGTAGTGACGATGCTGACCTTGTGTGGAGTTGGGAAGTCATCCCTTCGAGTTTAGAAGGTCCCAAGTCATTCGCGTGGATCAAGCCGTTCTTCGGGTACAAGCTTGACTTCGAGTTCGTGGTAAAGAACAGCTGTGAGGTGACGGCGTCTACGACTGCTTCTGTGTACGTAGCGTGGTCGCTGTTCTTGCCAGCACCACCGTAGGTGGTAGTCGTCCTCAAAGAAAGACAGCATCAAGCAGAAGACCCGATAGCGTGAATTGCTACACGGGCTGTCCACAGTTCGTACTCGAAGCACAGATCGCTCCTCACGAGCAACCAGCGAGCAATCTGCTTCCTAAGAGATGAAAGAGATGCGTAGAACGAGGCCTGTGACCTGATCCCCAGAAATCGGTCCAGAAGAAGAACTAGGATCTGGATCAGAGGAAGGAGGCAGGCCACTTGCGTCTCAAGCACGCACGAGGATTCAGGCATTCGCCTTCGTGGGACGTGATTATCTAGACTAGCTCCAGAAGTGAACCGCCCGCAGAGGGTCAGTCAATCACCATCTGTCAATGTACATGGGTGTCCATGTTTGGGCCATGGGACTCCTAGAACGTGTACGTGCTGATCTCGTAGATCTCAATCGTTTCGATCCTCTCGTCTTCACTAATCCAGAGCTCAAACTCGAATGTTGCGCCCGCAGTGATGTCCGACAACATATCACTTGAGCTATTGAGCACAACATCCGACGAATCAAGGAGTCGCGCATGGATGAAGACGGTTCCTAGTTCGCTGCCACTCACGTTTCTGGCACGTCCGGTCAACGTCCATATCCAGCCTGACGTGTCGACGTCATGACTGAGAATGTCTATCTCAGACTCTGACGCAGTGATAATCACACTGATTCCCGACTGCGGTGGACTTGGCTGCGGATCATCAGGCGGCGCTGGCGTCGGATTGACCGGCGCAATTGGCGCGGCAGGGGGGGTCACCTGGACCGAGGAAGACGTGGCATCCGAAGCTCCATTGTTGTCAGTGACGGTCAGGGACACCGTGTAGGAACGCGCCGCTGAGGTCTCGTATGTGTGGGTTGCGGTTGCAGTGTTCGCCCAGCCGCCATCGCCGAATTCCCAATGATAGGTTGCGATCGATCCGTCTGGATCGTGCGAAGGGCTTGCATTGAACGTGACGGTAAGGCCATCGATCGTTGTGGAGAATGCAGCGATGGGGGATTGGTTCGAGTTGAAACAGCCGCCCAGGATGACTGCACAACCCACAACGATCAACGTAGTAATAGCTAATCTCACGTAGCTGGACGCGCTCACTTGGATTCCTCCTTCTCCAGGTGTTGCAGAATCGCCTCAACAACGAGGTAGTTGACGGATCGATCACGCTTCCTCGCAAGCCTGATCAAGCGCTCAACGGGTTGCTGTTGGAGCTTCGCCTGTGGAAAGTAGATGGAGATTGTATGCTGAGATCGGCTTGCAATCATTCAACCTCTCCTCTTTACGCAAAGGATACTATACAACGCGGAATCAAACAATGTGCTGATGACCGTGCTGTAGGAAGCGTGATCGCTCCCAAGACGCCCTGCAAGACGGAGCCTTGGTGGCTACAGGAGGCTAATGAACTCGGCGTTCTGGAAGAACTTTTCTAACTGGGCTTTCAGCTTCTCCGCCTTGGGGAACTTGGACAACTGAAGTGTGTCGCCATCAATACGCAGGTCGATGGCCTTAGGCTTCGTGCGCTTCTTGAGGCCCCTCACCTTGGGCTTGTCCCACTCCTGCAGCGTGTCGCAAAGCTTGAGCAGAGATGCGAGTGGGTGTTTGGCGAAGTCGTACAGCTCGAAATCGCGAACCCCTAGTCTTGCTAGTACAGGTGTCTTCTGCCAGTCTTCCTCGTAGAAATCAATGTTATGCAAAGCGATAGCATGCGCCGCAGCGGCAATCGAACAGTCGAAGAACTCCCTTCTGAAGGAAACCCGCCTACCGAAGAGGAACACAACTGGGTTGTGGAGGGTCTCGTCGTCATAGTGCCGATACATCTCGTCGAGAGCCTTGAGCAACAGTGCCGCACTCGTTAGACCGTGATCGTAGTGAATCGCCTTCTCCTTGCGTTTCGGAACAAATCCATCCTCCGCAAGTTTCTGTGAGAGCCGTTCCGTCAGGTCACCTTGTGCCTGATCAACGTTTCGTAGTACATCGAATGTCGACATGCCGCGACTCAGCCTGTGGATGTTTGTCAGCTGGATATTCTCCCAGTCCCCCGGAAGCCAGTTCTGACCAATGCCCATCTGAAACAGGACTAATGCTCGCCGGAGTGAAGCCTGCTCGTTCGGTCCGTACAGAGCAATTGACGTGCCAACATCGTGGAACAGGGAGGCCAGCTTCCAGCGGAAGATGAATTCGTTCCGTTTCGATCCTCCAGACAGGAGTTCCCACTCTCTATCCCCGATCTCGTTGCTGAGCAGCGTTTGCAGATTAGGGAGTGCACTGTAGAGAGCAAGGCCAAGCAAGTAGACATTTACGAGATGGAAGCGGTGTAGGCGCTGTCCTTTGAAGGCATACTCCTTGCTTGCTTCGACAGTATGCAGAATATCGCCGAAAGCGGACGCGCCGCTCTTCGCATGTTGTGACATGGTGTATGAAACAAGAAGCCGAGCATAGAGAGCCCTTTGCCAGTCCTCCATATCAGAGAAGAAGGCCTTTGCGAGATACTGCAGCCTTGCGTGATCGTCATTTTGCCCAAGTACTTCTCCGAAGAATGCATGATCCTGCCTGATCCGCTGCTTGATGAAGCTGACAACATCCATTGAACACCACCCCTTCACACTACTTGTCTGTCTCCATACTAGGGAAGCCCCTCACAGGCGGAACCGTCGTTGTCTGCATCTAGCTGGAAGACGTCTCCGAACCCTTGAGAAATGCACTGCTCGTAAAAAGCTTGGGCTTCCTCATGAATCGCGAAGTCGCTGCAGTTGAGGTCGGGCCCGCTACAGTTGCATGCGACACCAGCTGCGACGGTCGCTGGATCACGTGCGTCATTCGTGTCTTGATGGTCTTCGTACCGTAGTCCGAGCCCAAGCGCGCGGGCAGTTCTCTCAAGTTCGCGAAGAAGCTCTTCATAACGCACATTTGGCGGACAGGGATACGCGTGTGCAAAGCCGAGAGCGACGAGCATCGCATTGACCATTGCGAAGCCTTGCGCATCCAGATAGACATAGGCAAGCAAGCGGCCGTATCGATCCCAGGATCCAACGTCAAACTCAAGGTAGACTGAACGTCCTTCAACAAGGCTCTTGTTCAAGGCAGATGCGCTCTCCCCGAAGGGTTGCACCGCGATGTTGGGGTGGACCGTCTCTGGAGTGTTGACGCCGATGTAACGCACCCGGACGGCCTGGCCGACTGCAACAGGCGCTCCAGGCACAACATCTGTGACCAGTACGTCGATTGTGTCTCCATCCACAACACTCAACACATCCACCGCTGTCGTTGGTCGTTCGTGTGGAGGTAGTCCCGCGACTGCCAGTCCTACGCCAACAAGCAGCCACCCCAGAACTGCAACTGTCTTCATACCCACCTTCTTGCACATGCCCCCACCTACTTCTGGCTGTGCTTGTCTGTCGTGCACTATCGTAGGGCATCGCACGTATGGTTGTCAGAGAAGGTAGTGAACGTGAGCGTGAGTCTCTTCGGTGTCCACCCACAGACATCAAGGGCAACGTTGGAGCACGGGTGGTGATCTGCAGTATGTTCCAGAGCATCAGTCTGGAATGTCGTTTCTTGTCTCCGGGGATCGCCCCAAAGGACACAGCGTCCCGCAAATGTTCGCTTTAGGGACAAGGCTTACCCATGTTCCGGAAAGGAATTCCGCAGCGACGCTCATTACGTGCACAGGGGAATGACTGCGACTGCAACGAGACCCAGCGCTGCAAAACACAAGAGCTAATGTGGTAAGCGTCAAATTCTTGCTATGCCGGTTGGCAGCTTCAGCGAATTCGCCAAGCGCACGTACAAGCAGCCCAATTAAAGTATGCAAGACCCGCGCCACTTAGATCTGACTTGCTACTAGTGCTTGTGCCCGCTGGCCACGCGCGCGTATCTCAGCCCTTCAGAGCTCAGAGGGAGCAGCACTGGCGGAGCAGTACAGGGGTTACGTCGAGTCGATGCCCGCGCTATACTGCATATATGTGGATAGAAGCTGCACAGGGCGTGCTTGCGCCCAAAGCAATTGAGATTGCATTCCGCATAGCAGACGTCCTCTCCGATGGCGCGCTTGGCCGTCCCCTCAGGAAGCTCCAGCAGTGGCTGAGTGACGGGGAGAACAAGATCATGTTCCGCGAGGCGCTTGAGCGTGCCTTGAATGCCTTGTACCGATCTGGTTTTGCGATTGAAGGTCCAGGTGCGCTTGATGTGAGTCTGCTTCTTCATGAGGAGGTCGTGGAACGACTCTGGAGTCCGTTGCTGGATGATCGCTGCGATGACGCGATTGACATCGAGGCGCTGGTAGACCTCTACAATCAGATAGTCTGGCAAGACTCGGATGGATTCCCAGAATCTCTCAAGGCTCGCCAGCAAGAGGGCATGAGGTTTCTGATCGATGTCTTGTATGACGAGATCCTTTGGAACTTCTCGCATTTCGAACAGCGACTCGCCCAGCACATCCTCCGCGAACTGGGCGGCTACGTTTCCCAAGCGAAGCAGCAGTTCGTGATTCGGCAGTACTTGGAGCAGGAACAGCGATTCATCGCTCGTAGGCAGAGCAAGGATCTTGGCGGAGGACGGTATCTTGATCCCATTCTGGAGCTGCTTGTCGACGAACCGAAACGAGAAGAGGAGTTCCGACAGATCCCATCGGCCATTCCTGCCTGTGAGGTAGCGGGTTGTCGACTTCGGGTGTCTGCGGACATCAATGAACATCTTGTCCGCGGCAGAGACCCGCGAGTAGCCGTTGTCGCCGATTCCGGCTATGGGAAGACTGTCTTGCTCCAGGAGGTCTTCCTTCGTTGCGCAAGAAGCTGGCAGCAAGGGAATCCTGTGCCTTTCCTGTTCACCCCGGATCAAGCAGCTGCTTGTAATGAGGGCACTCTCGCCAGCATTCTCAGCACTCGCCTGACTCCCGCAGAGGACGCCCGGCGGAACACGTACGTTCATGTCAGAGAAGCACAGCGGCGCTCGATGGTCGCCACACTGGAGAGCCGCGGTGATCTCCTATTTCTGTTCGATGCTCTCGACCAAGTGCGAGCAGATCAACAGCTGGTGGGACTCCTCGACCGCGCGGGAATGGCCAACCGGAATCGCATCATTGCGAGCATGCGGCCCGGAGCCTGGAGCATGTCGAAGAAACCGCTAGGAAGCTATGCGCATATTCGCCTGCGTGAGTTTGATCGGAAGATGCGAAGGGAGTTCTTCGGCACGCTCGAGAGGAGCCCCTTACTCAAGCAACTATCAAAGGATCTGCTCGAGATCCCGTACTACGCATTCCAGGTTCGCAGCATTCTTGAGGAGAGCGGAACAGGTCTCGAGCGCATTGAGAACAGATCTGACCTGTTCAATGCGTTCATCCACAGGCTCCCCACGCGGGATCAGGATCTGCGACTCCTTGGTTCGCAGAGTGAATGTGAAGACGCGATTCTCGCAATGCGCTCTCTCGCATTCGAGTCCCTGAAACGCAATCACTTGAACGATGGGATCTCCCGTGATGAAGGGCAACGCCTAATTGGTGACAAGGACCTGCTGAACCTTGAGCGGGTTCAGTTCGTGGTTCGCTACTTGGAAACGGGAAGTAAGTTATTCTTCCGGCACAGATCTATTCAGGAGTATCTAGCAGCTGAAGCACTCCTTCAGTTATGGAGAGAGAGCGGCAATGTGTCCGTTCTTGATCCTTACGTATTCCATCCGAAGTGGGAAGAGCCAATCCGATTTCTCGCAGGACTCATCGAGGATCCCGATCGCCTCGAAGCCTTGATTACGCGATTTCTTGAAGCTGATCCAAGTTTGCCGCTGGTTCTCTATCACGACCACCTTCGGCTTGCCTGCCTGTGCCTCCATGAAGCGACGATGGAGTGTCCGGAAGCTTCAGAAGGTCTGATGAGGCGAATCGAGCAGCTCTTCCTGGGAGATCAGGAAGCCGCGCTTGCGCTTCTGGTCCAATGGGGGAGAAGCCCTGCTCTGAGCCTTCTTGCTGGTCAGTTGAGGGCCGAAAACAAGGGATTGGCGTCGCGATCTGCCTTGGCCTTCGGGAAGATAGGGGCAAGTGATCAGAAGGTTCTTGGTGCGTTGATTGAGGCGCTGAAAGACAAGGCACTGGCGCAGGAAGCTGCCAGGGCGCTGGGTGCGATAGGGGCAAGCGATCAGAAGGTTCTCGACGCGTTGATCGAGGCACTGAAAGCCGAAGACAAGCGATTAGCGTGGCGATCTGCTTCGGCACTAGAGCAGATAGGGGCAAGTGATCAGAAGGTTCTTGGCGCGTTGATCGAGGCACTGAAAGTCGAAGACAAGCGATTGGCGTGGCGGTCTGCCTCGGCGCTGAGGGGAATAGCGGCAAATGATCAGAAGGTTCTTGACGCGTTGGTTGAGGCACTGAAAGACAAGGCCCTGGCGCGCGAAGCTGCCAGGGCTTTGGGTGCGATAGGGTCAAGCGATCAGAAGGTTCTCGACGGGTTGATCGAGACGCTGAATGCCGAAGACCAAGAACTAGCGACGGCATCTGCTTGCTCACTGGTGAAGACGGGGTCAAGTGATCAGAAGGTTCTTGACTCGTTGATCGAGGCGCTGAAAGCCGAAGACAAGCGATTGGCTTGGCGGTCTGCCTCGGTGCTGGGCACGATAGGGTCAAGTGATCAGGAGGTTCTCGACGCGTTGATCGAGGCAGTGAAGACCGAGAATGAGCGGCTATCGCGGAGCGCTGCCAGGGCTCTGGGCGAGATAGGATCAAGTGATCAGAAGGTTCTCGACGCGTTGATTGAGGCGCTGAAAGACAAGGCACTAGCGTGGGAAGCTACCTGGGCACTGAGGGAGATAGGCCCAAGTGATCAGGAGGTTCTCGACGCGTTGATCAAGGCGCTGAAAGCCGAAGACAAGCGATTGGCGTGCCGATCTGCCTCAGCGCTGGGCACGATAGGGGCACACGATCAGAAAGTTCTAAACGCGTTGATCGAGGCACTGAAAGCCAAAGACAGGCGATTGGCACGACGATCTGCCTCGGCGCTGAGGAAGATAAGGTCAAGTGATCAGAAGGTTCTCGAGGCGTTGATCGAGGCGCTGAAAGCTGACGACATGCGATTGGCGTGCCGGACTGCCTCGGCGCTGGGCACGATAGGGTCAAGTGATCAGAAGGTTCTCGACGCGCTAATCGAGGCGGTGCAGGCCGGACACGAGCGGTTATCGCGAAGTGCTGCCTCAGCCCTGGGCACGATAGGGGCAAGTGATCAGAAGGTTCTCGACGCGCTAATCGAGGCGGTGCAGGCCGGACACGAGCGGTTATCGCGAAGTGCTGCCTCAGCCCTGGGCACGATAGGGGCAAGCGATCAGAAGGTTCTCGACGCGCTAGTCGAGGCGGTGCAGGCCGGACACGAGCGGTTATCGCGAAGTGCTGCCTCAGCCTTGGGCGAGATAGGGTCAAGTGATCAGAAGGTCCTCTACGCATTGACTGAGGCACTGAAGGCTGAAGACAGAGGGTTGTCACGGATTGCTTCCTCAGCGTTGGGCAAGATACGGTCGATTGATGAGAAGGCTCTCAGTGCGTTGATCGAGGCGCTGGAAGGCGAAGACCAGGAACTAGCGAGGACAACTGCTTGGTCACTGGGGGAGATAGGGTTACCCGATCAACAGGTTCTCAGTGCGCTGATCGAGGCGCTGAAGGCCGAAGACAAAGAATTGGCCAGGGGAGTTGCCTCGGCACTCGGGAAGATCAGATCAACTAACCAGAGGGTTCTCGATGCGCTAGTAGAAGTGCTTAGACGCGAAGCATGTATTCTGGACTGGGCTGTTCTCAGGATGCTGAGGGGGAGTGTTGCAGGACAGAAGAAATCCGCGGATTCTTCAGTCAAGGGCCTTTTGGAAGAGGGAGATATATCCCTAGAGAGGGCAATTCCCCTGGCTCGAGAGATGCTGGGGGTAGGAGAGAACGATTTCCACGACGCCTTGGTTAAGGAATTGAACAGGGGCAACCAGCGGTTGGCGACCAACGCAATCTCGGCGCTAGAGAAGATAGGGTCAAGTGAGAGCAATGTACTCGAAGCTCTGATCCACGTGGTGAAGTGTGGCGACGAGATGCTGGCCGAGAGTGCAGCCTCCGCTCTAGAGAAGATCGGATCATCTGAGAAGGAGGTTCTGCATGTGCTGGCAGAGGTCACGAGAGCTCAACGAAACGGAGCACCGAGATCTCTGCTCGATACCCTCAAGCGAGTAGACCTACACTGGCGAACTCAAGCCATCCCCGCGCGACTACGCTGCCAGTGATGCTACACGGAACCGGAGCAGCTCAGCCGCCTCCTGACTCCCACTCCCAACTTGGCGTATCGAAGTACTCGTTTACTGCTTCTTGTGTGACGTAGTACTTGAGCCCGAGTTTGAACGCTTGAAGCTTTCCCTTGTTGATTTCCCCTCGGGCCCAAGAACGTCGCCCGCAAAGGCGCGACGCTACGACCCACCATCGATGACGTCGCCCACGAAGCGCAGGATGTCGAAAGGGCACATCCTGCTATCGCGCAGGATGTCGAAAGGGCACATCCTGCTATCGCGCAGGATGTCGAAAGGGCACATCCTGCTATCGCGCAGGATGTCGAAAGGGCACATCCTGCTATCGCGCAGGATGTCGACGAAACACATCCTGGCTATTGCGCAGTTCGATCCTGCTATTGGGGCGACGCTACCATCTGCAATGGCAACATCCAGCCACTGGAGACGGTACGACATACGGTGTATCGTAGGCTTGTGCTGAAGGATCGAAGGAGGCCGGTATGCTTCGCCGTCTTGGAACTGTTCTTTGCCTAGTGCTTCTGCTTGCAGTTTCCCTTTCCGGGTGCCGCAGCAAACCTCTTGGACGATCCGATGCATTCGCAATCGTCGAGCAAGTGGCGGCATCGATTGCCGATTCGCGCGGCGTCAGCACCGAGGTGAGCTCTCTCTATCGCAATGGTCCGTGGTACGAAGCTCATATCCTGGTCGAAGGCGTGCACGACATCACGTTGGTGATCCTCGTCGAGGGCGGAGAGATCCAGGGGATTCGTTGCGCCGATGGGCGGTTGCACACCATGCGCGAATTCGAAGACCTCGACAGCGCCTTGTGTTGGCCGACGGACGCACCCTAGCCCACCCGGCGAGCTGGTTCACTGCACCGCGGCGTTTCGATTGTTTGCCTGATCCATCGACGAACCAGCGGTAGCGCGCTACGAGATTCTCTCCACGAGTCCCGAACCAAGATCGTAGAATGCTCCGAACACTTCCGCCGCCTTCCGGCCAGCAGCATGTGTGACGCAGGGGTGGCTCAACAGCTGCTTTCGCGTGAGATCCACATGGGCTCGAGCTACATCATCGACATCGGAATCCATGCCAACGGCAGCCAACGCGGGAGCGATCAACTCGACGAGGGGACGGATCGCAGCCTCCTCTTCGCTCTCGGCCTCCGCATGATCGTTCGAACCTCTCGCCCAGCGCATCGCTTCGCCCACAGCTCCGCAATCGCTGTGCCCGAGGATGACTACCAGCGGTACGTCAAGATGGGCGATCGCATAGATCAAGCTTCCCTGCGCAATCGGATCCAGTACGTGCCCCGCCGACCGCACGACAAACAGGTCGCCCACACCGGCGTCAAACACAATCTCCGGCGGCACGCGCGAGTCTGAGCATGATAGAACAGCAGCAAGCGGCAATTGTCCGCTGAGCAACCCGGCGCGAGCCGCTTCCGATGTTGCGGTGCGCGTTGGGGTCTCGGCGGCAAACCGCCGGTTCCCCTCAAGCAGCCGCACCCAGGCGTCCGACCCATGCGTCATAGGCTTCCTCTCCCTTCCGATCACAGCTCAACGGTCAGGCGGCAGAAGACGTTCCGATCCTGCAGACAGCACTGGATCCCTGCCCCAAAGAGAAGGTTCCGCCCCACTCGATGCGCCGTTGATCGGCGGTTCGAGTGAGGCGGAATCACACAGTATTCAACTCTTACCCGGTTCTACGGCACCGGCGCCGTCGCCGTTCGGCTCAACCCCTGAAGCTGCTCCACGTTCAACGTGTAGGCTTCATCGACTTCGTTGTCCTCGGCAAACGCTTCATACGCTGCAACGGCACCCGCGATGTAGGCGTCAAGCTGGGTGCTCAGCTCAGCGATGCGTGCGGTTTCCTCGGCAGTCGGCTCTTCGAGTGCCTCCAGCGTCGACAGCTCTCCATCCACCATGGTGGTCTGTTCTTCGT
>Ga0272444_10004242_pt1 | contig 12685 bp, 7 predicted proteins | sample SSMForm13_FD_201033 | JGI IMG/M metagenome (GOLD analysis project Ga0272444, IMG submission 201033) | Marine sediment archaeal communities from Little Sippewissett salt marsh, Falmouth, MA, United States - SSM-Form-13 | ecosystem: Environmental > Aquatic > Marine > Wetlands > Sediment ...
GGACTGTTGCTGGCATCGGCAAGCGAGAAGACCAGCGGGAACACGACCGATGCCAGCAACAGTCCCGTTCCCTTGTCCGCATAACCGGCGGCCCAGAAGCCCACTCCGGCGGCCACCAGAGCCCCCGACCCGGCCAGGCCCGCCAGCGTACGCAGTTTCTGGCCCCTGGCATAGTCGCCCTCGAATCCTCGCGCAACGGATCGCACCATAGCCGCGGGAAAACCGGGCAAGGTGGCTATCACCAGCAGCATGCAGCTCGCCTGTACCCAGCCGTATAGCCCGTAGATCTCCTTGGGTACGAAGTTCGTGAAGCAGATCGTGACGCTGAGCTGAATCGCCGCCACCATGAAGTAATCGACGAGCAGCGCCGACCCGCCCTTGAGCCAGTAACCCAGATCGATGTTCAATCGTTCGGCAAGGCGTTTCACAGCAGCTCCCCGAACAGCGCCTCGAGATCGTCCACGTAGCGCTCGATGTTTAATCTATCCTCTACAAGCCGCCTGCCGCGGGCTCCCAGCGATTCGCACAGCGCATCGTCCGCATCGAGCCTCTGCATCGCATCTGCCAGCGCATCGGCATCCTGCGGCCGCACAAGCAACGCGTGGTTTTCGTGCTCGATACCGTAGCCCTCATCCAGCGGAGCGGTGGCCGATACTATGGTCGCCTTTCCGCGCGCCATGCTGTACAGCAGGCTGATCTGCGCTGCGGTGTAGTCGTTTGGAACGATGGGCAGCACGATGAACCGCGCCCGCTCCACCAGCTCATCCAGCTTTGCGAACGGAAGCGGGCCGCGTATCAGGTTCACTTTTTCGGGCAGGCTCAGTCCTTCGAGATATTCCGGATACGTGACGAGATCGAGCTCGATCCCGGCAGCGCCTGCAGCCTTGCACAGCGTTGCCCAGTCCCTGCGCCGGTCGTTGCCGAACGCCAGAACCGGGCCCTGCGGGCCGGTCGCAGCCGGACGATGCAGCTTCGCATCCACGCCAAAGGGAATGAAGCGCACATCAGCAGCGGCGAGACCGATGCGCTCGGTCAATGCCTGCCGCTCGGGCCGCGAGTAACAGACCACGCGATCCGCCTGCCCAAGCAAACTACGACTGATGCGCTCGGTCAGCCTGCCGGGCCTCTCGGCCAAGCCCGCAACCAGGCCTATGGAACCCGCCACCAGCGGAGTATCGATGCCCAGCCTTCGTTTGATCGCCAACGCTCCAAGGGCCGCGGCATCACCTGTGGCGAACACCAGGTCGGCACTGCGCATACGATCCCTCAACCTCCACGCCTGCGGTACGTTCAGGCCCACGCGCAGACCCTTGGCAGAAAAGGGATCCTCCACAAGCCGCATCCAGAGAAACGATGAGAGGCCGCTGCCGAATCCATCGTCCGTTGTGATGGTCTCCCAGCCGCGCCGCCCCAGCTCGACCGTTCCGTACACGAGCTCATCGGGTGCTGCGCCGTGCTTCACATCGGCCAGCAGTTCGGCTTTTGGCCGGTTGAACAATATCAGCAGCCTAGCCACCCGCCCCCTCGAGCATTTCTTTCAGAATTTCCTCTTCGCGGTCCAGGATCTTTTGCAGATCGTACTCCTGCACGGCCTTGGCGCGCGCAGCCTTTCCGAGCCTGCACGCCAGCTCGCGATCCCCCAGCACCGCCTTCAACTTCTCGGCCAGATCGGCCGCATCCTCTGCCGCAAGCAGCCCGTTCACATCATCATCGATGACGTCCACCGTGCCTGTCACGTTTGTGGCTACGCACGGCAAACCCGCCGCCATGGCCTCTATGAGGCTTTTGGGATGTCCCTCGATGCGGCTCGGCAGGCAGAATACATCCGCTTTGGCCAGCAGTCCGGGAAGCTTCTCATGCGGAACCGTTCCCAACAGCGTGACCTGTACGCCAAGCTCCCCGGCGGCTGCCAGCACTTCAGCTCGACGATCCCCGTCGCCCACGATCAACAGCTCAGCTGTGCCATCGAGCCTGGAGAGTGCACGAACCAACAGCGGCAGATTCTTCTGGCCCACAATGCGGCCCACGTAAATCACCTTGGCCGGACTCCCGGCTATATCGTAATGCTCCTTTGGAGCAAACGCCTGCAGGTCAACCCCGTTGGGCAGCATAGCGACCCTGTCCGCTGACTTGGACTTCAGCACGTGCTGCTCCAACGAGCGGGTCGTCACGAACACCTTGTCCGCGAAAGCCAGGCCCAGCCTCTCTATCGCGCGTACTAGCAGCCCGTATACCGGCCTCCCCTTGATCTTGGCGAACAGAACATAACGGTAGCCGTAGGTCGCGGCGTAGGGGATACGCCAAAGCAGTCTCGCTCCCACGGCCGGAAGCGCGCCGCCTATCTGCATCACGCGCAGCAGCGTGCATTCCCTGAGTTGACGCCGCCTGAACAGCGGCAGCAATGAGCCGTACACCAATCCGTAGGTATTCATCCCGGGGACGAACTCAGTGTTGCCGTAAAACCGATCCCGCTCCTGCCCGTAAGTGAAAACATAGACCTTGTCCGCCAAGCGCGAGTAGCGCTGCAGATACAGATCAACGAAGCGGCTGCGCTGGCCCTCGCGTTCCATAACGGCCAGGCCGTCACCGGAGTTGAGCATCACGCCCAACACCAACGGTCTGCGCGGCACCGCTCGCATTCTCTCGAGAATGATTTCCGCCTGGCGCTTCCACGAGAAGCGCTCCGATATATCCCTTGCAGCCGCATCGCCCATGGCACGGCGCTGTTCAGGATCGCCGAGCAGATCCAGTATAGCGTCTGCCAGTCCATCGGCATCATCCGCCTCCACCAACAATCCTGTCTTGCCGTGGCGCACCAGTTCCTTAAGCCCGCCGACATTGGAGGCGACGACCGGCACGCCCATCTGCATTGCCTCTGCGGCCGCAAGTCCGAAGCCCTCCATCTTTGAAGGCAGCACGAAAACCAGGCACCCCTTGAGCAGCCGGGCCTTGGTGAGCCCGTCCACGCGGCCCATCATCCGCACCCGATCGCTGATGCCCAATCGCCCGGCCAGCTCTGTCAGCCCGGCCTTCAATCCTTCCGACCTCGGTGCATCTCCGGCCAATGCCAGAACGGCCTTTGGCCGTTGCTCGGCCACGCGCGCGAATGCCCGCACCAACACGGGCAGGTTTTTACGCTCGACCATTCCGCCCACGAACAGCACCAGCTCCCGGTCTTCCAGGCCCAGCCTCTTAAGCTGATCTTCCCTGTCGCCGTCCGGTCTCTCCAATTCCGGAACCGCGTTGTGCGCAAAAAACACGCGCTCCGAATCCAACGCATAAGCCTTAATTGCCTGGTCCCTGGAGAACTCGCTCGGCGTCCATATCAGCCGGGCCGCTGCCAGCGACCATCGCGCGATGCGCTTCCGCAATGCCGGTACAGGCTCGACGTGGTGCACGTGCGCCAGTATCGGCGTCCCGGTCAGGGAGGCGATCATCCTGCACGCCGGACCCGTGAAATATGGATCTCCCATGCGCAGCCAGTCCCAGCGCTCACCGCGCATGTACCACAGCCAGAACAGGCCCAAGAAAAAAACCAGGTTTGTGATCAGGGCGCCCAGCCTGAACTGCCGCCTGATGGGAACGCGCACGATGCGCCAGCCCTCGGTCGGCTCTGCAACCGGATTGAATGCCAGCACCACCAACACCCTGCAACCGGCGCCGGCCATGGCTTCCAGGTTTGCGCGGTCGAACGCACCGCCGCCGTAAATGGTCTCGCGGCCAAGGCCGAGCACAGGCGCGCAGATTACGGGACAGTCGGAAGAGGATTCGCTAGGGCCTTGCATAACGGGCCTTCAACAGACCGTAGTACTCCAGCATATCGTCCAGCGATCTCTCGGGATCGAACTTGTCCGACACATATGCCTTGGCGGCTTTGCCCATCAACAGGGCGAGATCCCGATCCGTTGCCAGCTTCACAATCGCCTGCGCAAGCGCGCGGGCATCCGAACGCGGCACAAGCAGGCCTGTCCGTCCGTCGCGCAAGACTTCGGGATTGCCGCCCGTATCGCTGGCGATAACGGCCTTGCCTTGCTGCGCAGATTCCAGCAGCACACGCGACAACGGCTCCTGCCAAACGGAGGGAAGTATCACGGCGCGGCAGTTGCGATACAGGAGGTCCAGCTTGTCGCCCGGTAAGCGGCCCAGCAGGAGCAACCTTCCGCCGTTCGCATCATCCACAGGCCATTCTACGCTTCCCGCTATCGCGATGACGAAGTCCTTCGGCAGGTCCTCCAGCATGTTGGATGCATCGACAACAGTCTGCGCACCCTTGCCGCGGCTGAACCTGCCCACGAAAAGAATGTATTTATCCGCTGTAAGCCCCAGGCCCTTAAGCATCTGCTCGTCGTTTCCGGCGCTGTGTGCATCGGCGGCATCCGGAGGCAGGTTGTAGATCACGCGATGGCTCTTGCCCACGGCTCCCGCTCGTAAACAAATCCTGGCGAGGTTTCTGCCGACAAAGACCGTGCCGTCCGCCACGATCAGGGAAAGGCGCCTCAGCCGCGAATCCCACCACTCGATCCTGCGCGCCATCCTGCGCCTGATTCGTGCGGCCAGCCCCGCGGGCCGGATGTTGTAAGCGGCCTCGTAATCCTTGAGGCAGCCGCGAAACGCCCTGGCCCCGCAGTTCTCCGGCACTTCATCTGCATCGTGCAGGCAGAAGGCCATGGGGCAGATGTAGCGGTAGTCGCGCACCGTAACGAGGCAGGGCAATTTCATCTTCCTGCTCAACCTTATCGATGGAGGCGTTGAAAAAACGTTCTGGGAATGCAGAACCTCCGGTCGAAACGTCTTCAGGATGCGCCCGGCCTTTCGGGCATAGCGCCAATAGAAGAGCGGATTGCCCATCACCCTGGGCGGATGGATGCGCCCCTTGAGTTTGCGCGAGAGCTTCATGCGGCAGACCAGCACGCCGTCCTCGTCTATGCATCCGGGGTTTTGACCGTGCGCCGGGGTCAGCACGATCACGCCCTCACCGCGACCGGCCAGAGCCGTGGCCAGTCTCTGCACCGAGACTTCGGCCCCGCCCGGCACCAGCGGTGGATAGTAATCGGTGAGTATCGCCACTCCGGCATTCCGCCCTGGATGGCCCCAGTGGCCCACTGCATCGGGGTATCCCGCATCGCGGCTGCCTCGATATCGTCCGTAGTTGATGCCGGCCCGCCTCACCGGTGCGTACAGAAGCGACCTGAACTGTTTGCGCACGCCCTCTCGATCGCGCAGTGCATTTACGAACAGCAGGTGGAACCAGTCCCAGGCCGTGCCCACAACGGCATCCAGCATGAGCCTCCCCACGGAGAAGCGCTCCGGCCCTGCGCCTATCAGGCAGCGCGCGTGAGCCTCGTTGTAGAAACGATGGACCAGCTCCCTTGGCGACTCATCGTGCGAGTGGTAGACGCAGGCGTCCGGCCGGTAGGCGACCTTATAGCCCGCAGCGCGAACCACCCTGGCCCACAGCACGTCCTCGCTGTAGGGCAGGGTCTCGTCGAACGGGATCTCGTTCCACACGCTCCGGCGCCAGGCCGCGTTGGCGTTGGAGTAGCCGAGATCGTCATCGTCCTTAACAAAGACCGGCGTCGTGTGATAGCGCCGCTTCAGTCCGCGCCTGTCGAATGGATTCGCTCCGGGCAGCGGCACTGTCTTGCCCACTACGCCCGCGACCTGCTCGTCCTCAAAAGGCTCGGTCAGGTTTTTCAGCCACATGCGGTCGAAGGGATAGGCGTGAGCCGACAGCGCCACGCAGATCGGCGCGCTGCTGGCGCGCACGCCCTCGTTGAGAGCTCGGCCGTACGTGAACTCCTCCGGCTCGATGGATACAAGCCTGCAAGGATAATTACCGACGAGATCAAGCGTGCGGTCGGTTGAACCGGAGTCCACGACCACCACCTCGAAGCCGACATGCTGCTGGCCGTAGATACCGTCCAGGCACCGCTGGATCGCCTTCTCCTCGTTCTTCGTCCTGACTATTACCGCGGCCTGTGGCGGGTCCTTGGGCAAGGCGGGCCGCTCGGGGCTCAGGGCTCGACCTCCCCTGTAACTTGTTCGGCCTGAATCTCAGGGTCCACGGGCTCCGGATCGGGCAACGGCAGCAGCGCCAGCTCGTCCACGTAGATCGTACCGTTGAGCAGGGCGATGTCCGGGTTCTCGAAGCGCCTGATGCGAACCAGCAGCCAGAAGACATCGTCCGGTGCGGTGAACTCGAGAGCTATCGGCATCCATTCGCGGTCCACCGGCCGCACCCTGAAAGATTCGGCGAATATCTCGAAACCCTGCGGGTGCACGACCTCTATACCGATGACATTGCCCGGTGCAAAGCCGTCGCCCCTGATCCAGCCGCTCAACTCGTAGCGCCGGCCTCCTTCAACCGGGACCCGCTGGCTTACGTGAAAGTAGTTTGCCGGTCCGGGATTGAGCCTGATCTGCAGCGACCTGCTGCCTCCTTTGGAGGTCGTCTCGGTCACCTTGACCGGAGAGCCTACCAACTCCTCAACGCGCCAGTCGTGGAACCAGAGGCCGAACTCGTCCTCGAAGCCGGGATTGGCAAACAGGTTCTCGCCGAAGAATTGCGGCACGCCGAGGCCGTCCAGTTCCGCGGCTATGCGCCACGCCTCGGCCGCCTCGACTATACGGTTGCGCTCGAACAGGATATCCGAGAACTCACGATAGAACCTGGCATTGTCCGGCATCACATCGCGCATGTGGAAGAAGCCGCCGGGCACCTCCAACAGGGCGTCGGCAACGCTGCGCACCTCGTCGCGACAGAGCAGGGCCTTGAGGTAGGCGGACTTGGCCCTGGCCAGACGATCCTCATCGCCCATGGCCATGTTCATCTCGCCGAAGTCCAGCAGAATGGGAATACTGGTCGGCCTGACCCACACTGCGGAGGCCATGTATTGCAGCGCCCGCTCCCTGTAATCCTCTGCGCCTTTGTCCGAGAGCCATGCCCTCTCCCACAGCGCCCACGCAGCCCAGCGCAGCGCCGGAGCATTGCCCAGATCCAACCGGGCCGCCTTGACGTACCAGAGAAACGCCATATCCAACAGCATCAGTTTCGGCGATGAACCTTTGGGGATCGGGGCGCCCAAAGCCGCCGCAGCCTGCTCCCGGGAGGGATCGGCGACCACGGCCAACATGTGCAGCGTCTTGGCGTGCATGTAGGCCGCGTTGGGATCCAGCGGGTTCAGCTTCAGGTTGATCCTGCTCAGCTCGCAGATGCGAACCAGCTTCGCCTCATCGATGCCGCCGATCTTGACTTGCTGCGCGGTATCCGACGCCAGCATGCCGGCTATGTCTCCGGCCGCGCCCAACACGGCGCGCACTACGAGCAGCAATGCGATAATGAATCCGATCAAGGCCCGCCGCCTGCGCTTCATCGCGAGCCCCTCGAGCTGCTGCTCCTGTGACGCCGGCGCTTGACTCGGATCTTCTCGGTCTCGATGCGCCTGCTGGCAGCGGCCAGCGTCAGGCCCAACAGGATGTGGAACTGCAGGGCCACCGCCGGATTGCGCCAGGGGAAATCGAAAAGCGCGTGCAGCACGACCGCGGAACAGCCCACCAAGCCGCCGATTGCCAGCGCCCTGGCCAGACGGCTGCGCCGCATGGACATCAACCGCCCAATGGTGACGAAGGCCGCGAACAGGCCGGCTATGCGCGCCAGTACCCCAAGGATGCCCGTCTCGACGCGATCCTCGAGGAACTCGTTGTGCGCATGATCGTAACGCCAGGGGATGTTGTTGGAGCGGAAACGGTAAAAGACCTGCTCGTAGGTCCCGCCTCCGCTGCCCAGCAGCAAAAACTCCTGGTAGGCTGCCGACGTGTTCTTCCATACCGCGAAGCGGCCGGTCTCCTCGGTCATCTCCTCGGGCAGTTGATCGATCCTCTCGGCCAGCGGCTGAGCGCCGATCCAGAAGGCGAAGCCGAGGGTTCCTATGAGCAGCACCGCAACGGCCATGATCGTCGAGCGCCTGGAATGCACCACTCCGAGCCCCACTCCCACGCAAATCAGCGACAGCAGGGCCACGGCTATTCCGGCGCGCGACAGGCTGGCCATAAGTCCGCCCAGGATAAGCAGCCCGCCCACCGCGTGCACGATAACGCGCTCCTGAAGGCCCCATGACCTGTGCGTCTTGGAGTCGCGGGAGCGGATAATCCTGTACACGATCATGCCGAAAGACGCGCCCAGCGCCATCTCCAGCACGGCGGCGAAATGATTGCGACTGATGAAAGTCCCGGTGGCGCTTTCCAGATACGCGACCTTGGGATACCACAGCACGTAGTTATGGCCGCTGAAGCGCTCGCTCATTCCATAGATCGACTGGAAAACGCCGCCCAGGATGAACACCACGAACAGCGCCATGAGCTGATTGCGCTTGGCCACGCCCTTGGCCGCCATCACGAGCACCGCTGCGCACGCCGTGCTCAGCAGAAGCGCGCGTACGGTCTCATCGGGGACTAGCGTGATCGGTGCGAACTTCGACTGAACCCCCACTGCGTAGAGGAACCCTTCGGTGCCGGGCGCAATCAGGCGCAGAAAAAACCGCGGCAGCGGTATCAGTTGCAGCAGGTGTATCGCGGGAATGATGAAGAACGGAACGAACGTGGCGGTGGGTATCTCGAAGGGCGTGGGAGGGAATACCGCCGTGGAGTCCCTGAGCTGGACCGCGCGCAACAGCCACAGCAGCGACAGGCCTATTGCCACGCCGCACACGAGCTGCCACCAAGGGCCCTGCACCGACCCGAAAGGCAGCGGCGCCAGCAAAACCAGGGCGCCCAGCACGTAGACGGTGATCCGGCTGAGCTTCTGCTCGTCCGGCGCGTGCTGCAGCGTTATCAGGGGCTCACGATCAGCCTGGGCCACTCAATCCCCCACAAAATTTGCGGCACCCTTTAACGGGTGAACCATTCGACCGTCCGCCTCAAGCCCTGCTCCAGGTCCACAACGATCTCGAAGTCCAGCAGTTCACCGGCCCTGTCGTTGGACGCCACCGAGTGCTTGATGTCCCCGGGCCGCTCGTCCTCGAACACGGGATCGATCTCGGTATCGAAGATCCCGGACAGGACCTCCAGCAGATCGAGCAGGCTGGTCTTCACACCGGCCGCCACGTTGATCACCTGACCGGCCGCGTTCGGCGCTTCCAGCGCACCGAGGTTGGCCTCGACTACGTTCTGAACGTAGGTGAAGTCCCGCGTCTGCAGCCCGTCACCGTAGATCGTGGGCCGGCCGCCTTCGGCCACAGCGGTGATGAAACGCGGTATCACAGCCGCGTACAGGCTCTCCGGGTCCTGGCGCGGACCGAACACGTTGAAGTAGCGCAGGCAGACGGTCTCGAGTCCGTACAGACTGTGGAACTGCCGCATGTAATGTTCCCCGGTCAGCTTCTGCAGGGCATACGGGCTCAGGGGGATCGTGGGATCGGTCTCACGTTTGGGCAGGCTCGGCAGGTCGCCGTAGACCGAGCTCGAGCTGGCGAACACAACGCGCTGGACACCCTCCTCGCGCGCGGCAAGCAGCAGGTTAAGCGTTCCCGTGATGTTGGATTCGTTGGTGCCCAGCGGATCTTCCACGCTCTTGGGAACCGACGGCACAGCCGCCTGGTGCAGCACGTAGCGTACACCCTTGACGGCCTCGGCCACATCGTCGGCGTTTCTCAGATCGCCGCGAATCACCTCGGCGCCTTCCTGCCAGCCTTCGAGATTCTCCGGTTTGCCTGTCGAGAGATTATCGAAGACCCTTACCCTGCGTCCCCTTTCCACTAGCGTCTGTGCTATGTGGCTTCCGATGAAGCCTGCGGCCCCTGTGACTAGATACATCGGTTATCCTCAACTCGGTAGATCGGCCGGCGGAATCGGGCGATCCTCGGACGAGGATCGGCGGCGCGAGGACCTGCGTCTGCCGCGGGATCGGCCCGGCGTGCCCTCGCTGCTGTGATAGTAGCGATAGTAATAGTAGTAGTAGCGGTAGCCTTCCCCGCGCAGATTGAAGTCGTTGAGCACAGCACCAACCAGATGGCTGCCCACGTCGGTCAGTTGGTTCTTGGCCTTGATCGCCATGTCTATCGTGGTCTTGCCGGTCTTAACGATCAGCACCACGCCGTCCATCATGCGGCTCAGCACCACCGCGTCGGTGACCGCGACAACCGGCGGCGAATCGTAGAGCACTATGTCGAAACGCTCGCTCAGCTTGTCCACGATCTCGTGCATCTTTGGCGAGCCCAGCAGCTCGGACGGATTGGGCGGTATCGGGCCGCACAGCAGCAGCGTGAGGTTCGGCACGCCGGAGTCAACAAGCACGTCCTCGACCTCGGCCTCTCCCACGATCAGGTTGGTCAACCCGAGGTTCTTCTCCAGGCCGAAGGCCCGGTGGATGCGGGGGCGCCTCAGGTCGGAGTCCACCAGGCATACGGTCTTGCCGCTCTGCGCGAAGATGATGCCCAGGTTGATTACGGTGGTGGACTTGCCCTCCTGCGGACCCGCGCTCGTGATCAGCATACGCTGGATCTGCTTGTCCGGAGTGCTGAACGTGATGCTCGTGCGGATCGCGCGCAGGCTCTCGGTGATCGAGCTCTTGGGGTAGCGGTGAGTGAACAGCTCCTCCCTGACGTTGGCGTCGTCGTCCGTATCGAAGCTCGGAATCACGCCGAGGAAAGGCATCTCCAGCCCGCGGTCGATGTCCTCCTGGGTCTTGATCGTGTTGTCCAGGAACTCGAAGAAGAACGCCAGAGAGATGCCGCCCACTATGCCGAGCATGATCGCCAGCATCATGTTCAGCCGGCGCTTGGGCCTGATGTGAGTCTTGGGGCGCTCCGCCCGGTCCACGATGCGCACGTTGTTGGTCTGCAGGTTCTGCGCGATGGAGGTCTCCTTGGCGCGCTGCTGAATCAGCTCCCACAGAACCTGGTTGCTCTTGGCGTCGCGCTCCAGGACCTTGTAGTCGATCTCCTTCTGGATCAGCGCAATGGCCTGGGTCTTGGATTCCTCCAGTGCCAGACCGAGCTCGCTCTCGCGCTGGGCTGCCAGATGGTAATCGGTCTCGATGCTCTTGAGGATGGTCTCGATCTGCGCCCTGAGCTGCCGCTCCACCAGTTCGAGCTTGGCAGAGTTGCGCTCCATCAGCGGATGCTTTTCCTTGTAGCGCTCCGCCAGCTCGCTGCGCTCCCGCTCCAACATATAGCGCTCGGAGATCAGCGACTGAACGAGCGGGTCCTGCATCACCGGTGAAAATGCCAGCAGCGCCTCGCGGCCCTTGTTCCTGGCCTGCCTGGCCTCGTCGAACAGGGTCTCCTTTTCTATGCGCACTCGCTTGGCCTCGGTCAGGGCAAGGGACAGATTGCCCACCTCGTCCAGCACGACGTTCTGCCGGCCCTCGAAGCTGACGATCCCGTGCTTTTCCTTATAGGCCTGAAGCGCATTCTCGGACTGCCTGACCTGCACCCCCATGTCCTCGGTCTCGTCGTCCAGCCAGGTACGCGCCTCCTTGCTGGCATCCAGGCGCCGCTGGAGGTTTTCCTCCTGGTAGGTCTCGACCAGCGCATTGCAGATGCGGGCCGCCTGCTGAGCGTCGGGATGATCGAAATGCACCAGCACGAGCTGGCTGTTGGGCATGGGCTGCACGCCGGTGAGGTTGATAAAACTACGTTCCGGATCGTGCATGCTGGAGAAGAACGGATCGGTGGTCATCAGGTTCAGACGATCGATCACCGCGGCCGCAATGGCCTTGCTGCGGATGATCAGGAACTGCGTCTGGTAGTACTCCTTGTGCTCCCAGTAGTTGTTGCTGCCCAGCGCCACGATCTCCTTGATCGACAGAACGTTGGGCGCCTCGGATTCGATCTGCAGCGTGGCGGTGGCCCGGTAGATCTTGGTCTGCAGCAGGCTGATGACCAGCACCGTGGATACCACGACCACGAAGAACGCGATCACGGTCCAGCGGCGCTTGAATACGATCTTGGCGTATCCTCTCAGGTCCAGACCGCTTCTTCTTAGAGCCACGCCGCCTCCCTACAGCACGCTTCTCGGAACGACCACGATGTCGTCCGGCATCAACGGGAAATCGGGGTCCTTGCCCTTGCTGATGTCCCGCAGGTTAACCTCGTACTTCTGCTGGGTCCCGTCCTGGGTGCGGATGATCTGAACTCGTTTGGTGGCCGCGAGCTGCGAGGGCCCGCCCGCAAGGCTGACGGCCCGCAGCACCGTGAGGCCGTCCGCCCACTTAACGGAACCGGGCTTCTTGACCTCGCCGTAAACGAACACCTCTTCGCCCTTGGGCACGTAGAGGATGTCCCCGCCCTGCAGCTCCAGGTTAAGCGAAACGTCACCCTCGTCCAGCAGCTTGCGGGAATCGATGATGATCGGCTCGGAGATCTCACCTCCCGTCTCCATATCGGGCTGCCTATCGGGATCAGCGACCGTCGGCTGGCCGCCGCGAACCAGGTAGAAGTTCTGGCCTCCCTGCGCCGTTACGCCGCCCGCGCGGCCTATCAGCTCGAGGATCGTGGTCTCGCCCCGAACCTCGTAGTAGCCCGGCTTGGCCACCGCGCCCAGCACGTAGACCTTTTGGGAGTTGTACTCCTTGATCTGGATCTGGAGCTGCGGATTGACCAGGTAATCCTCGCCCAGGTGCCCGACCAGCGATTCCTTGATCTCGTTCACGGTCAGGCCGGATACCTTGATCGGACCGATCATCGGG
>Ga0272444_10004243_pt1 | contig 12682 bp, 9 predicted proteins | sample SSMForm13_FD_201033 | JGI IMG/M metagenome (GOLD analysis project Ga0272444, IMG submission 201033) | Marine sediment archaeal communities from Little Sippewissett salt marsh, Falmouth, MA, United States - SSM-Form-13 | ecosystem: Environmental > Aquatic > Marine > Wetlands > Sediment ...
ATATTATTATTTAATCTTATTACTTTTTCATCTTTAACACAAAGCACGCAACGCTTTCTTCTTGCATCAGGCAGACAACCGTGTTAATAATCTTCGCCGCCGTTTGGGGGTAAACGACCTCGGGCACAGAGGAGGATGGGGAGATGGCAACTTACAATGCGGCCAAGGTTTTTTCGGCCACCAAAGCCAAAGAACGCGAAGAGTTGGGGGAAGTGCTTACCCGTTGGCTTAGCGCCAATCCAGATATCGAAGTCGTCGACACGCAGGTGCGTCAGTCCAGCGACAACGAGTATCACTGCTTGTCGATCATCATCTTCTACAACAAGCCCTGATCAGTTCCGCAATTGCACCGGCAGCGGCACGTTCCAGGCGGCTTCGGCGCCGTCTTGAATCGCCACCGGCACCTGCGCCTGCATTTCCACCATTTGGCAGACGCCTTCGTTGTCTTTCTGGCAAACAAACGCGCGCAGCTTGACGCTCAGCGTGCCCTCGCCTGCAGCGGCGGTGGTGAAGGTCAAGGCATAAGGCAGATCCTTACCCTTACCTTTAAAATTCTGCGGTGCTTCGGCGATGGCCGCTCCGCTGCTTTCGACGGTGACGTTCAGCGGCGCATCCGGCGAAACCTTATGCGTAGCAGGTAATTGGAAGGAAAGATTAAGCGTAACCTGGCTCTCGGGCGGCAGGTTGATTTTCGGTACTTCAATGGCATCGGCAGCCCAGGCAACGACCGCCGCAAAGATGACCAGCAAAAACAAAGCACGTTTCATCGACAACTCCTCCGCAAGGGTAGTATGATGCTTCCTGCCTAATATGAGCATTTATAACGTGTATCGCAACATGCAGGAAAATCGATGCCGCCGGAGATCCGTCCCATCCCCGTCAATCAGCACAAACAATGCGCGCAGGTACTTGCCGAAGCATTCCGTGGTGATCCTTATCTACATAAATTGATGGACTTTTCCGAGAACCAAAGCGACCGGTATTGGCAGGTTCTGTGTAGTATCTTCTTTCTTGCCGACGATGTGGTAATTCTTGGGGCCTACGAACAAGAACGACTAATCGGTGCGGCGATCGGTTTCGACGACACGTTCAACCCGGGCCTGGCGCTCAACTTTCTTTACAACTGGCGGTTGCTGCGCCGCATCGGCTTACACGCTTTGTGGCGTAAGCTGCAACTGCAACGAATCATCAATCCGCAAATCGCTATGACTCAGCCATGCCTGCGCGTATTAAACATCGGCGTGCTACCGGCGTTTCACAAGCGCGGCATCGCCTCCGCCCTGCTCGACGCTTTCGCTCAGGTTGCTTTCGCCCGCGGCATCGACCGGCTGCAGGTCGAAAGCGGCGCAGAAAATCCGGCCAGCGATCTGTATAAGCAATATGGTTTCGAAGTCACGCGTACCTTCAAACTTGAAGGACTGTCGTTCCACGTCATGCAAAAAGGATTAAGCGAATGACCACGGATTTTTCACCGGTCACCGACTTTGTCGAGAACCTCATGCCTTTCGCCCAAACGTTGGGTCTGCAGGTGACCGAGGCCTCCGCCACGCAGGTCAGCCTGCTGCTACCCGACCGGAAATCGAATCACAACCATGTCGGCTTCTCGCATGCCGGCGCACAATACACCCTGGCCGAAATGACCGCCGCTTCAATGTGCAACGCCGCTTTGCTTGACCTGGCCGATCGCTTCGCCTTGTTGATGGCCAAAGGCGTGATTAAATACCTCACTCCGGCCGAGGGCGACATCGTCAGCCTGGCCGAAATGTCACCGGAAATTTCCGCCGATATCCGTCAAAACCTGCTTGCCGAAGGGAAAGTCAAAGTGCCGCAACGTGTGGTGTTACACGATGAAAAAAAGAAATGTATCGCCGAATGTGATTTTTTAGTCTACCTGCGCCTAGGGCAATAAGGCGCGGAAAAAACCGGCGTTTTACGCTTTCGGTCTCTTGATGAGTCTGTTAGGAAGTAAAAGAAAAGGCGTTGCCGACTTCATCGGGGGAACCTTCAACAAAGCAGCGGTGTCAGCCTCAGGTACATAACGAATCACCTTGCGGAGGAAATCATGAAGTCCCGCAATTACTTAGCGATGATCCCTGTCTTTTCCCTCATTCTTTTAATCATGGCCATCGGTGTAACGCTTCCCGAAGTCGACGCCGACACCACGACGCTTAATCGCCTGGGCAAAACCGTAGTCACCGGGCAAATCGACAGCGGCGTCGTCAACCTGTCCGTACACCGCGGGCGCAATGAAAACTGGCCCGAAGACGGCGCGGTGCAACTGTGGTTGGCTGACCTTTCCGGCAAACGCATCGTCTGGGGTTCGATTACCGAAGACGCACGCGAACAAGGCTACTTCAACGCGCGGTTGCCTTACGTCACGCAACCGGGTCGCGATGCGCTGTACGTCGTACACTTTCGCATCGGATCCGGCGACGAAGCCGCGGTCGGCGCGTTCAGCCTGGCCGAAGCGGTCGGTTCACTGCAATTGCAGGTTCTCGGACCGGACACCTTCGAGGCCGGCAGCCGTGGCGCGGTGCGCGTGGTCGCCACCGATCGTTTCAGCGGCGAACCGTTTTCCCGCGCTGACGTTCGCGTCGAGCTGAAAGGCAGCGATAAAAAGCAGGTCGTGTACAACGGCCGCACCGATGAAAACGGCACCTGCAATATTTCGTTCGAAGTGCCGGAAAATCCGCCGGTCGACCCGGCGCTGGTCATCACCGCCAAGCGTCGCGGTCAACTGGCACACATTGACCGCGCGGTGCGCATCAACCACACCGCCAAGATTCTGCTGACCACCGATAAGCCGTTGTATCAGCCGGGGCAAATGATGCACATCCGCGCGCTGGCTTTGCGCACGGCCAATCGCCTGCCGCTGGCGAAAACCAAAGCGTTGATCGAAGTGATGGACGCCAAGGGCAACAAGGTCTTCAAGCGCAAGGTAAAGACCGACGCCTACGGCATCACTTCCGCCGTGTTCACCCTGGCCAATGAAGTGAACATGGGCAATTACAAAATCAAAGCAACCATCGACGATTTCACTGCGGAGAAAACCGTCGAGGTCAAACACTACGTGCTGCCTAAATTCAAAGTGACGGTAAAAACCGACCGCGCATGGTACCTGCCCGGCGGGCAGATCAGTGGCACAATCAACGCCACCTATATTTTCGGCAAGCCGGTGAAAAACGGTGAAGTCGAAATCGAAGGACTGGCCAGCATCGTCGGCACCGAAACCTTCGCCACGTTGCAAGGCCGCACCGACGCCGACGGCAATTTCAAATTCGATCTCCAACTTCCTGAAACGCTGGTCGGTCGCCAGGTTGATCAGGGATTGGCGCGAGTGCAATTGCACGCGACGGTCACCGGTCCCGCCGGTCACACGCAGGAAGCGTTGCGCAGTTACCCGATCGCCAAAGCGCCGTTGGTCATCCGTGTGCTGCCGGAAAGCGGCATGCTGGTGCCCGGTGTGAAAAACCTGATTTACATGATGGTCACCAGCCCCGACGGCAAGCCGGTGCAGGCCAAGGTCTACGCGCAATCCGGCGATCGCATCGGCGACGACGAGTGGTGGAATCAAAACGATGTTTCTTCCACCGATGAGTTGGGCCTGGCTGTTTTCGAATTGAAGGTACCCGAACGCAACATGACCCTGACCTTCGGTGCGCGCGATGACGCCGGCAACGTGGTTGCGTCCACGGTCAAATTGGGAGTGCAACGCAAACCGATGTCGCTTCTGCTGCGCACCGACCAACCGACCTACCGCCTCGGCGACGTCATACGTGTCACCGCTCTGACCGCGAAAGCGCCGACCAAGTCGGTGTTCGTCGACCTGGTGCGCAACCAACAGACATTGCTGACCACCGTCGCCGAAATCAAAGACGGCGTGGCCGAAGTGGAAATCCCGGTCAGCGAAGAGATGGTCGGCGGCGTAGTCGTCACCGCTTACAGCCTACTGCCGGCGGGCAACGCGGTGCGCGACTCGCGCGTGGTCTACATTCATCCGGAATCCGATCTGAACATCAGCATCAAACCTGAAAAGAAAATCTACCGCCCCGGCGAAGACGCAACGATCAACTTCGAGGTGACCGACAACAACGGACACCCGGTGGCTTCGGCCCTCGGCCTGACCATCGTCGACGAAGCCGTCTTTGCCCTGCAGGATATGCAACCGGGTCTGGAAAAAGTGTTCTTCACTCTTGAGCGTGAATTGATGAAACCGCGTTACGAGTTCCATTCGTTCACGCCCGACCACATTGTGCTCGATCCGCACGACGATCCGGTAAAGCGGCGCGGTTGGACGGCAATGCTTTCGGCCGTGGAGCCGGCGCTGTCGATTCCGATCGCCGAACGTCGAGCAGCCGATGAAGAACAGGAAATCCGCGCCCACATCGAAAAGCAGGTCCGTCGCGACATGAAACGGATCGGCAAACAACTGGCCAAGGCCGACGGCGACTTGAACAAAGTCGATAAAAAGTTGCTGCTCGACCCCTGGGGTACGCCCTACCGCGTCTCGCATTGGGAAACACAGGTCTATCGTATGACCACGGCAGGCCCCGACCGCATCTGGCGCAACGCCGACGACATCACCGTCGCTAACCAGACAGTGTTGAAAGAAATGGAAAAGAAACGTCGCTGGAAAATGCGGCGTGCCGGCAATGCCTTTGGCGGCGCGGGGGGCGCTATGGATCGGATGCTGATGGATGAAGAAGCCGAAGGCGCGTTCCCTCCGCCGGCAGCAGCAGCGCAAACGCGCAGTGAAGTAACCGGCATCGACGACGGAATAGGCGCCGCGCCGGTGCGTGTGCGCGAATACTTCCCGGAAACGCTTTACGTCAACCCGGCATTGATAACCGATGGACGCGGCAAAGCGGGCATCACGTTGCAAATGGCCGACTCGATCACCACCTGGCGTATCGCCGCGCAGGCGGTCAGCCGCGACGGTCTCCTAGGCAGCGCCACCGGGCCGGTGGTCGTCTTCCAGGATTTCTTCGTCGACATCGACTTCCCTGTCGCCCTGACCCGCAACGATGTGGTCAAGGTGCCGATCGCTTTGTACAACTACCTGCCGAACAAACAAAAAGTGAAACTCAAAATCGAGCAGGAAGACTGGTTCGAGTTGGTCGAAGGCGATTACGAACGCAACATCAAACTCGACGCGAACGAAGTCAAAGCCGAGTACATTCACATCAAGGCGACCAAGGTCGGGCAGCATAACCTGACCGTCTACGCCTACGGCTCCAAGCAAAGCGACGCGATCAAGCGTTCGGTGCGCGTCGAGCCCGACGGCATGCTCTTTGAGCAGAACTTCTCCAACCCACTCAAAGCCGAAGCCAAGCATACGGTTCTCTTCCCCGCTCAGGGGATCGAAGGCGCCAACCAACTGTTCGTCAAAGTTTACCCCGGTCTGATGAGCCAGGTCGTCGAAGGACTCGACAGCATCTTCCGGATGCCTTCGGGCTGCTTCGAGCAAACCAGCTCGACCACCTACCCCAACGTGATGGTGCTCGATTACATGAAGGCGACCCAGCAGGTCACGCCGGAAATTCAGATGAAAGCGGAAGGTTTCATCAACCAGGGTTACCAGCGCCTGTTGACCTTCGAAGTGAACGGCGGCGGATTCGAATGGTTCGGCCGCGCCCCGGCTCACATCATCCTCACCGCTTACGGCCTGATGGAATTCTACGACATGAGCCAGGTCTACGAGGTCGACCCGGCGGTGATCAAACGCACACAGAAATGGTTGGCCGATCAGCAACAGAACGACGGTTCATGGAAACCGAATCAACAATTCCTCGACCGCGTCGCCGCCGCTTTCGCCAAAGATGTGCAGCGCAACACCGCCTACGTCGCCTGGGCGCTGGCCCGCACCGGTTACGAAGGCAAAGCGCTCGATAAAGGCATCAGCTACCTGGAAAAGCATCACAAGGAAGCCAAAGACGCCTACACCCTGGCGTTGATTGCCAACGCGCTCGGATACGCCAAACCCAACAGCCCGGCGCTCGACCAGGTCTTCAAGCGCCTCGATGACATGCGCAAGGACGAGGACGAGGTTTCCTATTGGCCGGTCGAAGGCGCAACGGCCGTCAATTCGCGCGGGAAGAGCGCATCGATTGAAACCACCGCGTTGGTTGCGCAGGCACTGATCAAAACAAAACGTCAGGCCGATGTGGTCAACCGCATCGTCACCTACCTGATTCGCAGCAAAGACACCTTCGGCACCTACTATTCGACCCAGGCCACCGTTTGGGCGATGCAGGTAATGCTGATGGTCGCCCGCGGCGGCGGCAGCGAAGCCGACGGCGATGTTCAGGTGTTGGTCAACGGCGAGTTGGCCGGCGGGTTCCGCATCACTCCGGAAAACAGCGATGTCATGCGGCTGATCGACGCCACCCACCTGGCGAAAGTCGGCAACAACGAAGTCACCATTAACTTCGCCGGCACGGGTTCGGCGATGTACCAGGTGGTCGGACGCCACTACATACCCTGGAAGCTGATCAAACCGCGTCCGCAAGCGGAGCCGATCACCATCGATGTGCAGTACGAGAAGACGCAGTTGTCGGTGAACGAAGAAGTGACTTGCACCGTCAAGGTCACCAACAACATGCCCGGCGATTTCGGCATGGTCGTGGTCGACATCGGCGTGCCGCCGGGTTTCGCACCCGATCGCGATTCGCTGACCAAGCTGGTCGACGACAAAAAGGTGAGCAAGTTCTCGACCACCGCGCGACAGATCACCTTCTACCTCGACGAGTTGAAAAAAGGCGAGCCGCTGACGCTCGTGTTCAAACTGAAAGCGGTTCTCGCCATGCATGCGGTCGCGCCGCAATCAAGGATCTACAACTACTATGACCCATCGACCGAAGCGATCGCCCCGCCGATCGAGCTGCGGGTACAGTGATTGCCGGTCTGAGCAGGCAAAAGGGCGGGAGGTTGGTCCCTCTCGCCCTGATTTTATAATCTCGCTTTTTTGGATTACGACTTGTGCCGAACCCGCTCCAACCAGCGGTAAGCACGATAACCGATCGTCGGTTTTTCGCCGATAGCGTTGTGCGGGCACGATTCATGGCAGCAAAAGCATTCGATGCAAACCTTGTAGTCGATTACCGCGGCTTGTTCGCCCATGGTGATCGCGCCGACCGGGCACATTTTTTCGCAGGCGCCGCAGACTTTGCATTGCTCGACCAGAATCTTCGGCCGGATGTGATACAGCCGGTAAAATAGGCCAACCATGAAAGCGGGCGGATTGGAAAACGAACGCGGTGGCAATTCGAAAGAAACACGCACCTGCTCGATCGGCGGGCCATCAATTGTAATCTTATTGATATCGCCCTCGCCGACACCCTGCTCGGCGGCCATGCGCACGTGCGGCACCTTCATCTTGGCGTAGTCCACGCAATGCATTGCGACGGTGTCCAACGCCACCGCGTCGGTCGACGCCAGCAACAGGCCCAATTGTTTCGGATTGCCCTCACCCGGCCCGCGCCCTTCCATGCCGATGATTCCGTCCATCACCGTCAACTCGGGGATCCGCAGGCGAAAGATATCGACCAGGCTTTCGGAAAACGGTTCGAGCTTGGTCAAGTGATGACTGCGTTTGCGGTCGCGGCTGGAAATGACGCCGAACCAGTTTTTAATCGCGCCGGTGTACAGCGCCTGAATGTGCGATTTCAGTTTGGGCGCATTGATCACGACATCGGCGTCGAGCACCTCGTTGGCCGCCAGCAGGCTGCGCAACTTGTAAGCGTTGACGATTTCCACTTCGCGATAGCCGCCTTTATTGAACGGGGCGATGCGTACGTTCTCTTCGCGGCAGACCTCGGCATTGCCGCTAACTTCAAACGCTTTTTCGGGATTCTCGGAAAGCTGCATGCCGGGCTGATCGCCAACCGCAATTTCCGCAGCGCCGGCCTGTTTGCACAATCGAACAAGTGCCCTCGTGATTTCCGGATGCGTGCACACGACTTTTTCCGGCGGCACCGCGTTAAGCAGGTTGATTTTGATCAGCACCTTTTTCCCGCCGACCAACGCCGGCAAATCGCATATCGCGCCGACCGCCTCAGCCATGGCTGCCTGCACCTGCTCGCTGCGGTATTCGGCGCATTGACGTATCGCAACTTTGCTGCCCATTTTTTCTCCAATCATTTGAAGGCACAACTATTGGCGGATTTACCGATTAAGGTCAAGGTAAGCATAATAGGCAGAAAACGAATACGAGCAAATGTTCATATTTATTGACATCACATATCAAGACCGGGTAAAGCTGATTTTTGAACTTGCTGGGGAGAGCGACCATGAAATTAAAATCCATAATTTTAATCGCTGTGGCGATTTTATTGTTTGCCGCGCCGGCGATGGCGCAGTTCTGCAGCGTTGGTTGGAACGCCAATCGCGCGCCGTTTACCGATTCGCGTTTCCGCTTCGGCGGCGGCAGCTATCAGGGTAAAGTCGTTATCTTCGGCGGCATGAGCACCTACGGCACCGAACGCGGCGACACGCAAATCTACGACGCCAACACCAACATCTGGTCGACCGGGGCCGACATGCCCGCGGCGAAAACCAACTTCGGCTACGCCATCGTCGACGGTATTGCCTACGCCATTGCCGGTTACTCGGAAGAATCATACCTGTCCAGTTCGTACGCCTACGACATCCTGGCCGATTCGTGGAGCACGATTGCCGACTACCCGTTGGAAGCGGCCGGCATCATGTGCAGCGACGGCGGCGACGGCAATCTCTATTGCTTCGGCGGCAACAATGAGGACGGCGGTATTAAAGCCGGTTACATGTATGACCCCTACGAAAACACCTGGACGCCGATTCGCAACATGCTCAACTGGATGCTCTACGGCGCGGCGACCTACATGAACGGGAGAATCTACGTGATGGGCGGCTGGCAGCACGCCGGCATGTTTTATTACAAAGTTGCCGACAACGTGTGGTCCTACACCAACCCACCCTACGACAACCGCACCGGCCCGGTGATGATCGCTGCCGGCGAGGTGCTTTGGTTGACCAGCGGCGGCTACCAATGGGAAGCGCTGGCGCTGTTCGACTTTCACTGGGACATCGACGAAAAGTGGTTGTTGGCCGACACCGAAATCGTCAAGCCACGTATCTATGCCATCGGTGGATACGTGCCCGGTCGAGGCATTTACGTGATGGGCGGCGCCGACACCGATAGCTTCACCACCACCTCGAACCAGTTGTGGCAGATGTGCGCGCCCTACTTCGAGATGACCGATCAGGTCGTGACCGCACCCGGCGACGATATCGTCGTGTATGGGTTAGATTTCGCCGCCGATGCGGAAGCCTATCTATATGACGACGCCGAAGAAGATTTCGACCTGGAGGAGCAAGTAGCGATCGACTCCACGGAAATCGACGGCACTGTGCCGGCTGATCTGGCCGAAGGGTTGTACGGCTTGGCTGTTGCCGGCGACGACCAACGTTTGTTCATGCAACCGGATGCGGTGTTGGTCAAGGCGTGCGACGCCGAAGAATCAGCCGTCGACACCAGCGCTGCCGACACCGGTTACACCGCGGCCTCCGCCGATGTGGCAATGGTCCAGGGTTACCCTCTGCCGAGCGACCCTGCGCGCCTATTGGCGGTGCGCTACCGCACCTTTGCCGATTACGGTCTGCGTAACCCGATGCGCCTGGTCGTGTATTACGATTCAAGCGCCAAAAGCCAGCCGACGACGACCACACCGGTTTATCGTTCCGATCCGCTGACGCTGGGCGGCTCCGATCGCTGGCACACGATTTTCCTGCACGAAGACAGCGAATTGCAGGATCTGGTTTTCGCAGGCGGCGAGTTCTTTGTCGGCTTTGAATCCACCACCGCCGAGGAAGGCCCCTACCTCGCTTTCGACGAACAGGCCAGTCCCGACGACAATGCCTGGTTCTACGGTGGCACCTGGTCCGCGCAAACAGGTGGTTTTTTAATTCGTCCGACGTTGGAAGCGGTTTGCCAAATCGGCGGCTCAGCCTATTCGGCCGGCCAACTTAACCCGGCCAACACCTGCGAAATGTGCTATCCGGAGACCAGCCTTACGTCCTGGACACCTCTGGCCGACGGCATCGCCTGTGATGACGGATTGTTCTGCAACGGCGAAGATTCCTGTGAAAGCGGCCAATGCGACGACCACACCGGAGATCCCTGCGCCGAAGATGAAACCTGCGTCGAAGACTCCGACGAATGCGTGCCGACCGCCGACGACGATACGGTCGTCGACGACGACACCGTGATCGACGACGACACCATTGCTGACGACGACACCGCGCCGGACAATGACGATGACAACGACGACACCGCACCAATCGGCGACGATGATGACGACGACGCAATCGCAAACGATGATGACGATGACGATGATGGCTGCGGCTGTTAGACGATTGAGTGAAACGAAATCCCGCCAAAGGCGGGACGACGACAATGGGTCATGTGGTTGTTGAATCAACCTAATTGAGAACGCAATTCAACAACGAAACAGCGCTACCTTCTCATTGACGGATCGCCCCGTCCCTGCTATAAAGTCCGTCCTTATTCGGAAACCCGAAAAACCACAGGAATGAATAGATTTACCGGTAATTCATCTTACCCAGGCAGCCTTGGAGGATAAGCAATGAAAGAGGTTTGGATTGTAGGTGCGGCACGTACTCCTTTTGGTTCGTTCAACGGCGCATTGTCGACTATTCCGGCCAGTGATTTGGGCGCTACCGCCATTCGCGAAGCGATCAAACGCAGCGGCGTCAAAGACGACGACATCGACGAAGTGATCATGGGCTGCGTATTGCCTGGCGGTCAGGGACAGGCCCCGGCCCGTATGGCGATGATCAAAGCCGGTCTGCCGGCTAAAGTGGCGGCCATGACGGTCAACAAAGTCTGTGGCAGCGGTTTGAAATCAGTCGGACTGGCGGTGCAGGCGATCATGTGCGGCGACGCCGACGTTATCGTTGCCGGCGGCATGGAAAGCATGAGCCTCGGCCCGCACGTGCTGCAAAAATCGCGGCAGGGTTACCGCATGGGCAACGTCGTTGCCGAAGATCTGATGATCAAAGACGGTTTGTGGGACAGCTACAACAACTGCCACATGGGCAACTTTGCCGATAAAACCGCCGAGAAATACGGTTACACCCGCGAGCAGCTCGACGAGTTCACGGTTGAATCGTACAAGAAAACACTGAAAGCGCAGGAAGAAGGCGTGTTCGACTGGGAAATCGTGCCGGTCGAGGTGCCGCAGCGTAAAGGCGATCCGATCGTCGTCGACAAAGACGAGGAACCGGGCCGTGTCAAATTCGATAAAATTCCGAAACTTCGCCCCGCCTTCAACAAAGACGGCAAAATCACCGCAGCCAACGCTTCGTCGATCAACGACGGCGCTGGTGCGGTCATCGTCGCTTCAGCGGAAAAGGCCAAGGAACTGGGCTTGAAGCCGCTGGCAAAATTCATCGCCCAGGCCACAGCCAGCCTCGAGCCGAACTGGTTCACCCTGGCACCGATCGACTCGATCAAAAACGTGTTGAAAAAAGCCGACATGTCCACCGAAGACATCGACCTCTGGGAAATCAACGAAGCCTTCTCGGTGGTTTCTCTGCTGACCAACGACGAGTTGAAACTCGACCCGGCCAAGGTCGACATCTACGGCGGCGCAGTCGCCGTCGGCCATCCGATCGGTGTTTCCGGCACCCGCGTGCTGATTTCGCTGATCAACGGCCTCAAGCGCACCAAGGGCAAAATCGGCTGCACCAGCCTTTGCATCGGCGGCGGTGAAGCCATCGCGATGATCATCGAAAACTTGGAATAGGGAGGAAACGATGGTCTACAAAAATATCCGGTTCGAGTTGGCCGACGGCGTGGCCGTGATCACCATCGACCGCCCCAAAGCACTCAACGCGCTCAACAGCGCAACGCTGAAGGAGCTGACTCACGCTTTTGACAAAGCGACCAAAGATAAAAAAGTGCGTGCGGTCGTACTGACCGGCGGCGGTGAAAAAGCCTTCGTCGCGGGCGCCGACATCAGCGAGATGGTCCGCTTCACGCCGGTCAAGGCCGAAGCCTTCGCCAAGCTGGGTCAGGAAGTGTTGCTGTCGATCGAAAACTGCCCCAAGCCGGTGATCGCCGCGGTCAACGGTTTCGCCCTCGGCGGCGGCACCGAAATTTCCATGGCTTGCGATTTCATCTATGCCTCGACCAAAGCCAAATTCGGTCAACCGGAAATCACCCTGGGCATCATCCCCGGCTTCGGCGGCACGCAGCGCCTGCCCCGACTGGTCGGCAAGGCAATGGCCAAGGAACTGGTGCTGACCGGCGGCATGATCGGCGCCGACGAAGCGCTGCGTATCGGCTTGGTTAACAAGGTTTTCGAACCGGACCAACTGCTCGACGCAGCAAAAAAGACGGCGGCAAAAATCGCCGGCTTCGGCCAAGTCGCAGTGAAAGCGTCGATCGATGCAATCAACAAGGGCCTCGACGTCGATCTGGACAACGCGTTGTTCATCGAGCGCCAGGCCTTCGCCATTCTTTGTTCGACCAAGGATCAGAAGGAAGGCATGAAGGCATTTCTGGAAAAACGCAAAGCGGAGTTTAAAGACAGGTAACCGATTTGGAGGCAATAAATCACATTTTATCGCTATATATCAATTGGTTATAATGCATAGCTAAAGTAAATACTAATTATATTAC
>Ga0272444_10004244_pt1 | contig 12682 bp, 12 predicted proteins | sample SSMForm13_FD_201033 | JGI IMG/M metagenome (GOLD analysis project Ga0272444, IMG submission 201033) | Marine sediment archaeal communities from Little Sippewissett salt marsh, Falmouth, MA, United States - SSM-Form-13 | ecosystem: Environmental > Aquatic > Marine > Wetlands > Sediment ...
TATAAATCATTTGTGAACATCACATTATTGCCTACTCCAGAGGTCCAATAGGTCCAATTGAAGTAATCGGTAAGATTGAATGATTTCTTAACATCTTCAGAACACCATTCTGCAATTTTGAACTCAAGAATCGGAGATGCTGTTGTTTGGGGACAGGCTATTTCCATATGCGAAATGTTTAATGGTCTTATTGGTCCGAGTAATCCACTAGAATTGTCTCCAATAACATCCATTCTCCCAGAATAGTATAAATTGGTGTTCTGGTACTGTTCAGATAGGCTAGGGACTGGAACCAATAAAAAAATGAAAAACAATCCAAGTAGCACTCCCTTTTTCAACATACCACGTCTGCTAGTATTGATGGATTTAAGATATAAACATTGCTCATGCTACTCTTCCTTCATGTATTCATATTCAATAGAACAATGTACTAGGATCCCCTGGTCTTTGTAAACCATTAGGCTTGGGAACGGATCAGGAAATATTATGTGGTAGGGTTTTCCTCCATTGCATTCTGCATGTACCTTGATTGAAAAATTGGAAGGTAAAAATTCTTCAGAGGAGGTATCAATATTTGTTTCAAGATAGAGCGTAGTGGGTGTGGGCTTAGGTCCATCTTCAATGGATTGATTTCCAATATGGATCGATGCAGTGACCTCATCCGGACTGGAACCCTCATCACTTTCCGCATGTTGTTGATCGCTGTCCTGGCAGTTGATAGTAATACTTATTTTTGCTAGCCTATTCACTGGAATGCTCACATCAATATTGGATTCCACAATGTATGGTTCGGAATCGGATGAGTTCCAGTTTGATTCCAACCAAGTTACATTTCCCTGGATCGAACCAAAGGATTTCACATAACTTGGTATATTGGCCTCTGGATTTGTTGAACCTTCTTTCTCGCCGACACAGCCGCATATTAACATGCTCAAGCACACCAGCACGAATGATATTTTTACTATTTGCTTCAATATATCACCAGATGCAATATGCGTGCACAAGGGTATTAACGAGTTTGGAATTGTCCTTTGTATGGTATATAATATCTGTGGTAACTCGTTTTGTAATAATAAAAAAAGCACCCCAGAGCGGAAGTGCATCCCAAAATAAAAAAAATAAGGGGGGAGGAGAGTAAGGTAAACATTATCTTCAACAAGGGAGTTATTTATAACGATTTCTGAATCCGGTTGTTTACCTAATGCCCAAGGCAAGGGTTTATAAATTCCAAGGTTGTTTACCTAGTTAATGACCAAACTCTTTGTGCCAGAAAGAAAATTGAAGGATGTCATCCTATCACAACTTCGAGACGAGGAATTATCCATCAGTGGCATGAAAAGAATGCTTGATGAAAAAGGGTTCAAATATCACAAGCTGCACCTTGCAGGATATCTTCAGGCATTGAAGGACCTGGGAATATTGAAAGAGAAGAACATTCCACCATCAAAGGTATATTCAGTTGCAACCAGCAGAGATAGGAACCTGTACGAATATATTGGCGAGGAGGTCAGGTCTGTAAAGGGAGATACAGGAGATGCGCGGGACTGCACTTGCTACGTGCTCCAAAAATTGTTCCAGCGCCCCATTTTCATGGAGGAGTTGAGAGAGTGCGGCTTCAATCAAGAGCCTCCAAGCGCAAACCAGGTCAAGGGAGAGGAGAGAAGGGAAGCCAGGAGGTACCTGTCCCGCTCCAATTTCTGGCTCCCATATAATGACCCGGCATACATGATCAAGGAAGGAAAGGACGCAGATTACGATGGAGTCATGAGAAAGGTTCTTCTCTCAAGGTTCTCAATGCAGGATCTTGTGCATTCCACAAAACAGCTCAAATTGGATTAGGTGTAGAAATGGGTTCGATGCTAGCATTGTTCGATGGTTCGCCTTCAAGCCTGAAGGCAGTGGAAAAAGCCAGGACCTTGTTAAAGGATGATGACATGCTTATTGTCCTATCTGTAATTCCAACAGCACATATCGAAGCAATGGAAGATGTGGACCTGGGTGACGAGATAACCCCTATAGTGAAGGCCCTGGAGGACCTCATCCTGCAGTATACAAATGAAAGTATTAATGCAAATGGGATAGTACGTTACGGGGATGTTTTATCCGAGATAGTGCAGGTGGTGGAGGAGAATGACTGCGAGCTGATAGCCATTGGAGCAGAACCCAACACGAGACTGGCCAAGTTCCAGGTAGGCGACCTTCCAGCCCTCATATGCAAAAAACTATCCATTCCAGTGCTTCTTGTACGATAGTTTTAAATCCAATAGAATTACTGTTTGATTTCGTGATCACGCTCATTGGAATAGGTCATGTGTTCGATATTTCACAGCAGGTCCGCAATGTGATACTTGAAACAAAGCCGCAGGCGGTCTGTGTTGAACTGGACAAGTACAGGTACATGGCACTGTCTGCCAAGACCCAAGGAACCGATTCTCCCTTCATTTATCAATTACTGGCCAGGTTCCAGAAGAGAATTGCAGGTCAGTATGGGGTGGCTGTGGGAAATGAAATGCTGACAGCCACGGACACGGCAAGGATGATCGGTGCAAAGGTGTACCTCATCGATATGGATGCCCAGCAGTTATTCAAGAAGATGTGGCACTCAATGTCCTTCTTGTCAAAGCTCAAGTTCTTCTTTGGCAGTATCACCAGCCTGTTCATTTCCAAGAAAAGGGTTGAGAGCGAGCTAAAGAGGTTCGATGAGAACTCAGAGGAATACTTAAAAGACATTGAGGAGCATTTTCCAGTGGTATCAGACCATCTTATTGAGCAGAGAAACGATTTTATGGCGAGGAAGGTCGTGAACATATCCAAGAAGTATGAGGACGTTGCTGTCTTCATTGGTGACGGGCATGTTCCAGGCATATTAAAGCGGCTAAATAAGAACGAGATATCTACCAAGGTCATAAGGCTCAGAGACCTAAGAAAGCAAGGGACCTTCACATCAGAAGCAGACAATAAAGAGGTCTGTTACAGTTTTTCCAGCACTTAAACCGTTGCAACATTCGCCCCATCGCTAGGTTTATTAGAAGGATATAGAATTGAGGTCCAATGGGAATGTCGAATGAAGCACCTGTGAACCTGACAGTCAAGGAGAGGATACTGCTGCATTTGCACCCGTACTCGTTATCCATTGGTGCCGGGTTGGATGGTGATTGGCCCGTGGAAACCACCCAACAAGGCATTGCAGAGGCAGTATCCATCAGTGTTTCCCACGCTCCAAGGACCCTGACCGCCTTGAAGAGGGATAAGCTCCTGCAGGAGGACAAGAACTATGTCACTGGTAAGAACAGGAAGCTCAAGACATACATCCTGACTTCCCAAGGCATCAAGCGCGCCAGAAAGCTGATGGATAAGGTCGCCCAGATAGAGATCAAGGTCATCCATTCAGAAAATGAGAAGACCATTACGGTATCTGAAGCCTGGGCTGAGATAGGCACCAGCAACACCCTGAAAGCGTTGGTTGATGGAGAGTGCAGGATCGAAGGAACCGGATCCACAACCCCAAAGAAAAGGGAATTGATAGGAGACATCCCAGATACCGATGATTTCGTGGACAGGAAGCTTGAACTCGAGATCATTCAAAAATGGATATCAGAGGGCACTCCTATCATGGTAGTTACAGGGAACAGGGGAAACGGAACCAGCACACTAGTGGGCCATTACTGCAAAAACCAGAAGGATTGCGATGTATTTTGGCATGACCTGATATCAAGCCCGACCCTGAAGGCGATCCAGGGTTTCTCCTCCCTTTCTTTTAAAAGCGATATCAAGGGCACTCTCCAAGGATTTTCATTGATGAAGCACACGCTTTTCGTGTTCGATGGGTATCACAATGTAAAAGAGGAGATCGCATCATTCTTCAAAGAGCTTGTAAATTATATTGAGGCTTGCGATAATGAAGATAACAAACCATTGGATATCAAGTTCATTGTCATCATGAGGCATGACACTCCGTTTTACAACAGGTTCTATAACAACTCTCACATCGGCAGAGTAGTAAAGGAGCTTGAGGTAAAGGAGCTCTCCCTCCAGGCATTCCATGAGCTGTTCTCCAAGGAGCTCAGCAAGGAGGATGTCAAGCAGGTACATGGATTAACGAAAGGTAAACCGGCCCTGATATCTGCCTTCAACAATGGAGACACGGAAACAATGGTCAAATATGGTCTGAGCAGGGAGGAGACCAGGCTACTGATGTTCATAAGGGACCATGGAAGAATAAAATGATGCATACTTTTCCTATGTCCCCTATCGAAACACATAAAAACAGCATTACTATTGTTGGAATGATACGCATGATAAAGAATTTTGAGTTGAACTCCATCGATGCAGAGAGGTTCTCAAGGATAGGAGAGCGCCATTCAAATATCAGGATCGACCACAACAGCTCCGTGACCAAGATAGTGGAGTTGAATCCTGAGGAAGCAGAGGTGGATTTCAGGTTCACCGCATCCTACGGTGGCCTTGGCAACATCAGGATAGAAGGAAGACTTCTCTTCCAGGGTGACGCAAAGGACCTTTTCGAGAAATGGAGCAAGACTGGCAATATGCCGGAGTCCGCAGCTGGAGAGATACATACCACAGTGATACAGAACTGCATTCCAGAAGCAGTCATGCTGGCAAGGGACCTTAGACTGCCTCCGCCCATACCCATTCCAAAGGTCAATGTCCAAAAAACAGATAAGAAGAAGAAGGCCTTTGGTCCTGAAGTGGCTTGATATGTACAATAGGGTATTCACACCCAAGGACCTAAGGGTAATAGCTGGGCAATCCCTCATACTTGAAGTGTCTAGTTTCAAACCAGGTAATATTTCCCCCTATAATGATTACAATGGCTTGTATGCCAAGTATATTGAATCCTCCATTAGCTTCGGGGAAGCATTGGAGCATGTCCTCTCCGACAACATGGGGCTTGGAGATGGAGCAGACTATATTTCCTCCACCTTGGCTAGGTCCATGGCACAAGAGGGAAGGAACCATCATTTGGGTCAGATCCTTGTTCTATTGCCCTTGGCAATGGTTGCAAATGGCCTGGAGGAACAAGGCCCATCATTGCCAGTACTCTTGCATGAGCTATTGGACAAAGCTGGATACAAGGATACCCTGGGGGTTTGGAGGGCAATCAACACTGCAAAGCCAAAGAGTTTGGTAGATGTGCCCCGTCTCGATGCCAGGTCTGAGGAGAGCTATGCGGTCATAGAGAGTGATAGAATTCCTTTGAAGGAATGGATGGCTGTTGGTAAGGAGAAGAACCTGATCTGCAGGGAGTATGTTACGGATTTTTCCATTACACTGGACGAGCTGTCTCCTTTATTTAATCGACAATTGAGGGAAACCAATAGTATCCTCAGGGCCATTGAGTCCACTTCCTTGTATATTATGTCCAAATATCATGACACCCACATCATTGGTACCCATGGTTTCGAGAGAGCGGAGGAGATCAGGGAACTTGCAGCTCGAAAAGTAAAGGAAAATGGATATCCGCTTGGGAAAGAGCATATCATGTCCTTGCATAAGGACCTTATTTCAGATGGCGCAAACCCTGGTACGACCGCGGATCTGGTAGCAGGGTGTGTTTTTCACCATGTCTTGAGCAAGAGAGCGGAGGAAGCACATGAAGCTCGATGAAATGACCATGCTCAAGCCATTATTGGATTCTCATTTGTTCGAGGCTGTGCTTTTAACACATGATAAAAGTGGAAGAACGAATGCCTCTGCAGTGGGTTTTTTTCCAGATAGATCCGGAGCAGCAATACGCCCTTCCCTGTATTTCGTACTGTACTATGGCTCGAATACCTTCATCAACCTGGAGCGATTGGATGTTTCCAAGGGGTCGGAGAAGCCAATAATATCGATAAATATCATTCACCCATCAAAATTACACATGCTGCTAAGGGCAGGATTATATGGTGAGAGGAACCATGAGAATGAGTTCGAAGATGATGAATATTACACCACAGATGATGGCAGCATTCCGTACCTCAAAGAGACCCAAGCAGTCCTGCTTGCTGAACTGAACAGCATATCTCTTGCTGCCCATCATGATGAATATGGCGATACTAAGGTACTGAAATGCACCTGCAGTGTTGAAGAGGTGATGCTCCTTGATGAAAGCATCCCATTGGAGCCTATCTCAAGGAATCGTCATCCTCTGATAGGTGTTGCCATTGATGCGACCCGATACCGAATAGCTGCTGGAAGCTTGAAAGCGGAGCTGGAGGAAAAGATATATTCAGGGCTGCAAAATATCCAGGATTCTCACCCCCTTTCTCCTGCAGAGAAAGCATCAATGGAATTAATAATGGAATATCTGGAAAAAATTGATAGTTCAAAAGCATAAAAATGCTTATCGGATCTTGTCCAATGCGAACGAACCGATTGTAAGGCCCTGCCTGCTGTAGGTGTATTTGACATAGTCCCTGGATTGTGCCTTTGGTACAACACCCCTAACTGCTAGGTAGGTCTTCTTGTCAGCCTCGACCTTGAAATCCACTGATCCGTCCATAAGATGGCCGATGAGCTGGATCTCAGCATCTGTGTGCATTCCTTCTTCAAGGGCGAACAGTGAAATGGCATTCTCCCTCTTTCTTATACCCGTAAAGGGCTGTAGGAACTTCAATGAAGTGTTCCTGTCAAGATATGCAATGAGTGTTGATACAGACCTGAAACCAAGTCTGTAGTAATCATACTTCTCTTTGAATTCCTTTCCGTACTTGTTCACTGCTTCCAGGATTTCATGATAGGCAGTGGACTCGCTGACAAACGTGGCATTCTTGTCCTTCTCAGGCTCTTCACCCATTCCCCTGGAATAGGAATCCACGTACCTAACTAGCCCGAGCTTCTCGTACTCCTCATATCCAGATACTATGAATTGCATCTCTTCCCTGATCTGCTGAGGCGTCTTGTCAGTGAGAACCCAAATGGCCGGAATTCCCTTCTTAAGCCCCTCGGCAATGAACACATTGATGAGGACTTCCTTTCCAATGAAAGGAGCGCCATATACGAGCATATTGGTACCAAATGGTAGCCCACCGTACAATAGATCGTCCAGCCTTGCAGTTCCGCTCTTGGCTTTCTTGATGCTCAGTTCCAGGGCCCTGTCCTCTTCCCTTGCCTCGATCTCCTCGCCGATCAGACCCCTTTCCCTGAGCCTCATCTCTTCTTCCTTCTGCCTCAGGAACTTCTCTTTGGTTCGGATCTCCTCTTCCTTCTTGTTTATCTCTCTCTTGAGATCTTCGATCTTGCGTTTTGCATCGAGGACCTCTAAGCTGCCTCCAGCCTCCTCTTTTGCCATGTCCAGTTTGTTCCTTTCCTCTTGGAGCATCTGTTCCCTGTAGACAAGGTCCTCTTCCCTTCTGAGCAGTTCTTCTTCTTTGTATTTCAAAGGCTCCTTGATCTTCTTCATCTCGTCCTCAAGGAATGTGATCTGCTCCTGCAATCTGCCGATTTCGTTCTCCCTCAAGGACATGGACTTCTCCTTGACCTCAAGTTCCCTGACCTTCATCTCAAGCTCTTTCTCCACCTCGCCAGCTGGTTTGTCCACCCTTTCAAGCTGGTCCTTGAGCTGTTTGTTCTCTATTGTCATCTCATCCAGCTGTGTGCGGAGTTCTGTTACTGTTTGGTTCATTTGCTGCAATTGATCAAGGTATTCCTCGGTGACCTCGCCGCCCTCGCCTGAAGCTTCAGCAGCACCTTGTGGCACGGCCTTCTCCCTGTTAGCCACCTCTCTTTCTCTGATCTCAATTTTATTCTGCTTGAGCTCGATCTCCTTCTCTTTTTCAATGAGTTCCAGCTCCTTTTCCTTCAGGACCTTCTGGTCCTCCGGAAGCTCGGACAGCTTCTCATCAAGCTGCTCCCTGAGGCTGCTTATCAGCTCGTCCCTCTCCTTTAACTCGGCAAAGAGCTCGTCCTGATCTGCTGAGCCCACACCTGCAGCTCCATCACCTCCTTTTTGTGCCTGGACGTACTTGAGCACCGCGATGCTCCCTTTCTTCACATCATTGAGCTGTCCTTCAGCTTGCTCCCGCTTCGTCTTTTCCTCAATAAGTTCCTGCCTGAGCTTGGCATTCTCTTCTGTGAGCTTCATTGGGTCGAACTCACCTGTATCAATAGCAGAGAGTGTTTCCTGTAATTTCTGTTTTAAGAGCTCCATTTCACCCTTGATATGGTCGAGTTCCTCTTCCTTATCCTTCAATACCTCTTCCTTCTCTTTGAGCTCTTCCATCATGCTGAGCTTTTCTTCTGTCTGGACGGTATCTTTGCCCTCTTCCTCTGATAACCACTCTTCAAGGGCATCCTCTTCTCCTTGAAGCCACCTTTCAAGAATAACGGATTCCTCTTCCTCACCTGCTTGAGTGGATGTAGTCGGAGTTGCAGCTATATCCTCGTTCTCCTTTGCAGAAGCTTCCTTCTTTACCTTTCCTTCTACGGCACCTTCCTCTGGTTGGTCGCTCAACCATTCTTCCAATGCATCTTCATCACCTTCGGAATCAAGCCACTGGGCCAGGGCTTTTTGGTCTTCCTTTTCTTCACCCTCTTCTGGTGATTCATCTGGATGCAGATGGTAGTATATCTTGCCAGCTAGTTTCTTTCCAAAACCATCAATATCCTCCAGCTCCTTCTTTTTAGCGCTGGTAAGCTTGTCCATCGATGTAACTCCGGAATCATACAATGCAGTGGCTTTGAGATGCCCCAGGCCTGGCAGTTCCTTGAACTCCTCCAGTACCTTTTCCTTCTCTTCCTTGGAAATGAACTGGTAAGCTGCACCACAAGAGCTGCACTTATTCTCTTCAGGCTCCACGGGGGAGCCGCAGACCGGGCAGTTTGGGGTAGTGATTATCATGGCCTTTTGGGCCGATGACAGGTTTTCCTTACCCTCTTCCTCCATCTCCAAAACATTCCACCTCTGAACAGGTTGGTTGTTCACTATCAGCCACTTAAAGCGTCTTCTCCCTTTTGTATTTTATGGAAGCCTCCACCAATCCCTTGTATAATGGTGCGGGGTTGTTTGGCCTTGATTTAAATTCTGGATGGTACTGGGATGCAAGGAAATAGGGATGGTTCAGGAGCTCAGCTATTTCCATGCGTTTTCCACCATGGGATGTGCCTGAGAACCTCAATCCTCCCTCCTCCAGTTTTTTAATGAAATCAGGATTGATCTCGAACCTGTGCCTGTGCCTTTCCAGGATATCCGTGGAATTGTAAAGACCGTAAGCAATGGTGTCCTTCTTGACATTGACCTCGCAGGTTCCCAGGCGCATGGTTGCTCCCATGTCCTCTACCTCCTTTTGCTCAGGAAGCAGGTCCACAACAGGAAAAGGTGAGTCTTCTTTGAACTCGGTACTGTTTGCTTCCTCCATTCCCAGTTTATTTCTTGCAAACTCGATAATGGAGAGCTGGAATCCCAGACAAATGCCAAGGAATGGTATCTTGTTCTCTCTGGCATGTTTTATGGCCAGCATTTTCCCCTCTATGCCGCGCTTTCCAAAACCTCCTGGGATGATGATGGCGTCAGCACCTTCCACTGTGTCCTTTCCTTTCTCAAGGTCCTCCGCCTCGACCCATCGAATCTTGATCTTGCTGCCAGATTCAGCTCCTGAATGCATCAGGGCTTCCTTATGGCTGATATAAGAATCTGCTAAATGAGTATATTTTCCTACGATCGCCACTTCTATCTCGATCTTTGGATTGTCAAACTTGTACACGAAATCTTCCCATGGTTCAAGCTTCTTCGTATTGTTCAGTCCAAGCCTGTTTATCAACAATTGTGACAGACCTTGCCTTTCCAGCATGAGCGGGACCTCGTAAATGTGCTTGGCATCAGGAGCACTGATCACAGCCTCCAATGGAACATCGCAGAACAGGGATATCTTTCTCTTGATATCGTACTCCAGATCCTGGGAGCATCTTGCAACTATCACATCCGGATGTATTCCGATGCTCATCAATGCTTTAACAGAGTGCTGGGTGGGTTTCGTTTTCTGCTCTCCCACCACTCCAATGATCGGTACCAACGTCGTGTGGATGAATATGCAGTTCTCCCTGCCTCCGACCTCCCTGTGAAGCTGTCTGAGTGCTTCCAGAAAGGGTGCGGATTCGATGTCACCGACCGTTCCACCAACTTCAATTATTGTGACATCTGCCCCAGCGTTCTTGCCTGCCTTCTTTATCTCTGCCTTGATCTCGTTTGTGATATGAGGGATGATCTGGACCGTGTTTCCAAGATACTCTCCTTTCCTTTCCTTTCTGATAACCGACCTGTATACCTTACCAGTGGTGATATTATGGTCACCACCAAGATTCTGGTCCAGGAACCTCTCATAGTTGCCTAGGTCAAGGTCAACCTCGGTTCCATCATCCAATACGAAGACCTCTCCATGCTGGTATGGATTCATGGTACCTGCATCGCAGTTGAGATAGGGATCTATTTTCACAGCAGTTACCTTGTTGCCGTAGGACTGGAGGAGCATGCCTGATGATGAAGCGGTTATGCCCTTTCCCAATCCTGATAAAACTCCGCCCGTGACAATTACATATTTCATTGACACCACGGGAATGGCTCATAGGGATAAGTATGTATAAAGGTTTGGTTGGAGGTGGTCCTACGAAAATTTGATATCGAAGAGGCGTCTTGTGCAATTGATGCAGGCAGCTCCCTTAGCTATCAGAAAGAACCTGGACCTAGGAGTGATGGTCATATTCCTTGTCACATACCTTGCATCAACAGCAGCATCTCTGGTGCCATTGGTTCTTATAACAGGTCTGCCGCTACTCTTCTTCTTCCCTGGATATCTGCTTTCCAAAGCATTTCTTGAGGTGAAGGACCTTGTCCAATCCATCATTTACAGTCTTGGCCTGAGCGTAGCACTTTTCATTTTGTACGGCACAGTAATGGCCTTCATGGGTATTTTTGAATCAGATGCATTATTGGTCATTGCCGTTGTAGTGCTGGCCATCCTTTCCATCATTGTATTGCTTCAGCGAATGGAAAAGGTCAAAGCTCCGTCCTCATTCGAGGTTGGTGGCTGGGATAGAAGACTTTTAGCAGTGGTCATAGTGTTCCTTGTAGCATCTTCAGCGCTGGTCTACGGGTTTTCCGTGAAAAGGGAGGACAATGCCTACACCGAGTTCTACATCACAGATGCGAGCGGCGAATTGGATGGAATTGCATCCTCCATAAATACGAATGAAACAATGTATGTTCTATTCCATATCAGCAATCATGAAAATGAAGCTGTGCAATACACCGTTCTATTGTGGACAGGAAACGGTACAGGACCCCAACTTGACATGCTTGGAGATTCACTAGCCCTGGACCTTGCCTCTTCACAGACCTTTGCTAAGGAGATAGAGGTAGCCAATGGAGAGGCCTACGAGGGCCATCTTCAGCTTTATTCCAATACGACAGGCGACTACCGCATCAACTTATTATTACAAAAAAATGGAAAAGCTACGGACCAGGAGCTTCTTCTCCATATTGATGTCATCTGAACCCTATTTTTTAATTGTGCCGTGGAGCACAATGGCCCCGCCTGTGAGATTGATGAACTGGGTCAGGGCGAAGCTCAGAAGCGAGGCTATCAATGCTGTCTCCAATGGGATTCCAATAAGCTCGAACATGAAAACATATGCTGTTTCTCTAACACCAATGCCCTGGATGGAGATCGGCAATAGGACCAAGATCGCAATTACTGGTGCAATGAAGAGGAACACCATGAGCCCTTTATCCGCCCCTACAGAGAGGGCTATGACCCACGTAGTCACCGCGACCACCAGCTGGACCCCTACGGCAACGATGAGGCTGGAAGCCAATAGTCCAGGGTATTTGCGATATGAATTGAACTGATGAAGCATGTCCAGGATCTGTTTCTTTACCTTGCTGAAGAAAGATCCGTTGCTTTCCGTATCTGGTACATGGACCTCTATGACCAGGGAGGATGCAACCAAGGTGAAATAGAAGGCACTGACCACCCATATGATAAAAGCCAATATTGGGGCCTTTTCATAATACAACACAAAGCCAAAGGACGCCAGGAGCAGCATGCTTGCAAAAGACAGAACCCTTTCCCCTATCACGCTGACCACAGATTGGGTTGGAGACTCCATATCCTTGGAGAGCTCGAAGGCCCTCATGGTATCGCCAGGAATGGTTCCTAAACCCAGAAGGTTGTAGAACTGGGAGCTGAAGTACAATTTATAAAGCTCCAATACCCCTCTTTTCCCAAATGGCCTCGTCATGATATGCCAGGAGAGACTGGATAATAGTATTGCCAGGGCCTTGAGAAGGATTACCAGAATGATGTACTCCATCCTCATGACCTTGACATGCTCCATTATCTCAGATAGGTCTACTCTGTACAATACGTATGCCAGTAAGGTTAGGCTGATGATGATTTTAACGGCTTTTTCCCTCTTGATCCCGAGCCCTCCAAACCATTGACAGCGTCAAGGATGTTCTGGGCCTTAATTGTTTTTGTGCTCAGGCTAAAGCAACCATGTGTTTCCAGGAAATCCTTGCTCTTCTTTGCATAGGATATCCCAATTAATGGTGTCCTGGTGATGTGCGAGAATATCTGAGAATGGAGCCTAACACCGATCACGATATCTGCTTGGGCAAATATGGACAGCATGATCCTTGGGTGGACCTGCTTCTCAAGGATGAATACCGGGCAGTCCATGTCCT
>Ga0272444_10004245_pt1 | contig 12681 bp, 14 predicted proteins | sample SSMForm13_FD_201033 | JGI IMG/M metagenome (GOLD analysis project Ga0272444, IMG submission 201033) | Marine sediment archaeal communities from Little Sippewissett salt marsh, Falmouth, MA, United States - SSM-Form-13 | ecosystem: Environmental > Aquatic > Marine > Wetlands > Sediment ...
TTATATATACTTTCAGCAATAATATAGGATATAATTTTATTTGTCGAAGATCGTATGTTGTTGAGATCTTTTGTATAAAACAAAGAAAACGATAACTATCGCTACTATTATGCCTGCAACAACAAGAAGATACCAATTTTGAGCTGGTCTGGGTATAATATCAAAGGAATCTGTTGCGTAGGCGAATTTACCTGCATCATAATAGCTAACAGTAACCTCAACTACGTACCTATCAGACTTCATTTCAGGTAGTGTTAGATCTCTGCTGAATGATAATTTCTCTCCGATAACAACATCCTCTTGTATCTGATTAACTACTTCCTGTGTCTCCAAATTCTTGATTACATAATCTACAGAAGCATCTATTGTTTCTGTCTCTCCCATGTTGATGAACGTCATTTCAATAGGCAGAGCCTCACCTGAGAATAGTACTTTAATTAAAGTGTCCACAAAAACATCAAGAAGTGGCTCCCTTGTTTTTTCAACTGTAACTATAAGTGATACAATGTATTCCTCTTCTCCAATAGTTATTTTTATTGTTCCAAGATATTCACTTTCTATTGTAGAAGGCAGTGCAAGCACATCAAAGTTCACAGTCTTTCTTGCACCAGGATCCACTCTTACAGTTGATTCTTCAAGTGTAATCAATTCAAATACAGCGCCTTCCACACTCATTACAGCATCGAACATGTCACCATTGTTTACGATATCAAATGAATATTTTTTACCTTCACCTGGAGCGATTTTTATAGTAAAACTTGATGGATCTATTTCTACAGGCGCTTTTTCTTCAGGGGTTTCTACAGGCGTTTCTTCAGGTTCATCACCACCAGGAGAAGAGCCTCCTGTACTTCCTCCAGTACCAGTATCCCCACCAGTTACAGGCGCTTCTACAATCGTAATAGTCCTTTGTGATGTTGTCGCATTGTTTCCAGAAGTGTCGTTTGCAAACACATAGTATGTATGTGCGTCTTTAGTTAGGGTAGCTGTTTGATAACAGTAATGTCCATTAAGTGTCATACTGCTGTTCGCACCATCCAATGTTAAGATGCAAGAACTAAGTTGTTCATTAGCAGACACATTGATTGTGATTGTACTCTCTGTTTGTTCTGCTGTATCATGTGGAGTCGGATCTACATAAGTTAAAATCGGAGGTGATGTATCTATATCAGTTGTGTTTTGTGTATCGTTTACAAACGAACCTAAATTTCCTGTTGTATCAACTGTGATAATGGATATTGTATACTCTGTAGATAAATTCAATCCTGTTGCATTATAATATTCATTCGTTGTATTTGACTGGTATGATCCATTTATCCACACTTCAACATGATCTAAATCAGCATCCACTGGATTTGTCCAAACCCAATCAATGAAATTCGATCCTACACCTTCTGTAGTTAAACCAGTTACAGGTCCTGGAGGTGTTGTATCCACTGGAGTTGTGATATTCACAGTTCCGTTTGTAATTATTGGTTCAAATATTGCAGCACTTGAATTTGTTATTGTTGAATTAACCCATATTAATTCCGTTACGTTTATGTACGCTAAACCATCACCATCTGCAGTGAAATTAAGTGTAATTAATGTTCCATTCTCTCTATATATCCCATTTGTGTCATTTCTTGAATTATATATAGTATCTAATCTACCAGCAAGTTCTGTGTAACCAAATAATGTGAAATCCTGTGAATTATTATTTAATAGATCTCCCTCTTCAACAGAGTTGAGAGTTAACAATGAGTTATCATAAACTACATCATATTGTATAGAGAACATGTCACTTTGATTTGCAGTAGCTTGTATCTCTACAACAAATGTCATTCCTTCATCTAATTCTGTTACTTCTGGGTACACGAAAACTTCGTCAGCTTGTGCAACCCCGATAAACAGTGTTAGATATAGTAGGGCAAATATTAAGCCAATTTTCATATTCATCGATGTAATAATTATGTCGTTAAAATATTTATATCAGAAAATGACGAGCAAAAAGACTATTTCTTTTCACTACTTTCTGGTTTTGCAGCCTCTTTTGTTTCACCTAAAACAATAGCCTTTCCACCAGCTTTCTCGATCTTTTTCTTTGCTATCTCAGAGAAGCTAATCGACTTGACTGTGATAGCAGAAGTAATGTTTCCCTTTCCAAGAACTTTTTCATAACCTAAGCTTGTGACATCGATATCCCCTTTGTCAACTAACTTGATTAAAGTGCATATATTGATTGTTTTTGTATATTTCTTGAGACCCTTTTGTTTAGGTGATGTAAATCCTCTGGTACCTAGGTGACCAGACATCTTCTTGAGAAGTTTGAATTTCTTATGCTTTGTAAGACCTGCGTTTCCTCTTCCACCACGGTTACCAGCGCCTCTAGCCTTTTTCTTGTGGCCTCTACCATGAGTATGACTTCCTCTTAATTTCACCTTTTTCTTTCTTCTATTTTCCATTAAATCATCCTCTTAAGTAAAATGTTTATCTTATCCCCTCTGTAACCAAGAGCACCTTTTGGGAAAGGTTTTCTGATTGACTTGAATCCCTTTGTTGGAGGAGTTAATCTAAAAACAGGCTTAATGTTTGCGTTTTTAACACTTTTCTCCTTTTCAATAACCTTTAAAGTATCCTTTGCTTGCTTTGCATCTAATTTTTTATTTCCAATCAATCGACCCTTCTTCTCAACAAGCTTCTCAAGGGTCTGATTATCAATCTCTCCCCATGTAATGTAATTCTTAGTTTTCTTAAGCATACCTTCAAAATGAGGATTCTTATTATCTACTATAATACAATGGTTTACTCTCTCAAGCCTAAGCATAGTCAGAGTATCCTTTATTTCCTTTGAAAGATTTACAGAACCACGAACTCTAACTGCTGCGAACATCATAAATCACCCTTTGTTCTGTTGAGGTTTTTAATTGCTTGGAATACAGCATAAGCAAGATTTTGTCTTGTTCCTGTTTGACCACGTGTTCTTACCCAGACATCTTTTATTCCAGCTAATTTAAGGATTTTCCTGCTTTCTTTGTCTGCAACTATTCCAAGACCCTTTGGTCCTGGTATAAGCTTTACAATAACTGAACCGTATTTTGCCTCTGTGCTGAATTTGATAGAATGATCACCGCCACAACCACATTCCCAAGAGCCGCATCCTTTTACGACTCTTATTACATTCAATTTAGCTTGGTTAGCAGCTTTTTCTAATGCAACTCTATGCTCTTTTGAAGAGGCCTTTCCTATACCAATTATGCCCCTCTCATCACCAACAGCAATTACAGAAGTAAGTCTGAATCTCCTTCCTGATTTGTGCATTCTTGTAGTCCTCTTTGTAGCAGTTCTTCTAATACCACCACCTTTACCAGGGCTACCACCTACGTATATGACTTCTTGCTTGAGATCAGGAACTAATGTATCAACTACCTCAGGCTCTAATATTACCTCTCCCTGCTGTAGTAATTCTTCTATATTTTTGAATTCCCCTTTCAATACCTTGTGACCTAACTTGGTTTTAGGAATCCACTCAACTTCAGGTTTTTCAACAATTCTTCGTTCTCTTCTTCGATTCATTTATTCACCCAAATATCTTCGCCTTTTGCTAATTTTATCTATTTTAGTGATAACTTCATTGGAATTTGTATATTTATCTTTATAAGCATTTATAATAGTGTCCCATGCTTCTTTGAGTAGTTTCAGATGGGTTGATTTTAAGGCTTCATGTAATAAATACATGTCAGTAGCCTGGTCTTCTGTTTTCATAGAGAACTTTCCAAGCCCAAAATCAATGAAATACACCTTATTTTCATGAAATATCATGTTGCTTGTTGTTAAATCACCATGTATCACACCAACTTTGTGAAGTAATGATATGGAATTGCCTATAATTTCGTATACGCTCTTCCTCTTCTTGGCATCAAGATCATCCAAACAGTTTTTCAGCTTTTCTCCCTTTATCAGCTCCATGCTGAAGCTTGATTCATCAGAATCCAATACACGTGGAACATCAACACCAGCTCTACGAGCCTTATTCAACAACTTCTGCTCAGCACGTGTTCGGAGCTTACGTATTCTCAAGTCTAATTCAGGTATCCTATACCCCTTGACTGCCCTATTCTTGACTATCACATCAGACTCTTTGTATATGATAGCTTCTGCTCCTTGGTAAACAATCTCTCTTGGCATGGTATTATTTTAAAAGCATCTGATATAAAAGTAAGATATGGCACAAGAAACCCAAGAGGGAGTTACGTCCAAAAAGTCCCGATTATCAGAATGGTATAATGAGATAACTGTAAAGGCAGAGCTAGCTGACTATTCTGCTATAAGTGGATGTATGGTAATTAGGCCTTATGCATATGCAATCTGGCAAAATATACAATCATATTTTGATAAAAGATTGAAAGAAGAAGGCCACAAGAATGCTTATTTCCCATTATTTATTCCAGAAAGATTCTTACACAAAGAAAAGGAACATTTCGAAGGCTTCAATCCAGAGGTCGCCTACATAGAAAGAAAGGATGAGAAAGAAGAGAGGTATGCTCTCAGGCCAACATCAGAAACAATCATGTATGATTCTTATTCAAAATGGATACGATCTTGGAGAGATCTTCCACTTTTGATAAATCAATGGTGTAACATAGTTAGATGGGAAGTCAAAGCAACTCGGCTATTCCTGAGAACAAGAGAATTTTTATGGCAGGAAGGACATACTGCACATAAAACAAAGGAAGACGCAGACAAAGAAATTCAACTCATACTCAAACTATATCTAGATTTGATTGAAGGAGAGATGGCAGTGCCTGTTCTAAAGGGCATGCGACCAGAGCATGATAAATTCCCAGGAGCTTTGTACACACTAGCAATGGAAGCTCTTATGCCAGATGGGAAGGCTTTACAGATGGGAACCTTACACAATCTTGGTCAGAATTTCTCCAAACCTTTCAACATCAAATACAGAGATAAGAACGAGAAAGAACAGCATGTATGGCAGACATCTTGGGGTATATCAACACGTATGATAGGATCATTGATCATGTCGCATGGTGATGATAAAGGTCTTATAATGCCACCAAGAATAGCTCCGATTCAAGCCGTGATTGTACCAATTATATTTGAGAAGGAAAAAGCTAAAACACTCAAAGAGGCAGGAAGATTAAATGACAAATTATCTGAAAAACTAAGAGTTGAACTTGATGATAGAGATGGTTATTCAGCAGGTTGGAAATTCAACGAGTGGGAAATGAAAGGTGTTCCCCTGAGAATTGAGATTGGTCCTAAGGACATCAAAGCGAATCAAGTTGTGGTTGTCAGAAGGGATACAGGAGAAAAGAAAACAATCAAAGTTTCAGGCCAACTTGAAAATCATATACATGAAATACTTGAAGACATCCAGAAGAACTTGTTTAGAAGAGCTAAGAAGAAGATGAATGATAATATTGTTGAAGTAAAAAATTACGAAGAATTAAAGAAAGCAATAAAAGACAAGAAGATGGTAAAGACTGTATGGTCAGGTGATCCAAAAGCAGAGGATAAAATACAGAATGATACTGCAGCTAACATCAGATTAATACCCCTAAAAGGAGATACACCTAAGGGTCAATGCGTTGTGAATCCAAAGAAAAAGGCAAAACACATAGTATATATTTCTAAGGCCTACTAATATAATATATGAACTTCGAGATCAAGACGGCAACAATTAAAGATATAGAAGACATTCAACAACTAAATCAAGTTTTGTGTACGCGAGAACATGAAGAGCTAGATTCTACAATAGTACCTGATTGGCCATGTAGCGTTGCTGGTCAGAGATTCTTGAAGAATAGACTTACAAGCAAGAAAAGCCTAGTTTTGCTTTCATATGTGGATGAAAAACCAGCAGGTTATTTAATAGGTTCTATTTCAAAGGTTGAGAGGTATAGACTTCTATCTCCATATGCAGAGCTGGAAAACATGTATGTTTTGAGAAAGTACAGAAAGAATGGATTAGGTACTGCAATGTTTGAGAGATTTCTTCAATGGTGTGAAGATAGAGAGGTTAAAAGAGTTAGATCAATTACATCTGTGCGTAACCCACTGGGATTAAAGTTTTACAAAAGATGCGGTTTTGTAGACTATTTTATGGTAATGGAAATGGAGCTCTAATCTCCAGGACATTTACAACTACCTTCTCCATCACAATCTGAAGTACATCTTTCACTGTCACAGTAACTAGGAACGCACGTTTTTATGCATCCAGTAGGACACGAACCATATGTGTGTGTATCACAGTCAAGATAACAGCCTGAATCATTTTCTTGTGGGTAGAAAAAAGAGAATGTTGCAGTAGCAACCAACACTATTGCGATTATTAGCAAGATAAATCTAACCTTTCCAATAATCATCATGTATATTAATTACCAATATAGACTTAAAACAGACTTATTTATTTCGTTTACAAATAGATAGTTATGCCTAATCCAAGAATCAAAGAAAAGAGATGGAAGAAAGAACTTGAGGATGATATTAGACAAGATTGGAGAGACAAGAAGAAATTCAGATTCAAGGTTGGCTCCAAAAAACCTATATTCTCTATAGATACACCTCCACCTTATGTAAACGCACCTGTTCACATAGGTCAGGCCACAGTATACACAATCATGGATATGATTGCGAGATATAAGAGGATGACAGGACATCATGTTTTATTCCCCCTGGGTTTAGATCGTAACGGTCTGCCTATAGAAGTGGCGACAGAAAAGAAATTCAAAGTGTCGATCGACAAAGTTGGTAGACAAGAATTTATAAACCTGTGCGAAAAACTACTCGAAGATTTCAGTATGAAATCTGTAGAAACATTTTACAGACTTGGTCATTCTTACAATTCGTGGGATAGAGGAACAGACATAGGAGATGTTTACTACACAGATTCAAAGGAGTATAGAAGATTGACACAAAACACATTCCTAGAACTGTGGAACAAAGATATGATATATGTAGATACAAAAGTAAACAACTACTGTCCTGATTGTAAAACAACAATAGCTGATTCTGAAATTGTATATCAGAACATAAACACAAAATTTAACTACATTAAATTCAAAGTCAAAGAAACAGGAGAGCACATACTTATTGCAACTACCCGACCTGAACTTCTTGCAACATGCGAATTAGTTGTATTCAATCCATCTGATAAGAGATACAAGAGACTTGAAGGTAAGACAGCTATCATACCTATCTATGGCAAAGAGATTCCAATTAAGAAACATCCTTATGCAAAGATAGAGGCTGGAACAGGTATTGTTATGATGTGTTCTTATGGTGATTATACAGACGTACGATTATTTAGAGAATTAAAGCTGAAAGAAACAATTGCAATTGATGTAAATGGAAAGATGAATGATCATGCAGGATTCTTAAAGGGACTTCCAGTAGAAGAAGCACGAAAAACAATGATAAGAGAATTAAAGTCACGTGGTTTGATGGAGAGGCAGACAACAATAGCTCACAGAACACCAATTTGTGAAAGAAGCAAAACACCAATAGAATTCATAGCACTTCCAGAATACTATGTAAAACAACTTGAACTCAAAGACGACATGAGAAAGGTTTCAGAAAAGGTAAAGTTTTTTGCACCAAAATCAAGACAGATACTTAATGATTGGGTAGATACGCTTTCGATGGATTGGGCAATATCAAGAAGAAGATACTACGCAACTGAGATACCCTTGTGGTATTGTAAAGAATGCACAGAAGTTATAGTTCCTCCAAAAGGAAAGTATTACAGACCTTGGAGAGAAAGCCCACCTGTAAGTAAATGTCCAAAATGTGGATGCCTAGAATTTATTCCAGAAGAAAGAGTTTTTGATACTTGGTTTGATTCCTCGATTTCCCCTCTATATATAATGCAATATGAGAAAGACTGGAAATTCTTTAGCCTGGCGCAGCCATGTTCCTTGCGACCACAAGGTAAAGAGATTGTACGAACATGGTTATACTATACACTGTTACGATCATATCAACTTACAAAAAAACCAATCTTCAAAAACACATGGATACATTATCATGTATTGGATGATTCAGGACAGAAGCTAAGCAAATCTCTGGGAAATGTAATTGATCCAAAGATTGTGATAGATAAGTACGGAGCAGAACCGTTCAGAGTTTGGTGTGCTCTGGAAGGTGATATTTCAAACTCGGATTTACGATGTTCATTTGAAAGAATAGAAGGTGCATCAAAGTTCTTAACAAAGTTGTGGAACGTTGCAAGATTTGTTTCATCCTTTGACGATTCCAAAAGACAAGGAACACCGCTTGAAACAGATTATTGGATACTGAAAGAACTTGCAGAACTTGTGAAGTATACAAAAGAAAGATACGAAAACTTTGACTTTCATTCACCAATGGTGAAGATAAAACATTTCATTTGGGAAACATTTGCATCACACTATATAGAACTTGTAAAACAAAGAGCTTACAACGAGAACGGCAAGTTCAAACTTCAAGAACAGAGAGCAGCAATAGATACTCTGAACAGAGTTCTTGATACAATTCTACTATTACTTGCACCAGTTGCGTGTTTCATCACACATAAAATTTGGGCAGATCTAAGATATGGAGAAATTGAAAACGAAGACTTCCCAAAATCAAACACGCGAGATCTTAAGAGAACATCAACTTTCACAACAGAGGATATAGAAAACTTGAATAGTAGAATTTGGAAGATGAAAAAGGATAAAGGATTCTCACTGAAAACAACAATCTCCCACGCAATACTACCAGAGAAATTCAAACCACTTGAGAAAGATCTACTTGCAACACATGGAATACAGCATTTAACTTACGGAAAGAAAACAAAGATCGATTTCTAATTCAATAGAAACCTTAAATCTCCTTGTTTCTTTAATTAATCATGAAGAATCCAAAAGTAGTTCTCCTTTCAATAATTGGTTTAATATTCATCATTCTAAGCTTCCTAGTTGACTGGTTTTTTATATTTGGAGCAGTAATCGTCATAATTTGGAATCAAAAACAATTGATGAAGAAAAAGTAGTATATTTTTGACTGTGATCTAGAATTAAACCGCGCTACCAGATAGGGTTCCAGTATCTCTCTGTTCTATTGTACCTGTTCCCATTTTATATGTAACTTCGATCATCGCATTGTAATATCCACTTTGGCCAGAGAATTCACCACCATTACCTACAGGATGGTATGCACGTTCCCCACCAGCTTCTATTGTATATATGCTGTTCTCAGTTGCTGTAACATCGCTGATTGTAACTTCAATTTTTTCAACTGTGATCGTTTGTCCTGCTGCATTTTTTAGAATAACATTAAAATCACCTGTAGAAACCAGTTCCCAACTAGTTGGACAACCTATATTTGCAAATCCTGAACATCTACCTTGATCACCAGTTGGTGGGGCATAGATTCCTATTGCAAACAGAATGGCGCTTGAATAAATGAATAGAATAGGTGCTAAAATTAGTATCACAACAATTATCAAAATGATTTTCAATTTCCCACCACCAGATTTGTGAGGGTGAGTTGTTGTATGTACAAAGTGGAATGCGTCATCTACATCCATAGACTGCCAACCAGATTTAATTAGGTGATCTCTTATCTGACCTGAACTAAATCCCTGATCAAGATTGGTCTTGATGTATTCAATCAGCTTCTGCTCCACCATATAGATACTTGTTATTTTTTCCTTTTAAGTCCACAAAACCTAATTTTTATTATGATCGAAATAACATTCCTGGGAACAGGTTCTGCGATTCCGACAAAAAGAAGAAACACATCAGCGATTTGGCTACGTCACGAAGGTGAAAGTTTCTTGTGGGATTGCGGAGAAGGAACTCAGAGGCAGTTGATGTCTTCTAAGATAAACTTCATGAAGATTGACAGAATTTTTATTACACATTGGCATGCAGATCATTGGGCAGGCATTATAGGTTTGATGCAAACTATGAATCTCGAAGGCAGGAAAAAGCCGCTTTACATATACGGTCCTGAAGCAGAAAGATTTGTGGGAGATCTGCTTGATCTAGATTACTGGGGACCTGGATTCAAGGTGATATCGAAGAAGGTTCCATACGAGGGAAGTGAGGAAACTATTGTTTACGACTCTGATAATTTTTACATTTCATCTATTCCTGTGAAACACACAGTTCCAGCGGTTGGCTACTGTATAAGAGAAAAGGATGTTGTGAATGTTGATATCAAAAAAGCAAACAAGCTGTTTGGTCTGAAACAGGGACCTCTTGTAGGTAAGTTGAAAACAAACGGTGAGGTAATGATCAAAGGAAAGAAAGTTACAATGAAGGATGTAGGTGTTGTGAAAAGGGGAGTCAAAGTAGTTTACTCAGGAGATACAAAAAAGTGCGAAAACTTAGTCAAGCTGTCCAAGAACGCGGATCTTCTGATACATGATTCTACATTCCTAGAAAATAGAGACGATAGGATGCATACTGGAGTAAAGGACGCAGTTGATACTGCAAAGAAAGCGAAGGTAAAATCACTCATTCTTACACACTTTTCTAGGAGATATACAGATGTGAAACCTCTTGAAAAAGAAGCAAAAAAAATGTTCAAAAACACGAAGCTTGCAGAGGACTTTATGGAGTTGAAGGTGAAAGTCTAACAGCTTATAAACCTGACCCAAAAGTTTATATAGCATGATTTTGATTACATCATACGGAGATCATTATGGGACTGTTCAAATACGTAACTAACAGGGCAATCAAAAACAAGGAAGGCGAAGAAGTAGGAAGAATGAAACTTTTCGTTAAAAAAGATTCTGATATTGCTGAAGGAGAATACACATGCCCAAAGTGTAGTCATAAAGGAAAAATACATGATCCATGGCATAGACCATTCTCGAAGAAGTGCGATGGTTGTGGAAAAACGATCAAGCTCCCAAAGCTGTTAAAGCAGTTCAAAAATGAAAAAAAGAAAGAAAGCGCAAAGTAACTAATTTTATTGTATAAAACAAAGAATAGTATATGTACAAATATACATTCGAATTTGCATTCTTGATTATAGGATTTTCCATACTAGTGTTTAACTTCATGTATATCGCAGAGCTTATTCCACTTCTATTTCCAATATTGAACGTTGTGGGAGGATTACTTGCAGTTGTTCCACCAACCCTGATATTTTATGCTAACTTCAAAAAGGGCAAACAGATAGAACAGCAGTTTCTTGTGTTTGTCAATGATCTTACAGAATCTATTGATTCTGGTATGACTCTTCCAATGGCATTGAAAAATATTTCCAAGAAAAATTACTATGTTTTGTCAAATCTTGTGAACAAGCTTGCAGCTCAAGTAGAATGGGGAATTCCGTTCGAAAAAGGCCTTGAAATATTCGGAAAGAATACAAAATCAACCCTCATCCAAAGATCCATCAATACAATTATACAAACTTATAGAGTCGGAGGAAAGATATCAGATACACTAAAATCAATCGGTGAATCGTTGTTGACGATTGAAAATATACGAAAAGAGAGAACAGCTTCTGTTAGATCCCAAGTCATAACATCATACATGATTTATTTCGTGTTTATCATGATCCTTGTAACACTTCAAGTATTTCTCATACCATCCCTAGATTTCGAGACAGATGTGGGAGGTATAGGAAATGTTAATACTGGAGCAGAAGATTTTTCTCAAGAAACGTATAGTGATAGCTTCATAATCTTCATCTTAATACAAGGACTATTTGCCGGCCTGGTTACTGGAAAATTAGCAGAAGGATCGATAATGGCTGGAGCCAAGCATTCTATACTTTTGATAGTCATAGGATACACACTGTTCTCTCTTGCAAGCCAGTTCGAATTCGCGTTGTTTTAACATTAATAAGCATACTCAGATAATTAATATATATGTCTAGCAGGAGAAAAGGAGTTTCACCTATTATAGCTGTTGTCATACTTATTGCCGTAGCAGTTTCTATCGGCATCATGGTTACAACCTGGGTAACACACTGGGTAACCACACAAACCGGTTCTGATGAAATAATTTGTGCAGTTGACACAAACTACGTAATTGACAGTGCAAAATTCGATTCAACAACTAATATTAATCACATTCTCATGAAGATTACAAACAAGGGAGAAGAAGGTCTTTATGGAGTTGGTGTGGTTCTGGATAATGGAACTAATGTCGTACATATAAATTCAACCGGATTGACACATAACCCAAATCCAGAATTCGGTAACACTAGCCTGAATCTAACAGTGTCTCCAAATATATCAGCAAGCAACAAACTAACACAGGAGCAGTCTGCATACGTTACAGTAAAGATGAACAATACTAATGGTTCTGTTACAAATTATTGGACAATTGGATTTGCACAAACACTCACAGAAATCAGACTTACAAATGATGCATGTCCATCAGTATCAATCAAGACCAACAGTATTACCCAAGTTTAATAAGGAAATCAAATAAATAATAAAGTAGTTGAATATGACAAGACAAAAACATTTTAAGGGAATTTCACCTTTGATAGCCGTCATATTATTAATAGCATTTACTCTAGTTGTTGCAGGAATTCTTGCAGGCTGGGCAACAAACTTTGCTCGAGATCAGAGAACATCAATTGAGCAATGTCTAGACGCTAGGGTTATAATTTATTCTGCAAGCTTTGATGATACAAGTAATAATATAAGTTTGGTTGTTTACAACAACGGAAAGATACCACTTAGCTTCAAGA
>Ga0272444_10004248_pt1 | contig 12678 bp, 17 predicted proteins | sample SSMForm13_FD_201033 | JGI IMG/M metagenome (GOLD analysis project Ga0272444, IMG submission 201033) | Marine sediment archaeal communities from Little Sippewissett salt marsh, Falmouth, MA, United States - SSM-Form-13 | ecosystem: Environmental > Aquatic > Marine > Wetlands > Sediment ...
GCTTCTGTACTAAGATAACAGTTTCTTGGCTGGCCAGGCATCGGACATGTGGGCCGCGGACGTTCGTCACCTCATGCGAGAAGTCGCTCGTCTGACGCGAGTGCGCGGATTCCCATGGTCGCGTACCACACCAGTTGACAGTGCCCAACATAATCGCTCGCTACCGCTGCCAGCTTCCACATGCTGCACCGGCAAGGCGACCAGGAGAGGTCCGTCAACGGCGAATCGATCAATCGGGCAAGGTCGTATGGCACTTGGTAAGTGCCGTTCTCAAATCTGGTCACATGCTTTGCAGCGAGGAGGTCTCTCCATCTCCAGACAGCTGGAGAAGGCCGGATGCAGAGAGCCAGTTAGGGAGGCCGGCGAAGTCTACTTGTCGAAGATCTCACCCGCAAAGCAATCGTAGGTCTTCGGCATGGCCGTTCTGAGACCAGAGGATTTCCATCAACGGACGCAGACTCAATGGTGGGTTGAATCTCCGGCAATGAAATCGCCCGATTCCGGCCTGTCGGGCTTCGGGTGCGGATGGCCAGACGAGTCGATTCCTGCTCCTGAGATTGAGCGCACAGCGCAATTCCCCGAATCCGGCGAGGCGGCTAGGAGATGGTCTGCTGAAGCTTCGGAGACGTAGATCCACAGGGGGGTATGCCGTACGGGCAACTGCCGCTCTCGAATCCAGCCACACACTGGATCCCGAGGAGGTGGTTGCCGTCTGCAATAGACGGAGACGGCCCGCTAAAGAGACGCGCTGAAAGAGGCCGGAGGTGTTTCCATGTCGAAGAGCTCACCCACGCGTCCGCTGTCAGGCCAGAGCATCGTGGCCAACCAGAGGACAAGAACAGTCTATGAATCCGATGGTATGCCTCGCACCAATGAGACGCCCGTGCCGCCTTGGCGGGCAGACCCAACGCTTCGGCGTGCGTTTGCCCTAATCGAGGCACAGCGACCTCGCCGAAAACGGGTCGATCTTGTGAATCAGTTCGGTTCTTCCTGTTGATGAGATCAACAGCCGAAATCGGCGTGATACAGTACGCCCTTTCTGCAAAGGGCGAACTCAGAGAGGAGGGATGATGAGTCAGGCGGTTGAGGCTCGAGAGCACGCACGGCAGCAAGCGCAGGCGCAGCTTCAGTCGATCGTGGAGCTGGTGACAGCGATCGAGTCAGCACGACTTCGTGGGCTTGTCCTGCATGGCGATGAGTGGCTTGGCCTTGAGGAACTCGAAGAACGGGCCCGCGAACGGCCGCTCTCCGTTCTCGTCCGTTCCGCATGGTCCGCCCCTGGGAGTGAGCTACAACCAGTTGAGTACGAGATCCTGCTCTGTACCGGCGGCCCGGCTGTGCGCATCCGAGGTGAGCTCTCTGAGCATGGCGAGCCTACGTCAGCCAGGCTGGAGGCTCAGGATTGGTTCGCGCCTTGGGAGACGCAACCTACCACGACCGACGAGAACTGGGCGCTGGTTGAGTTCGCGTTGCTGTTCTGGTTTGGTGGTTGAGGTTGGGGAGACCGTCCAGAGGAGAGAGAGGGAACAGCCTCCCCGAAGTGCTGACGAAGCAGGAGTCGGCTGCGCTCCTGAGGCAGCCCAACCCTCGCTACCTGACCGGAGAGCGTAATCGGCTCCTGCTCTCATTGATGCTCAACACGGGCCTCCGCCTTTCCGAAGCAATCGGTCTCCAGTGGCGTGACTTGGATCTGATCTCAGGCAAGCTATTCGTCCGACAAGGCAAGGGAGCCAAGGATCGGACCCTGTGGGTCGGTGAAACGGACATCGCAGCGCTTCGCTGCTGGCGAGATCGACAAGCGCAGGCTCTCGGATACGCCACAGAGCATGTCTTCACGACTCTCTGCGGAAGTCCAGTCTCTGGCAGGTACGTGCAGCAGATGGTCAAGAGATACGCAACAAGGACTGGGATTTCGAAGAACGTTCACCCGCACATGCTGCGTCACACATTCGCCACCGACCTATACCGGGAGACCGGGAACATCAGACTAGTTCAAAAGGCACTTGGTCACTCAGATCTGTCGACAACGATGATCTACACGCACATATACGATGAGGAAGTGGAAAGGGCGCTGAAGAGCTTGCGCCAACCGTCTGGCTGTGCCACGGCCTAGTTGCTGGAATGCGGATCGACGACCTGATGCAAGGCGGGATTGAGAGGCTCAGTGCTGCTGCAGTTCTCGGTTTCGCCATCAGTTCGAGCGAGCAACCGGAGTCTGGGTCGGCATCTATGGAGTACCGAGATGGAGAGGCCTTTCCGCAAGCCTCTCCGGTACAGTGCTGTAGCGGATCATCACGGTCGCGATAGTATGACTTCGAGTCCGTACCTGCTGAGCCTGATGGCGCCCTGTCGCTCTTGTTGGGCGATTCACATTGCACTCGAGAAGCGTCTCCGAGAGTACACGTATCCGCTCGCCATTCACGCTATCCCCCGCATCTCGGTGCGATCCCTCTCTCAGGAAGCCCGCTGGCAGGACTCTCGATATGGCAAGTGCAGCGTTACGGGTCAGAACGCACTTGAAGAAGTCCTTGGTGCCCAAATGCTCGGGTCTGTTCTGGGGGCACACCTTGCGGGCCTGGCCGTCTGTGTGCATGCCTTCGATGCGCTCCCCCGCTTGATAGAGGTCGGTCATGCTACTGGTGGATGGTGAGATATCCGCTATCGGCGAGTAGCTGAAGCGCTGCATCTACTTCGGCGCTCGGGGCCGAACAGATCTCCTCCAACTGCTCGGGAGGGAAGTCCACGCCCGTCTCTCGAAGCACAATCGCGATGCGCTCTGCCAGCTCCGGGATGTCGCCCGTCGGCACGATGCTGAAGCCACGCGAGACCTCCTGGAACTCCACTTCGTCCATTTGACCGCTCACGAAGGAGATGTGGTGTCCGATGAATTCCATGTAGCGACCGAGGTTCACTACCGAGTCCGCCAGTACTCGGTTCGCTCTGCTGAGGCCCCGCACGACCCCGAAAGCATCATCAGTGGGGAGTGCACCCTCGAACCGCATGTTGCTGCCCTTGTATGTGAAACGCAGGAGTACATCGGCAACTTGAGCCCCAGGAGAAGCGGGGGCAGTCTCGCCGCGACCTAGGTCCGCGGGTGCTGTGGCAGTAGATTCAGGGCTGTAGTTCATTGCTCTTCCGCCTGAGCCTGAGCCTTGTCAGCGAGGCCTATGAGGAAATCGCCGATCAACCGGGCGATATCGGGCCTGACAACAAGACCAAACAGAGCCTCCCGCACGAAGGGCTGAGGGTCAGGTACACGGCGCTCGCCGACCTGCTCCCCATCTTCCAGATCAAGAAGGAGCTTCTCTGGGTTCTGCCTGCTCTCAACGTAGAAGTCGACATGGACCTCCCCATTGGGCGAAAGGCCTCCCCATGCTCCCACAGCCGGATAGACACGGTAGGCAGCGTCTCTCTCAAATCGCACTTCGACAGTAGCTTTTTCTGGAGCCATTGAGATACCTCCGAGAAGCAAAGTTACCTCGGAAACGCGAGTGTGACAAGGCGGAGGTAGCGTCTCAAGGTGACAGTGATCTCGCAGTAGCCCCTGGCCAAGGACGAACGTTTGGCCAGACAGAGGCCAGCTCGGTGCTGGATGCATGTGGATCGATACTGGATCTGTGCAGGAGACGCACTCGAACTGACGAATCGGAGCTCCCCTCTGTTGATCGACTTCGGAGGGCTAGGTCACTGAGACAAGGCTCACGGGACGTGGCGTGTCGACGGCAAAAAAAAGAGGGAAGGCAGTTCGGTGAAGTGCTCAGCTGACCCAGTCGAGCGATCCTATTGAGCGTTCAAAGAGACTCAACAAGCTTCGCAGCTTGAACCTGGTTGTGCGCCAACTCGCTGATCAACTCAACACATCGAAGGGGCAACCCAAGCAAGGCGAAGGCTGACGCTCTGAAACCTACCAGGAGTAGGACGTTAGTTCATGCTTCGCTACGGCGACGGAAACCGCCTCTTTCTTGGCTGTGTTGACCATCGTGTAGTCAGTCACGTACGTTCCAACAGCAACATTGAGTCCGTTCGTCCATTCCTGGTAGGTACTACCGTCTTCACATGTCACTTCGATCCAGACCTCGTAGTAGTCAATGTCGCATGCTCCAGTATTCGTTACTTTGTAGTATACATATACATAGGACGAGTACTGTCCTGAGTACTCAGAGTAATCCTGCGTCCACTCCGTAATCTCGAACGAGGCGGCGGGCTCTGGAGGTGGTGGCACTGGGGGAGGGAAGAAACAGCCGCCAAGGAGCACCACAACAGCCGAAAGCAACACTACCCGCTTCATTTTCCCTCCTCTTGTTTTGCCAATGCCAGAGCGCTAAGGAGTCGCCCAAGCGAACTCTATCACATCAGTCTACTAGAAGACTATAACACGGTTGAAGGCTAAACCTCATTCCGCGTTATATTTGCCGGATTCTGATGTTGGCTATAGTATCTGTCATACGTTCAGTGGTAAGGAGGTCAGGATGCGGCTCAAGTATTGGGGGTGTCTTGCGCTGGCTGGAGCCTTAGTGCTCTTCAGCGTTACGGCGATTGCAGGTGATTACACCCAGGGGTTTGAAGCCGGCCGTGTGGCCGCAAAGGCCGATCATTCGGGTCTTGCGCAATTCGCGGGGGGCATGTTTCTCGGCATATTCTACTTGGGGTACGCGTTGATCGCACCTGTGCCAGGAGCGCCAACTTGGAGGCTACAGGATATCAGCGCTAAGTCCGATGAGTACCAGAGGGGCTTCATGGATGGGTACGACAAGATGTGGCGATCCACGCGGTCAAGAAACGCTTTCGGTGGACTAATCACTGGCGTCGCCACACTGTACGTGATATACGCGGCTGCCCTGGCTAGTTACTACTGAAGAGGGGGGCAGGTTCAGGTTCTTCTTGAATCGTGGATAACGTTCGTTAGGACGAAACTGAGCTAGGCAAGACCCTGGGGGCTTGGGACGGCGTTTCTGTAGCGGTCTGAACAGAGATCTGTGAATCAGTTCGTGCTCCGTGCAGAAGACGTACTCCCGCTGCCACTTCTACGCCAGGACTGCACGCCCCCAGGCTGCGAATGTCCACTTCTCGGGCCTAAAATGCGGCATCTCCAGCCAGTCGGAGTCAACTACATGGCCTCGAACTGCCTGGCCCTACCCACACACGCCGGCTGCCTTGATGGATACGAGCTTCTCAGAGCATCACTGGCTGTTGATGTCCATCAACGGCTTCCCTTTCGAGATGCACGGCGCATCTAGTCGCAGCAGACCCAGATGGTGGTAGCCGAGATCACCACCGACCGCTCACCCCCCCGGACTCACAACTGAGCCTTCTGCACCCCCAGTTTGCGGCGTTTGCGGCATGTCGGACCCAAATGCAGGGCCTCGAACGCGTACACCCTACTCCGAGGTGGGGTGAACGAATATGGCCTTCTCAGGGCATCGCCGGCTGTTGATGCTCTATCAACAGGTTTCTTATCGAGAGACATGGCGCTTTCCCTCCAAGCAGACGAGGTTGGTGCCCCCCAAGCGAACACCTCTCGTCGTAGTTTCCCTTTTCGGGGTCGAAAACACGGCGTTTGCGGCCGATCGCGATCAAGTGCAGGGCCTCGACCTAGCGGACCCTACTCAGAGGGGGGGAGACGAATACGGGCCTCTCAGAGCATCGTGTGCTGTGGCTTCAGCTAGGTGGAAGAGGAACTGCGTGGGGGAATCCGATCCAACGAGGATATGGGTTGTAGATCACCATCAACAGGCCTTGGCGATGAGTGGCTTCGCATGCGACAGAGCTGTGACTTACTCGACAGCGGTCCAACCGCCTGGTAGTCAGTAGAGATTGCAAAGAATCACGGGGAGTAGCTCCGGTGGTGGCGGGCTCGGGAACCTCAAAGCGAACGGCCTCGCGTTCGAGACCCATTCCCTACTTCCGAGGCCGCTCCCGTCAAAGCGATACTGCTGCGTACTCTCAATCTAGCACATCCAACGAGCCCTGATCAAGAGGTTGGGGCCTGAGCGGAGATTCGCTCTTCCAGTGCACCAACCTTCCTCAGCCCAGACCCCGGTAGTCAACCCCCGACACGTACTCCCTGCCACGTGATACGTAAGGTGGTGATTTCGCCCCGCACCTTATCACATATTGTCTGCGTTATCAACGAGGAATCCTTGACTCGGAATCGGGTCGGCAATCCCCGCGTCGACTGCACCAGAAGAACGGAGCCTTCACTGGGCGTCCTACACAGGCCAGAGACTGACACTCCGGCCGTCCGCCCGCGCTACTCGGCAGGCGTCGTTAACCAGATCTCTAGTGGCGTCTTCGCCTCCATGGTTGCTTCGAAGCCATCATCCAATGCCCAGAAGAAGTCGAATCCCGTCAGAAGCTCCACCATGTTGACACTGACGAGGTAGACCACCAAGGCGGGATGGGGCCCTGGATCCTGCGGTATGACAAAGGACAGCGCTCGCGGCTTACCATCTACCTCATCAATGACGATCTTGAAGAAGGCATCAGGAGTCTCAACGCCTGAGTCCAGCGTCTCGATGTCTTCATCGAAGATCGGGCCGGTGATGACCCAGAGTTCCTCGTACGCATCGGCCCACTCCCGAACCAGTCCCTCAAGCTCCTTCCAGACACCTCGATTGAGCGCAGGCGTCTGCGGACACACGTTACTCATCAGGAAGGTCTCCCGCTGTGCTTCCTCTCCGTATCTCCCAGCAATCGTGGCGTTGGGCGCCATCTGCCCGAGGTCGTATCCGCTGTTTTTGTACTCATCGTGTCGTACTTCCGCCCGCGTCCTCTCGTCCATACGGAAGTACGAGGGGCGGTCATAGCTTGGCGGATCGTCGACAGCGAAGACGTTGTAGCAGACCCACAACGGATTGCGCCTTGCATCCGAGTAGCCCACCGAGTACGCGGAGTTGCTGAGAGCCAATACGGCGTACTCCTCTGAGAAGGGGATGCCGTTGTAGCAGAAGAAGCACGATTCGCTGGACTGGGCGAGCCAACCCAAGCCCAGCGCAAAGGCCAGGACGAGCAGCCATATGCGAGTACGCATGAAGACCTCCTTCGGATCAGCCACACAGCAAGACACGGCCGAGGTAGTCGAGCATCCTCGAATCGGCTACTTGCTTTCCTCTCGATCCAGATATTCGAGGATTGCCTGTACCACCAGATAATTCACTGATCGGTCCTGCTTCTTCCCAAGACTCATGAGCCGCTCGACAGGGCGCTCTTCCAGCTTGCCTTGCGGGATGTAGATCGACATCTTGTCGAGGATCGTCTTGCCTGTCATATTCCCCCTCCGCTCACTATCTCCATTCCGTGCACTCTTCTACGAGCACACGAACCCATGACCTTCTGCTGATCTACCTAGAGCCTCGTCTTGCCTCGCGATTCCACCTGTCGGACGGCTCCAGGAAGACGTTCGGCTCGACGCCAAGGGAGCACGAGTGTCTCAGCACAGCCAACCAGATCGCATAGGAGCCGATGCGGACACGCCCACATTACCGAGCTGCTAAGGCTGCCTTTGCCAGGAACACAATGGCCATAAGCATCCGATAGACGTCGAGGAAATCGCTGGACTCGAAGCTGACTGTACGCCCGCTCACTCGCTTGACTGACGGAACGAGCGTACACATGTCGGCCATGCTAGTCGTTACCAGGTCGACTTCGAGACTGACCGGCGAATCTAACTCGTACGGGGGGCGTGAAGAGGCTCCAGAAACGGCCTTCTCGGCCCCGTCCAATAGCTGCAGTTTCACCTCCTCCCAGGGGCTGAACACCGCCGCATTCCTCTCTACTCCTCTCTTGGTTCCCACAAACACTACATCATCTCCGATTGTCCTGGTCTCCTGCTCAATCGCCTGGTCGCCACTGACAAACACGACTGGAACCCCGTAATGCCCAGCAATTGCAGCGCATAGAGTCACTTCGCCTATTGCATGCCCATTCAGGCGCGCCTCATAGATACATGTGGGATACAGCGTATGATCCATGGAGGAACCGAGTGTTCCCGCTGCCGCATGGTAGCCAACCAAGAACACAGCGCTAAACTGCTTCCCTATGCCGTACATGATGTCGTCTCCTCCGCGCGGGAACCCCTGGACAAGCATTGCCGGCGGCCGGAGTAGCTGGGGGATCAAGTTTTGCCCGTTTGAGTGAGCATCGCAAACCAGTATCGTGTCAATCGCGCAGTCAGCAGCGATGATTCCGTCTATTACCACGTTGACTTCTTCCGTCATTCGTATTCGACTGTTCTCCTTGTCGTGCGACAACTGATCCCAAGAACTTATTCCCCAGATACCTTCGAAGTCCGCTGAGATGAATACCCGCATCCCACTGCCCCCTTTCTTTGCTAGTCTAGCGCGATCCTCGGATCTACAAACGCGTAGAGAATGTCTACGAAGAGATTGATCACAACATAGATAAGTCCAAAGAATAGTATACACCCCTGCATCAGAGGGTAGTCACGACTCAATGTTGCCTGGAACGCCAGCTGCCCGATTCCAGGCCACGTGAATATCTGCTCAATCACGATGGTACCTGCCAGGTATCGCGCGAAGTAGAGTCCAAGAACCGTGATTGCGGGCAAGGCTGCGTTACGCAGCACGTGCTTGTAGACAACCTTCGGTTCCTTTATGCCCTTGGAGCGCGCCGTGCGTACGTAATCCTGCTGCATCTGGCTTAACACTTCCGCACGCACGAATCTGATGAGGATACCAGTAATCAGCAGGCTCAGAGTCAAGCATGGCAGAACCAGGTGACGCAGGCCCTCGATAGGATTCTCGGCCAGGCTCACGTAGCCCATGCTGGGGAACACACTCAGTTTGACGGAGAATAGGAGGATGAGCGCTAGAGCCGCCACAAAGGGAGGAACCGAGATACCAATAAGAGCACCTGTGGTCACCAAATAGTCAACCCAGCTTCGAGAGTACTTGCCGGCAAGTGTTCCAACTGCCGTGGCGACTAGCGTGGACGCAATCATGCTTACCAGAGTCAGGAGCAAGGTCCTTGGGAAGCGTTGTGCGATCAAGGCCATTACGGATTCCTGCTGCGAGATAGATGTCCCGAAGTCCCCTCTAACAACACCTCCGAGCCAAGAGACATACTGCTCAACGAAACTCCTGTCAAGTTGGTACTTCTCTTCGAGTACGGCTCTGGCCTCCTCCGTCAATGAACCACTTGTCCCGACCATGGCGTCAATTGGGCTGCCTGGGGCAAGATGCATGATGCTGAACGCGAGAATCGAGGTCACAAGAAGTATCGGGATCGCCGCCAGGAGTCGTCGCACCAAGTACCCCGCCATTTGCTACCCGTCCTTTCCTACTAACCAGTACGCCCTCACCAGATCTTGCAGGCTAGATCCGGCCTCGAACATCAAGGGCATCACGCAGCCCATCGCCCAGCAGATTCAGGCTCAGAACCGTAACAGAGAGAAACAGCGCCGGGAACACGATCACGTGAGGAAAGTCGGACATGAACTGTCTCCCCCTACTAAGCATGAGGCCCCAGCTAGGCGTCGATGGAGATGTACCCACTCCAAGGAAGTTCAACGATGCCGCAGTGATTATTGCAACCGGGAACTCGACTGTGCTTTGGACGATCAGAGTCGATAGGCAATTCGGTAATATGTGACGGAATAGCACTGCCGATCGCGTACGTCCTATGGCAAATGCGGCCTCTACGTACTGCGCGTGACTCTGCGTCAAGACCGCTGCTCTGGCCACCCGAGCGAAACGTGGAACGTAGACAATACCTAGAGCCAGCGATGTGTTCAGGAGGTTGGGCCCCAGAATGACTACAAGCGTCATTGCCAGAAGCAGCGGCGGAAGTGCCAGGAGTGCGTCCATGACTCGCATGATGGTCCCGGCTGTGAATGGGCCATAGAACCCCCCGATTGCTCCAAGGGGTACACCGAAGACCAGTGCAATGGCAATTGAGAGCCCCCCTATCTCAAGCGCAATCGCAGATCCGTGCAATACTCTTGAGAATACATCTCTTCCCAGCTGATCCGTGCCGAAGAAGTGCACTGCTGATGGTGGAGAAAGAATGCTCGTGAAATCAGTGTCTAGCGGTTCGTATGGGGCGATCCACCTTGCGAGGATTGCAATGCTGACTACGCACATGAACAGCACAAGGCCGATGGTGGCAGACTTGCTGCGAAAGAATGATCTGACTGCCCTGCGGAGTTCACTATCTCTTGCGTTCACGTCTAGGTGGCTCCTTCTGCCTCTGAGTCACGGGGCAGCGAACGGCGCGAATGACACATCAGCATCGATTGGGTAGCAAGGTCGCACTACACGTTGAAACGCTCGCCCTTGAAACCGCGCGGTCGGATTGCTGGGACCTGGAGTGTCAACCAGCAGTATTTTCGCTGCAATTGGCTCGAATGCTGCCCGGAAATGCACCGATGCTTTCATCGCAAGAATCGACTTCTCTGTAGGGTCTATCCCAAGACTCGAGAAATACTCCACAGTATCCGGCATGACTCGTTTGGCCGTCACGATAATCTCCACGCCCCCGCACTGTATGAGGGCCGTCGGGCCGCGGTCTTCTATGACGCCAGACGCTCGTGCACCACCGCGGACGTACGTTCCCGGTGGCTTCGCCTTTAGGCATCCCTTGACCTCGACGGAGGCCGAGTCAGGAGATAGGCTGCCTCCCAACCGTAGACAGACAGCCGATCCTACGCGCAGAGTTCTTAACCGTTCCGCCGCAACTGGGTCCACAACTGAAGCGAAGACAGAGTTCTCACTCCCCGCCGCCAGGAGCTTCCTCAGCAGGAAGGCACTGTCACCAGGGGCCCCGGCCCCTGTGATATCGCCAATATCGCACAAGATGGAAGGGCCTGTGCCACCGTTGACCGCAGCCAACCCCATTGCCTCTTCAGGATCGAGCAGATTGGCTTCTGCGAGTCGCGCTCTTTCGTTCCAGGCAGCTTCTGCCAATTCCCCATCAAGCCGGCCCTTACTCTCATCTCTACTACTTCGTACGACCAGCACATTCAGCCCAGTGGCCGGAGTATCCGAAGGCCAGAAGCCTGGATACACATTAGCAGCGAGTACATTCTCTGTTCTCTTCAGCAGTGTCGCGCGGGCCGCAATCTCCTTCATCGGTCCTGCAGTTGTTGCTTGGTTGATCATCATGGTCAGCATCGGCACTCGAATTAGATTCGAATGGACCTTGATGCTCCCTTTGACGAGGAGCGATGCTAGCTCGACAGCCTGCCACCCTTTTTCGTACATGTCCACATGTGGATTCGTGTCATATCCCAGCAGCGCTGTGGCGTGGTCAACCATTGCCCTGCTGATATTCGCATGGAAATCCAGTGTTGCGATGATGGGTTTGCCACGGCCAAGAACCTCTCTAGTGGCTCTCAGGATTTCGCCCTCAGGATCCAACGCCTCGTCCGTGACCATAGCGCCATGAAGCACGAGAACTACTGCGTCCGGCTGCGCGCGCTTCAAAGCCTCGACAAGCCCCCCAACGAAATGCTCGCAAACACTGTGGTCGACCACCCCTCCAGGAATTGCATCCGCATAGGCCATGGGCTCAACTTCAACGCCCAACGCTTTCGCGGCATTGAGTATCCCCCCGACTTCTGTTTTGGTATCCGCGAATCTTGTGAGCATCTCAGTGCCGTTCGACCATGTGAAATCCTCGTCGGTCGTTGGCAAAGAAGAGAACACATTCGTCTCGTGCATTAGTCCGGCAACTGCCAATCTCATGTGTGTCCCCAGTCTCCTCCATGCTGACGAGATCTGAGGAGGCGAGATGCCGATTTCGCATCCATGCATCTCGCCCCCCAAGTTGTAGTCTGAACTAGATCATCGCCAGCTTACCCGTGTCTAGCGAGTACCACACCTAGTCCTCGAGCCATAGATACGCCACTCCTCCCCCTGAGTAGGCGAAGATGTTGAGGCAATCCTCGGCTCCCTTGACGCGGGCTCCCACTGCCCTGTAGTCATTGGAGATCATCTGAATGACAGAAGGAACCTGCTCCTGCAAATGCAGCAGCGCGAGCTCATAGAAAGCCCTTCTGGCAGCCGGATCAACTGCTTGAGCCGCCCTTGCCAGGATCGCATCGTACAAGTCGCTGCTGTAGCCTCCAGCGGCCCAAGTCAGGCCCGCGTCTGTCACCCACGGATTGTAGGACGTATCTGGATCTGCTTGCGCGACCCACACCATGACCGACAAACCGTAGTCGTAGTTCCGCCAGTGTTCCATGGCTCCAGCCCAGTCATAGGCCTCAATTTCGACTTCGATCCCAACCTTCGAGAGCTGGCTCTGAAGAATCTCTGCTTGCAGATCCATGCGGAACTGTGAAGCCACAACCAGATTGGTTGAGAAGCCCTCTGGGTACCCTGCTGCAGCAAGCAGCTCTCTCGCCTTGTCGAGATCTGCATCCCTGTATGGATCTTCCACATCAAGATACCAGAACGAGCCTGGCGGATAGGCCTGGTTGGACGGTACGCCCGTGCCGAAGGTCATTGCTGCAACGTAGTCGTCCTTGTCAATGGCATACGCAATAGCCTGCCGGACTCGAACATCTGCTAGAGGTCCTTGAGGGTCTCGCGTATTGATGTACATCCAATACCAATGCGGATCATTGGCTTGCATGACCGTCATCTCGCCAAAACCACCGGAACGTGCTGTAGCAACATCCTTCGCGTTGAAGTCGACCATGTAGTCAATCTCGCCAGT
>Ga0272444_10004251_pt1 | contig 12674 bp, 9 predicted proteins | sample SSMForm13_FD_201033 | JGI IMG/M metagenome (GOLD analysis project Ga0272444, IMG submission 201033) | Marine sediment archaeal communities from Little Sippewissett salt marsh, Falmouth, MA, United States - SSM-Form-13 | ecosystem: Environmental > Aquatic > Marine > Wetlands > Sediment ...
CCAGCGACACGTTGTTCTTGGCCTCGTTCTTGGCCGCGCGTTGCTGACGCACCTGTTCGTACTCGGTTTTCAGCTCGGCAAGGAAGCCCGGCTTCTGCGTATCGGACAGCAGCGTGGAGGCCACACCGACCGCGCGCGAGGCATCCGCCACGTAGATGGCGCCGTGCTCGTATTGCGGTTCGATCTTCACCGCAGTGTGCGCCTTGGAGGTAGTCGCACCGCCGATCATGAGCGGGATGGTGAAGCCCTGGCGCGTCATCTCCTTGGCCACGTGCACCATCTCGTCCAGCGACGGGGTGATCAGACCGGACAGGCCGATGATGTCGACCTTCTCTTCGATGGCCGTTTTCAGAATGGTCTCGGCCGGCACCATCACGCCCAGATCAATGACCTCGTAGTTGTTGCACTGCAGGACCACGCCGACGATGTTCTTGCCGATGTCGTGCACGTCACCCTTGACCGTGGCCATCAGGATCTTGCCGTTGGAATCGAGCGCCCCCTGTTCGACCAGTTCGGCCTTTTCCGCCTCGAGGAAGGGCTCGAGATAGGCGACCGCCTTCTTCATCACGCGCGCGGATTTCACCACCTGCGGCAGGAACATCTTGCCCGCGCCGAACAGGTCGCCGACCACGTTCATGCCGTCCATCAGCGGGCCTTCGATGACGTGCAGCGGGCGCTCCGCCTGCGCGCGTGCCTCTTCGGTGTCCTCGTCGATGAACTCGGTGATGCCCTTGACCAGCGCATGTTCCAGGCGCTTGTTCACCGGCCACGAGCGCCATTCGAGGTCTTCCTTCTTTTCCGCGCCCGCACCATCACCGGCAAACCTCGGGGCTATCTCGACCAGGCGTTCGCCCGCTTCCGGGTCGGTGTTGAGGATCACGTCCTCGACCGCCTTGCGCAGTTCCGGGTCGAGCTCGTCGTAGACCGCCAACTGGCCGGCATTGACGATGCCCATGTCCATGCCGGCGTTGATCGCGTGGTACAGGAACACCGCGTGGATCGCCTCGCGCACCGGGTTGTTGCCGCGGAACGAGAAGGAGACGTTGGACACGCCGCCGGAGATCATCGCGTGCGGCAGGCTGTTCTTGATCTCGCGCGTGGCCTCGATGAAGTCCACGCCGTAGTTGTTGTGCTCCTCGATGCCGGTGGCGACGGCGAAGATGTTCGGATCGAAGATGATGTCCTGCGGCGGGAAGCCGATCTCGTCGACCAGGATGCGGTAGGCGCGCGTGCAGATCTCGACCTTGCGCTCCTTGGTGTCCGCCTGGCCGACCTCGTCGAAGGCCATCACGATGATCGCCGCACCGTAGCGGCGGCACAGCTCGGCGTGTTCGCGGAACTTGTCCTCGCCCTCTTTCATCGAGATCGAGTTGACGATGGGCTTGCCCTGGCTGCACTTCAGGCCTGCCTCGATGATCTCCCACTTGGAGGAGTCGATCATCAGCGGCACCTTGGCGATGTCGGGCTCCGAGGCGATCAGGTTGAGAAAGCGCACCATCGCCGCCTCGCCATCGAGCATGCCCTCGTCCATGTTCACGTCGACGATCTGCGCCCCGTCCTCGACCTGGGCGCGGCAGACATCCAGCGCCTGCTCGTACTCTTCATTCAATATCAGGCGCTTGAACTTGGCCGAGCCGGTGACGTTGGCGCGCTCGCCGACGTTGACGAACAAGGACTCGGCGCCGATGTTCAGCGGCTCCAGTCCGGACAGGCGGCACTCGACCGGGATTTCGGGTTTGACGCGCGGCGCAATGCCATCGACCGCCTTGGCGATGGCCGCGATGTGATCGGGCGAGCTGCCGCAGCAACCGCCGACGATGTTGAGAAAGCCCGACTCGGCCCACTCGCGGATCATCCCGGCCATCTCCTCCGGGGTCAGGTCGTACTCGCCGAACTCGTTGGGCAGGCCGGCATTCGGGTGCGCATTGACATGGCACTCGGCCACGCGCGACATCTCCTCGACATACTGGCGCAGCAGGTCCGGGCCGAGTGCACAGTTCAGACCGATCGAGATCGGCCGCGCGTGGCACAGGCTGTTGTAGAAGGCCTCGGTGGTCTGGCCGGACAGGGTGCGGCCGGAGGCATCGGTGATGGTGCCGGAGATCATGATCGGCAAGCGCAGTTGCTGGTCGTCGAAATACTTCTCGATAGCGAAGATCGCGGCCTTGGCATTCAGGGTGTCGAAGATGGTCTCGACCAGCAGGATGTCCGCGCCGCCCTCGACCAGCGCATCGGTGGACTCGTAGTACTGCTCGACCAGCTCGTCGAAACTGATGTTGCGGTAGCCGGGGTCGTTCACGTCCGGCGAGATCGACAGGGTGCGACTGGTCGGCCCGAGCACGCCGGCGACGAAGCGCGGCTTGTCCGGGGTGCTGTACTTATCCGCCGCCTCGCGCGCCAGGCGGGTCGCCGCCAGGTTGATCTCGTGCGCCAGCTCCTGCATGTCGTAGTCGGACATGGACACGCGGGTGCCGTTGAAGGTGTTGGTCTCGATGATGTCGGCGCCGACCTCCAGGTACTGCTCGTGGATGCCGCGGATGATCTGCGGTTGGGTGATCGCCAGCAGGTCGTTGTTGCCCTTCAGATCGGTATGCCAGTCGGCGAAACGCTCGCCGCGATAGTCGGCCTCTTCCAGCTTGTGGCGCTGGATCATGGTGCCCATGGCACCATCCAGGATCAGGATGCGCTGGGCCATCAGGGCTTCAAGTTGTGCTGTGCAATCGCGGGACATCGCTTACCTACCTTTTGTGCAAGCCGCGCATTATAACTGCCCGCGCGTTATCGCTCCCGCCGGAAAAATGCCAATAAAACCCACCTGTGCTGCATAAAGAATGTTGACGCCACAGTAACGAGATTCGTGCTTAGATATCCGCCGTTCGCTATCCGGCGGGCACCGGGCGCGCCCGGGAGCAGTACCGGGGCAAGGCTGGCAACAAAAAAGGCAACCGGCCCTCGCCCCAACAACCTTGCGAGGAGGAAATCAATGGCTGAACTATTTTCCGCAGAGTGGATGAACGCCCTGAAAGACCAGTGGAACGGCGAACCCGAGGTGAAAGACAAGCTGGCGGAGATCGGCTTCAACTCGGTGATCACCTGCGGCTTCAAGGGTGAAGACCAGCCGCGCGGCGTGTTCGTGGTCGAGAACGGCGAATGCGTGCGTGCCGGCGACTACGACGGCACCGAGCCGGACTGGGACATGCGCGCCGACAAGGCCAACTGGATGAAGTGGGCCTCCGAGGGCATCGGCATGGCCGGCCTGGGCACCGCCTTCGCCATGGGCAAGCTGAAGTTCCTGAAAGGCGACTTCAAGGGCATGATCAAGGACCCGCGCATGGCCGGCCCGTTCGTCAAGAGTTTTTCGCTGATGGGCAAGATCGACACCGAGTGATCTGCATCGGCAGGCGCGAAAAAGGCCGGGCAATGCCCGGCTTTTTTCATTCTATCCAGGGATTGGCCTTGCCCTGAATCCGCGCAATCTTGCGGTTGCGCTCGCGCTCGGCCGCATCGACCGGGTCCTCGCGGTGCCAGCGCTCGAGCAAGGCGCGCTGGCGCCGGTATATCTCCAGATCGTACTCCTCGGCCAGGTACAGCATGGCCCGCGCGATATTGCCGCGCACCGCCGGGCGGGGCTCGACACGGCGACGGCGCCGGTCGATCTCGAAGTCGCAGCCGGGCTCCAGCCAGCGCTCACCCTCGATCATCGCGTAGGCCATGGCGCCGCGCGCCTTGTTGATATCCTTGCGCGCCGGATACAGGTTGTGCATATCCGACTCGATCCGGTTGAAGCGCGCACTGCGCTGACGGCACTGCTTGCGATCGCCACAGTCCAGGCTCCTGGTCACCCAGGCCATGGGGAAGACATGTTCGATGTTGTAGCGGCGGTCGTGCCGGCCGAAACGCTCGCCGCAATACAGACTCTCCCCGCCATCCGGGTACAGGGTTCGCCAGAAAATCGGGATGGTCTGCAGATAATCGGCGGCCCCGGCAGTGCCCGCGACCAGCGACAATATCCCTATCAGCAGGCAATTCGTGAACCTGTTCATCCCCCCTCCTTTGCACAGCGCGGCAGACGTTGGATAATCCCCGCCTCCCCGAACCAGCAACAGCGAGCCCAGCATCGTGGCAGACAGCGACGACAATCCCGCCCCGCAAGATAGCAAAAACGGCCCCTGGCCGGTGATCGGCCTGGTGGTGGTGATCACCCTGATCGCCATCTGGCTGGTGCCTGGCGACGAGACGCCCGAGACCACCGAACCCGCCCGGCCCGCGCCCAGCCTGCTGGCACCGGGCGAACAGCCCCCCGCCGCCACACCCGAGGCACAGCCCGAAACCGCGCCGGCCGAGCCTCAGCCAGAAGCGGAGGTGCCGGCCGAGGCCCCGCCCGCGCTGGGTCCGGGCGATGCTGCGCGCGCCCTGATCAGCGAGTTGCGGGTGCAGAGCCCGCCGGACCTGCAGCGCGCCTTCGCGGCCGCGCAACAGCACCAGCAGGCCGGCGAACTCGACGATGCCTACCTGCTGTACTTCTATGCCGCGCGCGAGGGCCACGGCGAGGCCGCCATGCTGCTGGCGCGCCAGTCCGACCCGGCCAGCTTCAGCGAAGATGGCCTGATCGCCGCTGCAGACGAACTGCAGGCGCACAAGTGGTATGTGAAGGCGCAGCAGGCCGGGGTCGATGCCGCAGCCGAGGCGCTCGCCGCGCTGCGCTCACGTGTCGAACAGGCAGCGGAACAGGGCGACGACCGCGCCCGCCGCATCATGCTGCAATGGAAATGATTAAACCGATGAAATACCTGATCCTGGCCGGCCTGCTTACGCTACAGACCGTCTTCCTCACCCCCGCCCTGGCCGCCAACGAACCCCTGCTGATGCCGGGCAAGCAGGCGCTGTACCAGCGCGTGCTGGCGATCCCGGGCAGCCAGCTGCACGCCAGCAGCGACAGCCAGGGGAGCGCGGTCACGCCCTTTACCGCTTATTACGTGTACGCACGCGAGCAGAAAAACGGCGAGCCCTGGCTGCAGGTCGGCACCGGCCGCCACGGCGAGACCGACGGCTGGATGCGCGAGAGCGACACCATCGCCTGGGCGCAGGGCCTGACCGTGGCCTTCCGCGAGCCCAAGGACCACGACCGCGCGCTGCTGTTCCGCGATGCCGAATCGCTGCAGACCGTCGCCGGCCAGGACGACCTGGCCGATTACCGCGAGCTGTACGAGGCTGCGATCAACGGCGTGATCAACGCGCAGTCACCGGTGGTCGCGATCCAGCCGCCGGGCAAGTTGGACATCCGCGAGAACTTCTACCTGGTGCCGATCCGCGAGCACCGCGACATCTACCTGGGCAACGAACAGGCGCGCATGCTGCGGGTCGCCAGCGTGCCGCTGAAAAGCGCAGAGCCGGCAAAACCGGCGACCGCCGCGGCAGCCGCTCCCGCCGCCAACGACTACCGCGCCGGGCTGGTGTTCGCCATCGATGCCACCCTGTCGATGGACCCGTACATCGAGCGCACCCGTGAAGCGGTGATGAAGATCTACGACAGCCTCGGTGACGCCGGTCTGCTCGGCAACGTCAATTTCGGCCTGGTCGCCTTCCGCGACAACCCCGAGGCCGCACCCGGCATCGACTACCTGGCACGCACCTATGTCGACCTGGAACAGGGCCGCAACCCGGGCACCTTCCTCAGCCAGATCGACGCCCTGAAGGCCGCCACCAGCTCCAGCCAGGACTTCGTCGAAGACGCCTACGCCGGCCTGAAAAAGGCCATCGACGAGATGGACTGGGAAGGCCACGCGGCCCGCTACGTGGTGCTGATCACCGATGCCGGCCCGCGCGAGGCCGGCGACCCGCTGTCCAGCACCCACCTGGACGCGGGCGCCCTGCGCCAGCTGGCGCGCGACAAAGGCGTGGCGATCTTCGTCATGCATCTGCTGACCCCGGCCACCCAGGCCAATCATGCACAAGATGCCACCACCTACCGTGAACTGTCGAAGTTCCCGGGCATCGGCAGCCTGTACTACGGCGTGCCGACCGGCGACGTGCAACAGTTCGGCCACGTGCTCGACACCCTGGCCGGGCAGATCACCATGCAGGTGCAGATGGCCGGCGCCGCGCAGCCGCAGCCCGCGCCGACGCCCGCCGCCGCGCCCGACACCCAGCTGGCGGAACTGCAGAGCAAGGTCGCCAAGCTCGGCTATGCGCTGCGCATGCAATACCTGCAGAAGACCGAGGGCGGCAGGCCGCCGCGCCTGTTCAACGCCTGGCTGCTCGATCGCGACGTGCGCAAGCCGGAACAACGCACCCTGGACGTGCAGGTACTGCTGACCCGCGACCAGCTGTCCGACCTGCACGACATCCTGCGCCAGGTGCTGCTGACCGCCGAGGAAGGCCTGCTATCGCCGAAGAATTTCCTCAACGAACTGAAGAGCCTGGCGGCGACCATCGCACGTGACCCGGAACAGCTGGGTGAGACCACCGCCACCACCGCCGGCGAGGGCAACAGCCTGGCCGACCTGGGCTTCATGCGCGAGTACATCGAGGACCTGCCGTACACCGGCGAGGTGATGAACCTGTCGCTGGAGGAATGGGAGACCTGGCCGGCGCGCGCGCAGATCGACTTCCTGCATCGCCTGGAAGAGAAGATCGACTACTACCGCGCGCTGCACGACCACACCGACCTGTGGGTCAGCCTCGACGGCGGCCCGGTCGATGGCGACTCGGTGTTCCCGGTCGCCCTGCAAATGCTCCCCTGAAACCGGCATGCGGCGGGGGTGCTGCCCCCGCCCATCGCGCGCCACTCTCAGTACAATAGCGCCCGCCCGAGCCAACGAAGCACCCAAGCCACCGTGAGTTTCACCCTGCATACCCCGAGCCGCGACCGAGGCATCATCTATCACCTGCGCAACGTGGTGCTCGACCGCGAGTCGCAGGGCGTGTCGTTCCGCCTCAACGTGCCCTCGCTGCAGATCACCCAGGGCGAGAAGATCGCCCTGATCGGCGAGTCCGGCTGCGGCAAGTCGACCCTGCTCGACATCCTCGCCTTCATCGCCCAGCCGTCCGAGATCGGTGCCTTCCGCTTCCGCCCGGAAAACACCGGCGAGCCGATCGACATCGCGCGCCTGTGGCACAAGCGCAAGCTCAACCAGCTCGGCGAGCTGCGCAAGAAACACATCGGCTACGTGATGCAGACCGGCGGCCTGCTGCCTTACCTGACGGTGCGCGACAACATGAACCTGTCGCGCCACGTGCAAGGCCTGCGCGACGACACCAGCATCGACGAACTGGCGCGCGAGCTGGGCATCGCCCGCCACCTGGACAAGCTGCCGGAGACCCTGTCCACCGGCGAGCGCCAGCGGGTGGCGATCGGCCGCGCCCTGGCGCACCAGCCCTCGATCGTCATCGCCGACGAACCGACCGCCTCGGTCGACCCGTTCGCCGCGGAGAAGATCATGTCGCTGTTCATCGGCCTGGCCGAGGAGCGCAACATCACGGTGATCGTCGCCAGCCATGCCTGGCGCCATATCAAGCGCCTCGGCCTGCGCCGCCTGGCCCACCACACCCAGCGCTCCAGTGACGGGCGCACCACCGAAACCGTGGTCAACGGCTGATGCTGAAGATGAAGACCCTGCGCCTGGCGACGCGCGACTACAAACACGAGTGGCAGATGTCCGGCTGCTTCGTGCTGGCACTGGCGGCGGTGCTTGGCCCGATGCTGGTGCTGTTCGGCCTCAAGTTCGGCATCGTCGGCGGCATGCTCGACCAGCTGATCGAAGACCCGGCCAACCGCGAGATCCGCCCGGTCGGCAGCGGCCGCTACGATCGCGCCTGGATCGCCCAGTTCCGCCAGCGCCAGGACGTGGCCTTCCTGGTGCCGCGCACCCGCAGCATCGCCGCCACCCTGCAGCTGAGCAGCGAGCAGTCCAGCCGCATCCTCAACACCGAGATGATCCCCTCCGACGATGGCGACCCGCTGCTCCCCGCCACGCAGGCCGCGCCGCACGGCATGCGCTCGATCGTGTTGTCGCAGAGCGCCGCCGCCAAGCTCAATGTAAGCGCCGGCGACCGCATCGACGGCAGCCTGGTACGCCGCTACCAGGGCAAGCGAGAGCGCGTGCACGTCGAGCTGAACGTGGCGGCGATCGCACCGGCGGCCGCCTTCGCCCGCGACGGCGCCTTCGCCGACCTGCTGCTGGTGGAAGCGCTGGAAGACTTTCGCGACGGCCACGCGGTGCCGGCGCTCGGCTGGAGCGGCGGCGAGCCGCCTGAGCAGCGCACCTACCCGAGCTTCCGCCTGTACGCCCAGTCCATCTACGACGTGGCCGAGCTGAAACAGCAACTGGCCGAGGCCGGTATCGACGTGCGCACCAAGGCGGCGGACATCGAACTGGTGATGAAGATGGACCGCAACCTGAGCACCATCTACTGGGCGATCGCGGTGATCGGCCTGGTCGGCTTTTCGCTGTCGCTCGGTGCCAGCCTGTGGGCCAACGTCGACCGCAAGCGCAAGGAGCTGTCGGTGCTGCGCCTGGTCGGCTTCCGTACCGGCGATATCGTCTGGTTCCCGATGATCCAGGCCTTCTACACGGCGCTGCTGGGCTGGGCCCTGGCGATCGGCATCTACCAGGGCGCCGCCTGGGCGATCAACGACATGCTCAGCGCGCAGTTGGCGCAGGGCCAACAGGTGTGCGTGCTGCTGCCCGAACACTATGTGGCGGCGCTGCTGGTGACCGTGGTCTCGGCGGTGCTCGCCGCCGCGCTGGCGGGGATGCGCTCGGCGCGCATCGCGCCATCGGACGGACTGCGCGAAATCTGAACGAAAAATCGTTTAAGCTGCACGGCAGCCAACAGGGACGCATCGGGTGAGCAACAGCATTTCGCAAAAGGTATTGCGCCTGCACCAGGAACTGAGTTTCTGGTGGCAGGACCTGTGCCGCATCGCCGTGGCCCTGTACGACCCGCTGGATGAGCAGCTGACCACCTTCGTCTCCAACAGCTCCCACGACGACCCGCTCACCCAGTACCGCATGCCGCTGGCAGAGGTCCCCTCGCTGCAGGAGTTGGCGCGCAAGCGCAGCAACCGCATCATCGAGGATCTGCATGATCTCAAACAGTCCACCAGTCACCACACCCGGTGTCTGATCGAGGCGGGCTTCCGTTCCAGTTACACGGTGCCGATGTTCTCGCCAAACGGGCAACTGATCGGCTTCCTGTTCTTCGACTCGAACAAACCCGGCTATTTCGACCAGGCACTGATCCATCACCTGGACATCTATGCGGAACTGTTGTCCGCGCTCATCCAGTCCGAGATTGCCCCGGCACAGACGCTCAGCGCCGCGGTGTTCACCGCCAAACGCTTCACCGATCTGCGCGACGAGGAAACCGGCGCGCACCTGGCCCGGGTCGCCCATTACGCGCGCCTGATCGCCAGCAAGCTGGCCGGACGTTACGGCCTGAACGATGAATACATCGAGTTTCTCTACCAGTTCGCCCCGCTGCACGATATCGGCAAGGTCGCCATCCCCGACCAGATACTGCTGAACAGCCGGCGCCTGGATGAGCGCGAGCGCCGCATCATGCAGACACATGTCGTCAGGGGGCTGGAGATCGTCGATGAAATGATCGCCAACTTCGGCCTGCACTCTCTCGATCACGTCGAGATACTGCGCGATATCGTGCTGTACCACCACGAGCAGTGGGACGGCAACGGCTACCCGCAGGGCCTCGCCGCGGATGCCATTCCATTGGCCGCGCGCATCGTCTGCGTCGCCGACTGCTTCGATGCGCTGCTGTCGCAACGGCCGTACAAGCCGGCCTGGGAGTTTGCCAAGGTCAAGGCGCACCTGTTGCAGGAGCGTGGCAGCAAATTCGCCCCCGACTGTGTGGATGCACTGCTGTCCGACGAGCCGGAAATCGAATCAATCCGCCAGCGCTTCCAAGAGCCCTGCTGAGCAAGCGGCAAGCCGCTTTGCGCTTGCCGGTCAGAGGCGCTGTCGCACCAGGTCGATATGCTGGCGCAGGTGGTACAACTGGTGGGCAAACGACAACGGCACGCTGACGTGCCGCACCTCTGACTCGATGCGATCCAGTTCGTCCGCCAGGGCCTGGCGATCCGCTGCCGGGTCCGAGGCCAGCTTTACATCCACCCGCTCCAGCTGCTCATACCAGCGGTACACGCGCGCGCGCATGCGCCAGGAATAGATCGGCGGCATGATCTTGAACAAGGGCAGCAGCATCAGCACCAGCGGCAGCAGCATCACCTTCAGGCGATCGATCAGCGAGGCCGCCCAGAACGGCAGGTAGCGCTGCAGGAAAGGCGGGCCGTTCTTGTAATAGCGCTGCGCCTCGGCGGCCAGCGGGTAGGCGAGCAGGCCGGCCTGCGGGAACTGGCCACGCTCCTCGAACAAGTCGCCTTCCGAGTGCGCGTCCTGCGCCGCCTGCAACAACAGGTCGATCACCGCCGGGTGCACGTCCACATCCACCACAAGGTTGGCCGCCGGCGCCAGCAGTGCGACATCGCGCGCGGGGATATTGCGCTGCAGGTCCACCGCACCCTCGGGCAGGCGCACGCTGGTCAGGAAGCGATAGCGCCGCGCATAGGCCTCGGCGCGCTCGAAGCTGGCCAGCTCGAGTTGCTCGGCCGCCAACAGGCGCTCGATCAGTTCACTGCGCGCGGAACTGACGAAAAAGGCCGCGTCCACCTCGCCGGCCAGCAGCGCCTTGGCCGCCTCGGCACCGCCCATCGCCAGGAACTGTGCAGCGTCCGGATCGAAACCGTTGTCGCGCAGCAGGCGCGTAACCAGCGCGCGCGTGCCTGAGCCCTGTGCACCGATTGCCACCCGCAGTTGCTCGAGCCGATTGAGGCGATCGATTTCCAGCCCGCGCGCATGAAACAGCCACAAGGGTTCGAAATACAGGCTGCCCAGCGAACGCAGGCGGTCGCTGCCGCTGGGGTCCTCGATGCCGCCCTGCACCATCGCCACCTGCACTTTGCCAAAGTGCAGCAGGCCGAGGTTCTCCAGGGAGCCGGCGGTATTGACGATCTGCAGTTCGATTCCCTCGGCGGCCAGGCGCTCCGCATACGCCAGCGCGAACCGATGGTAGGCGCCGGACGGGCCGCCGCTGGCCATCACCACCTTGTCCGGCGGCGCCGGCTTGATGAACTGGAAGGCCACCAGGAAGCCGATGAGCACCAACACCACCGCCGGTGCATAGATCTTCAGTTGATGTTTCATTGTTTTAGCTTGTTCAGTTCGCTGCACAATTGCTCGAGATTGTCGATGGTCAGGGTTGGTGGGGGCAGCTCTGCGGGCCAGTCCTGGGTGTCGCGATTGACCCAGGCGGTGCTCATGCCGAGCACACGCGCCGCCTCGATGTCGCGCAGTGGGTCGTCGCCGACGTGCAGGGCTCGCTGCAGTTCGATGCCGCTGGCCCGGCTGGCCGCTTCGAACAGCGCCGGGTGCGGCTTGGCCGCCCCGACCTGCTCGGCCATGAAACTGTGGTGGAAACAACCGGCCAGGGGCGTGTGCTCGACCTGCGCGTTGCCGTTGCTCAGCGCCACCAGCACGTATTGCTCGCGCAGGCCGCGCAGGACTTCGAACACCTCGTCGAACGGCCGCACCCGGTTGCGCTCGCGGCGAAACAGGGCGTTGGCCTCGCGCGGCAGGTCCCGCGGCAGCTCGAACTCGTCGGCGAGCCGTTGCAGCGAGCGCAGCCGTACCTCGGTCAGGTCGTGCGCCAGCTCCGGGTGGGCCCGCGCGATCGCCAGGCGATGTTCGCGCAGACTGGCCACATCGTGCGCCGCGGTCAGCTGCGGGGCCTGCTCGGCGAGCCACTCGAACAGCGTCTGCTCGGCCGCCTGGATAGTGGGAAAGCAGGGCCACAGGGTGTCGTCCAGGTCGAGGGTGATCAGCTCGACATGCTCAAGCATCGCCGCCCCCGTGTGCTGCGGCCTGTTCGCCGGTCTTCAGGCCGCCGCGCCGGCGGTACTGGGTCCACAGGTGACGCAGCAGCATGCGTGGCGGCATGCGCAGCCAGTGCGCGCGCAGGAACAACAGCTGTTCCGACAGGCCGCGCGCCAGCCCCGGTCGCTCGCCCGGCTCGGGCAGGATGGCCCGCTGCATGGCCCCTTCGATCAACAGGCGCAAGGGCTGGACCGGCGCCGCGATCTCCAGGTATCGCACCAGTTCGTCGGGCACCGGGGTATGCAGCAGGCGCCGGGTGAAGCGCACGCCATAGTAGAGCGGCCGCAGCAGGCCCAGTTGCCGGGCGCGCCCCAGCAGGCGTGTCCAGTAGCCCTCGTCTGCAGCGAAGCGGCGTAGCAAGGCGTCCAGGTCGAACAGCTCGCGCAGGGCATTGTGCAGTTCGCCGTCCTGGAACATGTGCACGCACAGGTGCAACACCATGTCTTCATCGCCCAGGCGCAGAAAAGGCGAGTCGGCACCCAGCGGCACGGCACGCTCGAACAACTGCGCCGCATCGATCTTCAGGCGCGACACCGGCGGCGCGATATTGTGGTGCAGATCGACGACGGTGCCGCGCGCCACATGCAGCATCGGCGGCAGCTCGTGCATCCAGGCACGGTAATAGTGCTGGTCGTAGTCATCCTGTTTCTGCGCACTGTAGCCATGCGCCAGCATCAAGGACTCGGCCTGGTGCAATTGCTGCTGCGGCAGCAGCAGGTCGAG
>Ga0272444_10004254_pt1 | contig 12665 bp, 7 predicted proteins | sample SSMForm13_FD_201033 | JGI IMG/M metagenome (GOLD analysis project Ga0272444, IMG submission 201033) | Marine sediment archaeal communities from Little Sippewissett salt marsh, Falmouth, MA, United States - SSM-Form-13 | ecosystem: Environmental > Aquatic > Marine > Wetlands > Sediment ...
TATATATACTTACTTAAGCTTCAATTGAATGAACCTGTCTCGCATTATGTTCTGTATATTGAATTCGCCGTGCGGACAACCACCCTCCACGCCCACCTCTCTGCCCCGGACTTCGAACGGCGGATTAAGGGCTCCGGCCTCCCCATGCGCCCCGCACCGGCGGGACGGTGCGAGGAGAGGTGTCATCTGTTTTTCCTATGCCCATGAAGCCGACTCTGCTACAACCCGAAAAAGGCACCGTCGGCCTCCAGGGAGTCTTCCCATTGAAGAGCGAACAAGCCCAGCGCCCCCGAATCCTCGTGGAGAGGATCCCCGCCCCTTTTGCCTCCCTCTACGAAAAGGCGGCCCGTCTGGCCGTGAAGACCTACTACGGCCCAGTGGCCGAAGAGATCGTCGCGTCGTTTCAGGCCGGCCGCATCCTGGACCTCGGCACGGGGCCCGGGTACCTGCCCGTCGAGATCGTGCGGCGGGCGCCCGAGATCCGCGCAACCGGCATCGACCTGAGTCGGCGGCTCCTTCGAACGGGCGTACGAAACGCCTCGGCGGCCGGGGTGGGAGATCGGGTGGCCTTTGAGGTGGGCAATGCATCAAGGCTGCGGTGGCCCGACCACACCTTTGACATGGTGACCTGCACGGGGATGCTGCACATGCTCAAGGATCCGGTGGGCGTGCTGAGGGAGTGCCGACGGGTCCTGAGACCGGGGGGTGCGGCCTGGTTTGACGACCCGGCCGGCGTCTTTTCCACCATCCACATGGGGCGCTGGAAGGCCTCCCTCACCCGCGGGGAACGGATCCTCTACGCCCTCTTCCGGGTCTATGCACGGATCCACCCGGGAAGGCGGTACGGCTCGAAGGACGTCGCGGCGCTGATCGCGGCCGCGGGGTTCCGGGAGCATGGAATTTGGGAGGAGAGGGGGGAGGTTCGGGCCCGCATGACGAAATAGGCCGAAAAGAAAAACGGGCCCCGAAATCGTCCGGGGCCCGCTCTCTCCGGCAGGCCTTCCACCGCGACAGAAACAGAGGAGGTGCGGGTTCGCAGTGAAACGCCCGGCGAATGAATGGGGTTCGCCCTCTCAAGCAGCCGGGCCCATGGCCTCGGTGAGGCCTAGAGGGGAATGTTCCCGTGGCGACGGTGCGGTACCGGCCGCCGCTTGCTGCGCAGGGCCCTCAGGGCGCGAATGAGCTGGGGCCGGGTCTCGGCCGGCTGAATGACCCGGTGCACCAGCATGTTGGACGCCGCGTGAAACGGGTTGGAATACTTGTGATCGTACTCCTCGATCTTTTCCTCGCGATAGGCATCGGGATCGTCCGCGCCCTGTATCTCCTTTCGGTAGATGAGGTTCACGGCGGTCTTGGTGTCCAGGACTACGAGCTGGGCAATGGGCCAGGCCAGCATCTGGTCCACGCCCATGCCCACGCAGCACATGGCCATGACCGCTCCGCCGTACTCCTTACGAAGGGCGAGAGTGACCTTGGGCACCGTCGCCTCGGCATAGGCGTAGAGCATCTTGGCCCCGTGCCGGATGATCCCCATGTGCTCCTGCCGCACCCCCGGGAAGTAGCCGGGGACGTCCACGAAGTTGAGCAGCGGAATGTTGAAAGCGTCGCAGAACCGGATGAACCGGGCCGCCTTGTCCGCGGAATCCACATCCAGGCTTCCCGCCCAGACCTTGGGCTGGTTGGCCACGATGCCCACGGTGTGCCCTTCCATACGGGCGAACCCGATGATGATGCTCGTGGCGAAAACGGGAAGCACCTCGAAGAAATCGCCGTCGTCCACCACCTTGAGGATCACGTCGCGCATGTCGTAGGCCTTGCGGAAATCCGCAGGCACCACGTCCTGAAGGCTCTCGTCCGTCCGGTCCGGGTCGTCCGAGCACGCCGCCACGGGAGGCTCCTCGTCGCAGTTCCCGGGAAGATATCCGAGGAGCTTCTTGACGAGCTCAATGCACGACTCATCGTCCTTGACCGTGAAGTGGGCCGTCCCGGACTTCCGGCTGTGCACCCGGGCACCGCCCAGATCCTCCATGGTGACCTCCTCGCCGGTCACGGACTTGATCACGGCGGGTCCGGTGATCACCATATGGCTCTTTTCCTCCACCATGATGATGAAGTCCGTGATGGCGGGCGAGTAGACCGCCACCCCGGCGCAGGATCCCATCATGGCGGAGATCTGGGGAACCACGCCCGAGGCCGCCGTGTTGCGGAAAAACATGCCCGCCACACCTTCGGAGGCGAAGAAGCCCTCGTTGAGGCGACCGCCTCCAGAGTCGTTCAGGCCCACCATCGGGGCCCGCATCTTAAAGGCCTCGTCCATGATGAAGCAGATCTTCTTCCCGTGAATGGTCCCCACGGATCCGCCGAGCACCGTGGCGTCCTGGGAATAGGAAAAGACCAGGCGGCCGTTCACGGTGCCGTATCCCGTGACCACCCCGTCCCCCGGGACCTTTTTCTCCTGCATGCCGAAATCCCGTGACTGGCTCTCGGCCAGCCCGTTGAGCTCCACGAAGCTCCCTTCGTCGAAGAGCAGATCGATACGCTCCCTGGCGGTGAGCTTCCCTGCGGCATGCCGCTTCTCGATGGCCTTCTGTCCCCCCCCGAGGCGCGCCTTCTCCTCAAGGCTTTTCAACCGCTCCAGCTCGCTCTGGTGGGTCTTTTGTTTCGGCATGATTTCCTCCCCGGCCTCTATCCGGAACCATGGAAAGGCCGCCGCAAAGAGGGGATCTCAAAAACCCCTACATTTCGCGAGGTTCGCGCATTCCGCGGTTTCCTTCCCGTATACTCTGTTTTCTCTGCTTCCTTCGCGCTCTTCCTACCTTCGTCGTGAGATCGGCTTCGCCGATCAGCTCATAGCCCGCAGCCCGTAGCGATGAGCGGACCGAAAACCATAACGGCACATCATGACAGGCGCTTATGGCATTTCGGTCCCCTTTTCCGCAGTGATTCTTTAGCCCTTTGCGCGCAACGCCTTTGTGGCTGCTTCGTCCACCTTCAGGTCGGCCGGACCGATCACCACGCCGTAGTCCTCCCTGGCCCGCTCCACGGTCACGTATCCGTTCAGCACATCCTGCTCCACCAGTTCGGGCTCCCGCTCCAGGGGGTTCCCGTACCCTCCTCCGCCGGCTGCCTCCATGACCACCACGTCGCCGGGTTTCAGGCGGGTGAGCCCATACGGGTTCCCGTCCTTGCCATTCACCTGAAATCGAGCCCGAGCACCGTTCCTGCCCTGAAAAAGCCCTTCGGGCGGATAGCGGAACCGCCCGGACTGGATACCCAGATTCACCGGTGGCTTGGGGGCATACTCATCGTCCGGAATGCGAAAGACCACGGTCCGGCCGAGACCGCCCTTCATTCGGCCCGGCCCGCCCGAATCCGGCAAAAGCTCCCGCTTTTCCACGATGAGCGGGGTGTCGCTCTCGAAGATCTCCACGGGCGTGTTCGCGCCGTTGGCCGGAAAGATGTAGTCGTAGTATCCGTCGTTGCGGGAGCTGGCGCCCATGCCTCCGCCCCGAATGATCACACAGTGCCAGGGCGTGCTGTCGTTCCGCCGGCCGTAAAAGACATTCATGGTGGCCGGGGTGCCGCCGCTGGCCGCGATCACCCGGTCCGGAAGGGCGTCGGCCATGGCCCGGTAGATAATCTCCGTGATGAAGTGGCCGATCTGCATGCGTGCGGCCACAGCCGCAGGGAAGCGGCAGTTGACCACGCTTCCTTCGGGCGCCTTCATGGTGATGGGTACCGCACAGCCGTCGTTGTTCGGAATCTCCGGGTCGAACATGCTCTTCATGGCCATGTGGACATAGGCATAGGTGAAGTTGAAGACCACGTTGCCGCCCCAGTCCACCTGGGGGGAGGAGCCGTCCAGGTCCACGATGATGCCGTCGCCCCGCACCTCCACGGCGATCTTGATGACCACATCGTCCTTGCCTTCCATCTGCTCGATAATGCCTTCGGCCCGGTACACGGCGTCCGGCACCTTGGCGATGGCCCCGCGCATGCTCCTTTCCGTCCGGCCGATGATCTCGTCCGCCAGGTCGTCCAGATTTTCCAGCTCGTACTCCTCGAGCATCTGGCAGACCTTCTCCGCGCAGACGTGGTTGGCGGCGATCTGGCTTCGAATGTCGCCGATCACCTCGTCCGGGGTGCGCACGTTCCAGCGGATCATGTCGATGACCCCCTGGTTGAGCACGCCTCCGTCCTCGAGCTTGACCAGCGGGATGAACAGCCCGTCCTCAAAGACGTCGTGATTGTCCGATGACACGCGGCCGCCGATGTCCGAGTGGTGAAACACACACGCGGTGTAGGCCACAATCTGATCCTTGGAAAAGATCGGGCTCATCACGCAGACGTCGTTCAGGTGCCCGGCCAGGGCCCAGGGATCGTTCGTGATGAAGACGTCCCCGGGCTTGTAGGTGTCCCGGGGGATCTTGTTCACCAGCGCCTTGATGCCCAGAGCCATGGCCCCGGACTGCCCGGGCGTGGCAAACGTCCCCTGTGCGAGCTCACGGCCCTGCCGGTCCGTGAACATGCAGGTGTAGTCGTGGGCGTCCCGCAGCAGGCTGGAAAAGGCGGTTCGGGACACCGTGGTGTCGGCTTCGTCCACAATGGAGATGAGTCGTCGCCAGAGAATCTCCAGGGTGACGGGATCAAAAGTCTGTCCCATGGTATGTTTCCTCCTTAATCCTGTTGCGGCAGATCGATCCACAGGAACCCGTAGTCATCCACCGACACCGAGGCGTCCTCGCCCACGATGAGGGTCGACTCGCGCTCCTCGATGATGGCAGGACCTTCGAAATCCGCGCCGGGGAAGAGGCTGTAGCGGTCATAGACCGTGTAGGGAATGAACTCCTTTGCGATTCCCGAGTAGGCCTCACGCTGTCCCTTGACCGCATCCTCCAGTTTGCCGGCCCCTCCGGCCATTTTGGGGAGCTTGAGCAGCCGTTCGGGCAGCTTGGCCCGCACCTTGAAGTTGATGAACTCCACAGGGCTGTCCGGGTAGGTCCGGCCGTAGAGCTTCTTGTAGATCTCGTCGAACCGCGCACGGACCGTGTCCCGGTCCAGCGACGTGACATCGGCCTCGGAAATGGGCACGTTCGTCTCGGAGCCCTGCCCCACGAAGCGCATGTCCACGGAACGGTCGTACTGGATCTCATCGGCGGTTCCCGATTTCTGAAGCGTTCGGGCGCCTTCGGTCTCCAGCTCCTGGAAAATGGCCTCGATGTCGCCGAACTCCGCATCGGCCAGGGAGACCTTGTGGCTTCGAACGAGATCGAAGGCCCGCGGCGCGGTGAAAAACCCCAGCGCCGATCCTACGCCCGCGTTGGGGGGAACGATGAGCTTGGGGGCCCCCAGCTTCTTGGCGAGGCCGTAGGCGTGTACCGGTCCGGCCCCGCCGAAGGCGGCCACCGTGACCACGTTGGGGTTTCCGCCCTTCTCCGCGATGTGGGTCTTGGCCGCGGCCGCCATGGTCTCGTTGATAAGGTCGTGAATTCCCCAGACGGCCTGAATATAGGGCACTCCCAGGGGGGCGGCGATCTGCTCTTCCACGGCCCTCTTGGCGCCCTCCTTGTCCAGCTTCATCTCTCCGCCCAGGAAGTAGTCCGCATCCAGGTACCCGAGGAGCAGGTCCGCATCGGTCACGCCCGGGTTCTTGCCGCCGCGTGCGTAGCAGACCGGGCCGGGATCCGCGCCGGCGCTCTCCGGTCCCACCTGAAGGGTGCCCAGGCGGCTGACCTTGGCGATGCTTCCGCCGCCCGCTCCGATCTCCATGAGGTCCACCACCGGCACCTGGATGGTGAGACCGCTTCCCTTCATGAACCGCTGTACCCGGCCCACCTCGAAGGTGGGCACCACGCCGGCCACGCCGCCCTGAATGAGGCAGCTCTTGGCCGTGGTGCCGCCCATGTCGAAGCAGAACATCTCGGGGAGGTCGAACATCTTACCGTAGTACTGCCCCGAGATGACGGCGGCCGTGGGGCCGGACTCGATGATCCGCACCGGAAACTCCGCCGCCGTGTCCACCGAGGTGATGCCGCCGCTCGAGAGCATGATGAACAGCTTTCCGTCGATTCCGATGGTCTGCAGGCGATCTTCGAGCTTGGAGAGGTACCGGCCGGTCAGGGGCTTGACATAGGCATTGGTCACGGTGGTGCTCGTCCGCTCGTACTCGCGGATCTGGGGAAGCACCTTGTAGGAAACGGAGGCGGAAATGCCCGGCGCCTCCTCCTCGATCATCTCCATGAGCATCATCTCGTGGGCGGGGTTCTCAAAGGAGTTCAGGAGGCAGACCGCAATGGACTCCACCCCCATGTCCAGGAGCCGCCGCACCGCATCCCGGGCCTCCCCGGGGTCCAGTGGCTTGAGCACGGTTCCGTCGCTGCGCACCCGCTCGTCCACTTCGATGCGTCTCCGCCGGGGAATCAGGGGTTTGGGAAACTCCGCGAAGATGTCATACGGTGCATAGCGGATCTCCCGGCCCAGCTCCAGGACGTCCCGGAAGCCTTTGGTCGTGATGAGGCCGGTGGGAGCGCCCTTCCGCTCGATGATGGCATTGATCACCAGCGTCGTGCCATGAATCACCTCGTCCAGCTTGCCCGTAAGATCCGGCATCCTCAGCTCGAGCTCTCGAATCCCCTGCTCCACAGCGTCCGAGGGGTCTTGGGGCGTGGTGAGACACTTGTTGATTCGAATCTCCCCGGTTTCGTCGTTGAGCAGGACAAAGTCCGTGAATGTCCCGCCGATGTCACAGCCCAGGCGATAGCACTTCGTCGACATTGGGTCCTCCTGGTGTTTTGTTGCTTGTTTCTTTGGGTTAGGAAAACCGTTACTACCCGCAACGTCTCAAAGAAATCAGAAGAAATGATGCTTGCCTTGGCGCTCTTTGCGTCTTGGCGAGAGGGATGGACCTTTTTCCTTGCAACAGCGCACAAGCGCTGCATCAGGCGTAGAAGACCTCCACCGGCACCCGGCTGATCAGGCGATGCCCGGTCTCGGTGACCGCCACCACGCTCTCCACGCCGGCGACGAACTCACCCTCGAAGACCATCTTGGGCTCCAGGGCAAAGGTCATTCCGGGCTCCAGAGGCTCCTCGCGGCCCGGTGCAATGAGAGGGGCCTCGACCAGCTCCAGGCCGATGCCGTGCCCCACGAACCGCACCCGTTGCCCTGAAGGCCCCAGATAGGTGTCACCGTACCCCAGTTTTCGGGCCGCGTCGAGAGCGGCTCGAAAAATCGCGTCCGGCGTCCGGCCGGGCTTCACCCGCTCGATGGCTCGGTCGTGGATCTCGATGGCGGCCTTGCAGGCGTCTTCCACCTTCGGCGCCAGCCCGCCGATGGCGAACATACGCGTCTCGTCCATGTGGTACCCGCCCATTTGAACGGCGAAATCCACCATGATCGGCTCGCCTGCCGAAAAAGGTCTGTAGCCGGCGCCGCAGGGAAAGGCGGGGGAGGTCCCTTCCCCCGTGGCCGGGGCGTCGAGCACGCCTACCATCCCGCCGCTCGTTCCCGACAGGACGTGCCAGGGGTAGCCTTCTGTGCGGTAATCCCTCACACGCACCCGGCCCGAGATGCCCAGCCTCCCCGCCCGGGCCTCCATGAGCCCTGAAAACGCGATCTCCGTCCGTCCCGGCTGCAGGAACTCCCGGGCGGCCTCGAATGTCTCCCGAGTCTTCCCGGCCAGCCGGTCCATCCGGCCGAGCTCCCATTCCGACTTGATCCTACGCACGTCAAGTAATGGCTGGGACCCTTCCACGATCCGGCTTTCCCGAAACACACGCCGAAGGTCCGCATAGGATCGAACCGGCAGAACGTCCAGTTCGAGCCCCAAGACCCGGGGCGGAACGTCCAGGTTCTCCCGCAAACGGGCCCCCGCAGCCTTCAGAGACCCGTGCTCGAGCTCTCCGGGCCCGTAGCGCGCCGCCACCGATTCGCCCTCCGCCGGCAGAAAGAGAACGCCGTCAGGGGCACGGCCCGTCAGATAGAGGACATCCGCCGGCTGCGTGACCAGAAGCCCGTCGATGCCTCGTCGCTGAAGGCCGCCCTGAACCGCGGTTCTTCGCCGAAGGATTTCCTCTTTCGGGACGTCAGGGTAGCGCTCCATGGGAATCCGCGCAATGGGCCGGCGGCCTCATCCCGCCGGGTCGGGTCCGCTTCACCCGGGCGCCGATCACCCGGGTGAAGCACCTGCATCAGGAAGGGGTTCTTCTATCGCCTGCTTTGTGCGTCCCGAATCAGGCAGAACTCCAGATCGCACTGCAGACAGCGGGACGCCTCCTGGACGGCCTGCTCGTCACTGAGGCACCCTTCGACCTCGTCGAACCCCTTGTGCCGTTCCTCCACGGACAGCTCAGGGGCATGGACGCGAACGCGGTCCGCAAACCCCCGCTCCCTGGTCCCGTCATAGGACGACGTATCCGGGCGCTCTGCCAGGGTCTCCTCGATGTCCCCGTCGCCTCCGAGAAACCGATCCATGGCGGAGGCGGCTCTGCGGCCTGCGGCGATGGCGTCGATGATGGCCCCGGGACCCTTTCCGGCGTCGCCCCCGGCGTACACCCCGGGAAGGCCGGTCTCCATGGTCTCTCCGTCCACGGCGATCAGGCCTCGCTCCACGTTGAGATCCCCGCCTTCGGCAAAGGAGAGATCCGCGGACTGTCCGATGGCCAGAATGACCTGGTCGGCATCCACCGTTTCCTTCAGATCGTTGAAGGCCGGACAGAAGGCGCCGCTCTCGTCAAAGACCGAGGCACACTGCACGAGCTCGATCCCCGAGACGTTTCCGTCGCTGTCAAGGATCTTCGCAGGGCCCCAAGCGGGCATCAGCCGGACGCCCTCCTCCACAGCCTGCTCGATCTCCCAGTCGTTGGCCGGCATCTCCTCGCGCTTCTCCAGGCAGGCCATGGTCACCTCACCGGCGCCCATGCGGAGTGCGGTGAGGGCCACATCCACGGCCACATTGCCGCCCCCCACCACCACCACGCGCTCCTTGAGGGAGACGTCCTTGCCCTCGGTCACATCCGAGAGAAAATCAACGCCCCAGAGGACATCGGCAGAGTCCGCCCCGTCCAGAGCGATCTTTCGGCTATCCTGAAGCCCGGGGGCCAGGAACAAGGCGTCGTAGTCGCTTTGAAGCGCCTTCAGATCCAGATCGGTTCCGAGCCGCTTTCCGGTCTCGAGCTGAATGCCGACACCGAGCACCCGGTCGATCTCCCGGTCCAGAACTTCTTCCGGCAGACGGTAGGAAGGGATCCCGTAGCGCATCATGCCGCCCGGTTTGGAGCGCCCTTCGAACACGGTCACATCGTGGCCCTTTTTGCGCAGGTAAAACGCAGCGGTGAGCCCTGCGGGCCCGGCGCCCACCACGGCCGCTTTCTTGCCCGTGGCGTCCGCCACCCGGGTGTTTCGCTCGAAGACGTCACCGGCCTTGTCCGCAGCGTACCGCTTGAGCGCGCAGATGCTCACCGGCTGGTTCACCTCGCCTCGCCGGCACTCGCTCTCACACGGGTGCATGCAGACCCGGCCCAGAATGCCCGGGAAAGGGACCTTCTCCAGGATGACCGCGCAGGCCTCCTCTGGTTTTCCAAGGGCAATGAGCCGCAGGTAGGTCGGAATGTCGATCCCCGCCGGGCAGGCCGAGGCACAGGGCGGGGGCCCGTCTGCAGGCATGACGTCATCAGGCCCCAGGACCCGAAGGGGCCGCATGATATCCAAGACGGCAATGCCGTTGGGGCAGACCGTCTCACAACGGCCGCAGGTGGTGCAGGTCCACGGCATGCCCGAGTCTGCGGCCTCCTGGGCCAGATCCATCTCGATATACCGGACGATCCTTCGAACGTTGAAGCCGTCCTTCCCGGTCACGGGACAGGCCGATGCGCAGCAGCCGCACTGCTCGCAGGCCTGGAGCATGTCCACGTTTCCAAACTGTTCAGCCAGTACGGTATTCGCGTCCATTGGTCCTCGAAACCTCTCATTCCAGGTTAAGCGCTTTGGCCATGTTTCGCATGATATTGGCGAACTTCGGCCCGTCGGCGGCCGAACACCAGTCCAGCCAGAGCCTGTCCGGGTCGTAGCCCTTCTTCTTGAGCCGCTTGCGCGCCCGCTTGATCCGCGTATCGCAGGCGTAATTCCCCGTGATGTAATGGCATGTGGGGAACTCGCAACCCACCACGAGCACGCCGGCCGCGCCCATTTCATAGGCCCGTTCGATCAGCTTGATGGGCACCCGGGCCGAGCACATGACCCGGATCAGGCGTCCGCAGGAAGGATATTGGAGCCGGCTGACCCCTGCCATGTCCACACCGCCCAAGGCGCACCAGTGGCAGACGAAGCCGAGGATCTTCTTGTCCGCGTCCTCTTCGAGGGCCGCCTCGACCTGGGCCATAAGCTGCTCGTCCGAGTAGTGGACGATGGTGATGCACTCGTTGGGGCAGTCGGCCGCGCACAGTCCGCATCCCTTGCACAGAGCCTTGATCACGGACGGATTCTTCTCCTCGTCGATCTTGATGGCCCCGTACGGACACCGCTTGTAGCAGAGGTTGCACTGGTTGCAGTTCGTGAGATCGATGTCCGCAACGATCCCCTCCGCCTCGATGAAACCGTTCTTCATGGGGATGGAGGCCCTCATGGCCGCGCCGATCCCCTCCTCGCAGGTCTCTTTGAGGGTCTTGGGGTTTTTGGCGCAACCGCACAGGGCTACCCCGTCCGCCGGAAAGTCCAGGGGGCCGAGCTTGATGTGCCGCTCCTGGAAAAAGCCCTCCTTGTTGGCGGACACCTTGAGCTGGCCTCGCAGGGTGTCGATGGTCTCATCGCCGGTGAACCCCACGGTGAGGACCAGCAGATCGGCGGGAATGGTGAAATCGCGGTCCAGGAGAAGGTCGTGCACCGTCACCCCCAGATTGCCGTTGTCGGGCGTCACCTCGGGATAGCGGTCGTCCGGGAACCTCACGAACTTGACACCGGCCGCCTTGGCCTCCTGATAGTGGACCTGCTCGTCCTTGATCAGGCTCAGATCCCGGTAGAGAATGTAGACGTTGGCATCCGGGTGCTTCCTCTTGAGGGCCAGGGCGTTTTTCACCGATACCGGACAGCCGACGCTGCAGCACCCGTGCTCCTCGTTCTTGGAGCCCACGCAGTTGATGATGGCCGCGTTCTTCACCTCGTTGAGCCCGTCGCTCTTGAGGAGGCCTTCCAGCTGAAGCTGGGTCACGACCCGGGGATCGTTGCCGTACTGAAAGGCACCCTTCTCCGGTTCAATCTCACGCATACCCGATGCGACGATCACCGTGGAGATATCGAGGTTGACGGTCTCGCCGTCCTCGCCCCCGACCTTCAGCGCCACCTTGTAGTTTCCGATATAGCCGTCCACGCTCTCGATCTCCGCATTCGTGTAGACCGAGACGTTGGGGTTGGCCTCCAACTGCTCGCGGCGGGACTTCACCAGCTCGGCCGCGGAAACGGTTTCGTGATCGTGAGCCACCGTGGAGATCCGGTTCAGAAGACCACCAAGCTCTGGGGTCTTCTCCACGACGTAGGCCTTGAAGCCCTGCTCGGCCACGTAGAGGGCCGCGCTCATGCCGGCCATGCCGCCGCCCACGATCAGGCAGTCCTGGGCCACGGGAAGACGGATTTCCTCCCCTTCCTCGAGGAGAGCGGCCTTGGCCGCGCCCATCTTGACCAGGTCCTTGGCCTTCTCCGTGGCCTTCTCGGGCTCGTTCATGTGGACCCAGGAGGCCTGCTCCCGAATGCTCACGAACTCCAGCAGATAGGGGTTCAGACCGGCTTCCTTGACTGTCGCCTTGAACAGCGGCTCGTGGGTTCGCGGGGTGCACGAGGCAATGACCACCCGGTTCAGGTCGTGTTCCTGAATCGCGTCCTTCATGTTCCCGAGGGCGTCCACAGAACAGGACCACCTTCCCTCATCCACGTGGGTCACGTTGGGAAGGGTCCTGGCATATTCCACGACCTCCGGGACGTTCACCACGCCCGCAATGTTCGAGCCGCAATCACAGACGAATACTCCGATTCTCAGTTCGTCACTCATGGAACGTTCCTCATCTGGTTCGCGCATCGATCGGATTCGGCCGGCCCCTCCGGCAGTGAAGGGCGCCGGGTCCGCAGCCGATCGTTCTTTCGGGTCATTCGTTCACGACCGCCTTCATGCTCGCGGCCGTGGCCTGGACCACGGATTCGGAGATGTCGATGGGGCCGGTGGCGCCACCGCAGAGGTAGATTCCCTTCACCTTGGTCTCCAGAGGAGACAGGATCGGGTTTTCCTCCTTGAAGAAACCGAACTTGTCCAGATCGACTTTCAGGGTCTTGGCGAGGCGCTCGTTGCGTTCGCTCGCCACCAGGCCCGTGGAGAGAACCAGGAGGTCGAACTCCTCCTCCACGATCTCACCGGTCTCCTGGCTTTCATATCGAATGCGTACGTTCCTGGTCTCCGGGTCCTCGGTGACGTCATAGGGCCGGGCGCGAACATACCGGACGCCCACCTCGTTCGCCTTCTCGTAGAACCCCCACATGCCTTTGCCGTACGCCTTGAGGTCGTTGTAAAAAATCGTCGTCTCCACGGAGGCATCATGCTCCTTGGTGATGATGGTCTGCTTTGCCGCAATCATGCAGCAGACCTTGGAGCAGTAGGGAATGCCGTGGTCGATGCCGCGGCCCGC
>Ga0272444_10004255_pt1 | contig 12663 bp, 11 predicted proteins | sample SSMForm13_FD_201033 | JGI IMG/M metagenome (GOLD analysis project Ga0272444, IMG submission 201033) | Marine sediment archaeal communities from Little Sippewissett salt marsh, Falmouth, MA, United States - SSM-Form-13 | ecosystem: Environmental > Aquatic > Marine > Wetlands > Sediment ...
CGCAAGCGTCGGCCGGGGTCCGACGAGGCTCATCTCGCCTGAGACAACGTTCATCAACTGCGGCAGCTCGTCCAGCCCCCAGCTGCGGAGGACTCTCCCCACGCGCGTAATTCGTTCGTCGGCGGCGACGACGGTCACACCAAGCCCGGTTGACCTTGCGCCGACGATCATCGTGCGGAACTTCCAGATCCGAAACGGCCTGCCATTCTTGCCGATCCGTTCCTGCCGGAAGAAGATCGGGCCGGCGCCCTCCAGCTTAACGGCCATGGTGATGACAGCCAGCGGGAAGAACAGCAGCGTGAGCATCAGAATCGAGATCACGAGGTCGCCCCCGCGTTTCGCTGCTCGCCCGACCGCGTTCATCGCACCGATCCTACCCCACCTGGTCTCCACGAGCCATTCGCGATCACTTGCAGCAGCGAGCACAGCGCACGGGCTCGGCGAAGCTCGGTCTGAAGGAGCAAGAGACTCGCGATTTGACGAACCCGCCGATCCGCGCTCGGCGCCTCAGCGATTGCCCTCGGTGCTTGTCAGCCACGATTGCGGGTAACGTCTTCAATCACTCGCTCGAGGCGCTCCGCGAGTTTAGAGATGTCGCGATGCTCCTCGACAAACGCGCGGCCTCGTCGACCCATCGTGTCCCGCTCTTCCTGGGACAGTCGGTAGATCCAGAGGACTGCATCGGCCAAGGCCCGAGGATCCCGCGGTGGAACGGTTCTCCCGTTTCCCGCCTCTTCGACCGGGTTCCCGGCGGCAACTCCAGAGAGAATCGTCGGTCTACCGGCCGCCATGTAGTCAGACAGCTTGTTCAGGCTGCCGCCATAGCTGGCGAACGCCGGCTCGGTTGTCGAGACACACACTGCGGCGTCGCGTAGCACGATCGGAACTTCCGCCTTCGACACCGGGTCCCTAAACTCCACGTTCCGAAGTCCCAGTCGTCTTGACTGAGCGATCAACGAGAGCTTCTCGGGGCCGTCGCCAACGAGGACGAACCGAATGCCCAACGGTCCTTCGCTCTGAAGGATCCCGGCCGCATCCAAGAGCACGTCAAGCGCATTGGCTCGCCCGTGAGCTCCCATGTACACAACGTCAAATCGTTCCGCGGGGAGAGCCCCGTTCGGTATCCCCTCGAACAACTCGAGATTGACTCCGTTGGGGATCCACACAATCCGCTCCGCATTTACGCCCTGTCCGGCGATCCGGCCGCACATCTGGGGGCCGAGGACCACGATTCGACACGCGCGTTTGTACAGAAATCCAGCCAGCACGCGAAGCATCATCACGATGGGATGTCGCTCGCGAAGCTGCCCCAACTTCACCAGCGACTCCGGCCAGAGGTCACGAACCTCCACGATGAACCCCGCACGGTGGTACTTCGACAGCCCCCAAGCCGCGAGGACCGCGAGTAAGTGAACGGAGGACCCCACTACGACGTCCGGCTCTGCAAATCCGGGCACGCGTCTCGGTAGTCTCCGCCCAAGGAGCCACGAACGGAACATGAAGGTCACCATGTTCAGAACCCGCCGCCAGTCGTTCCGCTGGTAAGGAGCCGTCCGAATCCAGACGAAGCGAACTCCCCCAACGTCCTCGATTCGCCACGTCTCGCCGGGGTCAAGCTTCTCCTCCCGGTGTCGGAAGTGCTGAAAGCTCGAAGCGAAGATCGTCACGCGATGGCCACGGCGAACCAGTGCCTTCCCAAGGTCGTAGTGTCGCGTGCCCCCAGCCTCCGAGGGCAGAACCGCGTAGTGGTTGAGAACCCAAACGTTCATTCGCCTAGGATTCCTTCATAGAGATGCAGAAGCTTCTGCGATTCCGCTTCCCACGTCATGCCACTCTCCAAGAGCCGCTTTCGTCCGGCTTCTCCCATCCTCTTCCGAAGTCCAGGTGCGCTTGCCAGCTTCTCAACGGCGGCTGCAAGAGCTTCGCTGTCGTCCGCCGGGATTGCGATTCCACACTCGAACCGCTCCAAGAGCGATCTCCATAGCGCGAAATCGGATGCGATGACCGGGATTCCGGCCGCCAAGTACTCGAGTAGCTTCGTGGGCATCGATTCAACGTAATTCGGCAGCGGGCTGAGAACCGAGATCCCCAAGTCCGCACAGGCAACCAGCCTCATGGCCTCTGGGAACGATAGGCGGCCGGCGAGAAACACGTTTCTCTCCAGCCCCCGTGAGATGATGAACTCCCTCATCTCCCCGTCCAGCTCGGGAGCCGCAAGGCCAGCCAGGTGCCAAGTAACTTCAACCCCGCGATGCTTCAAAGCGACGGCCGCCTCGAGCATGGTCAATGCCCCTCGAGAACCATCCATGCGACCCACGTAGACAAGCCGAAGGCCGCCTTCGTCATGGGTGTAGGGGGCACACGCACAAGACGTAATCGGATAGTTATGGATGACAACCGCACGCGGATGCCACCTATACAGGGGGGCATATGAATCCTCCGCTAGAATGACGGAATCGTAGACCGGCAAGAGAACCCGTTCCAAAGACCGATACAGGCATCCCAAAGGACGGCGAAGCCATCGGCTGATCCAGTGTTTCGTCTTGATCTGGGCAACGACATTCTCGTGGACATCGAAGAGGATCTTCGCACCGGTCACAAGCTTCAGCAATGGACCTATCCAGAGGATCTCGGGATCGTGCAGATGGTAGACATCGGCACGAACACGTAGAGCCGCGCACAGAGCAATCCATGGCGAGATGACAACCCTCAGGAATCGCTTCGTCGGCAGTCGAAGCTCGACGGCCCTGACATCCTCGCAGAGATCTATGGGTTCCTCGGCAGCCGCCACAGCAACGTCATACCCTTCAGCAGCCAGAGCGCTCGCCTCTTTGTAGAGGATGCGCGTATCGCCCATCGGGTGAACCGGGCTAACGTGTGTGACGCACGCCACGCCTCGCAAACCCCCGCGCCCTTTCACAAGGGAGAGCGCACAGCCTCACAGATCAACCCAGCCGCCTGCTGTGCGCCGTTCTTTCCTATCGCGGCAGACTCCCTGGAAACCAGCTCGCCGGCGCTACTGCCAAGGATCTCCTTGAGCAAAGATGCCAGAGCTTCCTCAGAGAACGGCCGAAGAACACGACATGGGCCACAGTCCTGGGCGGCAGCCGCTCGAGCGACTTGGTCATCCGCTCCGGTCTCCTCGTTGGGAATGAGAATCGCGGGCAAGCCGAACCTACAGAGCTCCGCGACCGTGTTGTATCCAGCGGCAGAGACAGCGGCGTCAAACGCCCTGAAAAGCCTGGATACCGGGTACTCCATCGTAGGAATCGCGCCCTCGGGAAGCTCGATCTTCGTCCTGGAAATCGGCGAAGTGGCTACGACAACCTGCAATCCAAGACTGAGTGCCGCACGCACTGCTTGATAGCTGAGGCTCGTGACATCGTTGATGTTCCCCGCTCCCAAGAGGATCAACACACTCGGAAGCGCAGATACGAGTCCCAGGTGTGCGATCGCCTCGTCTCGCGAGAGGAGATCTCTCTGGTCAAGTAACGTAATCGGTGGAACCGGCCTCACTCTCGAAGCGGCGTCGTCCTTCTCATCTGCGCCGATCTCCCCGGGCTCAATGACCAGATCGAATCGATCCATCTTGTGCTGTCGAAGCTCCTCCAAGACAGGCCTAAGCTGGCCACGCTTAACCCATACCCGGGTCAAGCGCTTCCGTTCCGAATGCAGTACATCGCAAAGGCCGTCGTAGGGTTGCGCTCCGTCGAACACAAGCAGATTCGCATCCTCGATCTGGATAAGCTTCCGAATCTGAGTGCGCAACTGCGCGTTCCACTCCTGTGAGCTAACGAGGCTATCGAATTCCTTCAAACCAGGAAGATGGTAGACTCGGAATCCCATTCCTTCGATGAGAGAAGTGGCCGAGCTGCTAGTCAAGAAGATGACCTCCGCAACCTCATCGACATCCTTCACCCGCCGAGCTATTGCTAGGAGCCTTGTGACATGGCCAAGGCCGGAGCCATTCGTGGCGAAGAACACGCCGCGAATCGGAGTATCTGGCGAGCGCTTCTTCTTCGCTCGTCTCGATTGAATCTCCTTGCCTTCAGCCGACTGCCCCTTCGCCTCTTGGTACAACCCCCAAAGCCGAAACGGAAGAGACAGGGTTTCTCTAGAAGGCCTTGCTGCACGAACCATCGCGTCACCGATACGATACTTGAGGGTATCGCGAATCGCGGAGCTCTTCGCCTTAGATACCAACTCCCGCATCCCCCGTGTTGACTCTTCATGCCACTCAAGGAGAGCCATCCCATAATCCCTGGCGGCTTGTCGCGTCGCGATTAGCGCTGCACGGCCCTCCAGCTGAGACTCCATGTTCTCTGGGAGTGCAGGAATGCTCATGCCATGCTGCTCCAGAACGTCCGCACGTGCCAGCAACTCGAGCGTGCCGTTCCTCCTTACTCGACGCAACTCACTTCCCTCAGCGTCTTCCACACAATGGCGAACTCCTTCCGTACATTCCATGCGACAAACCACAATGCTCGGCCCCTCTCTCTGATCTCGCACTGCTCCGTACAACGAGTCGACATCCGAATCATCCAGAACGATGTGAACGAACAGAGGAGGTGCAGCCTGAGAGCCGTCTGTCGCGGGGAGAAGCAGATCGGCGAGATCCGGATACCGTTCCGAAGCTAGCTCCAGTCTTCGCCCCACTCCCGAAGCAATACGCCGAATGGAATCCGAGAACGCACTCCCTTCCCCGCTCTTCCTGTAAAGATGAAGCTCATAGAATGGCCCAAGCCGGAACAGCCGAAGCGGCGTCGGCAACTGCGCAATCGTCTCAAGGCCCAAGACAGAGGCCATATTCTCGTAGGAGTGAAAGTAGGAGAACGGGGTCGCATCCTCCCACTCACCTTCGTCACATCCACGGAAACTGGTTGCCTTTGCGCTGATCCCTGCGCGATCCGAACGAGTCGGTTCTAGAAGGAAGATGTACTCCCTCGCGATCCGAACGAGCTGCGCTAGTATGTCACCACAGCGAGGTAAATGATCTAGTACTGAAATGGTGAATACTAAATCATATGCACTGTCATCAATTGTCCGAAGATGTGTCTCGTCTCCGACGGTGAGATCAAGACCCCACTGAGTTCTGCCGTAGCCAACCGACTCTTCGTTGATGTCACATCCCCGCATGACAATGGGACGGTAACTGCAGGTGTCACGAATCAGTTTGAGATTCCGCCCGGCGTTGCAGCCAAACTCGAACACACTTGTCGGCTGGCACTTCGCGATTGCGCTCAGAAGAAGCCTAGCATTCATCGGCAGCACGCTAGAGAAGGTGCGATCCTGGGACTCCGTGGTGCTCCAGTACTCCTTCGCCGCCTTCGCCTCTTCCGGGTTCACCCCGATCCTGCTCAGGCGGACCGTCTCGTCTCCGCTCTTCATCACTGGCTACCCCTCTCCGGCACCACAAATGCCCACGGCGGACACAATTGTACGATACTTCCCACTTGGTGCGAGTGAGGCAACACTGGTCTCGATGGAACACCAGTGCTTGAGCTTCGCCACCCCGGGGGAGGGGGGGACGCATCCGCACTCGAATGCCTCTGAGCCACGCGAAGTGTGCCATGCATTCGTCGGACGGTACAATCAGGTCTTGGGGCTGTGGAGAGGAAGTGCTGCCTCTCCAATCAGGGATGCTGGACGGCGGAGGACTGAAGCCGGGGTCGGGACGAATCGGCAAGAAAGAGGCTGCGGAACCAGCCAGAAGCACCGAGTTTGGCACTCTGCGTTGAGAAGAGACGAATTCCCGGATTACTGGCCAGCAAAGGGGCGTAGCGATGAAGGTCGTGCTTAGACTTGAGTCAGCAAGGCTCGTGTATGCTTTCACATTAGAGAAGGGGGATGGAGCACGTCCGGGCCAGAGAGCGAGAATGGCGAGAAGAGAGTGCGAGATTCGGCTCCCTTGCGGATGGACTCTGGACGACGCGCATCCTGATCTCATCGCCCTCTCCGTTCTCTTACTGGTGTCCCCATTCGCTGCACGGCGTATCGTGATGCCCAGGCCCGTGAGTCAGGGCCTCGCCGAGGCAGCATCCGCTCTTGTACGCCTGGAAGTTGGTCCCATTGATGGTGCTTTGGGGCCCCGCAGAACCCCGGACGACGGCGTCCCTGGCTTGGCTTACAGCGGCGGAATCGATTCAACAGCCGCCATGGCTGTCTTGCCAAAGTCAACTCGTCTGTACTTCCTCGACCGCCTTCTACCGCGCGGGTACAGCGGGCTCTACTCGCCTGAGGCTGCAAAAGCAGCGTGCGCTCACTTGCGGAGTGAGAGGAGGAGCGTACTGGAAGTGAAAAGCGATTTGGAGGAACTCAGGAGCCCAATCGGATTCCCTGTCGACTGGGCGAATGCTCTTCCGCTTGTTCTCCTGGCAGACAAGGAGCGCATTGACTCGGCCTGCTTCGGTACAGTCTTGGAATCCGCGTACCGGGTGGGCCATGAGCGATACCTGGATTTCCCCGAGCGACCCTACTACAAACGCTGGAACGGGATGTTTTCAGCCGCAGGGCTGCCGCTGAGTCTTCCTGTCGCAGGGCTTAGTGAGATCGCGACGTCGAAACTGGTGTTAGGATCTCCGTATCGCTCGGTGGCTCAGTCCTGTGTTCGTGGACGGTCTCACGAGCCGTGCCTGCAATGCTACAAGTGCTTCAGGAAGCAGCTTCTTCAGTCGATACTAGACGGATCAACTGCCCCGAATGACTCTGTCGATCGGCTACTCCAAGCCCCTGACGTACGCGACTTGTTGCTTCATCACCCGCTCAAGCATGGGAACGTCATTGCGTATACAGCCTGCCGTTATCAGGGCAATCACCCCGTCTTGCTCGCCCTGCGGGGACTGACCCGGAGTTACACGACAGATACCTCTTGGATGGAGCGCTGGTATGCGCCCTCCATCCACCTTGTTCCGAAGCGATATCGCGACCACGTCAAGACTGCAATCCTGAGTGTCCTTCGCACCATGAGCAGGGAGGACGAGCAGCGCGTACGGAGCTGGCACATCGAGATCACCGATGCAGCTGCCCGAACCCACAGACGCGTAGTTCTCCGAGCCCTGCGGAAGGGGAAGCCGGTCGGCTGCCGTCCACTCGCCGCGATTACCAGATACACGAGGAAGCTCCTTCGAAGTCGATTCTCGTTGTGGCTCTACAGAGTTGCAGGAGGCGCAAACGCGCGGTGGGCGAGAGGAATCCGGCGATTCGGGAACGATCGCACGGGGAAGCATTGCCGCTAGAGTCTACTCATCCAGCACGCCCCATCGGAAGTCATGAAGGAACTCGCCCGTTCGATACGGCTCTCCGCAACCATAGAAGCTGCCAGCATCCACATCCAGTGGAATCGCCTGAGTGAATGCGTCTGCCAGCTCGCGATTCACATAGACACCGATCGCAACGGAGTATCGTCCCGGTCGCAAGGGGAATCGTGGGATCTCACAGATCAGCTTGCCCCGGTCCGGAATGGAAGCGAACGTCTGACCTAGGTTGGGGCTCCACGCGGACAGTAGCCGTCTGTTACTGTCCTCGTCCCTGATTGTCACCCAGAGCTCGACGTCAGTCGCGGTCCCTTGAGGTACGATGTATGAGAAGACCAACCGCAACGTGCTCCCAACCATCACACTTGCCGCTCTCCGCCCTTGCGCGTCCGTGATTACTACATCAGTCAGCCGGATGGCTCCGTTTCCGCGTCTGTCAGATCGCTCCGCCAGCAAGCCAGACCCGGAGGATGGGCTGCGCGCAGTCAGCAGGTACTCCCTCACAATGTCATCCGACGGGCCGCTCTCAACGAGCCTGCCTTCTTGCAGCCAGATCGCTCGCGAACACAGATCGACAACGGCCTGCATGTTGTGGCTCACGAAGAGTATCGTTCGCCCACCGTCTGCCATTCCGGACATCTTGCCAAGGCAGCGTTTCCGGAACTGCGCATCCCCAACGGACAGAACCTCGTCGATAAGGAGGACTTCAGGCTGGAGGTGTGCAGCTACTGCGAATCCAAGCCGCACATTCATCCCGCTTGAGTACCTCTTGATCGGCGTATCAATGAACCGCTCTACGCCCGAGAACGCGACGATTTCGTCGAAGCTTACGTCGATCTCCCTCCGCGTCATCCCCAGCAGTGCGCCGCTCAGGTAGATGTTCTCGCGTCCGGTGAGCTCAGGATGAAAACCCGTGCCGACTTCGAGGAGGCTACCAACCCGTCCATAGATCTTGACTGAACCCATCGTTGGCTCAGTGATTCTCGTAAGGATCTTGAGAAGCGTGCTCTTGCCCGCTCCGTTGGCCCCTATCACTCCGAGCACTTCACCCTCATCCACCTCGAACGTTACATCACGAAGCGCCCAGATCGTGTCCCCCTCCCGAAACGAGGCTTGACCAAAGCTGCGAATCCGTCGCACAGGAGCCAGTACCGCGTCCGTCAGAGTATCTCTCAGTGTTCTGTAAGGCTCACGGATGTGCCCAATCTGGTACTTCTTCCCCACGCCCTCAACTTGAATGGCTGTGCTCATAATCGATTCCTCGGCCCTAGACGATATCTGCGAAGTACCGCTCCATGCGGCGGAACACAACTAGCCCAATCGCTAGCATGAATACACTGATCCCCACCGAAACAAGTAAGCTGCCTCCGGGCATTGGCCGCTGAAGAATGGCGTGGCGGTACCCATCAATGATTCCCGTGACGGGGTTCAACGCGAGAAGCCACCGAAAGCGTTCGGGAAAAATGGAAGTGGAGTAAATTACGGGGGTTAGGAAGAACCATAGCTGAATGATGAACGGTAAGATATATCGAAAATCCCGATAGATGGCATTCAGCGCGCTGATGAAGATCCCTACACTCAGAGCGGTGAGAGCCGTGAGCGCTGTCAAGGGCACGACCGCAAGGATGCCTATGCCTGGCTTCACACCGTAGAACAGCATGATGCCGGCAAGGATCAGGAACGAGAAGCTCAAATCCACTAGACTCGCTCCGATTGCGGAAACCGGGAGGACAAGGCGCGGGAAGTAGACCTTCTTCAGGATCCCCGCTCCCGCGACGACGCTCTGCCCGCTCCGATTCACAGCATCCGAGAAGAACTGCCATGGGAGAAGGCCCGCGAAGACAAACACCGGATACGGATAGCCCTCGGAGCTAAGCCCGGCAACACGACCAAACACGATGCTGAAGACAACCATTTTCAAGAACGGGTCGATAAGGCCCCAGAGAACACCGAGCACCGCCTGCTTGTATCGGACCTTCACATCACGCCATGTGAAGAAGAAGAGGAGTTCGCGATAGCTCCATAGCTCGCGAAGGCCCAAAGACAGAAACGCCTTTCTCGCCCGGACTATGGTGACTCCACGTTCTGGCTCCACAGCGCATTCCTTGCGCATTTTCCGGCATCTCCTCAGCGACTTGTGTCTTCTCCGCGAGTCACGTGCACCGCGGTGCTGCGGCAAGCCGCCGCCACAGATCGTCTATCCTAGCCGCTTGTCGCACGGACAGCAACGGAAGCTGTGTGCTCTGTCCACGACACCTGCAGACCGTCAGCTTCCGCTCATTCTCCGATTATGCTCTGTGTTCCTAACTGTAGCTGATCTAGGAGATACGTTACGTGCGCAGCAAAACATAGGCTTGCGGGAGACTCGGTTTCTTGAGATGGAGAACCCATAGTAAGACCAAGCAGATGCTCTCCAAAGGTCCGGAAGCAGGCGGTTCGGATAGTGCTGGAGCACGAGCGTAGGTTCGACTCACCGAAGTCGCAATCGAGATGATTGCCGACCATGGCTGCTGCTCCCCGGACGCTCTGGCTGTAGGTTGGCCAGACCGACGTGGACACGGTACAGCGAGAGGGCCCGACGAGCGACGAGCAAGCCCGATCAAGGATCTGGGGCAAGAGGACTAAGAGCTTCGGCGGACGAACGAGATCCTCCGCGATGCGCCAGCTTCCTTCGCCCAGAGGAGCTTGATCGGCAACCGAAGAGATGATGTCGTTCGTCGATGAGCATCGAGAGTCCTACGGAGTCAAGGCAATCCGCGGTGCCGCCAATCGCCCCGTCGACCTACGAAGATCCGCTAGGCCGATCCCTCGCAGATGCCGAAGCCTGTCCCTCGCAACGCCGGCCTGTGGGAGGAAGCCGAGCGGACATGGCGTGAGAGTCGCCAGTTCTACAAAGCCCCAGAAGTCTCTGGCATCAGCTCCACCGAGACGGCAGATAAGGTCGCCGACTGCATGGTGGCGCGTCTGATGGGTTTGATAGGTCAGTTAGGCCTCGGAGGCGGCGTACGGAGCCAGAAGCGCCGGGCGGAGATTCCCAACAAGCGGCCGCGCGTCCAGCCAACCTGGTGCAACGTAGCTCCACGGCCACCCAGCCGAATTACCTGTAGGAGAGGATTTGACCACATGGGGCACCGTAGGCGAGCTCCGTGTGCGTCGCGTTCACTATCGACGTGTTCTCGCGGAGGATAGCGGCCAGGCGTGTGTCGCGCTCGCTACGCAGCGACCTGGCCCTCGATGCACTCGAGCAGGCTCTCTACGCTCGTCCCGCCGCCGAGTGTTTCGCGCCGCCATAGTAGGCGGAGTGTGCAGTACCTGCCCATACGTAGCACGAAGCGCTTAGCTTAGTCAGGCATCGAGCTATCACTGGGTAGCGGCAGCGACTCCCACGGGGACGATTATCAGCCTACACAAGACGGAGCCAATCAATCGACGCTGATCCTGCATTCTTTGGTGGCATCCAGTTGAGGGCGTCGTCCCGGACGTGCTGCGGTTCGTCGAGGATGCAATCCATCGATTCCGAAGAGTGTGAATCGCTTCCTCCATCGGTAGTAGAGCGTTCGCGAGATCTCTGCTTCTCGGCATGCGGCGCTGACGTTGCCCATTTGCTGAGCGCGTTGCAGGACACGGAGCGGGAAAGCGTGTACCGTGTACCCTGTCTTCGAGGGTCATCGGCAGTCCTCCAAGGTTACTCTGTCGCTATCTTGTGGTCTTGCTCTGGTGCCCCTCTTCCTTCCTCCTACCTCAACTCGCCAGCTGTAAGCAGTACTGCGAAACTCGACACCCTAGTCAGAGAAGAAGAGCTTCACGATGTCGCCCCCAAGAATCGCCGTCTCGCCAATGCGCATGTAGGGAACACAAATGTAGACGCCTCGAGCTACCCGCTCGCCCGATTCATCGTGAACGAGATCCCATTCTGCCACTCTTCCACCAACCCAGCCTGTACTGTGTACGAGCTCTCCAGAGAGATCGTACACGTCTACGAGCAGATCTGTGACGTCGGGCGAGAAGGCTACGAATCGAGCCGGGCCGATTCGAACCGGATTCGGGGTGACTTTGATGTCAGTCACCGCCACTGGAGAACCCAAAGCAGACGACGGACCGACGAATCCGGCAGTAGAGAACACCCCGAACTCCCCCGGACCCAGCGCGCTGGCCGTGAGCTTCACCTCATCAAGCTGACCAACCAACACGTTGCTCCCATCTGATTTCGTTCCGAACACCACAGGCTCAACCACCTGCCCCTGCCCTACCGTCCCGCTTGCAGATACTGACCCCACTTCGACACCGTCCACATACACCCGAGCTTCTGCCCCTGTGTACACCCCCGCTAGGTGATACCATTGCCCCATCGTTAACGCTGTGCTCCCAATCGCGATGTTCCAGTTCGTCGTGTGTACCGCAAACCACACCAGACTCCCATTCGTCATCAGTGCAAAGTGGTTGTCTCCAGCGCCGTCTCCATCCTGACTCACCAATCGCTGGTACCCCGTCAACCCATCAAACCTCACCCACGTTTCCACCGTCATCGATCCACTGAAGTCCAACGATCCATCCGCAGCAACCGTCACGTAGTCGCCTGCTCCGTCGAACGACAGCGCGTCTGATCCGTCCGCACTCCCATCAATCACCCGCGTCGCTCCCACAATCGTCCCGTCGTTCCCGTTCCCCGACGAGTCCAAAGCCGTACTTCCGCTCCCCTCCTCAAACCGCCAGTAGCCAACCGGTGTCACCGCTCCCGGCTCTGCAGGCGTCCCAGTGTCCGCATTGCTCCCAGGAGCTACTGTGTCGTTCCATTGCCCTGCATCGTCTTCGCCAAACACCGCGTAGTAGTATGTCGTCCCATTCGTCCGCCCGGTGTCGGTATAGGTCCCCGCTCCACCAGATGTCGGATTCGTGTCATTGACGACCGTCGCCACCGTTGGATCCGAATCAGCATGGTCACTCGGGTAACTTCCCTCTTTCCTCACCACCACCACGGTCTTCAGATCTGCGTCACTCGGGTTCGTCCACGTCAGCGTCGACTGAGCATCCTCTCCATCACTCGCGCCGAAATCCGTCACCAATGCCGGCGGGTTGTCCACCGCAGGCAGCAGCTTGAACTCACCAGGAGCCAGTGCCTCCGCATGTAGCCGTACCTCATCCAGATCCCCGCTCAACTGCTGACTCCCACCTGCTTTCCCCCCAAAGACTGTCGGCTGTGGACTCTGCCCCTGGCCAACCATTCCCTCCACGCTCCGCGTCCCAACCTCTACCCCATCAACGTAGATCCTCGCCTCTGTCCCCGTGTACACCCCCGCTAGGTGATACCATTGCCCCATCGTTAACGCTGTGCTCCCAATCGCGATGTTCCAGTTCGTCGTGTGTACCGCAAACCACACCAGACTCCCATTCGTCATCAGTGCAAAGTGGT
>Ga0272444_10004258_pt1 | contig 12660 bp, 16 predicted proteins | sample SSMForm13_FD_201033 | JGI IMG/M metagenome (GOLD analysis project Ga0272444, IMG submission 201033) | Marine sediment archaeal communities from Little Sippewissett salt marsh, Falmouth, MA, United States - SSM-Form-13 | ecosystem: Environmental > Aquatic > Marine > Wetlands > Sediment ...
TGGTTGTCGTCTGGGTCGTCGAGTTTCTGGTCGTCTACAATATCGTGGGATTTCCGCCGGACATCCTTGAAACGGCCCGAGGTGTCATGGAGGCCGGCACTCAATAGGCGAATGCAAAAAGACAATGGGACAGGGTTTTGTGACATCCATTTTGATAGGACCCTTGACAGATAAAGGAGGACATCATGCCCCAGTGTAAGAAGTGCGGCAAGAAAGGCCTGTTCCTCAAAATTGAGGGCGATACCGGCCTGTGTCTTGCCTGTAATGAACGTTTTGCCCAGGAAGGCAAGATATTGACCCAGAAGATCATTGAAACAAAGAACGAAGCCACTGCGACCAAAGACGCTGAAAAGCTGGTCGGCCTTTGTAAGGCCATCGAGAGCTATGGAAACGACTTAGTGGCACTGCATCAGGCCTATAACCTGCAGCCTAGTCAAGAGTTGTTGGACCTGATTGGAACCTACAAAAAGATGGGAGAAGAGGCTGAAAAGTAGTCCGGCCCGCAGCAACGTCCTCACATGTTTTGAAAACGTCCAGTAACTGAGGAGGTAATATGCATACGAAGAAGATAAAGGATTTGATCATCCCCCTGACGGATTACCCCCATATGCCCTACTGGGGAACTCTCAGAGAGGCGATCGCCCAGTTGAACGTGGCCTTTGAAACGGGGCACCACACGGTCCTCGTTTTCGACGAGGCTTACAAGCTCATGGGCATGCTCTTGGAGAAGGACATTCTAAGGGGCATTGTGCCCCAGTTTGCCCAGCATCACAAGGAGGGCGTGCCCATCTTTTGGGACCAGCTCCTTCAAGGCGGGACGGAAAAGCAGCTCGGCCGGCCTATCAAGGAGTTCATGTCGCCGGTGACGGCCACCTTGGATGCTGATGACAACATACTAAAGGCATCCCACATCATGGTAGACAAAAATGCCTATCTGCTGCCGGTCATGGAGGGAGATAAGCTCATCGGTGTGGTTCGTATGGGGGATCTGTTTCACCAGATAACCAATGCCGCCTTGGCGCTATGACCCCCATCAAGTGAAAGGTCCTGGCCTTTCTCCACGGAAGATTGCCCTTGTTCCCGCCAATCGGGACAGGGGTCTTCCACGGTTCGAAAGACAGGAGGCCGGCATGGGAGCGCCGGCCTCCTGTCTGTGAACTGGGGTATTATGCAGAGGGTCTTCTCAGCTCAGTAATCCTCGCTTCCAAGTCTTTCAGGTAGCCTTTGACATCGTCGGCCTCTCTCTGAAGCTCGGCAAGTTCTGTATTAGCATTCAGAGTGCGGGGCCACCTGTAGGAACCCATGGCCCGGCCATACCCATAGCCTGGGCCCATACCTCTGCCGAGACGTCTGCCACGACCGGGACCAAAGCCGCCAAGTCCATAGCCCGGTCTGCGGCCGCTTCCGCAGTAACCGAACCCCCCGCCGGTCATGGCCCCCTGTCCTAGCGGACCTGTGCCGTCAAAACCTGGCATAAAACCACCTCCCTTCTTCACGAAATAAATATGGCTGCTTGTTCCCTACATGCGACCACGGCCGCCACCAGCACGACGGCCCCTGCCGCCGCCCCGACCGGCACCCCGGCCAGCGGCCATACCTTGGCCCGGTCTTCCCCCAGCGCCCTGACCCACGTCCGATCTCGGGGACGCTTTGGTCTTGCCGCACTTCCCCGCGCCTCGACCTGTCCGCGGGCCTTGGCCCGAGGGGCCTGTTCTGTCATAACCTGGCATAAGAACACCTCCTTTCCACACCTTTCTGGCATCAAACACCGCGTCGCCCGGGTCCGCCCCGACGGCCTCGCCCCCTGGGGCCACCTCGCCCCCATCTGCCGACACCAGCCAGGGCATAAGCGCCGCCATGGATTCTAATCATCTTTCCCACCACAAGCGCTTCGGCCACCACCTCTCTGGCTTCGGCCAGTACCCTGCCAAAGGTCTGTCGCGACACGTTCATTCGGGCTGCTGCGGTTTCCTGGTCCAGCTTTTCAAGATCGCTCAAACGCAGGGCCTCCAGACACTCCAAAGGAAGAACCACCTCCCTCAGGTCTCTGGCGGGAATCCCCACTGGCCTAAATGCGTTTGCCATGGGTCCTCCTTGTACAAAACGGCGTTTTCTAGGCCTTGGCATAAGTCGTCCCTCCTGATCGTTATGAGCGTGTGATCATAATATGCAACAGCAATTTATGTTGTCAAGATATATTTTGATCGTACGCTCAAAATAGGCTGGTCGGAATGGCCTAGGAAAGCCGGGAGGGAGTCTTTCGCGCGGAGACTAGGCTTGCTCTTTGGGGAGGAAGACCTTTTGGCGGTAATACTTGAGTTCCTTGATGGATTCCTGGATATCTATGGACGCGAGGTGGGTGCCTTGCTTCTTGAAGGGGGGCAACGCGGGATACCATCTTTTCACCAGTTCCTTGATGGAGCTTACATCGATATTTCGATAGTGAAAAAACCCGTTTAGGGACGGCATATGTTTTGCCAGAAATCGCCGATCCTGCCAGACAGAATTCCCACACAGTGGCGACTCTCCTTGCCGGCAGTAAGAACGCAGGAATTCCAGCGCCATATGTTCAGCCCGATGGCAGTCATAGGCAGAGGCTTTAACCCGTTCCAACAGGCCGGAGGCCTGGTGGTGGGACTCGGACCACTGATCCATGGTCATAAGGATCTCTTCCGGATGGTTTATCGCCATGTTGGGACCCTCAGCCACAACGGCCAGATCGCCATCTGTAACCACGGTGGCTATCTCCAGAATGACATGCTCTTCTGGATCGATGCCCGTCATTTCTAGATCAATCCAAATCAGGTGACTGTTCAAGACCGCCAATTCCTTCTCACGCTGCCCTTCCTTTTACTGAGGGGAGCACAATATTGTTCGCACGTTGACGAGCCGTCAGGGAATATCTTTTTTGAGGTCAGATCACTGGTTTTTGGCCTGTGAGCCCCTGACGGCTTCTTGTGTATCCTCTACATGACTATTCCAATAACACCCCTGGGACGATGTAGACTATTTCATGCTCCCCTTAGTCGTGGGGGACCGTAAGGTTTAATCGGTCATAGAGCTTCTCAAAGTCAAATGCCTTTTCAACCAGCTTGATGCCGTGGTCTATCTTTTCCCTGTCGTCTAAGCTAAATCGACCAACCATGGCCTCCACTTTCTTTGCCACGGTGTAGGTATCATCCCGGACCACGACGACCGGCACGCCCTTGGCCTCGGCCCTGGCCGTGATGATGTCATTAGGGTAAAGGTTCCCGGAAAGGATCAAACCTCTCACGCCGTTTTCCACAGCAACCAGCTGGATATCCGTTCGATCGCCACCCACAATAACCGCCGATAAAGGACTCTTGAGCAGGTAAGTGATGAACTTGTCCACCTGCATGCCGCCCACCAGGAAGTTTTCTACCAGCGCATCGAGCTTGTCCTTGCCACAAACGATGTCACCCCCCAGGTGATCTACCAGATCCCTCACTGCCACAGACCCCAACAGGCTGTCCGTGGGCAAGGAGCCGAATAGCGCCATCTCTTTTCGCTGCAAGAAGGGAAAGACATACTGTTTCAGCTCCTCCATGTCTTCGGATGCCACCTTATTGAAAAAGGCGCCCATCATGAGCCCTTTCATGAGTTTCTTGAGCTCTAGGAGAAAGTCGACAGAGAAATCACCTTCATACCTCTCTACAAAAAGGGCCTGGGCGTTCAACAACGTAATGACCTGGAAGCCCGACAGACCAAAAGAGCTTCCTTCACTGAAATTGTTGTCACAACTCATTACCACCACGTCCTTTTGCTCGGATATCCTTGTAAAGGCCTCTTGAATCGTCACCTCTAGGCCAGGGACATCTTTTTCGTAGTTCTCCATCATCAGGTCTCGAGTAATCACAACAGGGCACAAGCATTCAATGGGATCCACCAAGCCAAAGAGTCGGTGAATGAGCCAGGCGCCCTTGTCGGTGACCGTGTCCTCCACCTTGATGGGAAAGCGTCCCATGGGCTTGAAATAACCGACGTTGAAACCATCTCGTCGCAGGCGGTCTATCAACCCCATGGCAATGAGATCCTTGCCCGTGAACCTGCCAATCGATGTCACGTACAGAGCAACCATGGTGGCCCCCTTTGGTCAACGATACCCACAAATTTTTTTTAGCATAGCCAAATACCGGCCTGTTTTCAAGGCTCCCCGAACAGGGCTTTGGTTTTCTTGACAAAGCAGACAGGTTGCAGTATAATTTTTTTATAATACAGGGCTGAAGCCTTGGATCATCCCTCAGGTTTTGACAGCCAGAGAATCGGAGCCACGAAGGTTAGGAGTCGTCAGAAGATGCCAACAATCGTGGCTTTTTTTCGGTCAAAGCGATGGGGTAAAATGGCAGCAAGGAGGATTCACAGGGCGTGCATATATCGGAAGGGGTCTTGTCCCCAGGTGTTCTCATAGCAGGTGCCGCCCTCACAACAGCGGGCGTTGCTGTTGGCCTCAAGAACCTTGATCATGAGGAGATTCCTTCCATCGGCATCCTCTCAGCCGCTTTTTTTGTGGCATCCCTGGTCCATGTGCCTATTGGTCCTTCTTCGGCTCACCTGATCCTCAACGGCTTGCTTGGTCTCATCCTTGGCTGGAAGGCCTTTCCCGCCATCTTGATCGGCCTGGTACTCCAGGCCCTCCTCTTCCAGTTTGGCGGTATTACCACCCTTGGCGTGAACACCCTAAATATGGCCCTGCCTGCGGTCATGTGTTACTATCTCTTTGGCTGGGGGATGAGGCTCGGCACCAAGCAGGCGCTGTTCACGGTAACGGCCTTTGCCTGCGGTGCTTGCTCCATTTTGATCAGCGGCGTGTTGCTGGGTGTTTGCCTGTATTTGACTGGTGAGGCCTTCTTACCTGCGGCCAAATTGGTGGTGGCAGCCCATGCCCCTGTCATGCTCATTGAAGGCCTGTTAACGGCTGCTTGTGCGCTATTTCTGCGAAGGGTCAAACCGGAGTTGTTGGAAGGACAATATGGGCCGAGACTTTCGTCGTCCTGAGGCAGGTCCCATGGGACAGTGGCGGATCGCTGTCTTGTTCTGTGCGGCCCTGTGGCTACTGTTTTTTGGTGTCCCAGCATGGGCACACAAGGTGATGATCTTTGCCTGGGTAGAAGGAGATACGGTCTACACGCAGAGCAAGTTTAGCGGCGGCAAGCGGGCTAAGAACGCCACAGTCGTTGTTTACGATGAGGAAGGCAACCAACTCCTGGAAGGCAAAACCGATGAAAAGGGTGAGTTTTCCTTCAAGGTCCCCGAGCGGACAGATCTCAAGATCGTACTGAAGGCCTCCATGGGTCATCTGGCAGAGTGGACAATCCCGGTCGAGGAGATGACCCCAGTTTTTGATGAGGTCGAAGGCAGCCCCCCTGAAGTTGGCCTTCGGCTCTCCCCCAAGGAGGCAACACTTTCAACAAAAAGCAAAACGGCTGAGGAGCCCCCTGCTGCTGTGGGCCTGAGCCGTCAGGAGGCCAAGGCGCTCATCGACGAATCCCTGGACAGAAAGCTTGCCCCCATTGTCAAGATGCTTGCCGACCAGGTTGGTCGTGGCCCCACAGTCAGTGAGGTGTTAGGGGGTATAGGCTACATCATCGGTCTTGCAGGGGTGGCATTGTATTTTTTGAGTCGAAGAAAAGGATAGCAGCATCAGATGATTGTAGAATTGGTGGGAGGCGATTCTTTGATTCACCGTCTTGATCCTCGGGTCAAGATCGTTGTCGCATTCCTTTTCTCTGTTGTCGTAGCCGTGTCCAATCGATTCTTGGTGCTCCTGTTGGCCCTCGGGTTGGGCCTTTGTATCGCGCTTTTGGTCAGATTACCGGTGAAACAGTTTTTCCTCCGTCTCGCCCCTGTCAACCTATTCATCATCTTTTTGTGGTTTTTTCTTCCCTTTACATTTGAGGGTAAACCCCTCTTTTCAGTGGGCCCCTTGGTGGGGACCCATGAGGGGGTGTTGTATGCCGCCCGTATCAGCATCAAGTCGAATACGATCATGGCCGTGTTGATTGCTCTCGTTGCCTCAACCTCCCTGCTGACCTTGGGACATGCCATGCATCATTTGAAGATCCCTAAAAAGCTGGTCCACCTCTTTTTCTTCACCTACCGGTACATTGATGTGATAAACAAGGAATATCTGCGGCTGATAAACGCCATGAAAGTGCGAGGTTTCCGCCCTGGAACCAATATGCACACGTATAGGACCTTTGCTTACCTGGTGGGAATGCTTCTGGTGAGGAGTTCCGACCGGGCAGACAGGGTTCACAGTGCCATGCGATGCCGAGGTTTCAGGGGAAATCTCTATAGCCTTAGTGCCTTTTCCCTGGAGACCCGCGATGTCATCTCTCTCATCCTGATGTTGGCCTTGATCCTGGTATTGGGGGTGTTGGAATGGACAATAATGGTCTAATGATTCATCTTGAAGACATATGCTTTGGCTATCCAGGTCGTCCCCTGGTCCTGGATAGGCTGAACTTGTCGTTTTACGAGGGAGAGCGGACGGGCTTGATGGGATCGAATGGAAGTGGGAAAACGACCCTGTTTCACATTATCATGGGGTTATTAAAACCCGCTTCGGGCAGGATAGAGGTCATGGGCAGGCCAGTGAAGGAAGAAAAAGACTTCAGAAAGGTCCGCAAGACCATCGGCCTGCTTTTTCAGGATGCTGATGACCAGTTGTTTAGCCCTACCGTATTGGAGGACGTGGCATTCGGCCCTTTGAATCTTGGCAAGTCGCCAGAGGAGGCCCAAGAGATTGCCACAAAGGCATTGGCGTCCCTAGGGTTAACTGGGTTTGAGGGCAGAGTGACCCACAAGCTCTCCGGCGGAGAAAAAAGGCTTGTTTCCCTTGCCACGGTTCTTGCCATGGAGCCGGATGTTTTGCTCCTTGACGAACCCACGACGGGTCTGGATGAGGCAACGGAACGTAGGTTGGTTGCCATTCTGAAAAATCTTGATGTTTCCTACATTCTTGTATCCCACAACATGGACTTCCTAAAGGAAGTCACCACCGGAATCCGGTGCATGAGCCAAGGGACGATTGTTCTTGATGATGAACGCATTCCCCACACTCATATTCATGTCCACGAACATGGTCGATATGCCCATGAACACGGTCGAAAATAACCACACAAAAAGAGGGGTTACGAATCGATCATTCCCCTTATCTGCCCACCCATTTAGTACCCGCTGATACGCTCTTGAATACAATTCATATGGCATCCCGTTTCATTTGACGGCACAGCCCACATCTGCAGGCGCTATGGTCCTTCCGGGAGATCGCTTTGATATAATTTCAGGGGTGTACTCTTTTCTCGCAGCAAGCTTCGTTGCCTTTTTCTTGAGCCAGAAAAATGAGCCAAGAAGCCCGAGGGCGCCCAAGCCACCCACCAGGAAATCCTTGTTGGCTGCAAAGAGTGTGGCAATCCCGTATCCACAAAGCGCCCCGCCTGCAAGGGCCAATATGGGCACCATGTAGACGATGAATGTAACCTTGAGAAAGGAAGCGCCGCCAATGCTTAGTGTCACAATATCCCCAACTTGAGCCCCGGCTGTGTTTCGAGCTTTGACCTCCATATTTGCCCCGCTGCCTCCAAGGGACGAGCAGGCATGCTTGGCCTTGCAACTCTCGCACTCGGGTTCAAATTGGGTGATGACCAAAGCTGTGCGTCCCTGGACGCCTTTTACCACGCCGGTTTTGGTTAGCGGTTGTGCCATTTTTCTTTATCCCTCAAGGCCAATCAATGTGTTTCGGGGCTTGCCCCGCCTTAAGAAAAGCTCAAGTTCCAAGTGATCCACCCTTTCTCAACTGAAAAGAGATAGAGAATCATCAGGTAGAAGGCGAGGATGATCCCCACAACAAAGATGCTCTTTGCGGATTGCATCACAAATCTTGCTGACAGAGGCTCTCTCACGGCCAGTTTCTGTTTGACGCCACGGATAGGTCTATTTTAAGGTAACACTCATTTTTGCTGTATGAAAGGACCTTTACCATGGAATCGTTCAAGAATAAAGTCTTTCAAGCCACCAGTTTTGTCCGCTCCAAAATAGGACAGGACCCGCACGTTGGCTTGCTGATGGGCACAGGACTGGGGCAGAGTGTGAGCAACATGAACAAGGCCACATCCATTGACTACCGAGAGATTCCCAACTTCCCAATCTCTACAGCTCCCACGCACAGAGGCGCCCTGCTGTTTGGCAACATGCAAGGCAGGGCCGTATTAGCCATGCAGGGCCGCTTCCACTATTACGAAGGATATAGTATGAGGGACATCTCCTTGCCGGTGAGAGTCATGCAACTGCTGGGCATCAAGACACTCATTGTGTCGAACGCATCAGGGGGAATCAATCCTTTGCTCAACACGGGAGACATCATGGTCATCGCAGACCATATCAATCTGACGGGCGGCAATCCCCTCATCGGGCCCAATGTGGACGATTGGGGACCCCGTTTTCCAGACATGACCCAGGTTTATGACTCGCGACTCATGGCACTGGCCGAGGAGACCGCTCTCCAAGAAGGTATTCGTGTCCAGCGAGGGGTTTATGCGGGCCTCCCTGGCCCTTCACTTGAGACAAGAGCTGAGATTCGCTTTCTGAGAACCATCGGTGCTGATGCCGTAGGGCTTTCCACCATCCCGGAGGTGATTGCAGCCGCCCACGGAGGCATGGACATCCTTGGCCTTTCGGTGATTACCAACATGAATCTTCCGGACGACCCACAGCCTTGTCGGGTTGATGACATCATCGCCACGGCGGAGGGCGCCGCCCCTCGTGTGCAGGCTATTATCGAGGGGGTTATCGCAAGGCTGCCGAAACCGCCGGGTTAACCACTGTCATTTCAGGTGCGCCCAGAGGACTTAAACGAGAGAGAGGAACCAACGAGGGTCGTCCATCAATGCGGTCTGTCGACATCATCATAAGAAATGGGCGGGTCGTCACCATGGGCCCTGATCACGGCGTGATCGAAAAGGGAGCCCTCGCCGTCAGGGGAGATCGCATTTTAGAGGTCGGCTCTGAAGGCGCCTTAAACAAAACGTATGAGGCCAGGAGAGTCATTGATGCCGGCGGCGGCATCATCATGCCCGGTCTGGTCAACACCCACACCCATGCGGCCATGACCTGCTTTCGGGGGCTCGCCGATGACCTGCCCTTGATGACTTGGCTCCACGATCACATCTTTCCTGCGGAAGCGAAGCTGACACCGGAAATCGTCTATCAAGGCACACGCCTCGCCTGTGCTGAGATGGTCCTTTCAGGCACGACCACTTTTTGCGACATGTATCTATTTGAAGATGCCGTGGCCCAGGCAGCCAAGGACGCCGGGGTCAGGGCGGTGGTCGGCGAGGTCCTGTACGATTTTCCGTCTCCAAACTACGGTCCTGTGGAAGAAGGCTTGAAGTATACGGAGTCCCTCATTTGCAAATGGCAGGACGATCCACTCATGACCATAGCCGTGGAGCCTCACTCTGCCTATCTGTGCTCTCCTGATCTGCTGAAGAAGGCCAAAGCCATCGCTGATCGGCACGGTGCCCCTATGGTCATCCACCTGTCAGAATCAGACCACGAGGTCACCCAGCTCAGAGAAAAATACGGCAGGACCCCTGTTCAGCACCTGGCAGAGATTGGTTTTCTCAGCTCCAAGCTGATTGCTGATCACTGCGTGGCCATCACTCAGGAGGATATGGCCCTCCTGAAGGCGTTTGACGTTAAGGTAGCCCATAATCCAGAGAGCAATATGAAGCTTGCCTCAGGCATCGCCCCTGTGCCCGAACTCCTGAGGCACGGTATCACGGTGGGGATCGGAACCGACAGTTGTGCCAGCAACAACAATTTGGACCTGTTTCAGGAGATGGATACGGTAGCCAAGCTCCACAAGGCCCAAACCCTTGACCCCACGGTCATGGATGCGCCAACGGTCGTCAGGATGGCCACGATTGATGGGGCCAGGGTCCTTGGCCTGGAAGATGAAATCGGTTCGTTGGAGAGCGGAAAAAAGGCGGATATCATTGTAATTGACATACGGCAACCGCACCTGGTGCCCATGTACAATGTCTACTCCCACCTCGTCTATGCGGTTTCCGGGCACGATGTGGTCACGGCGATTGTGGATGGACAAGTGCTCATGGAAAATAGGGTCCTGAGTACCTTGGATGCAGACAGAGTGATGGAAGATGTGAATCGGATTGCCGAGCATATGGTGGTAAAATCGGGGACGTGACAGCCGGGGGCGAGGGTCAGGCCATGCCGCAAGACAAGACGTACGATATGGTGGTGTACAATGGTACCGTCCTGACGGTCAACCGGACCTTTGACGTCCTTGAAAAGGGCCTGGTATTGATAGCAGACGGGCGCCTTGAACGCATGGAGGAAAAAGCCTCAAAACAGGCACTGCCCAAAGCGCGCCAGGTCATAGATGCCCAGGGCGGGATCATCATGCCTGGGCTGGTCAACACCCATACCCATGCCCCCATGAGCCTTTTCAGAGGCTTGGCCGATGACCTTCCGCTCATGACGTGGCTCAACGATTATATATTCAAAGTCGAAGGGCGTTGGCTGAATCCTGAAACGGTCCACACAGCGACCCTTCTGTCATGTGCGGAGATGCTTTTGTCCGGTACCACAACGTTTTGTGACGGGTATTTTTTCGAAGACAGCGTGGCTGAGGCCGTGAAAGAATCCGGCATGCGGGCCATCCTGGGACAGGGCATCGTAGACTTCCCCGCCCCTGGTGTCCCTGAACCCGGCAAGAACGTCGCCGAAGCCCTCCGGTTTATTCAAGAGTGGCAAGGCAAGACGTCCTTGATTGAAGCTGGCCTTTTCTGTCATTCGCCTTACACGTGCAGCGAGGAAACCTTGAGGCAGGCTCGAAGGGTGGCTGATGACACAGGCAGCCTTTTTCAGATCCATGTGGCTGAGACTCAAGATGAAGTGAGGGCAGTGGAGGCAAAGCACGGGTTGTCGCCCCTTCAGTACCTCGACAAGCTCGGCGTGCTGAAGCCCAGGACGCTCTTGGTGCACGCCATATGGGTCCACGAGGCCGACATGGCATGCATGGCCAGAAGCGATGTAGGGATTTCGGTCACCACCGAAAGTGAGATGAAGCTCGCATCCGGGGTGCCACCCGTACCGGCATTTCTAAAAAAGGGCCTGTCGGTTGGCATCGGCACAGATGGGTGCGCCAGCAATAACAACCTGGACATGCTTCAGGAGATGGACTTTTTGTCTAAGTTACACAAGGTGAAGCATCTGGACCCCACCGTGCTCCCGGCTCAGGAGGTATTGTACCTGGCCACGAGAGGCGGTGCTGAGGCCATTGGCCTTGGAGGCCAAACGGGTTCACTCGAGGTGGGAAAGAGGGCCGACTTGATCATCATCCAGACCCATAGACCGCACTTGACCCCCCTCTATGATCCAGCCTCTCACCTCGTCTATGCGGCCAGCGGCAGCGATGTCCAGGATGTGATCATTGATGGCCAACTGGTGGTTCGAGACAGAACCGTGCTCACGATCAAGGTCGAAGAGGTCATGACCGCCGTCGAGGCCTTGGCCCGCGAGATCGCTTCGTAAGCCAGATTGACAATGGCGGCTGTCGGAAACCACGCCGCGCCAGTCCTTTTCGTTCGTCGGGCGAAAAACCCCCTCCTGTCATCCCCCCAGCCATTTGACAGACAGGCTCTTATCCTCGGTGACAGATGGCATCAATGGCCTCTTTTGGCGTCGTCACATACTGGATGCCTTCCATGTTCGGCCACGTACCCAATCCGATGACCGGTTTTCCTAATTTCAGCGCAATACTAATCTCAGACAAGGTGCCGTAGCCCCCAGAGATGGCCACCAACATGTCCGAGCTCCGAACGATCAACACGTTACGGGCATGACCCAGGTCGGTCACGATGGGCAGAGCCACATAGGGATTGGCCTGGGCCTTGTCTGAACCGGGTAGGATGCCCACGGTTTGGCCTCCCGCCTCATAGGCCCCGCGACAGGCGCCTTCCATCACGCCTCCCATGCCGCCGCATACGACGGCTGCCCCTGTCTTTGCGATGCCCATCCCCACCTGCCTGGCCAGTTCATAAATCTCATCACTGCAGGCACCTGCCCCGATTACTCCGATCATCTTCATGGCCGTCCTCCTCCATCGTCATGAACCGCGAAAGCGAGCCCATTCCCCCTCCCGATTCGTCGGAACTGCGGGCCAGGCAAGGGTATGTCAGAATCACAGACCTCTATCGTCTCCGAAAAATGCAAAAACCCGTCATGGCGCAGCACTTGATTGTTCCAACCCATACAATTATATACTAGGGGGAGCATAAAATAGTTTACGCTTCATAGGTACAACAAAGAGCCGTCGGGGGACATCTTTTTTGAGGTCAGGTCACTGGGTTGTGGGGCGCAAGCCCCAGCAACGGCACCATATTCGACGGTGTGACCAGACCCAATTACAATTGGGGCTTGTAAGCTTGTATGTGGCCTGCCCGTGTGCCTGGCTCATACGCCTTGTAGCCTTTTGCCCGTGACGGTCTGGATGACATTTGACCTGACTCAAAAAAGATGTCCCCCGATGGCTCCTCGACATGCAAACAACATCATGCTCCCCTTGGTAATAACCAACACCTCAAGAAAATGCCCAAAGATACGCCTCATATC
>Ga0272444_10004259_pt1 | contig 12659 bp, 7 predicted proteins | sample SSMForm13_FD_201033 | JGI IMG/M metagenome (GOLD analysis project Ga0272444, IMG submission 201033) | Marine sediment archaeal communities from Little Sippewissett salt marsh, Falmouth, MA, United States - SSM-Form-13 | ecosystem: Environmental > Aquatic > Marine > Wetlands > Sediment ...
GCCGCGCCTCCCATGGTGACCTTGATACCGCTCTTCAACTCCTTCATCTCGGTCACCTTCGTGCCGAGAAGGATGTTCTCGAAACGCCCCTTGAGTACCTTGGCCAGCGGTTCCACCAAGTCCGCGTCCGCGCCGGGCAGCAGACGATCCATCATCTCCACCACGGTCACTTCGCAGCCGAAGGCGGCGTAGACCGATCCCAGTTCCAGCCCGATATAACCGCCGCCAAGCACCATGAGGGTCTTCGGGATGTCTTCGATCGCCAAAGCATCGGTGGACGTCATGATGCGCGGCGAGTCGATGAGGGGACCCACCATGGCGGGGCGGGAGCCGGCCGCGATGATGGTGTACTCCGTGGCAATTCGGGTCTGGGTGCCGTCAGCGCTGCTGACAAGAAGGTTACTCGCGTCCTGGAAGGTGGCAAACCCTTGGACATAGTTGATCTTGCGCGATTTGCAGAGTTGTCCGAGCCCGCCGGTGAGTTGTCCCACCACGTCATGGGTCTTGGTGCGTAGCCGGTCGAAGTCGATCTTAGGCTCAGTGAACCGGACGCCCCATTGGGCGGCCTCCTTCGCCTCGTTCATAACCTTGGCTACGTGGAGCAGGGCTTTGGACGGAATGCACCCGCGGTAGAGACAGGTCCCCCCCGGGTTCTCCTCCACGTCCACCAACGTCACCTCCAGCCCCAAGTCGGCGGCCATGAATGCCGCGGCGTAGCCGCCCGGGCCGCCACCGATCACCGTCACATATGCAGTCTGCTTCTCGCTCATTTCCGTATCCTTGTGATCAGGCCTCGTCGAGGAACAACGACCAGGGCTGTTCGAGGGCTTCCTTCAGCCATGCCATGAACCGGGCCGCGTCGGCGCCGTCGATAACCCGGTGGTCGTAGGAGAGACTCACCGGCATCAGCAGACGCGGCACGAATTGCCCTTGCTCGAACACGGGCTCGATCGAGGCCTTCGAGACGCCGAGGATGGCTACCTCCGGCGCGTTGATGATGGGCGTGAACGCCGTGACGCCCAAGCCGCCGAGATTGGTGACGGTGAACGTCGCGCCCTGCATCTCGTCCATCTTCAGCTTGCGCTCCCGGGCACGCACGGCAATCTCGGGTAACTCAATTGCCAAGTCGGTGATGCTCTTACGGTCTACGTCGCGTACCACCGGCACCAGGAGTCCGTTGGGCGTGTCGACCGCGACCCCGAGGTTGTAGTAGTGCTTGAGCAGAATCTCCTGCCGCTCCAGATCGATGCTGGCGTTCATGCGCGGGAAACGCTTGAGCGCCGCGGCAAGCGCCTTCAGCACGAAGACCGTCACGGTCAGCTTGCCACCGGCTTCCTTCACGCGCGCGCCGTGCTTCTTCCGCACGGCCTCCAGACCGGTGATGTCCACCTTCTCGAACTGCGTCACGTGGGGAATGGTCGACCAGCAATGGGCCATGTGCTCCGCCGTCTTCTTGCGGATCGCGTTCATGGGCTCGTGCGTGACCGCGCCCCAAGCATCGCTGTCCCCATCGGCCACGGGCTGCGCGGGGGCCGCCGCCGGACGTGGCGCCGCTGGCGCGGCTGGCGCCGGGGCTGCGTCCTCGCCACCAAGGCTCTTGGCGTAAGCAAGAACGTCGCCGGCCGTGACCGGTCGATCCGGGTCGGCCACGGGCACGTCCTTCAGGTCAATGCCCCGTTCGCGCGCCATGCGGCGAACGGAGGGCGACGCAAGCACCGGACCCGACCGCGGCGTAGGCGACACGGGCGCTGCTGGCGCTCTCGGCGTGGGGGCTTCCGTGGCTGCCGGCGCGGGAGGCGGCGCCGGGGCGGGCTCCTTCTTCGCCGGTTTCGCGGGCTCGGGCGCGGGCTTGGCTTCCGGCTCGGGCGCCTTCCCGCCGGCGCCGCTCTCGTCCAGCACGAGGACCACATCGCCCACGGCGATCTTGTCGCCCACGGCAACGCGAATCTCCATCACCTTGCCGCTCACGTCGGTAGGGATCTCGGCGACCGCTTTGTCGGTCTCGATTTCGAGGACCGACTGGTTCGCGGAGACCGTATCACCCACACTCACCAGCACACTGGCGACCGAGGCCTGTTCAACGTTTTCACCGAGTTCGGGGAGTCTGAATTCTTTCGCCATTGCCTACCTTCTTCCTGTCCGCAAGCGGTTCCTGGCGGGAACGCACCGGGACGGGCGCGACGGGTGGTCCACCCACCAGTACCGCTTCAGTGCATGGGGTTCCGTTTGTTGGCGTGGATGTCCAGTGCCTTGATGGCGCCTTTGACCACCTCGGGCGTCACCTCACCGCGCCGCATCAGTGCGGAGAGGGTTGCCAACACGATGAAGCGGGCGTCCACTTCGAAGTGATCGCGAAGCCGGTCGCGCGACTCGCTCATGCCGAAGCCGTCGGTCCCAAGGCTCGTGAGCCCGCCGGGCACCCACTTGGCAATGCCATCGGGCAGCATCTTCATGTAGTCCGACGCGGCGACCACGGGCCCCTCCTCCTTCTGGAGGCACTGGTTGACGTACGGTGTCTTGGCCTTGGCCGTGGGCCGCAACAGATTGGCCCGTTCGGCGTCCAGCGCGTCTTCGCGGAGCGCCTTGTAACTGGTGACACTCCACGCGTCGGCCGCGACGCCGTAATCCTGCTCCAGCATGACCTGCGCCTTGAGTACCTCATTCATGATGGCGCCACTGCCGAGAAGCTGGGCGCGCAGCTTGAGATCCTTCCGGTCCGAGGCCCGGAACTTATACATACCCTTCAGGATGCCCTGACGCACGTTGCGTCCCTTCGGCATGGGGGGCATGGCGTAGTTCTCGTTCTCCACCGTGATGTAGTAGAAGCAGTCTTCCTGCTTCTCATACATGCGGTGGATGCCGTCATGGATGATCACGGCCATCTCGTAGGCGAACGCTGGGTCATAGGCCCGAAGGGTGGGTACCGTGCTGGCCAAAAGATGGCTGTGGCCGTCCTGATGCTGCAAGCCTTCGCCCGCCAACGTTGTCCGGCCCGCCGTGCCGCCGATGAGGAACCCCTTCGACCGCATGTCCGCCGCCGCCCACACGGAGTCGCCGATCCGCTGGAAGCCGAACATGGAGTAGTAGATGAAGAAGGGGATCATATTGATGCCGTGGCTGGAGTACGCGGTCCCCGCGGCGGCAAAGGACGACATGGATCCGGCCTCGGTGATCCCTTCTTCGAGGATCTGGCCGTCCCGCGCCTCTTTGTAGTACAGCAGATTCTCCGCGTCCACGGGTTCATAGAGCTGACCGCGGCTGGAGTAGATGCCCACCTGGCGGAACAACCCGTCCATGCCGAAGGTGCGCGCTTCGTCGGGCACGATGGGCACGACGAGCTTGCCCAGTTCCTTGTCGCGAAGCAGATGCGAGAGCATACGCACGAAGGCCATGGTCGTGGAGACCGGCCGTTCGTTGCCCTGGTAGAACTCGTCGAAGATAGTCTCGGGCGGCGTCTTCAAAGGCTCCGCCCGTACCACGCGCTCCGGCATGGGACCGCCCAGCTTCTCCCGCTGTTGGCGCAAGTACACCATGCAGGGAGCATCTTCCGGCGGCTTGTAGAATGGCGCGTACGCCAGTTCCTCGTCCTCGATGGGGATCCCGAAGCGCGCCCGGAACTCGCGCAACTCATCCTCGTTGAGCTTCTTCTGGCCGTGGGTGATGTTCTTCCCTTCGCCGCTCTCCCCCAGACCATAGCCTTTCACGGTCTTGGCGAGGATCACCGTGGGCGTACCGGTGTTCTTGACGGCCGCGTCGTAGGCCGCGAAGACCTTTTCCGGGTCGTGCCCGCCGCGGCGCATCTTCCGCAGTTTGGCGTTCGACAGGCCGTTCAGCAGGTCGGCCACGCTGGGATCGCGGTCAATGAACCACTTCCGAATGTAGTCGGCCGAAGCCACGCTGAATTTCTGGTACTCGCCGTCCACGGCCTCTTCCAGTAGCCGGCGCAGGCGGCCATCGGTGTCCTTCTCGAACACCGGGTCCCAGTCGTCGCCCCAGAGCACCTTGATGACGTTCCAGCCGACGCCCCGGAAGTTGGACTCCAACTCCTGCACAATCTTCCCGTTGCCTCGGACAGGCCCGTCGAGACGCTGCAGGTTGCAGTTAATCACGAAGATCAGGTTGTCGAGCCGCTCGCGGGCCGCGAGGGAGATGGCGCCCAACGTCTCGGGCTCATCCGTCTCGCCGTCACCCAGGAAGGCCCATACATGGCCTCCGTTTCTGGGCTTCAGCCCCCGATCCTCCAGATAGCGGTTGAAGCGGGCCTGGTAGATGGCCATGATGGGTCCCAACCCCATGGAGACCGTGGGGAACTGCCAGAAGTGCGGCATCAGCCACGGGTGGGGATAGGAGGAAAGGCCGCCGCCCTTGCTCAACTCGCGGCGAAAGTGATTCAGATGCTCCTCGGTGAGGCGGCCCTCCAGAAACGCGCGGGCGTAGATGCCCGGTGACGCGTGCCCCTGGAAATAGATCTGATCGCCGCCATAGTCTTCGCTCTTCCGGCGGAAGAAGTGGTTGAAGCCGACCTCGTACAGGTTGGCGGAGGACGCGTAGGTCGAAATGTGCCCGCCGATACCGTCCGATTCGCGGTTGGCCCGCACCACCATGGCCATGGCGTTCCAACGAATGAGCGACTTGTTGATGCGCTCCAGATCGCGGTCGCCCGGGTACGGCGGCTGCTGATCCGCCGGGATGGTGTTCAAATAGGGCGTGTTGGCGCTGAACGCCCGCGACGCGCCCTGCGCGGCGGCGTGGGCGCGGATGCGCTCGATCAGCGCGGCGGTTACCTCGGGCCCCTCTTCGGCGAGCACCGAATCCAGGGAATCCGCCCAGTCCTTGGTGAGGTTCTCCAGTGTCTCCTCGTCGTATACATCGTTCACGGTGGTGCATTCCTCTTCCTGCCACGGACTGACAAACGGCGCAGGGCGAACCCGAACACGTTCACTACTCCGGAGATCATGTCCCCCTCCCGCAGAGGGGCAGGATGCCATTGTAGGTCACTCACTACCTATCCCTCAAACGGTGGGCGTGCACCCGCAAGCGCCGTGCGTTATACTCCCCCGTACCCCTGCCTAAGGTAATCACTTGACCACAAGGAGTATTCCCGTGATGCGTTGCATTGGTTGCTTGACTGTTCTCCTGCCTTGCACGCTGGCTGGTTGCGCCACCGCTTACCGCGCGGGCGCGCCCGAAGGCGCCATTGATGTTATCGCCCATCGCGGCGCCAGTGCCTACGCGCCCGAAAACACCCTCACGGCGTTTGCCAAAGCTGCCGAGATGGAAGCCGACTGGTTTGAGTTGGACTGCACGCTCACGAAGGACGGTGAGATCCTCGTGCTCCACGATGCTTCGGTGGATCGGACCACAAACGGAGAGGGCGACGCGGCAACGCTCGACCTGGCCGCACTCCAATCGCTGGATGCGGGAAGCTGGTTTGGCCCGGCCTTCGCGGGCGAGCATCTGCCTACGCTGGGCGAGTCGCTGGACCTCGCAAAAAGACGCATTGGCGTTTACGTGGAAATCAAGAATAGTGACAATGATCGCGAGTTGATGCAGTCCCTGAGGGCCTTGACGGCGGGCCACGCCGAGATGACTTCTGCAACGGGCATGGCCCTCGGCGCGCTTCTGGACCGAAGCGACTCACGCAATATCGTGCTCACCCGCAAGTGTATCGAAGAGATTAGGGCCCGGAATATGGGTCGGCAAGTCGTCATCCAGTCCTTCTCGCCCGTGGTCTGCCTGGTGGCCCGGCTTGAAGCACCGGAGTTGCGGACGGAGTACCTTGGCGCCTACGACGCGAAGCACCCGGAGGCATGGGACGACTTCCTGGCTTGGGGCCACTTCATCGGCGTGGAGGGCTTCAATGTGGCCCACACAGCGATGACCCAAGATCATCTGGACGGTATTCATCGGCGAGGCAAGACCGTGGCAGTATGGACCGTGGACGATCCGGAGGAAATGCGCCGGTATGCCGAATGGGGTGTGGACGCGATCATCACCAACCGGCCGGATGTGTGCTTGCAGACGCTGGCGCATTCGGGCGCGCGCTGACGCTGGGTGCAATCCTGGCCATCCCTTCGGCAACGTGGGCCATTCTCGACAGCGACCGTTTTTGGTATTAGATTAACCTGATTGCGCCTAAGCAGCGGCCATGCTGACTTGGGCAGAGCGAAATGCGTTCGAACCACCCCGCAGGGTGGAGGGCAACGGGAGATATTCGAGATGGCAAGACAGCAAGGCATATCCCGCCGCCGGTTTCTGCAGTCGGCGGGCACCGGCGCCGTGGCGGCCGTGGCGCTTGGAAGCGGTAAGGCGCGCGCGGCACGTGTCGGACCCAACGACAAGGTTCGCCTCTGCGTGATTGGCAATGGCGGCATGGGCTCACGCCACGTGGAGGCGTTGGCCGAGAACAACCAGTGCACCGTCGCGGCGCTGTGCGACGTGGGTAAGGCCCGCTCTCATGGCGCCATGGTGAAGCATCGGGACATTACGGGTATCGAGCCGGACCAGTACCAGGACTTCCGGCGCGTGCTTGAACGCAAGGACATCGACGCCATCTTCATCGCCACGCCGGATCACTGGCATCCGCTACTGGCGATCCTGGGCTGTGAGGCCGGTAAGGATGTGTACGTCGAGAAGCCGGTCTGCCCCACGGTACAGGAAGGCCGCGCCATGGTCGCCGCGGGCCGGCGGTATGGACGCGTGGTCCAGGTCGGCACGCAACAGCGCTCCATGCCCGTGTTCCAGGAGGCGATGAAAGTCGTCCATAGCGGCGCGTTGGGCAAGGTCACCACGGCCAGCGCCTGGGTTGGCGTCAATGGCTGGGGCGTCGGCGAAACGCCGCAACCCGTGCCCAACGGCCTCGACTGGGACCTCTGGCTGGGACCGGCGCCGTACGTGCCCTTCTCGCCGGAGCGCTACTTCGGGTTCATGGGCTGGCATGACTACGCCCGTGGCGGGCAGCTCACCAACTGGGGCGTCCACCTCATGGACATCGTCCACTGGGGCATTCAGCAGGACCGCCCGCTTAGCGTGCAGGCCGTCGGCGGCAGCTACCAGGGCGGCGCGGGCGCGGACAACTACGAGGTCATCGACGCGATCTTCGAGTATCCGGGCTGCACGGTGACCTGGGAACAACGCCACAGCAACGAACATGACAACCGCGGCTACGGTATCTCTTTCCAGGGCACGAAGGGACGGCTCTACGTCGACCGAGGCACCTTCCGGGTCTATCCCGCCGATCTTGGCGTTCCGGAGTACATCGGCGAGCCCGAAAAAAGCTGGGCCAACACGGATCACCACAACAACTTCTTCCACTGCATTCGCACGCGTCAGAAACCGGCCGCGGACATCGAGCAAGGCTTCCGCTCCACCACGGCGGTACTGCTTGCCGGTATCGCCTTGAAGGAACAGCGCAAGCTGTACTGGGACGGCGAGAAGGAAGAGTTCATCAACGACCCGCAGGCCAACCAGCACCTCTCGCGGCCCTACCGCGCGCCGTGGCACCTCTAGAGCGGAAGGAGAATCAGACCATGAACAGCCAAGTAAGCAAACTGGCGCTCCGTGCCACGTTGGCGGCCGTGCTCGTGTTGAGCGCCGCCTCCGCCGCGAAGGCGGGTACCATCGACAAACTGGTGCAACAGCTTGCCAGCAGCGACGCTGTCGCCCAGTGTGATGCACGCGTCATGCTGCGCCAAGCCCACAACGCGGAAGTGGCGCCCAAACTCGCGGCACTTCTGAGCAACGAGAACCAGCAAGTCTGGCACGCCGCGTTCAACGCGCTCGCCGATCAAGCCAACATGGCCAGCGTTCCCGGCCGTGAGGCGGATCGGCTCATTGTGGCCGACGCCATCATGGCGCTGATGGCCCCGGAGACCACGGACCATCTCAAGCGTCAGGCCATGCGTCTGCTGCCGCTCGTCGTGCCGGAAGGCTACGACGTTTCGCCCGTGGCCGCGCAACTGAGTAACCCTGAGTTGCAGGAACGGGCCCGCGCCGCGCTGCAGGCCATCGGGACGAAGGCCTCGGCGAAGGCTCTCTTCGACTACCTTCCCAAGGCCGACCCGGCCTTCCAGTCGGCCGTTCTCAAAGCCCTCGCCATGATGGAAGACGAGGCGAGCATCCCGGTCGTGGCGAAGTACACGGATGCGGCGAACTCGCCGGAGGTCCGCGCGGCCGCGGCGTTGTCGCTCTCGTGGACCGCCGACCCGAAGTGGGTATCGACGTTGCAGACCGTGCGCAAGAGCGCGGACGAGGCCACGGCCTTCGACGCCTCCGACGCGCTGCTTCGCCTGGCCGACGGTTTGGCGGAGGGCGGCGGCAACTGGTCCCTCGCCATGGATATCTATCGCGACGTGCTCGCCACCGGAGTCAACTCCGTCATCCGTGGCGGCGGCCTGGTGGGCTTGGGCAAGTACGGCGATGAGACGGTGCTTCCCGAGATCATCGCCGCGATCAAGGCCGACACCGAGGGCGACCTCTTTGGTCCGGGCCTTGCCGCCATCGAGAACCTCCAGGGCCGCGCCGCCGGCGAGGCGCTCCTGGAAGCCTATGGCCAGTTCCCCGAGGACATGCAGATCCTGCTGCTTGGCATCTTCGGCCGCAAGCAGGATCCCACCTTCCTCGGCCCGCTCAATGAGCAGGTGAACTCGACGGACCCGCGTTTCCGCGAGGCCGCCATCGCCGCGCTTGTGCAGACCGGACTGCCCGAAGCCATGAACGGCATGGTTGACTACGCCATGAAGGCCGAAGCCGAGGACCGCGCCCAAGTCGTCGGGGCCATCGAACGCATGGCCGATCAGTACCGGGCGGAAGGCCGTTCGGACGGCGCGGGCCGCGCCTTCCTGGGCCTCTACCGCCTCGCGGGTGACGACGCGACGAAACAGCGGGCGTTGGATGGCATCCAACAGTTCCCGACGCCCGAGGCGTTCGCCTATGTCGTCGATGATATCGGCACCGAGAACCTCTCCGACCTCTCGGTCCCCATGCTCGCGGGCATGACCCAAGCCCTGAAGGATGCCGGTCGCCAAGAGGAAGCGGACGAAGCCTATACCGCGCTGAAGTCGCGCCTGAACTCCATTGACGCCGTGCGCGCCATGATGGCGCTGGCCGGTAAGATGGGCGACCAGCAAGACATGCTGAGCCAGCTTGGCTTCCTGACGAAGTGGCGCGTGGTCGGCCCCTTCCCGTGGAGTTCCAAGGATGCCTTCTCGAAGACGAACGTCAACGAACCCAACGTGGACCTGAGCGCGACCTACACGGTCGACAACGCCCAATGCACGTGGCAATCCGTGAACACGGCGCCGGGCTACACCGTGAACTTGGCCGGCATCTACGGGTCGCCGACCAACTGCGCGGCCTATGGGTACACCGAGATCGAAGTGGCTGAAGCATGCGACGCTACGGTGCGTGTCGGCAGCGACGACGGCATCAAGGTCTGGATCAATGGTGAAACGGTGCACGAGAACAACGTGGATCGCGGCGCGGACATCGACCAGGACCAGGCGCCCATCAAGCTGAAGGCCGGCCTCAACAAAATCCTCGTGGAATGTACGCAAGGCGGCGGCGGTTGGAACTATCTGACGCGCCTGACCACGACCGACGGGTACCCGCTTGCCTTCGAGCAGAAATAGGAGCCATGCAGGCGAGACACGACACGACTGAAGACGTGTCTGCCCCCTTCTCACGTCCTCAATGCAACACGCCCCGCGAACGGCGGGGCAGGAGAGAGATTATGACTCTTGTAGGGATGGCCCTGTGCGCGGGCCTACTGGCGGCGTCCTGCCAGCCCTGTCCGCTCCAGTTCGAGCGGCAGAAGCTGGGCGACGTGACTTTCGAGGCGGCCTCCGCCTTCGACGTAAACAAAGACGGCCACATGGACATCGTGTCCGGCGGCGCTTGGTTCGAAGGACCGGAGTTCACCACCGAGCACAAGATCTGCGACCCCATGCCGGTCGACGACTACTATGACGACTTCAGCGCCAATCCCATGGACGTCAACGGCGACGGCTATCTTGATGTCATCACGGGCGGGTACTGGGGCATGAAGGCCATGTGGCGGGAAAATCCGAAAGGCAAGCCCGTCGAATGGACCACCCACTCCATGGGCGAGACCGGCAACATTGAGCGCAACGTCTTCGCCGACCTGGATGGCGACGGTGTCGACGAGGTGTTCGCCACCCCGGGCCCGTGCGTGTTCTTCCGCCTTGTCCGCGGCGCCGACGGAAAGGGCCAGGGCCGCTTCGAGAAGTACACCATCACCAAGGGCGGTGGCGGCCATGGCTTCGGCGTGGGCGATATCAACGGCGACGGCCGCATGGACCTGATCTACGCCAGCGGCTGGCACGAAGGCCCGGCTGACCCCTTCGACACCGATGCCTACGTGTGGCACCAGGAGTTCAACTTCGGCATGGCAAGCGTGCCCATCATCGTGCACGACGTCAACCAGGACGGTCTGAACGACCTCATCGTCGGTCAGGCCCACGACTATGGGTTGGCCTGGTATGAGCAGGGCAAGGATGCCAGCGGCAAGCGGACGTGGACCAAGCATGAGTGCGAACCGAAGCGCTCCCAGTTCCACGACCTGCAGCTCGTCGACATCGACAACGATGGCGAGGTGGAGTTGGTCACGGGCAAGCGCTACCGCGCACACAACGGCCACGATCCGGGCGGCCTCGATCCCGTTGGGCTCTACTACTACGAGTTGAACGGCGGCGACTTCCAGCGCGTGACCATCGACTACGGTCCGCCCACCCGCGCCAGCGGCGCCGGCATCTACTTTTGGGTCGCCGACGTGGACGGTAACGGTTGGAAAGACATCGTCGCGCCCGGCAAAGAGGGTCTCTACCTCTTCAAGAACATGGGCACGCGCAAGTAAGCGCGGCCAAACAGAACATCACGCTTCGAAGGAGCCCGGTTCGCCGGGCTCCTTCCTTTCTGTGTCCCGCGTGCGGCCCGTAACGCCCAGACCGTCATCCCCGCGAAGGCGGGGATCCAGACCGTATCCATACCACCTTCGTTTCGGGCCTTGGATTCCCGCCTGCGCGGGAATGACGATCAGTCATGCGAGGCGCCAATCCCAGTTCCTGCGGGCTCCGGAAGTCTGGCAGTGGCGAACTTCAGCGTCGGGTGCCACCGGCAGCTTGTCTGCCCGTGTCTCACGGGCGGCATCACGCACCAGCCCGGCTGTCATCCGAACCGGTGAGACGCTCGACGCAGTCTGCCAACGGTCCCGTTCCGCGATGCCCGGCCGCCGAAATGAAAGACACCGCGTGAGGCGTTATACTTGACCGAGGCGCGAACCCCGGGAGGTCTCTCATGCCACAACGCTTCGTTCTCTGTTTGTCGCTTACCGCAGGCGCCATCGCTTCGCTTCTCTTCACGGGCTGTTCGAGTCCGAAGCCGTGGCCCGAGAGCCCCCTCTATGCAACACCAGCGAACGACCCCGAGTGGCAACCTCCCGCGAGCAAGGAAGAGGCCCTGGCCGCGATGGCGGGTCACTACGCGCACTATGATGTCGTGGCGTACCAGAGCGACACGCCGGGCGGACCATTGTCGACCTTCATCATCTCCTATGGCTTCACGGACCTGGTCATTGAAGACGGCGAACTCGTGGAGTACGACCGTTTCTGCCACGCGGAACACAAGGCCAATCAGAACATGGTCACCACCTTTCCGGACGAGGCCACCCAAGCCATTCAGCCGCGAAGCGCCGTGGTCGAGGTGTACCAGGAAGACGGCGTCTGGAAGCTCTGGCGTCCCGCGACGCCGACGCTCCTGGGCATTGACGGCGACCCGGACGTGCCCCTTTCCATGGACCCGGAGGATCCACTCATCAACGATGCCGACAACGACGGCAAGCCGGGCGTCACGGTGTTCGTCAGGCTCTACGGTCTTGTCGAAGGCGAGATATACATCGCGCGCCGCGAGATCTTCCAGAACGACCTCACGCTCTACTCCGACGGCAGCCTGCGGGGTGCCGTGGTGGACGACTCGGAGCAGTTGGTGGTCGGCGCTTCCCTGGGCATCCTCAACACGCCCAACGACCCCGACCAGTGGGAGGACCTCGGCCTGAGCCCCCTCATCCTGATCCCCATCCCCGACGATATCTACACCTGCGAGGAACTCATGGCGAACCGGGACCTCCTGTTCCCCCCCGAGCCTGCGTTTTGACCCGGCTCTCTTGTTGGCACAGCACACCCGTCGCCAACACGACGATCCCGTAGGGTGCGGCTCGCCGCACCATGGCTTCGCACGATGGCAAGACGCTTGTGTCGCCAAGGTCCAGGCTTGGTGGGGCAAGCCCCACCCTACCGTTGGCTGCGTTCTAGCCGGTCCTCCTGTTGGCGTAGCACATCCGTCGCTAACACGACGCTCCCGTAGGTGCGGCTCGCCGCACCATGACCTCGCACGATGGCGAGACGCTTGGGTCGCCAAGGTCCAGGCTTGGTGGGGCAAGCCCCACCCTACCTGTTGGCTGCGTTCTGGCCCGGTTCTCTTGCCGGCGTAGCACATCCGTCGCCAACGTGACGGCCCGTAGGGTGGGCCTCGGCCCACCATGACCTCGCACGATGGCGAGACGCTTGGGTCGCCAACATTCAGGCTGTCATCAAGCCTAGCTCATTCTAAGGGGGGCCGACTCCTCTGACTAGTTGCCTGTTACT
>Ga0272444_10004260_pt1 | contig 12657 bp, 16 predicted proteins | sample SSMForm13_FD_201033 | JGI IMG/M metagenome (GOLD analysis project Ga0272444, IMG submission 201033) | Marine sediment archaeal communities from Little Sippewissett salt marsh, Falmouth, MA, United States - SSM-Form-13 | ecosystem: Environmental > Aquatic > Marine > Wetlands > Sediment ...
AAATAACATATGTAAAATGAAAAGATGAGTAGAATTTTATTAATAGTGCCTGGCAGTAAAACATTCTATGGTGAGCCTCGCTATCCCGTAAGTGGGCTTTCAATGATCGGATCAGTTTTGCTGAAGGCAGGCCACGATGTCCGTGCATTGGACATGCGCTTCTCAAATATTGGTGAAGACAATCTTTTCAGTGAGATAGATACCTTCCAGCCATCCTATGTAGGTTTTACTGCCACTAACTGGGATATTCTTGAAACGGTAAGACTCGCAAAAAAAATTAAATCTGTTCGTCCTGCTACGGAAATTATTCTGGGAGGACCTCAGCCCACGCTCTGTCCTGCGGAGACACTGCAGTATTCCCCAGTTGATGTAGTTGTTCGAGGTGAAGGAGAAGTTACGATTCTTAAACTAATTAGCGCACTGGAGCAGGGAAGTTCCCTTTCTGAAATTGAAGGACTTGCTTACCGTAATTCAGCTGGAATTGTTGAAATCACTGGCGACCGTCCACTTATTAATGATCTTTCGACATTACCCTGGCCTGCTTACGAATTGTTCGATCTATCACTTTATCATGCCTTCGGTGAGCGCCGGATGGGGATCATTAGTACAAGAGGTTGTCCCTATAGATGCAGTTTTTGTGTTGGACGGAAAGTGATGGGGCAACGAATTAGATGCAGAAAACCTGCTGACGTAGTTGCGGAAATGACTCATTGGCACAACATATTAGGTATAACACACTTTTGTTTTGTCGAGGATAATCTCTTCGGCTATCCAAGGCATGGTGATGCATTACTCTCTGAACTCAAGCGGGTGGGATTGCCCGTAACTTATTCTCTTGAGGTCGGTGTTCGTGCGGACGCATTAGATGATGATATTTGCCAGAGGTTAAAAGAGACAGGGTGTAAAACCATAGCAATTGGTATTGAGAGTGTTGATGATTGTGTTCTTCAGTTGGTAAATAAAGGGGAAAAAATAGAAACTATTACAAGGGGTATCAGATCGGCGAAAGCGGCTGGCCTGTTTGTCAAGGGCTATTTTATTGTCGGTCTTCCAGGGGACACGAGAGAGAAAGTTGAAAAGGCTATTGCATATGCGAATCGGGAGAGGATTGATATGCCTCGTTTCGCCTTGGCTCAAGCGTTTCCGAATAGCGACCTTGCTGAATGGGTAAAACAGAATGGGACATTCTATTATGATCCATATGAATATACCCTGACTCATACGGACGAATTCCACAATGATGTTCACTTTGACATGCCGGGTTTCACCCGAGAAGAAATATGGAAGGCTTATGTGTGGGCTCATAACAAGGCAGAAGAAATGTCCTTTAAACAAGCCCTGATTCATCGTTTTGGAGAAACCGTAGGAAGCATTCTCAACATATTCAACAACAGGCTATCTCGCCGCATCGCTATCTGGATGTACCAAAAGAAGCTGTTATCTTTACCAAAATAGAAGAAACGAGCACTATCATTATGGCAACAAGTCCTGCTTACTGGAACAAAACATTTTATACATTATTTACTAAGTATGTCTGGCGAAGATCTCGGGCTATGCAGATCGAACGCTGGAAAGCCGTTATTGCGTGGATTCCCTCAGGCTCCAAAGTGGTTGAACTGGCAGCAGGCACCGGTAGCTTTTATCTCGAAATGCTGAAAGATCATATAAATGATTACAGTGCGGTAGAAATTAACCGAAGATTTGTAAAATACTTACAAAAACAAGGAATTAATACCATACAATCGGATATACGAAAAGATCCGATTCCTTCATGTGACGTCCTAATTATGATTGCTGCTTTTTATCATTTCAAGCAGATGGATGGTGCAATGCTCAATAAACTTCTCCATGCGGCCCGTCAGCGAGTCATTATTGTTGAACCGATAAGTCCGGATCTTAAATGCTGTTCATGGAGAGATCTTATACGGGGGGCACTGGCAAATATTGGAGAAGGACCTGTTTACACACGTTACACAGAGGAAGAACTCAGGAAAGCATTCTTGAGCTGTTCGAATATTGAGTTCTCTCAGCCATTACCGGGGAATGAATATCTTTTCGTTCTGTCTGGAAAGAATCCACGGATCCGATGATGAAAAATAAAATGATTATGTGGATATGTCTCCTGAGTTTGCTTTTAGCAACAGTCTTGTGGTACCGAATTGACTTTATTAAGGCCTTTGCACAGTTACGAGAGCATATCACAATAATGCTTGCCCTGGAGATTATCTTTTTTACGGTCTTACACTTTGGGAACGAGCCTTTAAGATGGTGGGTAATCATGAGAAAACGGCAGGACGCGCCGTCGCTTATTAGTCTTTACCATACTGCTTCTGCTACGGCGTTGATAAGTTATATATTTCCGGCACGCTTGGGATTGCCTACGCGGCTGATCATGGCAAAAAATATTCTTGATCTCGACTATATAATTGCAAGCGCTGTCTTGATTATCGATTCTTGCTTACTTTATGGAACATGGTTTTTGGTGGGTACCGCGGGAGGTGGGCTCTTTATGCCGGAATGGAATGTTAAGAAGCCGGTTATATTGGTGATCGTCATTATGGTAATCGTCGCGCTACTTTTCGTTCTGGTCCGTCTCAGTCAAAAAGACAGTCATCGATTTCCGTGGCTGTCAAAATATATTGGTCGATTTATATCCGTATTAAACAAAGTTTCAGTTTATGTCATCGTTATTAATGTTACATTATTGCTTATAGACATTTATATATATGGTGTTCGGCATTTTCTTATTTTATCAGCTTTAGGTGTTGAATGCTCATTATTGAAGGTGATTAGTATGGTTGCAATAAGTGTCTTTGCAGGGTTTATTAGTCTGATGCCCCTTGGACTTGGAGGATATGATTTGAGCCTTGCACTATTGCTGACTATTGTTGGCGTACCACGCGAGGCCGCAATAGCAACACCCTTGATAAATCGAATCTCGATGATTTCTGTCGGATTGGTTCTGGGAAGCATCTCTTATAGTCGCTTAGGAATTACCTGGGATAGCTTACGAAAAATAAAAGTAAACAATACAAAAGATTTACCATAAGTGAAGTTTTGATACACAGTGGGGAGTGTCCGTGGTGACACACCTTACAGCGCACCTTAATGTGATATACTCATGGCAAAAAGAGATTGGCGCAGATTCTATGCCCAGGAAGCTAGCTTATACGATCTGTCACGCTACGGCAGCCTTTACGGGCGATTGTTCGAACGACTGCATCATTGCGAGCTTTACTGTCTATTAAGTCAATATTCCCCGGGACGTGTCCTTGATGTGGCTGCAGGTACTGGACACACTTCGTTACTGCTTGCATCGATGGGTTTTAATCTTACATCGATCGATCTTACAAAGGAAATGTTAAGCTATGCGCAAGACCGGCTTCGAAAGCATGGGCTAGGTTCCAACTTCATGCTGGGAGATGCCTTTCAGCTTCCTTTCCGTGATTATGTGTTTGATGTGGTTGTTTCAACTCGTTTTTTGCATTTATGGCCGGAACGTAATCAGAAGATCTTGTTGCAAGAAATGATCCGTGTCTTAAAACGGGGAGGAATTCTTGTTGTAGATTTTGATAACTGGTGGCACTGGTCAATAATGCGTGCTCCCACATTCCTCTATCAGAAGGTATTCCGAAGGGGAAGAATCGTGGAAGAGTATTACAGCAGATCAATGAGGATGGTCAAAATTATGGAATCTGAAGGCCTCCAAATTCTAAATGTTAGAGGTGTCGGGAGTTATGCCCTTATAATTCCGTTAATGATATCATGTAAGTATGCACTGTCAGTTGCAAGAATTATTGGTTATTTTCCGAAACATATAATGTCGGAACAGTTTCTTATCCAGGGGCAAAAAAGGTGAATATACTAATTGTCGGTGCTGATATTAGGCCCCCATGGTCAGAAGGAAGAAAAAAATTGATTTATGGAGTTGCTTCTCGTTTAAATAGAATACACAACGTTCAATTACTGACAACCGGTTTAACCTCCACAAATATTACCGAACCGTGTTTCGGAAATCAGAAAAAATGTTTTTTTTCTTATCAGAAAATCATCAGACTCCATCAAGGGCTAAATGAGGTTCTTCATGAAGGAGGCTCTGATCTAGTGATCCATTTTCCTTTTGGTACATTTCATGGGTTTCGGAAGATAGTCAATATATGGAGCATGAAGTATATTGATAAGCAGTGTGCGCGATATGGTGTAAGATGCTTGACAATCCTATACAGCATAACAGGAGGCTCTCGCGATGAGTTGAAAAAAAAAGTGCGTGAGTTGGTGATATCTCCAGTGAAGGAGTGGAAGGGTTTAACAATTACATTAGGAACGGACCTGAGCAAAAATCACTATATAAACACTAAGCATGATGACAAACCGACAGTTCTTTTTATGGCAGGATTACAGGAACAGAAGGGCAGGGTGTTAAAGCACATTCTACTGGAGCGTGGGCTTGAAGACGTTGTAAGGGCCGCCCCGATCTTGGCTAAAAATGGGATTAGGGTCATTGTTGCGATACCACTTCTGAGTAACCCCAGACTGAAAAATAAATTGTATGCGCGTTTTATGATGGAGTGTCCTCACCTGGATCTCGATCTTCGTACAAGTGTGCCTGTCCCGGAAATATTTAGAGAAACCGATCTTTATCTTTTCCCGTATCGCAGAGAATTAACACAATTTATTCCTACATCGGTAATTGAATCAATGGGTGTTGGAAAGCCGGTTGTCTTGTCTGATCTTGATATGTTCGTAGCGCTTAGAAATGATGGGCGAACTGCTTATTCCTTTCGTAGAGGTGATTTTAAACATTTAGGGGAGGTCGTTATCAGGGCACTTTCAAATCCGGAGGAACGCCGGAGTATGGCCTGCGCGGCACGCGAATTTGTTATTAAAGAATGGTCACTTGACAGAACGGTGCTAGAAATTTTGAATATTCTTGCATCCTGATACAGTGTCATGAAAATTTGAGAAGGGTGATACGGGTACCCCTATTAATGCATTGATCTATTTTTTTTGCATATCAACCTTGCCGAGAAAAAACATTTGTGACCCGCAAAGTTATTTGATCAACATTCTCAGTGATTAGTTTTGCCGACAAAGGCAGGCTCACCGTTTGTCTTCCTATTCGCATAGCGTGTGGATGATCCAAAGGGTTCCATCCAAAAACCTTTTGATAGTAGGGATGTTCCGGAATGCTAAGATAGTGCACGCCTACGCCGATATTTTGGCGAGTCATTTCTTCGATAAACTGGTCACGACTTATGCCTGTCTTTTTTTCATCAATCAATATTGTATAAAGGTGATATCCGTGCTTCATTCCCGGTTTAGTTTCAGACGGTAGCGTTACTGGCAACTCGGAGAACGCTTGCTGGTACTGGTTCCAGATTTCTTCACGGCGTTTCCAATTATTTTCGATTCTTTCAAGCTGATGTATGCCAATTGCGGCCTGAAGGTCCATCATGTTATATTTGAACCCGCACTCCGTCACGTAATAATGTTTGTATCCCTCATCGCTGAATCGGTGCCATGCATCTTTTGACATGCCATGAAGGGCCAGTACCTTTACACGTTCTATGTCATGTTTGTTTTTCGCAATAACCATTCCGCCTTCGCCCGTTACGACATTCTTGGTTACATAAAAACTAAAGCATCCAAAATCGCCAAATGTTCCGGTTTTTTTGCCTTTGTATTCGCTTTCGATTGCATGAGCGCAGTCTTCTATGACCTTTAAGCTGTACCGCTCAGCAATGGCCATGATGGCATCCATTTCGCAACAACGTCCTGCAAAATGGACCGGAACAATGGCACGTGTTCGCTTGGTGATTCTCGATTCTATGTCAGCAGGATCAATATTCATCGTAACAGGATCGATATCGGCCAGCACGGGTGTTGCACCTGCATGAATAATGGCATTAACGGTGGCACAGAAAGTGAGAGCGGTTGTTATTACTTCGTCTCCAGGGCCTATGCCGGCGGCTATCATGCTCAGGTGGAGGGCGGCAGTTCCCGAATTGACAGCCGCTACTTGCGATTCATAGACGCCTTTGTAACGAGCGAAGTCCTTTTCAAATCTTGCGACTTTGGGTCCCGTCCCCAGCCACCCCGATCTGAGACAATTCACCACCTCTTCTATCTCTGGGTCTTCTATGGCCGGTGATCCGAATATGAGAAAATCTTTATTCATGGTAGGTATTTATGTCCTTTTGTCTATTGTGGCAATATAAAAAAACACACCCATTGGAATGAACCAATATCTTTGGGGTGCATTTTCCCACTGCCGGCAGTCGTTGCACCCTTCAATAATGACTGATATCTCGGATTTCATCTTCTTCGGTTACATCGGTTGTCCCGGCTGTAGAGCAAGTTTCATTATCCTCATTTTACCTTCCAATAACCATCGCGGTCACTTTCGATACGTTCCAGACGGTTTTCTGACTTGAGCGTGGCCAGGTGTTCCTTAATGGTGTTTGAAGTTTTCCCCAGCAGTTGGGCTATCTCGCTACGTGTGAGGCGGGGGTTTTCGCGTAGAAGTTCCAGTATCTGATCTTGGGTTTTCATTTTTCTGGGTGGTCTTCTGGGTGGTTTTGCACGCTGAACACCTACAATTTTTCCTGAATCCGCCACACCCACAAGAACAACGCCGCCCCCCACATTAGCAAAAGCGACAAGTGTTTCAATTGCTGCAATGTCAAAGCTGGATTTGAATTCAACCGTTTCCGATTCGCCTTGTCGTATAATTTTTTTGAGCGCTGTTTTATTCATGTTCTGTCCGCTCAACCTTTCTTTTCCTCCCACACCAGAAAATGCGGTCTGTTTTCCAGTGTGGGCAGAAAGTCTTCGAATTCCTCTCTGGATAAGACCAGGGAGCGAATTTTGCGTCTTATGTATCGTTCAGTTTTTCTGCTCAGATCGTTAAGGTGGTACTGGTCGATGTTTCCCACCAGCACGAGGTCTATAATGCCCGTGTCTTTGCCTTCGGCGTAGTCGTCGATAAGGTAGGCGCTTTCCAGATCGCCCAGGCGTGTGATGATGCTTTCGAGGACCTGGTCGAGGCCGAGGACCTTGCCGACCATGGATTTCAGTTCCGGGAAGAGGGGGTGTGTGGTATTCGCGCTGTAGTAGACGTTGCGGCCGTTCTTTTCGGATGTGAGGAGTTTGGTTTCTGTGAGCTGGTTCAGTTCTTCGCGGACGGCGTTGGATGAGACGTTGAGTTCCTTTGCAAGTTCCCGTAAGTATGCCTTTGTGCCGGGATTGAAGAAGAATCGCACCAGAAGCTTGATTCTGGTCTTCGAGGATATGATGCCCGCAAAGAGGCTGTCCATCATTGCACCTTTATGAGTAGTTATTCTACTCATAACAGATGCAGGAGAATTGTCAAGGGATTTTTTCAAGGATCTGTAATGCGCATTAGTTGTCAATTTCACGGAGCATTTCTTCTGTGGCCGACAAGGGATAAATGCGGGTGTCGCTGCGGGTTTGCCGATCCGCTCCTCCGTAAATCAGACCGCTTCCCCAGGGCAGATCGGGGACAACCTTTTTGAAATAGTGCAATCCCTTGAAATAGTCTGATGCGATGGTTGCACCCGCCTTGATTTCGATGGGGAAAAGGTCGGGGCCGATCTCCAGAATCAGGTCAACTTCATTTCCTTTTGCGTCGCGATAAAAACAGAGATTGCTCTGCTTGCCTCTATTGAAGCGATATTTGACCGCTTCCATGACAACAAGATTTTCGATGAGATTTCCCCGTAAGGGATGTCGGTTGGCATGCTGTTCGTTTTCCAACCCCAGGAGGTAACTTGCCAGCCCGACATCGTAAAAATATAGTTTTGGAGATTTTATCAAACGCTTTGATATGTTTCGATACCATGGAGGCAGAACAAACAGAATGTAGCTTGCCTCCAGCAGGGTTATCCAGGAGCGGGCGGTGGTATGAGACACTCCCGTGTCGTTAACAATTCTCGCCTCGGCCGTTGCAATAGCGAGTAATGTAGGCCAATATTGGTGCAATATGCAAGTTGTAATTTCATATTGCACCTCGATCTGCTTTTTAATTTCGTTCAAAATTTGGGTATGGGCTGTTCGTGATTAAATGTACCATACAGGTCATACAGTTGGCTGGACGACGCTTTTGTTTTTCACGCCATGCCCGGAGCATATTGAACACATCGAAAGGTGAGATTGCCGCGCTCCCTGCGGTCGCTCGCAATGACGAAGGTAACGCTGCGTTATTCGTGGCACTGCGGGGAGAAATTCCCCTCGGTTCATTTTTTCAAAGGGAGAAGCTATTGGTGCGTGGGTCTTTGGAATAAGCGAGCGTAAATCTCTTGGATTTTAAGAGGATCAAAAAGTGAGAAAATAACAGACTCTCTTGTCATAATTACTACATTTTTCTTATTCTGATTTTGTAATTGTCAATGATGATCAAGCTGTTTGGTATGGTATTTTCCGAAGAAAACGTAAGGGGAGCTCAGGCAATGGCTATTACCTGTTCTTCATCTATAATTTGTGCCGCGTATTCCAATGTGCCCTGGACCATATCCGCTGTTAACTCGGGATAGGCTGCAACAATCTGATCAATCGTGTACCCGCCGGCCACCATGCCCAATATATTTTTCACCATAATCCTTGTTCCACGAATTACTGGCTTACCCCCGCAGATTTGGTGATCAATTTCTATATAATTATTCATTTAAGTCCCCCCGAATCAAAGATCGCAATCCAGTTGCGTATCGTTTGTCTGCATATACACGCGAAAGCATTTTAGATCATTCTGTCTCTATCTGCAATAATTAAGACATTTTTCCTGCCCGAGATGTCTCTTGGTACCTTAGGCATAGGTAAAGATCTCATCATGAACTATATGTAGCCTGTTAGAGGGCTGTGTCGTAATGTCACCGTGAGTGATTATCACGACCGAAGAAGCAACCTCATAGGCTGATACTACGAGATTGCTGCGCTCCCTGTGGTCGCTCGCAATGACGAATCGGCAATCGTGACAGAGCCTCCAACGGGGAAAGCTATTAGGGTGTGGTCCTTTATATATAAAGGGGGTGGCTCCAGGACAGATGTTGAGTATGTTTGAATGTCTTTTTATTCAAAAAGTTTCTGAATAAGCTTCTGCTTTGAGATCTTCAGATATTCTGCGATGTCGCTCAAAATGTTATTTAACGTTCCTATTTTTATAGGTTGATGGTCCGGTATGGTGATTTTGTGTTCTGCTTCTTGATACGTTGAAACCAATCTGATATGGCTTCCCGATTCCCTTGCGATTTTGTATTTGTATCCGATAAGAAGCTTTGCCAGTTCCCTGCCCGAGATGTCCCTTGGTACCTTAGGCATAGGCAAAGATCTCATCATGGACTATATGCAGCCTGATAATCTGAGGAATATCTTCTTTCGAATCGTAATGGCATTCAAGAGCGTCTTTTATATTGTTTTTAAGGTCTGCAATGGTTTCACCTTGAACAAAGATGGACGGGCCGAGTGCTTTGGCGTTATATCCGCTTTCGGGATCTTCTTCTATTAAGAAAATCAACTCATTATTGTTCATTTATTCCGCTCCTTCTTACTTAACAATACATAAATATCAAAAATGTTTTTTTAAATCAATTCATGACTTTGTTCGCACTACTCCCCGTCTTCGCTTCGGTCGAATCTCAGTTGCGCCACCTGGTCGGAGACAAGTCCTACCATGAAGATCACCACGGCCATGGTCATCAGCATGGCCGAGGTGGGTCCGTAGCGGGCGTCCATGAAGAATATTTTGACGAGCCCATACCCCAGGCCGATGAGGAATACGATGACGCTGACGGGCAGGAATACCCGCATGGGCGAAAAGAGGGTGGCGATTTTTATGATGATCAGGAAAAAGCGCGCCCCATCCTGCACGGGTTTTATTTTGCTTTTTCCGGATCGCCATTTTGTGTCGATCGGCACGTAGACGAGGCTGTGACCCGCCCGTACGATGGCAAGGGTGAGGGTGGTCGGGTAGGAAAAGGTGTTCGGAATGAGGTAGACGAACCGCCGTGCAATTTCTGTTTTGATCGCCCTGAACCCCGACGTCAGGTCGTCGATTTTTCGCTTGCAGATGTAGGATGCGCAGAGGTTGTAGATCCTGTTGGCAAGTCTGCGCTGGAATGACTGCTGCGATCGGGCTGTTCGTGCACCCACGACCATATCATAGGCGTCCAGTTTTTCAAGAAGCCGGGGAATGTCCTGCGGATCATGCTGGCCGTCGCCGTCGAGCATGACAAGGTAGGCGCCCCTGGCGTTTCTGATGCCGGTTTTCACGGCGGCGCCGTTTCCTATGGTGTAGGGGTGAGCGATTACTGTCGCCCCTGCGTTGCGTGCTTCCGCAGCGGTGTTGTCGTCGGAGCCGTCGTCGATAACGAGAATTTCGTATGTGCGGCCGTATGTGAGCATTACTTCCTGGATTTTTTGCACCACGGAACCGAGAGCCGCTTCTTCCCGGAACGCGGGGATAATGATGCTTATATCTGTCGGAACGGATTCAATGCCCATATGCTTGTGGTCGTTTTTTAGTTGGTACTGCTGTCGCCCTTTACGAGTATTTTTATTTAAAAAATCTTCGGCTGAAATACCTGCTTGTTTCAATATTGCCTTGAGTGTTCCTTGGGGCATATCACCTGTGTGATTGGGGATTGTAGTATAGCGTCCCGTCGATTTATTGTGCCAAATTTCATGGCTTCCCGAAGCGTGTCGAATAAACTAAAATCCAAATAATTTGAGACGTTGTACAATATCTCGATATTTGAATCCGGACAACTGTCCCATCTTCTATATTCCTACAAGTAGAGGATATTCAAAAGAATCGCTCAATGTTTCCAGTTTTACTGCCGGTTCTCCTTGCTCTTCTAAGAGCTTTCTTGCAACGTCTCTTGCGATTTCGATCGTTTTAGTGATTGTTCTTCCCTGCGCGACCAACCCTTGAATATCTTCAGAGGTTGTCAGATATAGCCCCTCGGGCAACTTTTCCAGATGAATCTTAATTAATTTTTCCATGTTTTCAACTCACCCTTTTAAACAAATCCGACTCCACACGTTCCTTTTTGTATTTGTAAGTTCTTGTATAGCGTAAAAATATCAGCCCAGGCAAGCGATAAATAGAATCATGGCCGCGAAGCCATGATTTCATTTTTCGCAGGTGAAAATGCGAGGTTGCAATTCATGGTATCACAACACTGGACGGAAAAGGCAAAGACACGGAGATGATGGATCGCTTGACGCGATATGCATAAAATTTCTCGACAGACATTTTGAAATGATGATAGATATTCTCAATCTTTGATGGGCTCGCAAAAAGTCCAGAATAGCGTCATTCCTGCGGAGGCAGGAATCCATGGGTCAGTGGCAGGACTGGATTCCGGGTCAAGCCCGGAATGACGTAAGAGATCAACGGCGGCTTTTTATGGGACTGCCACCCTTCAATTAATGTGACAACGGAACCCGAGCATTGTAGACACAGGGCAGACGAACACTGATATGAACGATCGGGAAGAAAATCAGATCATCAAGCGCATCTGCCAGGGACATCGCCATGAGTATGCGCTGCTTGTCGATCGTTACAAAACCCCTCTGCTTAATCTCGCCTACCGTATGACCGGCAATTACGACGATGCCGAAGATCTTGCCCAGGAGACCTTTGTAAGGGCCTATGAGAAGCTTTCCCACTTCGACCGCAACCGCAGCTTCTTTACCTGGCTCTATACGATCGGCCTCAATCTGATTCGAAATCACCTGAAGAAGGCGGGGAGAACCGTTGCCGCTGACCCACTGATTCCTGCTCATGGAGAACAGCAGGGGGATGCCGAATTCAAGGACCCGGAACGCTCTGTGATGAACGGGCAGGATATGGACAGGCTGCACATGGCGCTTCTGCAGCTTTCGGAAGACCTCAGGGAGGTACTCATATTGAGATTTCAGCAGGGGCTCTCTTTCAGCGATATTGCCGAGGTTGCAGGTATTTCGCAAAGCGCCGCCAAGATGCGGGTGTATCGTGGTCTGGAGAGACTGCGAGAGTTGATGAAAGACAAGGGGTAACACCTTTTTACGAATGCATTGCCTGTTGCGCTACATGTACAAGGAACGATGATCGAGACATTCCGCGCTTTTTAGCCGCTGCATCAATTTGCTTCAGTGTTATTTCGGGAACAGTAATGTTAACTCTTACCGTTCTAAGCTTTGCGTCGGGAACAGCTACTACAAGATAGGCGGCCGCATCAGAATAATCGGTATTGGCCATTATATCTTCCAGCTTTGAAGGCAGGGGAAGCTGCTGTCCGTCTTCAAACAGTCCTTGAATATGAAGGATCAATGCTTCCTGTGCAAGGTCTTTGGCTTCATCGATGCTTTTTCCCGCTGTAATGCATCCGGGGAAATCGGGAAACGACACGCCGAAGTCAGTATTTGTATCTTTATGGACAATAGCTATGTAATTTGCCACGATAGTCACCTCAATCAAATTTGATGCCCGATTGGCGTTCTATGCTTTTTAACGTGCCGATTGGTATGTCCTTCTTAGGGTTTACTGAAAAAGTCATAATTCAACAATTCACCATCCCTGTGCCGGTGAGAGGTCTATACCGCGCAATAAGAACCACTCCACGGACCAGCTCTAAATGCCGCCGGATGGTGAGACGACGG